>Ga0163148_10000072_pt1 | contig 116023 bp, 100 predicted proteins | sample OliLakLV19MP7P2_FD_148606 | JGI IMG/M metagenome (GOLD analysis project Ga0163148, IMG submission 148606) | Freshwater microbial mat bacterial communities from Lake Vanda, McMurdo Dry Valleys, Antarctica- Oligotrophic Lake LV.19.MP7.P2 | ecosystem: Environmental > Aquatic > Freshwater > Lake...
GTGATGCGTGTGGAACACGTCTGGCGTCTTCCACCCGAGCGCTGAGTGCGGATGGTGGCCGGTGTCACAGCTGATCCACCTGCGGATCTGGCCCGCGTCTCTTCCGCCGGGGCCAAGCGCCGACGGGACTTGATCTGCATCCGGGCCGGTCGGCTACCCACACGAAAGCCGGAAGCGCCCCTTTTCGGAGTGCGTTCATGATGTCCGCCTCGCGGGTCATTTTCCCGATCACCCGACTTTTCTCGGCTGGGAATGGCTATCGTATCAGGAAAATATGCGTTTTAGAGGCGTAGTTTCGCGGTACGCCGCGGTTTGCTCGACACAGAAATCTTCGTCAGTGATGGAGCTGGCAGGTCGATTGAATGAGCACCACGTTCTGGCCACATTCCGGACGCCCCCGTCATGTCATCGAGCTTCTTGCTCCGCATACTCCGCGTACTCCGCGTCTCCGCGTGAACTCCGCTTTGACGCCACGCTTCACTGGCCGCTCGACACGAGTGTTTGATACGAAGAATAAATAAAGAAGGATGAGCGAAGAAGTACCAGACCCCGAGCACCCACTTCTTCCTTCATCCTTCTTCCTTCCCACTTTCCTACTTCCTTCTCCCTTCCGCCAAATACTCCACCGCCTGCGCCGTCAGCTTCCTCCCCTGTCGCGTGCGCGCCAGGAAGCCGATGCGAAGCAAGTAGGGTTCGATGACGTCTTCCAGTGTGTCGCCGTCATCGCCCATCGTCGCGGCGATTGCTTCGAGTCCGACTGGTCCGCCTTCGTATGTGCCGTTGATCGTCTGCAGGTACTTGCGATCGAGTTCGTCGAGACCGAGGCTGTCGACTCCTTCGAGCTTGAGCGCCGCATCGACGATCGACGCGTCGAGCCTGCCTGCGCCGCGGACCTGCGCGAAATCGCGCACGCGACGAAGCAGCCGCAGCGCCACGCGCGGTGTGCCGCGGCTCCGCGCCGCGATCGTGGTCGTGACCTCGGACGTCGCCGCGCGCATCGAAAGCATGTGCGCCGCTCGATCGAGAATCTTCACCAGGTCGGCGTCTTCGTAGAAGTCGAGGTGGTGCGAGATGCCGAATCGGCTGCGCAGGGGATTTGTCAGCAATCCGGCACGCGTAGTCGCGCCGATCAGCGTGAACGGCTTCAGCCGGATCGTGACCACTTTGGCATGCATGCCGCTGTCGACGGTGAAGTCGACTTTGAAGTCTTCCATCGCGGGGTAGATGTACTCTTCGACTGCCGCCGGCAGCCGATGGATTTCATCGATGAAGAGAACATCTCGCGCCTGCATCTTCGTGAGCGTGCCGATGAGATCCGCGGCCTTCGTCAGCGCCGGCCCGCTTGTCACATAGGCGCGTGAGCCCATTTCGCTCGCGATGATGTGCGCCAAGGTGGTCTTGCCGAGCCCGGGTGGACCGTGCAGCAGCACGTGCTCCATGGGCTCCGCACGCTCGCGCACGGCATCGAGCGCGATCTGCAGCCGTTCGATGAGGTCGCGCTGACCAACGTACTCCGCCATCTTCAACGGACGCAGCGCGTAGTTGACCTGGTCTTCCTGACCGGTCCGTTCCGTCGGCGATACAACACGATCACGAGCCATGGTGAGGTATCTTCGCGTGTCGCGTGCCAAAGGCAAGGCGATCACGTCACGCGCGGTGCCTCGCGCTCGTTGGCGCTGTCCAGTTCAAAGAATCCTTCGGGCGTGAATTTGAAGACTCCGGCAATCAAACTCGACGGAAACGTCGTGCAGAGCGTGTTCAGGTCGCGAACGTTCGCGTTGTAGAAGCGGCGCGACGCGGCGATGCGGTCCTCGGTGAGCGCCAGCTCCTGCTGCAGCTCGAGGAAATTGCGGTCCGCCTTGAGCGACGGGTAGCTCTCGGCCACCGCGATGAGCCGGTGCAGACAGCGTGTGAGTTCGCCTTCCACCGGCACCTGGGTTCCGGCAGTGTGCGCGGACATGGCCTGTGAGCGCAGTTCAGCGAGCCGCTCGAAGATCTGCTGTTCGTGCACCGCGTAGCCCTTCACGGTGCTGACGAGATTGGGCACGAGGTCGTGCCGCCGTTTGAGTTCGACATCGACGCCGGCCCATGACTCCTTCATGTGCTGGCGTGTCGACGCGAACCGGTTGTACGTCGCAATCAGCCAGATCAACGGGATCAGGATGATCGCGCCGAACACCGCAAGCACCACGATTGCCGCCTCAGCCACAATGAGTGTTCCACCTGCTCCTGGCATCGCGTCTCAGTCCTCTCGGGGTTGATTCCGCTCATTGAGCTGCGCTCGCAGCACGCGCGGCCAACGACGCACAAACCTGTCGCCCCACTGCATCAGTGCGATCAGCGCCCGGGGTTCCAGGCGCTTTCGCGGTCCGTACCACAGGCAGATCGCGTGGCCGCCGATGTCGATGTTGGGCGGCGCCGGCTCGTTCACCATGAGAAACTCCATCATCTGCGCGTCGATCATGTCATACGCAAACCGCTTCTCCTTGCACTTCACCATGAAGGTACGACTGAACTCCGCACTCTCGAAGTCGATGTCATCGAATCCCAGAAATCCTGCAAGCTTGTCGAACAGTCCTTCGCGCCGCACGAGCATGTCGGGCATGCCGTTCCACGGCGTCTCAATGATCACAAAGCCGAAGCGATACGTCACCGTCTTCGTCGACTTGCCGTTGCTGGTGGTGATCTTGTACTCGTAGTCCCCCAACGTGCAGGACAACGTCGGCTCCTCGGAGCCTGGAATCCTGCCACGGAGCAGATTGAGCGCACGCCGACTGTGGCCCTGCGCGAAGCACTCGAACTGCGGGTGCTCGCGATCGAATCCGCGGCGCGACGCTGGGTCGAATGTCAGGCTGTGCTCGCGCGCGACATCGAGAAACTCCTGCTGGCGTTTCTGCTGCGCCAGGTATGCGAGACGCGCGAAGTAGATCCCCAGGCCGATGACGGCGATGGCCAATAGCACAATCAAGCCGATCACATCAGCGCTCGCAGACGTTCAATCCGCTCTGCGAGCGGCGGATGCGTGAGGAACATGCTGGACGCGTTGTGTCGCCCTGCTTCGACGGCCTTCTTCAGCGGGTTCACGATGTAAAGAGGCGTCAGTGCATCGTTGACGACGCGCAGCGGCTGGCGGCAGTTCCCGAGCTTGTCGAGCGCTCCGATCAGTCCCTGCGGATACCGCGTGATCTCGACGGCGCCCGCGTCCGCGAGATATTCGCGCTGCCGGCTGATGGCGAGGCGCAGTACCGTCGCGATGATCGGCGCCAGGACAATGAGAATGATCGCGAGCACGATGATGATGAGTGCCAGCGGATTGCCGCCTTTGCTGTTGTTCGAACGGCTGCTGCCGCGCGGTCCGTAGAACGCGATGCGCCGTGCCGCATCCGCCGCGAACACGATGACACCTGCGAGCGTCGCCATCAGCATCGACAGTCGGATGTCGAAGTGACGAATGTGGCTCATCTCGTGCGCCATCACGCCTGTGAGTTCGTCGCGCGACAGCCGTTCGCGCAGCCCTGTCGTGATCGCCACCGCGGCATGCTCGGGGTCGCGGCCCGTGGCAAAGGCGTTGAGCGACGGATCATCGATGAGATAGACCTTCGGCATGGGGAGCCCCGCAGCGATCGCGAGCTCCTCCATGATGTTGAAAAGCTGCGGATCGTCGCGCTTCTCGATCTCGCGCGCACCGGCCATCGACAGAATCGCATTGGCGCCGCCGTACCACGACCACACGCTCACGAGCACACCGACAACACCTGCGGCTATGCCGCCCGTGATGAGCGCGGGAACCACGACGTCGCCGCGGCCCGCACCCGTTGCGAGCGCGGCGATTGCCACGCCCATGACGATCAGCAGTGCGATCATTCCGCCGACGAGAACTCCGCTCTTGCGGCGATTCTCGGCGATGAGGTCGCGGTAGGTGATGTTCGCGGGATATGCGCGAATCGGGGGGCGGTCCCCGTGGACCGCGCCCCCGTCGACGCTGCCGCCGTCACTGTCAGGCATGAAGTGAAACTCTCGATTCGGCGTTGCGCGATACGGCGTTACCCAATTCGGCACTACAGGGGAACGACATCAGAACTGCACCGTCGGAACCTTGCGCTCGTCGACGCTGTCGAGTTCGTACAGCTTCATCTGCTGGAAGCCGAACATGCCCGCGAGAATGTTGGCAGGAAACACGAGCGTGGCCTCGTTGAACTGCGCGACGTTGCGGTTGTAATTGGTCCGCGCGAAGCCGATCTTGTTCTCGGTCGAAGTCAGTTCTTCCTGCAAGGCAAGGAAGTTCTGATTGGCCTTGAGTTCCGGATACGCCTCAGCAACCGCGAACAGGCGGCCGAGTGCCGCGCTCAGCTGTCCTTCCGCCGCGATCTGCTGATCAATCGATTGGGCACCCATGGCCGCAGAGCGGGCTGTGGCCACGTTCTCAAACACGCCCTTCTCGTGCGTCGCGTAGCCCTTGACGGTGTTGACGAGATTCGGAACGAGGTCGTGCCGCCGCTTGAGCTGCACGTCGATATCCGACCAGGCAGTCTGCGCACCAATCCGCTTGCGCTGCAGACCGTTGTAGATGCCGATGGCCCACAGGCCAAAAACCACGAGAAGGACCACCAGTCCGAGCACGACAATGACAAGCAATCCGCCCATCGAGATCTCTCCTTGCCGCCCGGCCGCGCCTTCGTCGCGCGATGTGCGAAGCCCACTCGTCCCCAAGCGGCGTGTTGAAGGACGTTCATAGGATCGGGCTCCCTGCGGTTTCAAGCAAGGGCCGTGGAGGGCTCCGGCGCGGATTTCAACCCTGCACGGTTTCCTCCGCAACAGCGCACGCAAGGCCACACTCAGGCCAACGAGCAGGAATCCGATGGGAGTTGGCCGCAACGGCCAAATACGCGCGGGGTGCCGGTCGGTCGTGGGGAGTTCGGACATGGGAACGCCGTCGTACACGGACCTGCGTCATGTGCTCGCGTCGATACAGATCGCGGCAGCGCGCGGTCACGGCACCTCTGCATGCCGCAGCGCGTCGACCACGCGCTCCCGATCGCGATAATCCGCGAGCACCTGCGTCGCGCCTTCGGCGCGCAAACGCTCCGCCTTCGGTCCTTCACCCACGCCGACGAACGGAATCCCGAGGCGCCGGCATGCGCGCGCGTCCCACACGCCGTCACCGATGTAGATGACGCGTTCGAGTGTGGACACGCCGGCGCGTGTTGCGGCGATGCGGATGATTTCCTCGCGCGGCCGCGCATCGCACGCGAATGCCGCGGGAATGCCGCGCCACGGAATGCCTGCGCGCTCCAGCTTGTGCTGCGCTGTCAGCGTCCAGCCGCCCGTCGCGATGGCCACGCGCCAGCCGAGCGCTGGAAGTGCCGCGAGCAGTTCGGCCGCGCCCGGCACTGCAACGAATTCGCTATCGGAACCCGCGTAGATCAGCCCGGCAAACCGCTCGCGCAGCGCTGCGAGTTCGGCGTGTGTGACGTCACGACCGCGGTGCGTCCGGAAGATCTCGGACGCGATCGCGTTGTCGGTCGAATGTTCGTACGCGCCCCAGTCGGTCGAGATGCCTGTGATACCCCACTCGCGTCGGACCGCGTCTTCATAACACGCTTCATCAATATGCATCGTCTGCGTGAGCGTTCCGTCGATGTCGAAAATGACAAGTGGGGCGCCGCCCTCCCGTGCGCTCACGGCGTCTTCCGGATCGGCTTGGCCATCCGCTCCACGATCTCAAATTCGGCGGCACTCACGGGCTGCACCGACAGTCGCTGTCCGCGCGCCAAAAGCGGCATCTTTGCGAGGCCGCGGGCCCGGCGGAGTTCCGTGAGCGGAATGAGCCGGGGGAACTTCTCGACCAACTCGATCTCGATCGCCAGCCAGATCGGATCGGCCGTCGTTGCTTTGGGATCGAAGTGATCGTTCTGGGGATCGAGCGCGGTCACATCGGCAGTGACCGCCGCGGAGACGCGGGCGATGCCCACGACGCCGACCGGCTCGGTGCCTGAGTGGTACATGAGCACCCGGTCATCGACGCTCATCTCGTCACGCATGAAGTTCCGCGCCTGGTAATTTCGCACGCCCGTCCACCGTGTCCGCTTGTCGCGGGCCAGATCGTCGATGGAGTAGCAATCGGGCTCAGTCTTGAGCAGCCAGCATTGCTCACTCGGGGATGACTTGGCCATGGGGGGGTGCCGGAAGCCTATCAGCCCCTGACGGCGACGCGCGGGCTTTGCATTTGTATGCGCTACGCCCGCAAGGGCGGCGTTATCCTTGACTCTGCTCTCCCCTCAGCTGCGTACGGATCTGAGTATCGATCGGGGGAGTCCCCGTTTCCTCCCCGATCGCACTCGAGCCGACTCGGAGTTCACCCTCATGCTTGATCGCCGCGACCCCGCCGGAGCACATCTCTCCCTCGACTCAAATTGGGATCTGGATAGCAACCTGCCACCGAGGCGGGCGTCCCGCAGTTCCGTTGCAGTGTGCGGCAGCGTTCTCGCGGCGTGGCTTCTCCTCGGATCGACAGCGGCCGCGCAAGAGGCGGAACCCGGTGCGGTGCGCTGGCAGCCTGCTCCAAGTTCCATCGACACGCCCCCGGACCGGCCGGTGCCAGCGAATCCTCGCCGCTCTGCCGATCCCGAAGCGGCCCGCGCCGACAAGGAACGCGAGCTTCGCCAGCGCTACGCGCCAACGCCCTTGAGCGCGGATCGCCTGGACAAACTCCCTGATGAACTGGCGATGAGCGAAGAGAGCCGAACCCGGTACGCGGAAGTCCGGACACGGTACGAGGAGCTTTCATCGAAAGCCCGCGCCGATCAGCGGCGCTTCCTGCATCTGTTGCCTGCAGCGTTTCAGTACGACTCCGCAGATACCTCGTTCACGCCCGTGTACACGCCCGAACTGCTCGAGGTGCTGCGCATCGCGGATCGCATCGGCGCCGAGATCCTGACGGCCGAGACGATGCTTGCACGTGCGCTTGGCGAACTCTGCGATGCGTCGAAGCGTCCGCTCTATCGCTCGCTTCGCATCGCGCGGCTTCTCGAAATCTACGAACACCCGTCGCGCCTGCCGGGCGCCCGCATCAACCTGCTTGAGTTTCTACCGAAGGCAGGACTTGTGAACAGCGAGCTTGCGGAGCTGGATCCGGTCCTGGATCGCTACACCGATGAGCTGGCGCGGGCCATCGTTCACCGGCATGAAACACTCACGGCGCTGGAGATGCAGCGCAGCGAGTCGCTCGTCGGGCTCGGACCGGAGTGGCGCGCGGGACGAACGCTTGAAGAAGCTCGCGAAGCCGAACGGGAGCTCGCGCGGTTCGACACGGCCGAAGTCAGCTCGGACATTCCGCTGCGAGAACTCAACACCACGACCTTGGATCGCATCCGACGCCTGCTTCAACCACCACAGGCGCGGCGCGTCATGGTGGCGTGGCAAGGGCTCGTGCATCCGGAGCTGTTCGAGGAAGAACGGCTGTTCCGCATCGTGCTCGAAGAGTATGTGGCTCTGCCGGAGATATCCGAAGGCGAGATCAGCAATGGAGTAGACGCGCTCGTGCACACCGAAGAGCTGCTGTGGCCGCTCGGACAGCGCGCGGTGGAGATTGCCGACGGAGTCATCGTGGCCAATCGCTTCCCGCCGACTGACAGTGCATCCGCACGGATTGTCCTCGAGAGCGAACTGCAGAGAACGCTGATGAAGCGCCGAAGCGCCGTTCGCGAAGCGCTTGCCCGCATCGACCCGGTCGACCCGCGCGAGGACGATGAGGCGCGGTCCATGTTCGCCACCAAGCTCGCCGATGCCCGGGCAACGCTTGATGCGCAGGACCGTGCTTCCCACTTCCTCATTTCCCAGCTCACCGGCCGTGGGCGCGAGCTGGAGGCGATCCTTGCCATGGGCGAGACGCCGGGCACTGCGGCGGACGACGCCCCGATCCGGTCGGGGGCGCCTGATCCTCGCGCCGTTCCGGTCTCCGGTGAGCTCGAAGAGGGAGCAGCTGACGACGGGACCGGAGACGATGGTGCTGGTGGCAATCGAGGCCAGCCGGGCAACGAGCCATCCGCAGAGTCCAACTCCAAGCCGGCGCCGCCAGCTGCCAACGGACGCGGCTCGCGCCGACGTCGCTGAAGCCTTGACGAAAACATTTATCCGCTCGTGCTGATGAGCTCTACTTTATGCCTCACGCAATTCCTTCCACGTTCATCGCTGTTCTGACTGCCGTCACACTCGTCTGCGCCGCCACCGGGTCCATGACGTTCCAGAGTTCACCTCCGGCCGTGACGCCGCCTTCGACTGCTGCGCCCACACCCGTACCGACGCCGACCGCCACGCCCGCCGCCGCGCCGCGCCCCAAGGCGAAGGAGCGTGTGAAGGAGGTCAAGGACGTCACTGGAACCATCGTCACCGGCGGCAAGCAGATCCAGTTCAAGCTGCACGTTCAGAAGACGCCGACGCTGTGCGCCAACTTCTGCAATCTGGCGCGGCGCGGCTTCTTCGACGGGCAGCCATGGAAAGGCTTCACGCGGGTGGTCTGCCAGGCGGGAACCGAATCGGCGATCTACACCTTGCCGCGCGAATTCGCGGCAGATCTCAGCTTCAACTCCGGCTTGCAGATGGCGTACGCCAAGGCCTCGGAGAAGACGGCTGCGCCCGCCAACGCTACGCGGATCTTTCTGACGCTTAAGGGGCAGGAACGCTGGAATCTCGATTTCCAGATTTTCGGTGCCGTCACCTCGGGGCTCGCCGTGCTGCAAGAGCTTGGTCCCGGCTCGACGATCGATCGCGTCGAACTGAGCGGTGACGTGGACAATCTGCTGAAGGTGTTTGAGCCGGAGATCGCGGAGTGGAATGCGGCACTCGATCGCCCTGACTTCCAGCGGATTCAACCGTCCGGACCGACTCTTCCCGGGGATCCCAACCACAAGCCGCCGGCGATTCCGATCAGGCCCCGCAGCGAGGGCGAAGAGCCGCCGGTGCCGCCGCAGGCGCCCCCCAAGCCGTCGTTGTAGTTCGAGCGCCGCACACGCGCTCTGCCGCCGCGGAGTGGTCGTTCAGTTCCAGCTCAGGCCTTTCGGCCAATCTCTCCACGCCTGCTCTTCCGCTTTCGCGACCAGCGCATCGAGGCGCCCGAGTTCGCCACGGATCAGCGTCGCGCGCAGCTTCGGATCTGGCTCCGCGAGCAGCCGGTAGCGCACGCGCTCATCATTCATCAGCGTGAAGCCGACCAGCTCGAGCAGCGCATGCGTCGGCACGTCTTTGCGGGCAATCCATTCGAGGACGACTTCTGCTCCAGCGAGCCGTTGCAGCCGCGGGCGCTGCAACAGCGCCTTCAGCGCACCGCGCACACCAGGCAGCGATGGCGGTGGTTCGGTGACGCGTTCGATCGGCTCCAGCATCGCCATGCGGTACAGGCGCTTGCCATCCGATTCGAGCATGGCGCGGATTCGCGCGCGGCAGACGCCCTGGATCAGCACATTGTGTTTCCCGTCCTCGAGACGCTGCTGCTGCACGATCTTGCCGACACACACCGCGGAGCGCAGCGGCGGTGGGTGCGATGGATCGTGAATCGGCGGCGACATCCGCGAACTGGCGAGAAAACTCGCGAGGGCGATCGGTCCGGCGGTCAGCAATTTGTCGGACTGCACATCAGCGATGCAGTGATCCATCATCTGCCGGTAACGCGGCTCGAAGACGTGCAGCGCCTGCACGGCGTGCGGAAGCAGCACGGTTCCCGAGAGCGGGAACAGCGGAATCGGCTTGCCGAAGTCGAGCGAGATCGTTTCCGCCATGCGCGTGTTCCCGGGCGCGTGCTCCAGTCGCGCGTGCTCCGGGCACATGGTAAGCCGTCCGCGAACGTGCTGCCGCGTTCGTCGTTCCGTTTCGTCGACGGCCGGTCTCCGGTCACTGTCCTGCGAATGTTGCTTCAGCAGTTTCCAGCGCGCCGGGAATGGCGCTGTGCACGGTGGCCAGCTGATCGCGCGACATCCCGATTGCGGCGAGCGCCTCGTCGGAGATATCGGTGGAAGTGACGTCGAGACGAAAGCCCCGGTTGTTGGCCGCTGAAAGACGGTCTGCAATGTGCACGATCCACGCGAGCGTCCGGTTCTCCGGCGGCAGCGAACGCGGATCGTGATGATGACCGCAGGCGTGCACGAACGACTTCGGGAACTTCCAAGATTCGCACAGCGTGGCGCCGAAGAGTCCGTGATCACAGCCGAAGACGGACCGCTCCATCGCCACGAAGTCGCCGACCACGTTCCCTGCGCTGTCTACCTCGAGATTGTTGATCACGCTCGCCAGCTTCTCACGATCGACCTGCAGCTCGACCATGATGCCGATGTCGTGGATGAGTCCTGCAAGGAACGCTTCGTCAGCGAAATTGAGCTTGAGCGTGTTGGCGATGACTCGGCTGATTGCCGAAGTCGCGATCGAGTGCGTCCACAGATCCTTCGCGTCGAATCGCGTGCACAGCGAACCGCCCTTGAACAGCTTCGCGAGGCTCGCAGCGATCGCGAGGTTCTTCACGGCGTTCAGTCCGAGCAGCGAGATGGCGCGGTTGATGGAGCCGATCTGCCGCGGCAATCCGTAGAACGCGCTGTTGACGACTTTCAGGATCCGGCTGCACAGCGCTGGATCATTGGAGATGACCTTGTTGAGATCCTGAGCGCTGCTCGATGGGTCCTCGACGAGCTCAATGATGCTGAGCGTTATCTCCGGCAGCGTGGCGATGTGGCTGATGCCCTTCACCGCGTTGGCAGCGATGATGGACGCCTCTGGCCCCAGCACCGCTGGACCAGACCGATGGCCCAATGGCGAACCCGGCAACAAATTACCGGGCAATGAAGTATCGGGCCCGCTTGCTGTCTGCCCCGGACTCGCTGGCTGCATGAAGAACTCCCTGCCTTCGAAAGCACCGCCGTCGCCTTCGATCAATTGCTGTCGATGCGCTCCCGATGCGTCACATCGCAGTTCGGTGCCTTGCATCGAAGATCGACTTCGACCGCTCGGCACTTGAGGCAACGGCCCGTATCGGCGTCCGAGGAGTCAGTAGCTATTTCGCTTTGTGACGGTCAGGCGGTCCGCGACTGGGGACGCCAGAAACTCCGCACACATCTCGCCGGTCCGGCCGAGTCCGAACGGATGCAGCCCGTCGGGATCCGCCATCGTCCAGGCGTGGTCAATTCCCTGCTGGATCGCGGATGCCTCGAACTCGCCACAATCGACGACGTTCGACGCCCGCTCGCGCCCGCTCTGCCGCGACCCGACATTCAGTGTGCGCACGCGCAGCGCCGCCGCTTCGATCAGGCCCGCGCTGGAGTTGCCCACGAGCAGCCGAATGCGGCGCAGCAATCCGATCCATTGCGGCCGCTTGAAGTGCGCGGCGCGGGCGAGATCGCTCTTGTCGATCGCGCGCATGATGCCGTCGCGCCCTGGATCGCTGTTGGGGTCGAGCACGAGCGTGCGGCCTTTCGCACGGCACGTGTCGATCAGCATGGTGGCACCCGCTTCTTCCTCCGCATCCGTGCGACCCGTCGGATGCAGCGCGAGCACTATGTCCGGTCGTCCGAGCGCGAGGTACTCCGCATCGCTCAACGGCGGCATCTGCTCCAGTCCGTCGATCGCAGGGGAACCGACGAGCTGAATCCGCGCCGCGTCTTCACCCATGCGCAGCAGGCGCTCCGCGCTCGACGGACTGGCCGCAAAGTGCACGTGCGCCAGCTTGCTGATTGCGTGGCGCATCGCATCATCGGCGATGCCCTCCGCGCGGTCACCGCCGTGCAGATGAGCGACGCGCACACCGGCGATGGCGGCGGCGCTCGCGGCCGCGAACGCTTCGATCCGGTCACCGAGCACCAGCACGACGTCAGGCCGCAATGCATCGATTGTCAGGGCACATCCGTGGACACCGCGCGCGAACGCCAGCGCGTCAGCGATACGACCGGTCTCACCGCCGACCTGCATGGGAATCTCCGCGGCGATCGGGAACATCGCGGCAACTTCATTTCGTGTGCAGGTGGGCCCGATCAGGTGCGCCCCGCTCACGGCAACCAGCAGTTGCAGTTCGCCCCGCGCGGCAATCGCCTGAAACACTGGGGTGAGCAGTCCGAACTCCGCGCGAGTCCCGGTGACCCCGAGGATCCGTCGAGGTTTCGTCACGCGAAGTCCTCGTCGCGAAGCACTCGATTCTCGTTCACATCGTGCAGCAGTCGACGCCCGATCATCTCTGCGAGTCGATACGGCGGGATGCCGGTCCCCGGTCGTTTGCACGTCAGGTCATCCGGCCGCAGCACGTCGCCCGTCTTCAATGCCCGAGTCGTCACGAGCGACTGTCGACTGACCGCGCGCACATCGCGCTCCACCGGGAGCACACGCTTGCTGTCGCCGAGCATCCGGAAGGCTCGCCGGGCCTTTCCCACGTACTGGCCGAACTGCGCCGGATCGAGACTCGATGCGTGATCGGGTCCGATCGCGCCGCGGTCGTATGTCAGGTGCTTCTCAAGAATGCAGGCGCCGGCCATCACGGCCAGCGCGCCGCTGTCGATTGCAGTGGTGTGGTCGCTGTAACCGACCACCGCGCGTGTGGCGCCTGCAAGGTCGGCGATGCCGGCCAGCGCCGCGTCCTCCTCGTTCGTGGGATACGCGCTGACGCACTGCAGATATGCCACCGGCGAACCACGCACCCAGGCCGCCGCACGCATCACTTCATCCATCGACGCGGCACCTGTCGAAACGATCAGCGGTCGTCCAGTCCTCGCGAGCGCTTCGAGCAATGGACGATGAATGATGTCAGGTGACGCGGTCTTGTACGCACTGACATCCATCGACTCCGCGGCCTGCACGAGCGAATCGCTGAAGACAGTGACGATCGCGTGCAGTCCGGTCTCGCGGGCGGCGCGGCACAGCGTGTCGAGCAGCGCAGCGGAAAGCTCGAGTTCGCGCAGCAGCTCGCGCGGGTCCGTCGCGCCGCTCGCCGCCTGATACTTCGCAAGGACACTGTCCTCGCTCATGAGCCGGTCGGCTTCGAAGAGCTGAAACTTCACAGCGTCTGCGCCGGCGTCTTTCGCTGCGCGGATGAGCTCGTGGCCGCGAGCCATGTTGCCATCGTGATTCACACCGATCTCGGCAATGATGTACGGCGGCATCCCGGTGCCGATCGCTCGCTCTCCAATCATGAACGCGCCCGGCTGCGGTGCGGATCTGCCCGGAGCGTTCGAGGAAGCCGGCATCGACATTGGAACGCTCATCGAGTGACCTCCGCGCGAGTCGTCGACATCCGCTCGAGAAGCATCGCTTCGGCGACACGAAAGTCCACAGGTCCATCCACGTCGACTACCGAGCCGGGGGGATTCTCGATGCCGCGACGATCAACTCCGAGAAAGGCGTGCGGCTGTCCCGCGACGACGGCGAAGAGACTCTCGCGCCGCACCGCAATCACCCCGCCATCCGGCATGAATGCAGGCGGCAGGTCCTGCCGACGATAGACCGTGTTCGCTTCCCATTGGCGCACTTCGCCCAGTTCACCCAGACGGACCATCCAGTACGGATGGTACTTACCCGGCCGCTCGTAGCTCTGCACGCTGTCAGCGCCGGTCGCTTGCAGTGTGGCAATCGCGCGGTCAATGAGACCATCTGGTCGAATTGGAATGTTTGCATATAGGATGACGATGATCGACGCGCTGGATCCGGATGCCTCGACGGCGTGACGGACGGCGCTATCAACGGTGGCCGTGTCACTGGCGAGGTCGGCGGGACGTCGCACCACGTCAACACCCATGACCCGCGCAGCATCCGCGATGGCATCGCCATCCGTCGAAACGACGATGCGATCGACGCCCGCGCTCGCCAGCGCATGGTCGATAGCGTGCGCGATCATCGGCCGGCCGCACAGCATCATTGCGTTCTTCCCTGGCAATCCTTTCGAACCCGCGCGGCCAATCACAACTGCGAGCACGCGATCGGGATTCGGCGGAGTGTCGGAGCGCTGTTCACACGGAGTGTTCATTGAGCAGTTCCTGGCGCACGCGACCTAAGGCTGACGGATGCGCAACGCTTCGCACGAATCACCGAGCTCGCGACGGTACTGCCGGCGTCGTTGCACGAGCGCCCGCCACAAGTCGAGCACTGCGCCGCGATCGATGTTACCCACCGTATTCTCACCAACCAGATCGAGTTCCGAAACGGGAACGTTGCCGTCGCTGAACACGGTCATCCGCCGATGCAGCTCGCGATATGCGACGCGCAATGGCGGCTGCGCGCTGGCGAGCGTGTCCGCAGGGCGATCGGGAGAGGGATCAAAGAGCATCGGGCTCTCGATGACTGCTGTTCCGAAAATGCGACTCCATTGCTCGTAAAACGCGTCGATGTCTTCGTAGGACTCGGCGCGGCGCTGCAGCCGCGGACAGATCCACGGCATGGCGATCGCCTCGCGTCCTTCCGGACCCGAGATGTGCCGACGATGCTTGAACAGATACTCCAGATTGCCGATCGCGCGGAGAAAACCGTCCGGTGCGCCGCCGCCCATCATGCTGCGATACGTCTCCGGCGTCGCGGCATGCAGATCAACGCTGATGACATCGACGGGGGAGGCGAGCAGCAGGTCGAGGACCTGCTCCGATGCGAGCAGTTCGGTGCGCACATGGACGCCGCGCACGCCGGAATCCTTGGCCAGGCGGATAATGGTGTCGAACTCCGGATGATGCAGCGGATCGCCCGCGCCGCCGAGCGTGACGATCGCATCGCCGCTTTCAGCGAGTTGCGCGAATAGGCGCTCAGCGCGGCGCAGCGTCATCGGTGCCCGCTGGATCGAGCCCCAGCGATGCGGACTCCACGCGCCCGATGACCGCCGTCCAGTGCAAAGCTCCAGCTGCACGTGCTGCGGGCCGTAGTACGGCATCGTGTTGAAGAGCTGATTCTCAAGTGCCGTAACGACGCTCAGCGCTGTGAGCGGTTCTGGTCGCCCAAGATTGTCTGCGTCGTTGATGAGCGGCTCGATGCCGCGTCGCATCCGAATGCGTTGCCGCGGTGTGTCGAAGACCGCGCGAATCAGACTCTCGCGCACGCGATGATCGACCGGCACACAGACATCGAGAGCGATCGGATCGGGCTGCGGCAGATGCGGCTGATAGACAAGCAGGCCGCCGATCGTTGACTGGCGCGATCGCGACAGCATGCGGCTGACGAGACCGCGATCGAGCAGGATGCCGCACAGTCCGGGTGGCGCCTGCGTGAACACGATCGACAGCCGGTCGGGACCCTCGCGATGGCGGGCGACGAGCGCGTCGCAGCCTTCGGGGCCCTCCACCTGCACGCATGGCCAGTCAGCGCCCACGAACACTGCAGCTGTCAGCTCGAGGCGATCCATCGCCTTGAGGGCGTTCTCGGGCGCGATGATCTCGTCGTACACCGACATGCCGGCGATGCCGCCGCGCCACGATGTGTCGGACCAGAGTCGGGCTGCGATGATCGCTTCTCGTTCTGGGCCGAACACGCTCTCGCCGCAGCGCTCGATAGAAAGCGGCAAACCGATGGTCGACCGATCGATGAGTGGTTCGACATCGAAGCGATCAGGCACAAGGATGACAATCGCTTCCGCTTCGCGTGAGCGGCCGAGCCGTTCGAGCGTGCGCTGCAGCACCGTCTTCCCGCCGAACTCGCTGTCCAGGGCACGTGGCGCGCCCACGCCGCCACGCTCCGGATCGATGGGGACAATGAACGCGGCCTTCACCCGGATGCGCACAGCGAGTTCGCCGGTCTCCGCCTGCTGCACGGCATCTTCGACGGCGCTGCTCGCCGCGGACTCGTCCAGCACTCCGACGGCGCGACCTTCCAGTACTGCTACCGCGTGCTCGAGGGACGCAGCAAGCTCCTTCGCCGCGTCCGCGGTCCATCGCACATTCGAGATGTCACGTTCAAGCTGCACTTTCTGCTGTTCAAGCGGCGAGAGTCCTTGCGCAAAGTGCAGCTTGCGGTCAGCCTTGGACCGCTTGAACACCCCGAGCTGATTGAAGTGATTGATGATGTTGAAAATGTCGAGGCGATCCTCGACCATCTTCCGTTCGCGCTGGAGGCGGGGCCAAAGCCGGTCCATGCGCCGCGCGTCCGATTGGTGCTCCAGCATTTCCGCGAGGATGGTCGTCGTGCGTTCGGAAGTTTCCCGCAGCGTGTTGACTTCCCGCCGCACTTCGCGAACCCGTGCAGCCGCGGCACGCAAGAGTTCAGGCTCGAGCCGGCGTTTCGGAAGGCGCAATGGAGCGGCCGTCTGCGTCGCGAACGTGGCGAGCGTCTCGGCGAGTGACATCACCTCTGTCGCCGCCTTGGCGACGCCGCCCTCAGTCGCGTCAATGATTGTTCGCCCAGCCTCGCGATCCGCGACAAACATCGCCTCGAATCGATTGAGATACCCCTCCATCTGCGAATCGGTGTAGATGCTCCGACCGTTGACGTCCTTCACTTTGCGAAGGTGCGTCTTGTGCCGCATGATCCGCTGCCACTCCATCATCTCGATGGTGTTGAACGGATTGAGTTCAGGGCTCCACACGTTATCGATCGCCGTGCCGCGCGCGTAGTACAGACCGTCGCTGAATCCGAGATCCTGACCGATCAGTGCGACCGGGTCGCAGCCCAGCCATCGCGCGAACGAATAGCACAGATGCGCAACCGTGTTTCCCGTCTGAACACGACCCATGTCACGTGCAGCGCGATGCAGGACCATCTGCAGGAAGTCTGCATGAAACACACGGACCGGACCCGGGTAGCTTTCCGCGATGATCGGATTGGCCTGAGGATCAAGAACGAGCGTCGTGTCCGCAACATCCTCCGGCCGGATCCCGTCGTAGAACCGCTTCGAAATGTGATGCCAGTCGAGCGCGCACACGAAGTGCGGCCGAACCCCGGACTCGAGCAGCGGCTTCAGTGTCGTTTGCGTGGCGACAATCACACAACGATCGCGGACGCCCGCGGCCGCGAGCTGCCTGACGTTGCGACGGAGACTGGGACCGGCGCTGACGACGACGCCCAGCCGGCCGCGCGCGATGTCCTTCAGTTCGGCGCAGCCCGCACCGCCTGCATACAGCGCGATGTTGCCAAGGTACGCGTTGCCCGTCGCGACGCTGCGCACGAGGGTCGTCGCGATCGTCATTTTTGCGGCGCGGACCGTCTCCGTCATGCGCTCGCCCACAATTTTGACGCTGTCACCCAGCCGCGCGCGGCTGGCGGGATGCTCGATGATACGAACACCTTGCACGAGAATCACTTCGAGCCCGGCGAACCGGCCCGACCATTCGGCCCGGTCATCGAGATCCGTGATGATGAAGAGATTCGTCTGCTTGATCCAAGAGGAGTGGTCAACGCGCGCGAGGACGTCACGAAGGAGCGCCACATCTGGTTCGTATACGACCACCAGCCCCGCGCGTCCCATGCGTTCACCCAGTCGCCGGACGTGATAGCCGAGTCCGAATCCGAACACGAGCAACGTGGCGCTCGCAGCGAGATCCGTATCGGCAACCAGCGTGTCGGCCTCCTCGAGTGGGCGATGACGGCTTGCGAGCGGGCGCCCTTCCAGCTCGGCTGTCACGAGACCGTCCGCGGTCGTACGAAACACTGCACTGCTCGGCCCGGCTGTCCGGAGCCGTTCCGCCAGCGCGCGGTTCGCGCCGGTGAGCGCGGCCAGATTCCGTGCGAAGATGGCGTCGTCCGCCGGCAGTGTGTTGCTGTCTGCAGGCAGCGTGTGACCGTTCGGCGTGCTCATGTGTGGAAGGGTGAGTCGATGGCTTTTGCCGCGATTTTGCTATATCGGTTCCTACGCAAGCACCGCTGCAGAGACGCGTTGCTCGCCAGCTTGGTGTTACCGTCTTTTTGTCAGAGTAACCACGGAGAATTTCTGAGTGCCCATCACCCCGGCAAGCCTGACGAGTCAGTACATCTTCGAAAACCCGTGGCCGCTGACTGGTCTTCTGGTGCTGGCGGGACTGATCATCGGCTGGAAAGCGCTGACGGAGGGAGATCGCCCCAAGCGCAATGTCGCTGCTGCACTGCTCGCGGCTGGCGGCGTGGTTGCGGCACTCGGCGCATACGTCACGACGAGTGGGGAACATGCACGGCAGACGGTCAAGGATTTCGTTCTGCGGGCCGAAGCCGCAGACATCGACGGCATGCTCGCATTGATGACCGATTCATGCCTGCTCCATTACGGCGCGCCTGAGAACCCCGGCTCGCCGCGTCAGGACTGGATGCACATTATCCAGGCGCTCCAAGGCAAATATCGCATTGAGGAAAATCAGATAACGAATCTCAAGGCGGAGAGCGTTTCGGGGAACGCCGCCACGGTGGATCTGTCGTGTCGGACCACCATGTCGGGCTTCCCGACCGCCAGCTCGTGGTGGCTGCGTGTCAGCGAACAGGCCGACGGTTCGTGGAGAATCGAGCGGATCGCGGCGCTGCGGCTCAACGGCCAACGGCCGAATCCCGGATCGTTCTAACGCGCGCCTCATGACGCACACGCTGCTCGCCGAACTCGAATCGTGGCTGTGGTCGGGGACGGTCACTCCGCGCGTGACGCCCAAGGCCGTCGCGGAGTGTGTCAATGAACTGTCCGACCTCTACACCGTCGAGCGTGGCCTGCTCGCGCGGCAGCAGGGTTCGCGGGATCATCTCGTCGCGAAGATTCTGTACTTCCTAGCGTCGGATGCCCCGAAGATCGCGCTGGCGCTGGATGAATGCAGCCAACGCGACGATGCGTTCCGATCCCCCAATCGCATTCTTGATCTCGGATGCGGTGTCGGTGCGACCAGCGTGGGATTTCTGCTCTGGCGCGCGCAACAGCGGACGATGTCGGCGGAATCGATTGAGATTGTGGGCGTCGATCACGCACCCGCGGCACTGGCGGTCTGGCCAGCCATTGTGCGGCGCGCTGCGGCGCTTGCCGGCATCGACGTGAAGCTCCGCACCGAACACGCGGACCTGGCCGGCGCGGCCTTGGAGTCGGGCACGGATCTCGTGCTGTGCCAGACCGCGCTCAACGAGCGGCTTCCGGGCGGCACGGCGCGCGAACAGTCGTACGACCCGACGACCGTTGATCTCGTGCGTCGCTGGGCGCTCGCAGCGCCGCTCCTGCTGGTCGAACCCGCGCTCCGTGCGACGACACGACCGCTGCACCGGTTGCGCGACACGCTGCTGGAACGCGGCGGCGTGCGTGTCGTGGCGCCGTGTCCGCATGCCCACCGTTGTCCGATGCTGGCGCGTGAAAGCGACTGGTGTCACGAATCGCGCGTGGTGCAGCCCACTCCAATGGTCGCGGCGGTGCAAGAACTGACAAGGCGTCGCGACGCGCGGGCGCTCTTCTCGTTTGTCGCCTTCGCGCCCGGCGACCGGACGCACGATCGAGCGCCTATGCGATTCGTGAGCGATGCGCTCGGCAGCCGTGGCAAGACCGAACGATGGGTCTGCTGCGGCGATGGTCGGCTTCGTGTCCTGCGACTTCTCGATCGCGAGCAGCGGGTAGGCAATTCGCTGCTCGCCACCGCGGAGCGCGGAACACTTGTCCGCATCGAGCCGGAAGCGACGAGCGACCGCATCGGTCCCGATCAGCGTGTTGTCAGTTGTCTTCCGCGTCCACCGTCGCTGGGCTCGGACGAGGCACAAGCGGCGGGATCATGATGTTTCGCGCGAGGCGCCGATCGCCGTCCAGTTCGTTGACGCCGGCAAAGATCGCCTGCCCCCCAAGCCGACGCGCGCCGCCGGGGAACTGAAACACGCGCACCGCCGTCTCGCCCGGTGCGAGCTTCAGAATCGGCTTGCGCACCTGCGTGTAGCCGCTCGCCATCGCGAATGCATCGAGGTCGAGCAGGGCCGCGCCCATGTTCGTGACGCTCACCATCACGGCGACGTCCACATGTCCGGTATCGACAGCGCGTGTGTATCGCCACGACCGATCAATGCGCACGGCCGGCCAATCGATGGACGTGCGCATCCGGATCTGTGTGGCATAGGACTCGCTCGCGGTGAACTCGATGCTCGCGAGCAGTTCCGCTTCTCCCGATGTGACGCTGCGCGGAAGCGTCACTCGGATCGGAATGTGTGCCTCTCCACCAGCGGGCATCGAGAACGTCTGGTGTCGAGGCGAGATCTCCCATTGAGGCTGATCGGCGATTGCAATCGTCCCGTTGGCCCCAACCGGAAACGGGTTCTTGAGCGCAATGACAACATTCTGCGACCCCCGGCGGCTGTCAAGAGCCAACGGCTGCAGCTGCGCGGAAGCAAGCAGCTTCGCCAGATCGAGATCGATGCCTTGGATCACAACTGGTGAACTACTGAGCGGCACGTGATGAATTCCGCGATCGAGCCGCACGGTGCTCTGTCGTCCGAACATATCCGTAACCGAAACCGGGCCGTTCGCGAGCAGAGTCTCGAGTTGCGTCGCGTCGTCAGCCCACTCGCTCCACGCGATGATCACGGGCCCGCTGGCACCGTCGGCAATCCACGCACGCAGTCCATTTGCGACTGGAAGTTCGGCGACGAAGCTGCGGCCTGACAGCACGCGGCCGATCTCGCGCCATGCAAGCGCTTCCGGCAGCAGCGACGGCGGCCCGCCATCCGCCTCTCCGGAGGCGTGCCAGGGAAGTTCGATCGCCAGCGCCGTCGCGCCGTTCCGCCACGCATCGAGCGTGCGAAGCGCCAGATCATCGGTCCGTGCGCGCTCGGGAAGCGAGTCGCTCGGAGCGAGCTCCAGCGTGACAATCGCGGCAGAGCCCGCCCACGGCGCGAGGTACTCGCGTGCAGTGCCGGGACGAACCGACCAGGGAATCCGCAGATGACGTTCAATGCCGGGCGGCGCGGGGCCGTCTTCGCGATCGATCTCGGCCGGAAGCAAGAGTGCCGGACTCGCGACGCGTTCGCTGAGCATTGTGTACATGCGCGTTACCTGCACGCGATCGAACGCAGTCAACGCTGCCGGCGACCGAATGCCGCCGATCTGCCACTGATCGACGTGGGAACCGAAGGCGAGGAGCCATGGCTCAAGCGCGACGCGCGCAGCGGGATCGGTGCTGCCGAAGAACGCGAGCGCCTGCCACGTGTCGAGATGGCGCGATGCGGCGATCGACGTGGGCAGCGACTCGAACGAAAGCACCGGCTCAATGCGACGATCAAGCAGTGCATCGATGACTTCGCCGACCGCAGCAATCCGCGCAGTCGCACGGGATTCGTCCTGCTCCGGCAGCCAGGCAGGAATGACGGCAAAGTCAGGATCGAGCTGGAGAACGAGCTTCTGGATGAGCGGCAGTTCGCCGTCGCCAGAAGGCGGAAGGATCAGTCCGAACGTCGGCGCGACGCGGTGCGATCGCGCCTTCGGTGATGAATCGATGATGGCGAGGTCGATCGACCGGCGCGCCACCACCATGCCTTCACCGGCGACTGCGAGCACGGCGCGGTACGCACCTGGCTGCTGCGGTGAAATTGGCACGCGGACCGCTGCGCCTGTGGCAAGCAGAGGATTGACGGACCGATGGACGACAACTCCATCAATGTCGGTGATCGTGACCTCGGCAGTGAGCTGATCGCTGACGAGGTCGCGAAGCTCGACTTCGAGTTCCACCTGCTCGTGCGCGCCAAACACCTGCGAGTCTCGTCCGCTCGTGAAGCGGATCGAAGGGATCTGCCAAACTTCCAGATCATCAAACCACGCGAAGCCGCGGACATCATCGCCGATCGGCCGACCCTGTCCGGCATCGGCGCTGCCGGGCTGCACAAGCTCGAGTTCGAACGCGATGTCGGTGGCTTCCGGAGGAATCTCCGGCACGTCGAAGCCGACTTGCTTCCATTCCCCTCCGGATCGTGTGACGGGAACGGACCACTCATGGCCCGTGACCTTCCCATCCTTGTCGTGCAGTCGGGCGGTGACGCGAACACCGGATCGCTGCAATCCATCGGTCCGCAGCCAGCATGAGATTCGGTAGCGGCTGCCCGGAAAGATGCGCACGATGCCAGGCGGCAGCGCCACGGCCATCGATCCTCCGTTGACGGTGAACTGCAGCGACCAGCGCCCTCCATGCGCTATCCGCTCCGTCAATTCAATCTGTCCAAATTCGGGATAGCCGGGACGATTGCTTACATTTGATAGCAATCGATACCAGTCGCGCGGCAGCTCCGTCGGAAAACGATCAGCATCTTCGAAATCAAAACGATTGACGCGCCGTTGCAGCGATGCGAGCCCGGCGTGCGCGCGCATTGCTTCCGGCGTGCCGCGCTCCGGTGTCACGAGGGAAGAGCCCGGTCGGCGCGGAGGCACGTCCTGGGCATCTGCGGCGACGGGAGCGAGCGAGCAGACGAGCAGCGAGACCAAGGCGAGTAAGTGCAGCACAGTCGACGATTATCGACCGGACTCCCCAGCGTCCGTCAGTCCTGCTGGCGAAGGTTGTTTGATAGGGTGGACTTGCGCCGATAACGAGAAGCTGCCCGCGCGCAAGGCGAGGGGAACGAAAGACGAGCCAGTCCAATGACGCAAGCGGTTCAATTCATCCTCCGTACCACCGCGCTCGTCGTGGCCCTCGGCGTCGTCACGCTCGGCGGTCTCTACCTGTGGAGTTCGAGTCGGGAGGCGGAGTTGCGTCTAGAACTGAGTCGCCTTGAAGCGACGATGAAGGCGGAGATCGCTGCCCGCGAGGCAATGATCACGCGCCTGAGCCGGTCGCACCGCAAAGCGCGTGTTGAGGTGCTGTCACAGGTAACGGGACCGGACGGATGGCCGAGCCAGCGCGACAGTCGGAATGTGCTCTCGACGACCGTGCGCTTCATTGAAGTTGATGATGACGGGCGCGAACTTGGTCGACGTGAATTCACGGTCCCCGGCGACATGCTGTTTATCGATGGCTGGACCGCGCGGTTTCCCAAGGAGGTCGTTGCGGAAGGAAACCCGCTGCGTGATCGCACGATCCTGCTGTTTCGGCGGATCTATTCCGATCGGCTCATGCCGGCGGAGGGATTTCCGATCGACACGCCCGGCGCCATCCCTGATGGATACGCGGGGACTGAAAAGCTGCGCTTCGAACAGGCTGTCTGGCAGGGATTCTGGAAGCTCGCGTCCGATCCCGAGGCCGCGCGGCGCGCCGGTATCGCTGTCGCCCAAGGGGAGGCCGTATACAAGCCGGTGCGAGCCGGTGAAAGCTACGACGTGTTCGTCGACGCCGCGGCCGGACTTACCCTCGTCCCTGTGGACGGGACGCGCGTCAATGCGGCTGGTTCCAACTGATGCGACTGATACGCTGGCAGCGTGATCGATCTACGCAGTGACACGGTAACCCGTCCGACTCCCGCGATGCGCGAAGCGATGATGGCCGCGCCGCTTGGTGATGATGTCCTCGGTGATGAACCGACCGTGCAGATGCTGGAAGCGGAAGTCGCGCATCTGCTCGGGCACGAGGCGGCGGTTTATGTGCCCAGCGGGACGATGTCGAATCAGCTGGCGATCCGCAGCGTGTGCGAACCGGGCGACGAGATCATCGCGCATCGCGACAGTCACATCATTCATTACGAAACTGGCGCGCCGGCGGCGCTGTCGGGCTGCATGATCCTGCCCATCGAGGGCGTGGGCGGTCTGATTGAACCTGCGCAGATCACGGCAGCGATCCGTCATCGCGACATCCATGCGCCGCGCTCGCGCATGCTGGTTCTAGAAAACACGCACAATCGCGGCGGCGGAACGGTGTGGCCTCCCGAACAGTTCAACGCCTGCTGCGACGAAGGACGCCGACTCGGACTGCACGTCCATCTCGATGGCGCCCGGCTCATGAACGCGGCGATTGCATGCAAGGTCGCGCCGCGCACGTTTACGGAGCGTGTGGATACCGTGTCGATCTGTTTTTCAAAGGGACTCGGCGCGCCGGTCGGCAGCGCGCTCGTCGGACCGGCTGATCTCATTCTGCGTGCCCGACGCTTTCGCAAGCAGTTCGGCGGCGCTATGCGTCAGTCGGGATTGCTGGCGGCTGCGTGTCTCTACGCACTTGAACATCATGTGGAGCGGCTCGCGGACGATCACGCCAACGCCAGACGGCTGGCGCAGGGCATCGCCGACATTCCAACGCTCCGTCTGCAGGTGCCGGCGGACGAAACACCAAGCAACATGGTGTTCTTCTACGTCGATCCCGAGCGCGAGTCGGCCCGGCAGCTGTGCGACCGTCTGCGCTCGCGCGGGGTCGCGATGATTCCGATGGATCCGACGCGGGTGCGCGCCGTGACGCACCTCGACGTCTCGAGCGCGGACATCGACCGAGCGATCGCGGCGCTGCAGTGAGCAGCGGCCATTGCCCCGTGAATGGAGTATCCTGCTCGCCCCCATGCCCGAGTCACGGTACGGCGCAATCTTCGATCTCGATGGCACGCTTGTTGACAGCTTTGACGCCCACCTGATCGCGTGGCAAAGCATGTCATCCCGGCACGGAGTCCCGATCACGCTTGAGCACTTTGAACGGCACTTCGGTCGCCGCAACGAGGACATGCTGCGCGAGATCTGGAGCGAGGCCGGTCACGCGCGACTCACCGACGCCAAAGTCGATCAACTTGGACGTGAGAAAGAATCGCTGTTTCGCGCGCTCGTCAGCAAACAGTTTCCGGCAATGGACGGTGGACGGGAACTGCTCCAGGCGCTCGCCGTCGAAGGGTGGCAGCTCGCAGTCGGTTCGTCCGCGCCGATTGAGAATGTCGACCTTGCGCTCGACGGGATGCGCGTGCGCGAGATGTTTCGGGCGATCGTCAGCGGGGGTGACGTCAAGGAAGGCAAGCCGAATCCCGAGTGCTTTCTCCTCGCGGCACGGCGGCTGCAGCTTCCGCCGGATCGGTGCGTGGTCGTTGAAGACGCGCCGGCCGGTATCAAGGCAGCTCGAGCCGCCGGAATGCGCTGCATCGCCATCACTTCAAAGGGTCACCGACCGGAAACGCAACGCGATGCCAATCTGGTTGTTCGCTCGTTGCGCGAACTCACACCGCACGTCATCAGCGGCCTGATATCACCTGATATCAATCAGTGCCGCAACTGACCGGAGCATGATTTTCAATGATTGATCCACGCATTCACCGCCTTGCCAATCTTCTGGTCCGCCACTCGACACGGCTCGCGCGGGGCGAGCACGTGCTGATCGAACTCTTCGACGCGCCGGAATCCGTTGCGATCGCCTTGATCGAAGAAGTCCGCGATGCTGGCGCGCATCCGCATGTCGCGCAGCGCAACACGCGGGTGATGCGGGCGCTGAACGACAATGCCAGCGAAGAGCAGCTTGCGACATGGGCTGCGTACGACCTCGATCGCATGACCCGCATGCAGGCGTACATCGGAATCCGCGGCGCGGATAACGTCAGTGAGATGGCCGGTGTTCCCGACGAGCAGATGAAGCGCGTCGGACGGCTGTATCAAAAACCGGTGCATTTCGAGCGGCGCGTCAACCACACGCGCTGGTGCGTGCTGCGCTGGCCAACGCCAAGCATGGCGCAACTCGCGCAGATGAGCACGCGCGCGTTCGAGGACTTCTACTTCGATGTCTGCACGCTTGATTACGCCAAGATGGACGCTGCATGTGCGCCGCTTGCGGAACGCATGCGGAAAGCTGACCAAGTGCACATCAAGGGCCCACACGACACTGATCTGCGATTCTCCATCAAGGACATCGGTGTCGTGCCGTGCTGCGGCCAGGCGAACATCCCGGATGGCGAATGCTTCACTGCGCCGGTGCGCGACTCGGTGAACGGCGTCGTCCACTTCAACACGCCGACGATTTACAACGGCGTGTCGTTTGAGAATGTTCGACTTGTCTTCCGAGATGGGAAGATCGTCGAATCATCCGCGGATCAGAACGGCAATAAGCTCAATTCCATCTTCGATACGGACGCTGGTGCCCGTTACGTCGGAGAGTTCGCGATCGGTTTTCATCCATACATCCAGACGGCGATGAAGGACATTCTGTTCGACGAGAAGATCGCCGGTTCATTCCACTTCACGCCAGGCCGGTGCTACGCAGAAGCGAACAACAACAATCAGAGCGAGATTCACTGGGACCTTGTGTGTTCACAGCGGCCGGAACACGGCGGCGGCGAAATTCGATTCGACGGCGAAGTCATCCGCAAGGATGGCCTCTTTGTTCCGAGCGATTTGCTGGCACTGAACCCCGATCGGCTCGGCGCGCGCTGAGGGGATCCTCAATCCTTTCCGACTTCCTCGGCCGCTTTCTCAATCTTTTCGTTGTGAATTTCGGTCTGCTGCCGGATCGACTGGGCGCTGTTGATCGCCTTGCCGGATGCGGAGCCGCCGCCTTCGAGCACGGTCTGCGATTGCGGCGCATTCGCCTGTGAAGTCGCGGGCTGCTCCAGCCGCTCATCGCATCCAAGCAGGACCCCGGTGAGCACGACGCCAATGCCGATGCAGACGGGTCTGAAACTGACTGTCGAACGAGTGTGGCGGGGCATTGATCGGTTCCAGTCGGGAGAGAAGCGGCAAAAATGGCCCGCCATTCACTTCCTGACGACGACGATCCCATCGTACCTTGCCTTCGCCTACGCTCGACGCAGGGAAAGCTACCATCTCGCTTATGCGTCGCATTCGCGCCGCCCATCTGGAGATTGATGATGATCGCTCGAAATAACGCTGTGCGCGCCGTGGTGTGCGCATTCCTGCTCGCCCCCCCCGCGCTTGGCCAGTCCACACCCGACTACACCACCATTCCGCCCGACCCGCCCGAGGTTGAGCAGAAGCTCACCGCCGCTCACGTCACGCTCGCGCAGGCTGTCGCCGCAGCAGAGAAGTCGACCGGCGGCCACGCGATTGAAGCGAAGGCCATGACGGCTGAGCAGCAAGTCAGCTACGAGATCATCGTCTCCGCGCAAGGCATGGAGAAACGCGTCGTCGTCAACGGGATGTCCGGCCAGGTGTCCGCACCGACGCTGACGATCGCATCGGCGATCGACAAAGCCCTAGCCGTTCAGCCAGGCGCGGCCCGCAGCGCCGTCTTTGCCATGCAGGCCGAACCGCCAACCGCGACCGTCATGGTCTACAACGACGGAAAGGCCCACAAGATCGTGCTCAACTCCAACGATGGCAGCGTGATTTCCAATGAGGCCCAATCGCGATTCCCCGGGGTCTTCGCCGACGGCGAGGTTCAGCAGCTGCCCGACGGACTACAGTACATCGAGATCGAGGAAGGCACGGGCAAACTTCCGGACGGCCCGAGCAGCAAGGTCAAGGTGCATTACATCGGTTACCTGACCGACGGCTCCAAGTTTGATTCGAGCGTCGATCGCGGTCAGCCCGCGGAGTTCTTCCTCGCAGGTGTCATCAAAGGATGGACCGAGGGCGTCGGTTCGATGCGGGTCGGCGGCAAGCGCAAGCTGATCATCCCATACACGCTCGCGTACGGCGAGAAGGGCCGAGCCCCTGTCATCCCGCCGATGGCCACGCTGATCTTTGACGTCGAGCTGCTCGCCGCCGATGAGACGGCGCCGCTCGCTCCCCCGGCACCGGCCGGTTCGCCGCGAACGCCCGGCTCACCCGGCACCGTGCCACCGAAGCCCGCCGACGGCACGAAGCCACAATGATCGACGATCGCTGCTGACAGCAAACAGGCATTGCAAAAGGGGTCGCGCACGCGTGCGCGACCCCTTTTCATTTGTGCGGCGCGCGGCTCAGCGTCGGCTGAGCGACTCGATGGCCCGCGCCTCGATTGCGTTTACTTTCGCGAGTCGCCGTGCATGGCGCGCTTCATTGGTGTAGGTCGCTTCGATATACGCGCGCACCATTTCTTCAGCGACCGCTGTCCCGATGACGCGGCCACCGAGCACCAGCATGTTCATCGCATCATGTTCGACGCCTTGATGGGCGCTGTAATGATCGGAACAGTTGCCGGCGCGGACACCGGGAATCTTGTTGGCCGCGATGCTGGCGCCGATTCCGGAGCCGCACAGCATCAGGCCCCGATCTGCCTGACCATCGACCACCGCGAGGCCGACTTTCTCAGCAAAATCGGGGTAGTCAACCGGCTCTGTCGAATGCGTCCCGACGTCGATGACCTCATGGCCAAGCGCCTTGATGAACGGCACGAGGTGCTGTTTCAGCGCGAAGCCCGCATGGTCGGAGCCGACCGCGATTCTCACGGGTCGGCCCTCTTCCCATGCCGTTCGATCTGCTGCCGCACGGCGGCAACGACCGCGTCGACCGTGAATCCAAAATGCTTCTGCAGGTCCTTCAGCGGAGCAGACGCGCCGAACGTGGTCATGCCCACGACGGCGCCGTCGAATCCGACGTAACGCTCCCAGCCGAGCGCTGCGCTCTGCTCGACCGCGACGCGGGCTCGAACCGTTGGAGGGAACACCACATCGCGATACGCCGCATCCTGCCGAGCGAACACGCTCCAGCACGGCATGGAGACGACGCGACTGCGCACACCTTCGGCCGTCAGTTGCTCGTGCGCTTCGAGGCACAGCTGCACTTCGCTGCCTGTGCCGATCAAAATCACGTCCGGTTCCGGATCGTCTCCCGCAAGTACGTATGCGCCGTGCGCAGCGCCGCTCGCCGGCGCGTATCGCGTGCGATCGACTGTCGGCAGATTCTGGCGCGAGAGTGCCATGGCGCACGGCTCGTGTTTCGTGTTCATTGCGATGCGATAGCACTCGACCGCCTCGTTCGCATCCATCGGCCGAAAGACATGAATACCCGGCATCGCGCGAAGAGAAACGAGATGCTCAACCGGCTGGTGCGTCGGCCCATCCTCGCCGACACCGATCGAATCGTGCGTGAATATGTGCAACACAGGAAGACCCATGATTGCGCTCAGTCGCAGCGCGCCCCGGCAGTAATCACTGAAGATCAGAAAGCCCGCTGTGAACACGCGGATGCCGCACAGTGCCATGCCGTTCGCGGCGGCGCACATCGCGTGCTCGCGGACGCCCCAGTGCACGTTGCGGCCCCCAGGATTGCCGCGGGACAGATCGCGTTCGCCATCGAGGAGCGTCTTCGTGGAGGGAGCAAGATCGGCGCTGCCGCCCATCATCCACGGCACGCTCTTCGCAATCGCGTTCAAGATCTTGCCGCCGGCCACGCGTGTCGCCATGCCCTTCGGATCGACAGGGAACGTCGGCAGCTGCGCGTCCCAGTCTGCGGGCAGGCCGCCGGATGCGAGCAGGTCGATCTCCGCAGCCAGCTGCGGATACGCGTCGCGATAGCGCGCGAACAGCTCGTCCCAGCGGGCTCGTTCGGTCGCACCGCGCGAGCCCAGCAGTTCTGCGAAGCGTTCGCGCACTCCTTGGGGGACGAGGAACTTCGCATCGTCCGGCCAGCCGTAGAAACGCTTCGTGGCGCGAATCTCGTCTTCACCAAGCGGTTCACCGTGCGCGGACGCTGTGTCCTGCTTCTTCGGTGCGCCCCATCCGATGTGGCTGTCGACAATGATCATCGTCGGACGATCATCGTTGCCGCGCGCCGATTCGTACGCGCTGACGAGCAGCTCGACATCGTTCGCATCCGTCACGCGCAGCACGTTCCAGCCGTAGCCGAAGAACCGCGTCGCGACGTCATCGGAGTACGCGAGCTCGGTCTTGCCTTCGATCGTGATGTGATTGTTGTCGTAGATCCAGCACAGATTCGCGAGCCGCAGATGGCCCGCGAGCGACGCCGCTTCGCCTGAGATGCCTTCCATCAGGCATCCGTCGCCGCAGATTGCCCATGCACGGAAGTTGAACAATTCATAGCCGGGCCGGTTGTAGCGCGCGGCGAGCCAACGCGAGGCCATCGCCATGCCGACGCTGTTCGCGAGCCCTTGGCCAAGCGGACCGGTCGTCGCTTCGACGCCGGTGGTCATGTGCGATTCGGGGTGGCCCGGGCACCGGCTGCCGAGCTGCCGGAACTTTTTGATGTGATCAAGCGGCACCGCGAGTTCGCCCGTGGGTTGACCATCGACATCGAGCTGCGGCACCGCCGTGAGATGAAGCAGGCCGTAGAGCAGCATCGACGCGTGACCGTTCGACAGCACGAAGCGGTCGCGGTTCAGCCAGCGCGGTGCGCTGGGGTCGTAGCGCAGCACGCGCTGCCACAGCGCATACGCAACTGGTGCAAGTGCCATCGGCGTGCCCGGGTGGCCGGAGTCCGCCGCCTGCACTGCATCCATCGCGAGTGTGCGGATGGTGTTGATTGCGAGCGCATCGATGACCGGAACATCGAACGCGGTACCAGCTCGGAGCGTGGCAGTCGGCGGAGCAGTCACAGTGGTCGGAGCAATGGTCAAAGGACGGTTCCCTTCGGGAATCGCGTTGCGGGAAAGCGACGAGAACGGATGATAACGGTGCGGCGGCACGGGTCGCGCGGACGAACGCGCTGCGTGGGCGAACGTGATTCCCTGAGTGCTCCTCATCGGTCCTGTGTGCCCGTTGAGGTGCGTGCGATCTGACGAATCAGCGCCGATGGGCTGCGACCAGTGCGGCGAGACGGCGGACTGTGAGGGGTGCGCAGCCTTCCGCCTTGTTGTTGACGATGACCCAGGCCGCAAAATCAGCGCTCGCGGCCTCAGCGATCAATGCCGCGATGTCGGCGAGCGCGCCCGCGTCCAGATCGACGAGCCGGTCAAACGGCTGGTAGCGCTCCGAAGCCGCTTCGTACCCTTGGCTGTGACCGAGCAGCCATCGGACGAGAAGCGCAGGCTGCTGTAATGCGGGCCATCCACCTTCGGACAGCGCCGTCGCCTGCTCGGCGATCGTCGGCAACGTCGGATGGACGGCGAAACCGTGGCTCACGTTCGCGCCGCGCAGAATGGCGGCGTAGCGGAGGGCCCACGGGCGCGCGAGAAGTTCCCGATTGCGAACTTCGATGGCATAGAGCGGTCCGACCGGAAGGCTGTTCGTGAACGACTCGAGTCGGTCGAGGAGCCGGTGTGCGCCGCCGTGGCGTCCACTCGTCGTGAGATCGAGCGGCAGGAACTGAAACACGATCGGGCCGATGCGGTCAGCGAGCCCTTCCACCGCCGGTGCGATGACGAAGTCGCGCGCGAACGTGGCGTCAAGAAACCGCGGATTCTCAAAGGACTTGCCGCTTGGTTCCGAGGTCTTGCCGAACGTGCCACCGCGTTCGTCGGCATCCGGGCGGGTCACGGACTGATGCGCTTTGATGACAAAGCGGAAGCCCGCGGGCACGAGCGCGGCGAGTTCCGACGCTTCGGTGCGCCCGAGAAGCGAATAGAACGCGCGGTCGAGCGCCACCGTCCGCAGCAGCGGGTGGCGGGCGTATGCCGCCAGTCCGCATCGTGCGAGATCGATGGCTCGCGCGTTGTCGGAAAAGAGGAGCCCGCGCCAGCCCGGGAACGCCCACGACGATGTTCCGAGACGGAGCGTGGATGGAAGCTGCGACGCGATGGCGACGTCTTCCGCTACGGCGGGTTGATTGGCAACGACGGCAAGCGCCCGGTCGAGAGGCGAATCGCCGAAGAGCACCCCTTGGTCGATACGGAGAGGATCGTGCGGCGGACGGCGTGCCATGCAATCAACGGGTGAGTGAGGCTATGGAGCTGTCCGCGGCAACACCGCGAGCCGAGCGATGAAGATCGCGGGGATGAAGACGCCGCAGATCGATTCCAGCATGACCACGGAGCGGGCAGCGCCCCGCGCCGGAACGATGTCGCCATACCCGATCGTGGTGAGCGACATGAACGAGAAGTACAAGGCGTCGCTCCAATCCATGGCCCGCACGATCGCGTCACCCCCCGCATGCAGCGCCATACCGTCCGCGGCGAATCTATACGAGCCCGCATTGTGGAATGAGATGGCGTTGTGCACCACCGCGAAGCCGACGCCAACCATGAGGTAGATCGCGATGCCGCCATAGATCCGGTCGTCGATCAGGGCATGCGAGCGGAACACGGACCGACTGATCGCGACAATTGCGATGAGATAGACGAGCGCCATGAGCGGTGCCGCGATACCGCCAAGCGCGTGCTCCGGATTTCCGTGCGCGAAGAAGGCGAGCACCGCGAGCGCGGCGCCTGCCGCGATAGCCGATGCAACGGCCCAGGCCCGCGTCGAAAGGATGAAGACGCCAAGGAACGGCACGATGGCCAGCAGCGTTGGATACAGCGAGTCCGAGAGTCCGGACTCGTCATCAAAAACAGGTTGGACGGCAATCAAGACAGCGAGCGAGATCAGCACCGGGAGGCAACGATTCTTGAGCCAATGCCAGGGCGAGCGTCGGCGCAAAGTCGGATCATCCATGGCGGCATTGTGGCCTTTGGGCCCCCGTCGCACGTCGAGGCACATCACCCGGCACCGCTCTGAGGTTTGGAGCGATGCGACGCGGTCCCCGGAAGGGACCGCGCACAACAACGCACGCCGCTAAAGGCCGCGAGCCTCGAACCGCCGCTCCCTGCGACCCCTTCTCTCGATGCGGCCGGACGCGACGGGGGGGCGGAGTCTGCGAGGGCGAGGGCGAGCCGACCCGCGACGCATAAATCGGCAAAAAAGACAACCGCCCTGACGAATGCCAGGGCGGTTGTTTCTATATATCAAGAAACAGTTGGGCGCCTTCAGCGAGCGTTACCGCATCGCTTTTCCGCAGGATTATCCCCCTCGTGAGAGGAAAATCCGGGAATGCGGACGAGAGTGTGTTGACGAATTCGGGTCCGGATCTCTCCGGAACACCGTCTAAGTATATTCCCTTAGAAAGGAGGTGATCCAGCCGCAGGTTCCCCTACGGCTACCTTGTTACGACTTAGTCCCAGTCACCAGCCTTGCCGTGGGCACCCCTGAAACGAGGCGACTTCGGGCACTGCCAGCTCCCATGACTTGACGGGCGGTGTGTACAAGGCTCAGGAACATATTCACCGCGGCGTAGCTGATCCGCGATTACTAGCGATTCCGACTTCATGGAGGCGGGTTGCAGCCTCCAATCCGAACTGGGGCGGACTTTATGCGATTTGCTCCACCTTGCGGTCTTGCATCGTTCTGTATCCGCCATTGTAGCACGTGTGCAGCCCTAGGCATAAGGGCCATGAGGACTTGACGTCATCCCCACCTTCCTCCGGTTTGACACCGGCAGTCTTGCTAGAGTCCTCGCCATTACGCGTTAGCAACTAACAACAGGGGTTTCGCTCGTTGAGGGACTTAACCCGACACTTCACAGCACGAGCTGACGACAGCCATGCAGCACCTGTGCACGTTCCGCCCTTGCGGGTGTGGCTTCCCTTTCAGGAAGTTGATACGTGCATGTCAAGCCTAGGATAAGGTTCTTCGCGTTGCTTCGAATTAAGCCACATGCTCCACCGCTTGTGTGAGCCCCCGTCAATTCCTTTGAGTTTTAGCCTTGCGACCGTACTCCCCAGGCGGCGCACTAAACACTTTTGCTGCGGCCAGGAGGGCGTCAAACCTCCCCGACCTAGTGCGCATCGTTTACGGCGTGGACTACCGGGGTATCTAATCCCGTTTGCTCCCCACGCTTTCGTTCCTCAGCGTCAGTACAAGCCCAGCGACCTGTCTTCACCTTCGGCGTTCCGATAGATATCTACGCATTTCACCGCTCCACCTATCGTTCCGATCGCCCCTACTTGACTCAAGATCTGCGGTTCGCGAAGCAGTTCCCCGGTTGAGCCGGGGGCTTTCACAACGCGCCTGCAGACCCGCCTACGAACGCTTTAAGCCCAGTGATTCCGATTAACGCTCGCACCCTCTGTATTACCGCGGCTGCTGGCACAGAGTTAGCCGGTGCTTCCTTTGGGTATAGTCATTGAGTTCTTGCACCCTGACAGTAGTTTACACCCCGAAGGGCTTCATCCTACACGCGGCATTGCCCCGTCACGCTTTCGCGCATTGCGGAAGATTCGTTACTGCAGCCTCCCGTAGGAGTCCGAGCAGTGTCTCAGTCTCGATGCGGCGGGCCGTGCTCTCACACCCGCTACCCGTCTAAGGCTTGGTAGGCCATTACCCTACCAACTACCTGATAGGAAATTCCCCGCTCCAGAGGCAGTAAACCTTTGATCGTTGTAGACCACATCGGGTATTGTCCCGGATTTCTCCGGGGTATCCCCGACCTCTGGGTACGTAGGAATTTATTCCTCGCCCTTTCGCCACTCTACTAGGGGTTGCCCCCGTTCGCGTTCGACTTGCATGTTTTAGCCATGCCGCCAGCGTTCAATCTGAGCCAGGATCAAACTCTTCAATTAAGTATTACATCCGGCAAGCCGGAAGAATTCTGAAGGTTTGCCCGGCGGTCCGACCCCTAAAGGTCAGACCGGTCTACATCTGTTGAGAAACAGATGTGGCAGGTCGGCCACCTGCCATTTTTTGCAAACATCATTTACCCCTCTCAGTTAAGAGAGGCGTCTAAGTCTATTCTCGAATTGACTAGATTTGGCATCACGAAGGATGTCTGCTGTCGCTGCTGTGGCAGCAACAGAGTTCTGTCTGCCTGAATCCGTCGTAAACGGATTCAAACCGACCACATCCTCGCGGCATTCCCAACTGTTTACTTGTCAAAGATTCGCACGCCATGAACAGGCAGTGCTCCCGTTGGCCCTCACGCCCCGCAAGAAACTTGCGAGACACGAAGTCAGTTGGGATCGCGGATGATAGCGACCCTCAAGATGGTGTCAACCACCTTGGATGAGTTTTTGGGCCTCACAGCCAATTTCAGAAGCCGTCGCCTACTTGGCGCGGGTCCGGTCTTGTCTGCAGGGTCACTGAACACCCCGAAACGGCGTTCGACCGCCTTGTCGGACGTACGTCCTACCCTTTATCTGGTCACTGGAGAGGGGTCAAGTTGACTCGCGGATTCGAGCGGCACTTTCCTCAAATCGTCGCACGACTTATCCCGAGCCGATCCCCTGAACATCTACTAACTGAGGCCGAGACCCCCTTTCCGTTCGGCGTCGCCGCGAAGGATCCGGCGCGACTGCGATCACCAGCGCGACGACACGCCGGGCACCTGCCGCGCGAAGAAGCCGCGCGGCCTGTTCCAGCGTCGCTCCGGTCGTCCTCACATCGTCAACCAGTCCGATTGACCGGAAGCTCCCTAGGCGCCGAGGGAACCACCCCCGTCCGTCCATCAGGCGCAGCAGCCCGCCGGGCCGAAGCTCAGGCTGCGTCCAACTGGGCCGCAGCGCGAATCGTCCGGCCGCGCGACGCCGCTCGGTCGGACTGCGGCTCACTTGCGTCTGCCCTTGCCGCTGACGGAGGGGCCGGACGATCTGCGCGTGCGTGACAGATGCGACGCCGCGGGCGATCTCGTCCGCGTGATCAATGCCCCGATGCCATCGCCGGATCCACGGCATCGGGATCGCGACGAGCATGTCGAGCTTCAGCTCCGGAGGCAGCAGTTCGACTGAACGCGTGCCGAGCCGACGCCCGAACTCGAACGCCAACGCGTGCCACCTCGCGTGCTTCACTTGGAGAATTCGCCCCGCGTAGGCGCCGCCGTACTCAGTCAGGCGAATCGTCGCGTCGATCGACGAGTGCCGCTCACGACATGCAGCGCATCGACCGTCGCGGCATTCACCGGCACCGACACTGCCGCCGCATCGCGGGCACCATTCGCTGGGATCGTCTTGCTCGAGCGATCCCTCCGCGAACACTATGTCGAGCGGCGGGAGTTCCCAGCCGAGCAAGTCTTCTTCGAGCGCGCGGGCCGCACATGACAGGACCGCGCTCCCCTTGTGCATGAGCTTCTTGACCATGGCGCGACGCTAACGCGCCCGTAACCGGGCTCTGGTGAATGCCCCCTTTTTCCTTCGAAATGCGCCAGAATCCCGTCGCAGAGCGACACGCCGATGTCACGTCACCATCATTCGACGCAGCACCGTGTTGAGAATCCCGCCGTTGCGGTAGTAGTCGACCTCGACCGGCGTATCGACTCGGCAGACTGTGCGGAACACGAGCACCGTGCCATCAGCTCTGGTCACGGTGACCGTTATGTCCTGCCGCGGCTTCAGCGTGTCTGGTACCTCGATGTCAAATCGTTCGCGTCCGTCGAGTCCGAGTACCGCCGCGGAGTCGCCAGTCAGATAGACGAGCGGCAGGACGCCCATGCCGACGAGATTTGACCGATGGATGCGCTCAAAGCTCTCGGCAATCACCGCTTTGACGCCGAGGAAGAACGTCCCTTTCGCTGCCCAGTCGCGTGAAGATCCCATGCCGTAGTCTTTGCCCGCGAGCACCACGAGCGGCGTCCCGCTTGCCTTGTAATTCACGGCGGCGTCAAAGATCGGCTTCACCTGGCCATCGGTGAAGTCAATCGTCACGCCGCCCGTCGTCCCCGCCGCGAGTTCATTCTTGATCCGCGTGTTCGCGAACGTGCCGCGCGTCATGACGCGGTCATTGCCGCGGCGCGAGCCGTAGCTGTTGAACATGGACTGGGGCACGCCTTGCTGCAGCAGATAGGCGCCTGCGGGGGAGTCCTTCGTGATGCTGCCGGCCGGCGAAATGTGGTCGGTCGTGACCGAATCGCCGAGCTTGGCGAGACAGCGCGCGCCGCGGATCGACGTGATCGGAGTGACTTCACGTTTCATCTCGACAAAGAAGGGCGGCTCCTGGATGTACGTCGACTTGGTGTCCCAGGCATACATCTCGCCGCCTTCCACCTTGATCGCTTTCCACTCGTCGCTGCCATCGAACACGTTCGCGTACTGCTTCTCGAACTGTTCGCGGGTGACGCACTTCGCCACAACCTCCTGGACCTCCTTCTCGCTCGGCCAGATGTCGCGCAGATAGACCGGCTTGCCTTCCGCGGACGTGCCGATCGGGTCGTTGATCAGATCAATGTCAACGGTGCCGGCAATCGCGTATGCGACGCAGAGCGGAGGGGACGCGAGGTAGTTCGCTTTGACGTCCTGATGCACGCGCGCTTCAAAATTGCGATTACCTGAGAGCACGCTCGCAACGACCAGATCGCCTTGCTGAATGGCGGCGGCGATGTGGTCGGGCAGCGGGCCCGAGTTCCCGATGCACGTTGTGCAGCCATATCCAACTAGGTAGAAGCCCAGCGCCTCGAGCGGCGCCGTGAGATTCGCCCGATCGAGATAATCGGTGACAACTTTCGATCCGGGAGCAAGGGACGTTTTCACCCACGGCTTGCGCTCGAGCCCGAGCGCCAGCGCTTTTTGGGCGACGAGTCCCGCAGCGACCATCACGCTCGGATTGCTGGTGTTCGTGCAGCTGGTGATAGCGGCAATGACGACGGCACCATGCGTCAGTTCAAATCCGGTCCGGCCGTCGCTCACCGGAACAACCGCGGCGGTTCGCGATCCGGTTCCTGCAGTGACCGTAGACACCGAGACTGCCGGCCTGTTGTACACCGTCGACAGATCCCGGCGCCAATTCGTCTGCATTGCCGACAATGCCACGCGATCCTGCGGGCGCGAAGGACCGGCAAGGGACGGTTCGATCGTGGCCTGGTCCAGTTCGATGGTGCTCGTGTAGGAAAGTTGAAGCGTGTCGTCGCGCCAGAAGCCGTTCGCCTTGGTATAGGCCTCGACAGTCTTGACGAGTCCTTCGGCGCGGCCCGACAGCCGCATGTACGCGAGCGTCTGTTCGTCGATGGGGAAGTACCCGATGGTGGCGCCGTACTCTGGCGCCATGTTCGCGATGGTCGCGCGATTGGCGACAGGCATGTCCGCGAGGCCGGGCCCGTAGAACTCCACGAACTTGTTCACGACGCCGTGCTTTCGCAGCAGTTCGGTGACGCGGAGGACGAGGTCAGTCGCCGTGACGCCCTCAGAGAGCTTGCCGGTGATCTTCACGCCGACCACTTCCGGAATCAGCATGTAAATCGGCTGTCCCAGCATGACTGCTTCCGCTTCAATCCCGCCGACTCCCCAGCCCACCACACCGAGTCCGTTGATCATCGTGGTGTGCGAGTCGGTGCCGACGAGCGAGTCGGGGTAGAGCACGCCATCCTTCTCCCACACCACTTTCGCGAGGTATTCGAGATTGACCTGGTGGACGATGCCGGTGGCCGGCGGGACCACCGAGAAGTTCGAGAACGCAGACTGTCCCCACTTGAGGAACTCGTAGCGCTCGTTGTTGCGCTCAAACTCTTTCTGCGCGTTGATCGTCAGAGCGACGCGCGAGTTGAACGCATCGACCTGCACGGAGTGATCGATCACAAGATCGCACGGGACGAGAGGATTGACAAGTTTCGGATCACCACCGAGGCGCTTTATCGCGCCGCGCATCGCCGCAAGATCGACGATGCATGGAACGCCTGTGAAGTCCTGCAGCACGACGCGTCCCGGCATGAAGGGGATCTCGTCGTCGGCTGGTTTGCGCGGGTCGTACTGACATAGGCTGCGCACGTGCTCTTCTGTGAACACTCGACCGTCCAGATTGCGCAGGCAACTCTCCAGCAGCACCTTGATGGAGTACGGGAGGCGCTCGATCGGGCCCAGGCTCTTGAGCGCATCGAGCCGTGCGTAGGTCTTCGGTCCGTACGGCGTGTCGAGCGAGGCGCGGGCGTTGAACGGATCGTGCGTAGTTGCCATTGGGGTGGTCGCGTCCTGAGGCGAAAAGATCGCGATTATAGAGAGCAACAGTCAACGCTGCGGATCTTGCTCTGCTGCGCGGAAGCTGGAGTCCCTGGTGAGGCAGCGGACCGCGGAATACACGAGCACCGCGCCGGGCACACCGGCAACGGCGGTCCATGCGAAGTATGCCGGCCAGTCGTTGAGGAAGTTTGCGAGATGCCCGCTCCGTTCGCTCGCGATGGCGCCGGCGAACGCCATCACACCCGTGAGCAGCGCGTACTGCGTTGCGGCATAGCGCGGTGTGCACAGCGTCGCCAAGTATGCGACGAACGCTGTGCCCACAAAGCCGCCGCACAGGTTTTCGATTCCGGACACCAGCGTCAGTGCCTGCATGGGCCAGGACAGCCACGGCTGGACGTTGCCATGCAGCGGTACAACGACCTGCGCGAGCCACGCGAAGCCGAGATTGCTCAGCGCCTGCAGCATCGCGCCGATCAGCAACGTGCGCAGCAGACCGAATCGCGCGACAAAACCGCCGCCGAGAAACGCGCCGAGCAGCATCGCGCCGAGGCCGACCGCGTTTCTGAAGACTCCGTACTGTTCCTTCTCATAGCCAAGCGTGTCGAGCAGCAGCGACTTCTGCATCGGATTGCCGAGCTGATCGGGAAGTCGATAGACCAGCACGAACAACGTGACGATGACGAGGCCAAAGCCGATGCGTCGCGCAAGATCAATGATCGGTGCACGGAACGCCCGCATCAAGGGTTGCGGCGGCGGTGTCTCAACGGCAGGTTCGCGGGAGAACAGCGTCACGACCATGCCGATCGACATCATCGCTGCGAGCGCGAGGAACGCGGCGGGCCAACCGAGTCGCTTCGCAATCGATAGGGCGAAGAGCCCTCCCACCAATAGCGCGATTCGATATCCGGCGACAGTCATGGCGCTGCCGATCCCGAGTTCACGCTTCGGGAACGCATCAACGGTCCACGCACCGACGACGATGTCCTGCGTCGCCGAGAGCGCGCCGATGGCGAACAGCGTGATCGCCATCGGCAAGAGCGGAGAATCCTTTTCCGGCGGCATAAGCCACGCGAGCGCGGCGATCGCGATGATGAGAGGAATCTGCGTGGCGAGCAGCCAGGATCGGCGGCGGCCGAAGGACGCGAGGCCGGGGACAGGCCGGGCGTCGACGATCGCAGCCCAGAGGAATTTGAGCGAGTACACGCCCGCGATTGCACCGATCAGTCCGATCGTTGCCGGATCAATCTTGAGCTCGGCGAGTCGAACGCTTGCCGTTTCATTCGTGATCGAATACGGCAGCCCGCTTGCGAAGCCGAGTGCCGCCATCGCGGCGCATTTCGGTGACAGGAACGCGCGCAGGATTGAGGGCGGACGTTGATCAGCGACGGCGATCACGATCGTTGTGCACCAGTCGCATTAGATGTTGGTCCGCTGTTCAAGCACGCGCAGCTCGGCGCGGGCCTGCGCGACGAGATGGTTCGGCGGAACGCTCTGCGTCACGAACACGCCGCCCGCAATGACGCTTCCGCTTCCGACGACTGTGTCGCCGCCCAGAATGGTGGCGCCGGCATACACGGTCACATGATCCTCGAGCGTGGGATGCCGCTTGTAGTCCTTCCGCAGCCGGCCCGCGTTGTCACGCTCAAAGCTGCGCGCCCCGAGTGTCACCCCCTGATACAGCTTGCAGAAGTCGCCGATGGACACTGTCTCGCCGATCACAACGCCCGTGCCGTGATCGATGAAGAATCCCTTGCCGATCGTCGCACCCGGATGGATGTCGATCCCCGTCGCCGAATGCGCCCACTCCGCCATCATGCGCGGCACGAGAGGAACTCCCAATTGATGCAGTGAGTGCGCGACCCGATGAATCGTGAGCGCGTAGAACCCGGGGTAACACAGCACGACCTCGTCGACGCTCCGCGCGGCGGGGTCGCCGTCGTACGACGCCTGAGCGTCGATCGCGAGCGTTGCGCGAATGTCGCCAAGCTGCATGAGAAAGCTGTCCATCGCTTCGCTCGCCCGTTGCGACGGCGCGATGCGATCGTGGGCGAGTGCAGCGCTCGCATATGCCGCGACGATCTGTCGATAGAGCCGCGGTCGCAAGTCTGCAAGTTGATGGAGAACAAACGAGTCGAGCTCGATCGGAGTCCGTGGCTGGCTTGGAGCCACGCGCGGAAAGAGCGTGACGCGCAGCCGCCCGAGCGCCGAAATCACTTCGTCCAGCTGCGGAGGATCGGCATTGGGCGCGGGCCACGGATCCCTGGCGATGGCCTGGGTCAGAGCTCGCACAATCTCGGCGTCGGAGGCCTCCGGGCGTGGCGGCATGGTGAGGAGGATATCGGCAGGAGGTGAACACGGTTCTCGACGGATTCGCCGACAACGCCCGCAATGCCAAAAACAAAAGCGGCCGCGCGTGCTCTCACACGCGCGGCCGAGTGCTTTCAAGAGATCGGCTCAGGCGCCGCCGCGCCCACCGGCGCCGCCACGACCTCCGCCTTCACCGCCGCGACCACCCCGGCCGCCTCCGAAATCAAACCCTTCGTCGCGCAGCGCGCGGAACGCTTCATCGCGCTCGGCATCGTCAATCTGTCCGTCTTTGTTCTTGTCGAAGCGCTTCATGATCTCTTCGCGCTGCGCCGGGGGCATCGCTTCCAACATCCGTGCGGTGCCGCCGCCACCGCCACCGCCGCGTCCTCCGCGCCCTTCGCGCGCAGGTAGTGCTGCGACCTCTTCCGGTGTCAGCAGCGCCTTCAGCCGCTCGAGGTAGGTTTCGCTCATCTCGTTTCGAGCGTCGAAACTGTCGCGGACCGGATCCGGCCCACGGTCGCGACCGCGGAAGCCACCGCCCAAGCCGCTCAAGTCGCCGCTCATCGCGCCGGCCACCATGGTCACGAACCGACTCGACTCTGACACAAGCTGCGTCGGCTCGTTCTTCCGCATCAACGCCACGATCGCGCTGTTGTCCGTTCCAAGTTTGGACAGATACGCCGCCTGCAGGTCAACGACACTCGCGCGGACCGCGTCGCCAAGACTGGTCATCTCGAGCGCCGCCTCGAACGCGCGCTGTGTGCTGGTGTCGCGATAGACGTTGTCATAGGACTCGCGAAGCGTCGCCGATTCCAAGGTCTTGGCCCATTCGGAGTCGCCGAGTGCGCCGACGATGGTCGTGCGGAATTCATCGTTCACATTGCGCACGGCAGTCCGTAGCTCCACCTGCCGTTCGATAATGCGCGTTCCATCCTTCGCGTCGCCGTCCTGCAGTGCCTTGAAGAGCCTCGCCATGCTGACACCGAGGTACTCGTTCCGCGACTTGAGCGCGGCGTCGAGTCGGAGTTCATAGTCGTCCAGCGCCTTCGAGAGCTTCGCGAAATCCTCTTCGGGCATTTGCAGTTCATCGACAACGAGAAACAGATTCGTGTTCTCGCCCGCGAGTCGCCCCTTTGGCAGCGTCTTTTCGCGGCGCAGGAACCGGTCGAACGCGTCCCACTGCGTCAGCTGATCGTCGCTCAGGCTTGCCTGCAGACTCTCTACGAAGCGAACCCGCATCGCGTCTTTCTTCGCGAGCCAGGTCGACATTGCGTCGAACATCTCCCCCATCGACTTCTTCAGCACTTGATCGACGCCGTTCGCCTGTCCCTCGGCAACCGCGTCCTGCTGCATCATTTCCATGCGCTCGCGAAAGAAGGCGCGACGCGTCTCTTCATCCAGCTCCTCACCCTTCTCCTCAGCCAGCTTCTGCAGATCCTGCTGGATCGACTCCATCTGCGACGTGAATCGATCACGGATCTGCGGCGTCATGAGATTCCCCATCAACTGCTGCGAGAGATCGGTGAGCTTGCTTTGGGCTTCGGTCGCGCCGACTTTGTAGTCATCCTCATAATCTTTCATGAGCGTCTCGAGGACGACGGCTTGGCCATCTTCCAGCTTGAGCTGCTCGCGGAAGATCGGCACGTCGCGGCGCAGAAAATCCGGCTCGAACTGCTCCTGGATATCGCGCATACCTCCGCCCATGCCGCCCCGCGGTCCGCCGCGCCCGCCGCCTCCACCTCCGAAGAATCCACCCATCCCGCCGCCACGGCGCCCACGGGCTCCTTCGCCGCCGCCCTGCCGCTCGCCTGCCTGACCACCGTCCTGTGGACGCTCTCCGCCTTGAGCATCCCGATCGGGAGGCGGGGGCGTCTGCTGCCCGAGTGCCGATGGAACGATCGAGGTGGTCAGCACGGCAACGAGCGCGAGCGAGACAATTCCGAAGCGCCGGGTCGGCGCTGGCGAGGAAGACTGCATAGAAACTCCTTAGAGAGTCGAGAGGTCGCAGGCCTTACACGGCCCATTGCCCCTGCAAAACCTGCCCGGCCGCGAAGGCTTCCGCGTCGTGAAGTCTTCTGGACGAGCAAGCTCGTTGAACGCCACCACACAATACGTGTTGCTGGTGAGAAAGTACGCCGCGGGGAATCCGCAACCGACGCCTATCGCTGATTTATGGAGTCTTCAGGCCGTTTCGGTTGCGGTCTCAGCTCGCGCTCCAGGAGATATTCGGTGACACCTGCCGGTGCAAGCAGGGACGCCCGAACGGGCCGTGCGTCGTCGTCGGTCACGAGCCACGCCCAGACCGTTCCCTCGCTGTACTCCAGTCGGAAGACGCGCTCCCCCGGGTCGACCGGCACCATCGACTTCTCCGCGGTCGTTCGTACGACTCGGACGGTGCGAATACCCACCTTGATCGCGCCTCCGGACTGCACGGGTTCGACAACATCCAATGGCAGCGCATCGCCCTCGTTGAGGGGAAGCAGCCGCGGACGGGCGAGCAGCGCGAAGCTGACCGGATCGAGCAGCGGATGATCAGCGCGAGCGGGCACCACCGTCGAAACCCGAGGGTCGGTGCCGTTTCGAACTTCAGCCTCAGCCGCCACCTGATCACCAGCCCGATGGAGCCGCAGGTCGATAATTGTTCCATCGTGGTGTGCTTCCTCCCATGTGAGGCGCCAAGCGTCCGGACCCGTGACAGTGTGAGTCCAGGTCGACGTGCGATCGATCGGCCGACCCCAGAACTCCTCGCCGCGATGTGCATCCGTCGCGACTACAAGCCGTCCCACCCGAAGTCCGCTGCTCTCGATCGCGAACCGGGCCGTGGCCGGCGCACCTCCCTGATTCCCCGGCTGTGCCTTGGCCTGAGCGGCATGGTGGTCGAGCGCTTCGTCAGCCTCCCGGATCATGTTCCGATGCGTCTCCAGGGCGGCAGTGCGCATCGGCGCGCCGGCGATCAACATCTCGGTGGGTGTCTCCACCGCGGTCGGATCGTCGAACGGATCACTCGACACGATGACGAGGTCCCCGCGCGCGCCGATCGCGATGCGCCCACGATCGGCGAGTCCGAACCGCTTCGCCATGTCGCCCGTGCGCGACCGAAGCGTCTCGGCACCCCGCCCGCGCGCTGACGCTGGCTCAGACGGGGAGTTCGGAACGCCTTGGGTCGGTTCAGTGGGCGTGTCCAGAAGATCCGGCACGTGCAGCGAAGCGGTCCTGTCGATCACTCGAAACCAGCTGCGGCGCGTCGGACCGAAACGGCCGATCAGCGTCGTGACCCCACGAAGCGGTCGGCGCGCACACTCCGCATAGGTAGGTGGCGGGCCATCGACAACTTCAATGCAGCCGGGCAAAACCCAGTGATTCTTCGCGTCAACAAGCACGTCTCCAGCCTTCAGCCCGTCGTCCTGCGTCGAAGGGAAGATCTTGGTGATCAGCCCGTCCTCGACGATGACGGTTTGACCGGGCTGCGTTGCGGTCAGTGCGTCGGCTTCCAGCGGTACGAGCGTGGCGTTGCGGATGACGGTGCGGGATGTCGGCTGTGACACGCCCATCACGCCCGCGAGCAGCGTGGCAACGACCGGAGCAAACGCGAAGTGCATGCGGAGCATGTCGAACATGGTGTGCAGCCGATCGACGCATTGGAACGACGCCCGTCAGAATCGCCACAGCCTGCATCACCGCGCGTGCACGCGCCGCAGGTATTCGCCCCACCGCGCCAACTGCAAAAATAAAACCGCGGCGTCAGGCACGATGTCTCCTCCAACACCGTGACGACGCCGCAAGTTGAAGAGGAAGCTAACCAAAATTGGCGGGGAAGGGAAGTCGAAACCCCTGCTGTTGCGGAAATTTTTCGTCCGATAAATTCCTGTTAGATCAAGGTTTACTGTGCATGAAGTTGGTGCACCTTGGGAGCGTCTGACAATGCCTGAAGGTGCGGGCGGCTCGATCGCGTCGAACTCCCGAGATTGCGATGCGCGGCATTGCGGTTCGGACGGTGTGCCGGTTCAGCCCCGGTCCGGAAGGGTCGATGAACCGCGCATGCAGGATCGCGCACCAGACGAGAGGTCCCCCGGGCTCCCCCATAACGGCACGGCTGGGTCTGCGGGTGCTCCACGCGGCGCGAGCGCCAGCCCGATCCGGGGCCTCGCCCATGAACTGAATTCGATTCTCGATGGATCGCTCCGAACGCTTCGCGCCGCCCGTCGGGGCGTGAGCGCGCCAGCGGTCGCCGAACAGCTCGACACCGTCGAGCGCGCCTTGGTCTCCATGGCGAACACGCTGGAGCGGACCCTTCGCTCCCCTGACGCGCTTGGAACTTTCGCGGCGTTCCCCGTGACAGCGTTCGTCGCGCGCCAGGCGTTGGGTGACACGGTCCGCGCAGTCGTGCGGGCTCTGGCCGATTATGCGGAGGAGTCCTCCGTCGCGATTCGGATTGAATGCGATCCGGACGCGGCCCGCCTGGACGCGGGGCCGCTGGAACCTGTTCTCCGCAACGCCATCCGCAACGCGATCGAAGCGTGCAGCGGCGCGCCGCAGGAAGCCTCCACGCCGCTCGTGACCGTGTCGTTGCGCCTCCACGGCCAGCGCTTGCTCATCGATGTTGTCGACAATGGACCGGGCGTCGCCGTTGCCACGCTCAGTCGCGCCCGCCCCATCGGCCACGGCATTGGCTTGGACGTAGCGCGGGCCGTGCTGACATCGCTGGGCGGCGAACTCGAACTGTCGAACATTCCTTTCGGTCGCGGAGCTGTGCTTCGCGCCGAGATTCCTGTCGGGCGGCTGCGGCGGCCGCACGCCGCTTAGGACTTTGCATGCCTGACTCGCCGAGCAACCAAAAGATGAATGTGCCACCGACGCCCATCGCTTCGACAGCGGCAGCCACGCCGCTCACGCCACGCGATCGTCGTCGCATTCTCGTGGTGGATGATGACACCCTCGTTGCGACGTCGCTTGGCGCATTTCTGGCACAGCGTGGCTACGAGGTCAGCATCGCGAACGATGTCGACTCCGCCGCCGCACAGCTTCGTGCCGCTGAACATGAAAGCGACAGCGGACCGCGACGACCGTTCGCGGTTCTCGTCACCGACATCGCGATGCCGGGCGCAGATCGGGGCGCCATGAAAGGGCCGCGCTCGCGCGGGGTCGGCGGGCTCGAACTCATCCGCCTTGTCCGTGAGGAGCGGCTGTCACCCGCCGTGATCGCCATCACCGGATATGGAACCGTTGAATCGGCAGTTGAAGCGATCCGCGAAGGTGCAACGGACTATCTCACCAAGCCGCTCGCGGACGAGACCCTCCTCCTGTCGATCGAGCGCGCTGTGCAGCGGCAGGCGCTTCTGGCCGAGAACCGCTCGATGCGCCAGCAACTCGACCGGCGCAACGGGCTCGAGTCGATCGTCGGAACTGATCCGCGAATGCTGAAGATCTATGAGCTCGTGAACGCGGTCGCGCCGACCCGTACAACCGTGCTGATGACCGGCGAATCGGGGACAGGCAAGAGTCTGATCGCCCGCGCGATCCATCAGAACTCGCCGCGCGCCGACAAGCCGTACGTCGAGCTCTCCTGCGGTTCCATTCCCGAAACGCTGCTGGAGAGCGAACTGTTCGGCCACGTGAAGGGAGCGTTCACGGGCGCTCACGTGGACAAGAAAGGTCGCTTTCTCGCGGCGCACGGAGGCACACTGTTTCTCGATGAGATCAACAGCGCGTCACCGGGAATGCAGCTCAAGCTGCTCCGTGTGCTGCAGGAGCGCAGGTTCGAGCCGGTTGGTTCCACCGAGACGATTGAAGTGGACGTGCGCGTCGTGCTCGCGAGCAACCAGCCGCTGGAACAGCTTGTCGCAGAAGGTCACTTTCGCCAAGATCTTTATTATCGCATCAACGTCGTGGCGATTGACTTGCCGCCGCTTCGCGATCGGATCGCGGACATTCCGCATCTCGCCGACCACTTCCTTCGGCTGCAATGTCTCGAACATCATCGGCAGATTGCCGGCTTCACCGATGAGTCGATGGCGCTGCTGAATCGTTATCCGTTTCCGGGAAACGTGCGCGAGCTCGAGAACGTGATCGAACGAGCCGTGGTGCTCTCGCGCGGCGGCATGATTCAGCCGGCCGATCTGCCGACCAACGTCACCACCGGGACTGCCGCGCTTATGTGCGGCGCTCATCGGCCGAATGCAATCGGTGCCTGGGCCCCGGCTCATGTCGATGCAGCCGGACCATCGCTGCCCGCGCTGAAACTCTCCGGTCCGGCGAACGACAATGCGCCATGGGTTCCGATGACGCTCGATGAAGCGCTGCGCGATCCCGAGCGGAGCATTCTCCTGCGAGCGCTGAAGGCGAACCATTGGAATCGCCAGAAGACTGCGGATCAGCTCGGAATCAATCGCACGACGCTGTATAAGAAAATGAAGACCCTGGGCTTGGACGGACACGCTGATCAGCTCGAGCGCGCCGGTTGAGCGTCGGGGGCCGAGCGAGACGATTGAAGCCGATCGCCGCGGTCCACGCTTCCATCCAGCCGCATCTCCGGCGATGATGCATTGAGATCTGCAGCCCACTGCCCTCATGCAAGGATCAATCCATGCGCCCAATCCTGCGTCCAGTCGCCCTCCTCTGCTTCGTGCTCGCACTTCCTCTCTCGCTGGCGCTCGTCCGCGCAGATGACGCTGTGAAGCCCGCGTCCCGCACGGTCGCAGTCGTCCCGTCGCTGGATTCGCTCGGCTTCCTCGCGGGAACATGGCGCGGTGTGATGGGCGAGGACTTCGTTGAAGAGTTTTGGTCGGCCCCGCACGGCAGCAGCATGATGGGAGCGTTCCGCTGGGCCGGCGCCGATGGCGCGCCGGGGACGTTTGAATTGCTCACGATCTCGCAGGAGAAAGAGGTGACTCGCCTTCGACTCCGCCATTACTCGGCCACCCTCGTCGCGAAGGAAGCCGCGGACAAGCCACTGACGTTGAAGCTCACGCAATCGGCAGCGGCGCGCGCGGTCTTTGAGGCGGAGAAGGATGCCGGTGATCTCGCCCGGATCACGTACGAGGTTGCGGGCGATCAGCTCAGGATCACGGTGGAGTTCAACGCGTCGGAGAAGCCGCGTGAGCCGCTGCGCTTCGCCCTCAAACGGACTTGAAGGGGGCCTGACGCCCCCCATCATTCAGCCAGATTGGGCGGTCACGCCGATATGAAGTTCTTCTCGCGCCCGAAATCCCCCGCGCCAGCGGCGCCGCGCCATTTGCCCAGGATCTTCTCATGACATCCATCGCTGAACTGTGGCTTCCCATTCTTGTCAGCTCAGTGCTTGTGTTCGTTGCAAGTTCGATTATCTGGATGGCACTTCCGATTCACAAGAAGGATTACAACGAACTGCCGAACGAAGCGGGCGTCATGGCCGCGATGAAGGCGCAGAATGTGAAGCCCGGCGTCTATGTGTACCCATGGGCTCAGGGCTCCAACACCAAGGATCCGGCCGCGCTCGAGAAAGCGAAAGCCGGACCGTGGGGCCAGGTGCTCGTTGCCCCGCGTGCGGCGTCGATGGGTCCCACGCTCGTCCTGTGGTTTATCCACATTGTGGTTCTCAGTGTCTTCATCGCGTACGTCACAGGGGTCTCGTTGCAACCAGGTGCTGAGTACCTCAAGGTGTTCCAGGTCGCCGGCGCGGCCGCGTTCCTCGGATATGCCGGTGGACTGCTGCCGCGGTTTATCTGGGAAGGCAAGCCGTGGTCGTTGCTGCCCGGCGCGATATTCGATGCAGTGGTGTACACGCTGCTGACGGCGGGCGCGTTCGGTTGGCTGTGGCCAGTTCCCTCTACGATCGCAGGATGACAACGCAGCAGAACATCATCGAAGATCCGCGCCGCATTCGCGAGCTGCTGCTCGAAACGAAGACGATCGCCGTCCTGGGGATCAAGACGGAAGAGCAGTCGAGTCAACCCGCGTTCTATGTCGCACGTTATCTCGATGACGCGGGATTCGACGTGATCCCAGTGCCGGTGTACTACCCGGATGTGACGCACATCCTCGGCCACAAGGTGTATCGCACGCTCGCAGCGATTCCGATGGATGTCGATCTCGTCAATGTGTTTCGCCGCCCAAACGACATTCCGGCGCATGTCGACGACATCCTCGCGAAGAAACCGAAAGCTGTGTGGATGCAGTCAGGAATCCGCAACGACGCCGTCGCGGAGAAGCTCGCACAGGCGGGCATTCTGGTCGTGCAGGATCGATGTCTGATGGTTGAGCATCGCTCGATGCAGTGAGCGGCGAGCGCGAAAGCGAAGGCGCTCGATTCATGCGCCGCGTCGCCCGGAACGCACGAGCATGTACCACTCCACCGACGCAGATCAGGCCCAGCAGCCCGTACGCGATCTGCCACGGCAACCGCTCGGAAGCGATCGACCCGTCGAGAAGGACCACCCCGCAATGTCACGCGCCCAAATCGTTGCAGTTCTCAAGTCTCTCCTCGGATCACTGCCCTTCGCTTCCCTGGCGTCCATGGCATCAGCACAGGCCGTCCCCGGCTTCACTGTCGAGACGTTTTCGTCCCCGCCGTCCCCGAATCTTCTCGCCTTCGGCGCCGACGGAATTCTTATGCCGGCCGCGACGACAACCCGCAAGGCAGCATCACACCGGTCATGGTGACGAAGATCACGACCGAAGGCGCGGCGTTCTTCGTACGGGCTCGCGCCGATCTTCGATCCGGACGCGCTCGTCGTCGACATCACAGGTGAAGTCAGCGGCGTCGCGAACTCGGTGCTCGTCGGCGGGCTCATCACCGACACAGGTCCGGGGCGTCTCGTTCAACGGCAACACCACGTTCGCCTCTGAACGCGGTGCGATGCCGACACCGCTCTTCGCGACCGGCACATCGCCGGTCTTCCTGACCCTTGCGCCGGACGGCCGGGTCTTCACTTCCAATCAAGGGGGAACGGTGCGCATCAACGCGGCAAACGGCGATCTCATCAACGCATCGTTCGCGCAGTTCTCCGGCCGCGTCTCGATCGAGTTCGCGCAGGGCGGCGGCTTCGGCACCGACCTGCTGGCGCTTGAGCAGAGTTCGGGAACGCTCTACAGCGTGAGCGCGCTCGGCGTGAAGACGCAGATCGGCACGGCGCTTACGGGCGCCGAAGACATCGCCGACGGTCCATGCGGCGCGCTCTACGTGAGCCGTCGAGTGGCCAACGAAGTGCTCCGCATCTCGCGACCGGCTTCGCCCGACATCAACAACACGGGAATCGTCGACGCCGCTGATCTCGCGCTCCTGCTCGGCGCGTGGGGAGAGGTCCGCTTAGGTGGCGCGTATCACTACGATGCGGCGCAGGCCATTGATCCGCAGACGATACATGATCGCTTTTCCCCTTCTCGGAGGCGGCGCGACGATTGCGATCGTGGTTGCGTGCAGCATCTGGTCGCCGCCGAGTGATGGATCGATGTTCGACCTGGTGCCTGAAGAAAGCAATGTCCGATTCCAAAACCGCACCCGATTCCGCTTGAGCCGATCCTCGGCGGACTTCTCGCGAACCGCGCGCATCTTCTCCGCGACTCCTCCCGATGTCCAGAGTGCGGCGCCGCGCGTGCGTCTCGACACGCGAAGAACCATCAAGAAGGTCTGCGTCCGTCGATGAGCGCAGCGTGAAGACATTCAGTTCCATAGACTCGCGGATCGTCCGCTTGACTTCCCACACGTCGCGAAAGTGCACCCCACCCGCGAATGGCGACGACCTGCGCAGGCGCTGACCCTCATCCGTCTCAGCAAGTAGAATCGCCTGGATCTCTTCGATCGGCCGATCGAGAGTCCCGCGCGCCAGCGCTATGCGCTCGGGATGCTCCACGAGCTCGTCGGCGACTCGCCGCCCGAGTTCGAGGCTGACAGCGCCGTGTTATGCGTGCGACACGGACGGGAGTGCACGGGTGCCGCTCAGCGCGGCATATCGCCACTCCCATGCGCGAAGCAGAACTCCTCATTCGTCGATGACACCGCAAACAGCCGGTATCCCATCGATCGCACATCGGCGATCGCCTCTTTCGTCCTCGCGATGCCGACGTTCGGGAATCGATGGTGAAATTCGATGAGCAATTGGCGCGGCCGAACGCCTGAACTCTTGATGTCCTTGATCACGTCGTACTCGGCGCCCTCAATGTCCATCTTCAGAAGATCAATCGTGGAATGGCCGAGTTCCTTCATGATTGTGGAGAGTCGTTTCACCGGCACAGTGATCGAACGACCCTTCGTCGTCGGGCGCTCCAGCATGGTGTGCGACACGTGCGTCGGATCGTCGGGCGGACTGAACGTTGCATGCCCGTCGTAGTTCGCGATGCCGTATTCATACAGAACGAACTGACTTGGGAAGCCCTGCTTCTTCGCCCATTCGATCGACTTCGGCGTCGGGTCGAACGCGTGAACTGTCAGTCCGAAATGCTTGAGCAAGGCAATGTCGAAGGATGCGTCTTCACCGACGCCAAACGAGTAGACGACGGAGTCAGCGCGCAGCTGCTCGGCACGGACATTCCAGCCTCCGTAGTCGGAGCCGAAGCGCTGCGTCGCGCATTGAAGCTCGGGGCGGACGATCATGTCCTTGCCGACCAGCACCCTCGCCAGTGTCTTGACTCTTCGAACGAGCTTCTTCAAGGTAGGCCTCTGATCCATCGGACGACTGCGTCGCGCGCGGGATTCTCGCAGGTGTTGTGAATCTTCGCCCGAGCGACGTTCGTCGCGCAGTATCCGCGGTGCTCATGGATCGCCTCCTCCGAGACCGTCTGGCCCGCTTTGATCTCGACGACCGTGCGCACAAGCCCGCGCTCGACCAGTGGATCGACCTCGATGCCACGAACATCGCGATAGAAATAAAGCGGTCGGAGTTCGCCGCGGTTGAGACGGTTCTTCAGGATCTCGGTGACGACCCACGTCTCGAACAGTGCGCCGCGCAGGATCGCTTCGTCAATCGTGGAAGGAACGCGATCCGTCCGCTGCGTCTCGTTGCACGCGAAGGGCAGCAGGCGCAACACCGCGGTGCGGCCGGCGAGCGATTGACTGATGCCGGAGAGAAGTGCCAGGTTGTAGGAGCCGGTGAGAATCCAGCGCCGCGGCGTGCGATCCTTGCCGCTCTGGCAGGGACCTGTGAGCGTGACAGCCGCGAACCTGTCAGATTCAAAATCGCATTTTGAATCTGGCGCACTCGGGATCCTTGCATCCTCAAGTCTAAGAGTTCAGCGATGCAGTTGCGTCCCCGGCGACCCTCCCGCGGCGGTTCAGCGGGGCGCGGTGTTTGATGCTCGTCGCACGCTCGACTCGACCCGTAGAGAAGTTCGTGGGATCGTCCTCGCCCTTACGCACCTCATGCTGCACGGTCCCTCGCGTGACCTCGTCCTGACCCGATAGCGCCGGTGGCGCGGATTAATGGGCGTAAACCAAGCAAGCGCGATCGTCAATCGACGCATGACTTTTTTGCGCGTTCAGCGCTGGAGGAAGCGGCACGTTGTAGACATGCCCCTGTTCGGCAGCGCCCTCCGAAGACCCTCCGGAGGGCGCTGCAGTTTTGCCCGCTGCGGATCCTCGCTGCCGAACCCTGCTGCGCGTGGACAGGCAAGAGAGAAGTCTTACAGCGCCTTTCGCCCCTGCATCAAGCGAATGATGACGACGACGAGGAGCACGACCAACAGCAGGTGAATCAGGCTTCCACCAATAGGGAAGACGAGCCAGCCGAGAAGCCACAGAATGAGGATGATGACGATGAGAGTTTCGAGCATGACGAGTCGCTCCTGTGCTGTGATCGCGACGGCCGCAACCGGTCGCAGCGGTCTCTGCCCACTGCCGTCGCGCGACGGAGGGAGAGGAACGCGAGCGGAGCGTAACGCGCTCCGCGGGCAACGTTGTCGTTACGCCGCCGTGAAGCGTGACTGCACTCGTTCCAGCGGCACATTCGGGTCATCGCTTGAACCAGCGCGCCGATCGCGCAGGTGGACGTATGAAGATGCCGATCAACCCTGGCGTGCGCATTGGCCACGTGCATTTGAAGGTCGCTGACCTCGAACGAGCGCTCTCGTTCTATTGCGGCGTGCTGGGATTCGAGTTGACGCAGCGTTTCGGCGCGAGCGCCGCATTCATCTCGGCCGGCGAATACCACCACAACATCGGGCTGAACACGTGGGAGAGTCTCGGCGGGTCGCCGCCGCCGCGCAGCTGCACGGGGCTGTACCACCTCGCGATCCTCTATCCGACGCGCACGGCACTCAGTGATGCATTGCGCCGCCTGGTCATCAGTAACATTCGGCTGGACGGCGCAAGTGATCATGGTGTCAGCGGGGCGCTGTATCTCCGTGATCCTGATCAGAACGGCGTCGAGCTGTACTGGGACCGCCCGCGTGTTGAGTGGCCGCGCACCGTAGACGGGAAGCTGGCGATGTTCAATCAGCCGCTGGACGTGCCGGCATTGCTTCGCGTATCCGATGGCGCAGCAGTGCGGTGAATTGCGCTGGGATACGTAGGATGAGCACTCTTGAAACTCGTCCTGATCACGCTCGGCTCACACGGCGACGTCCACCCGTTCATCGCGATCGGCAATGCGTTGCAACGGCGCGGCCATACGCCGCTGCTCGCGACGAACCCGTACTACAGACCGCAGATCGAAGCCGCAGGCGTGCCGTTCGCCGCGCTCGGCGAACGTGAAGACCTAAAGACGGTGATCACCAACCACAAGGTGATGCATCCGACGTGGGGACCGATTGTCGTGCTGCGAAAGCTGATTCTGCCGATGGTTGCGAGCGGCGTGCAGCGCACGCGCGAGCTGATTCGCGAGCATCGTCCAGATGTCGTGGTGTATCACCCCATTGTCATGGGCGTGCCGTGGGCGTGCGAACTCGAAGGCGGAGTGCCGACCGTATCGATTGCGCCATCGCCGCTGATCTGGGCGAATCCGAACGATCAGATCGTCCTGTTCGCGGCGCGGTCGGCGCGGCCGAGCCGGCTTGCCGTGCGCTTCGATCAGTTTGTGAGCACATGGTTCCTGCGCCTCGCGCTTGATCCAGGATTGAATCGTGTTCGGCAGGCGCTCGGGCTGCCCGCACAGCGCGACAACTTTCATCGCGGTGCAGTCGGCGCCGATCTGAACCTCGGCATCTGGTCCTCCGTGCTGCGCGCCACAGTCGCTGGTGATCCGGCGAACTCCGCAGTCACGGGGTTCACGTGGCATGATCGCGATCACACGCAGGAAACACCGGATGCAGAGCTGCTCGCGTTCCTGAATGCGGGACCTGCGCCGATCGTGTTCGCGCTCGGCTCGACCGGCGTGCATGCTGCGGGGCGGTTCTATCACAACGCGGTGGAAGCGTGCACGCGGCTCGGCATGCGGGCGCTGCTCGTCGTGGGCCGCGACCAGCCGCCGCCCGTGAATCTTCCGTCGAACGGCAGCATGAAGGCCGTCGCGTACGCACCGTATTCCGTGGTATTTCCACGCGCGTCGGTCATCGTGCATCACGGCGGCGCGGGCACGACGGCACAGGCCCTGCGAGCCGGCCGGCCGACGCTGATCACGCCGATGGCGCACGATCAGTTCGACTATGCGGCGCGTGTGCAGCGCCTGGGCACGGGCGAGACGCTTCGCTTCTCGAGTGTGACCGCGACACGACTGATCCGCGCGCTGCACGTCTTGCTGACGCACGGAGAGTTCGCGCAGCGGGCCGAGGGTCTCGCCGGTCCGGTCGCGGCCGTTGACGGCGCTGCGCGGTCCGCGACGCTGATTCACGACCGTTTCTCAGCAAGATCGACCCGCGCGATGCCTTCGTGGACGGCCTGACATTGATGTCCGAAAACGGCTAGTGATACCGTTGCTGCGACGGTACTGTTTTCGACATGCCTGACCTGCTGTTGCCAACCCGTGCGATCTGCGACCGAGCGCGTATCGCGCGCGATGCGCGATTTGACGGGTCGTTCTTCACCGCGGTCCGCAGCACGAAGATCTACTGCCGCCCGGTGTGCCCGGCGCGGGCGCCCAGCGCCCGCAATATCGTGTACTACTCGACAGCAGCGGCTGCGTCGGCCGCCGGATTTCGTCCATGCCTGCGCTGCCGGCCGGAGCTCGCCCCGCACGCGCACCTCCACGGTGGCGACGACGCGACGGCACGCGCGCTCGCGCTGATCGCCGACGGTGCGCTGGAACAGGAGTCCGTCGCGGCGCTCGCGCGGCGCGTCGGCGTCAGCGATCGGCAACTGCGACGACTGCTGCTCGCCCGTGCCGGCGCAACGCCGATTGTCGTGCATGCAACGCGACGACTGCTGCTCGCAAAGCAACTGTTGACCGAAACGTCAATCCCGATCACGCAGGTCGCGCTCGCGGCAGGATTCCAAAGCGTGCGCCGGTTCAACACGGCGTTTCTCGAAGGCTGCGGCATGGCACCGTCGAAGATCCGTCGGCAGCGCGGCGCAGCGCCGCGCGGCATCATGACGCTGCGCCTCGCGTATCGACCTCCGCTGGACTTCGCGGCGATGCTGACGTTTCTCGCGCGGCGCGTGATCTCGGGCATTGAGCGTGTCGGCCCGGACAGCTATGAGCGTGTGATCGGACCGGCGAACGCCTCGACGTGGATTCGCGTGTCCGCAGACGCGACGCGCCACGAACTGAGACTTGAAATTTCGGACACGGATGCACGCGTGATTCCCGTGATTGTGCGGCGCGTGCGGCGGATGTTTGATCTTGACGCTGACGTGCGCATCGTGCACGAGTCGCTGCTCGCGCATCCGCTGCTGGCACAGGCGATCGCTGCACGGCCGGGCGTCCGCGTGTGCGGAGGTTGGGACGGATTTGAGGTGGCGGTGCGGGCTGTGCTCGGCCAGCAGATCATCGTCGCAGGGGCGGCAACGCTCGCGCGCCGTCTTGTGCACGCGTACGGCATCCAGCGCACAACTGCATTCGAGGGACTCGACCGGGCGTTTCCCGCTCCCGAGACACTCGTCGATGCGCCGCTCGAAACGCTCGGAATGCCGATGTCACGCGCGACGACGTTGCGTTCGCTGTGCCGTGCGGTGCTCAAACAACGCATCGACTTTCGCGCGGGGCAACGTCTGGATTCATTCGTGGAACGGTTCGTCGCGCTGCCCGGCATCGGTCCGTGGACCGCGCACTATGTCGCGATGCGCGCGCTGAGCCATCCGGATGCGTTTCCCGCCGGCGACCTCGTGCTGCAGCAGGTACTCGGCGGCGCGCAGCGACTCAGCGCCCGCGCGACCGAAGCCGTATCGCAGGCCTGGCGGCCGTGGCGGGCGTATGCGGTGATGCAGTTATGGCTCATGGCAAACGATCGTTCGAAGGAGAAGCGTGATGTGGTTCGATAGTTTCAGCTCACCGATCGGAACGCTGACGGTGGCGGCGGACTCCGATGCTCTATGTCATGTGCTGTTTGCAAACGACATGAGCGCGATTCCAGGGCGCGCTCACTGGAGGCGCGACGCTGCGGCGATGCAGTCGGCGCGCGAGCAGCTGCTCGCGTACTTCGCGGGAGAGCGCACGTCATTTGATCTCGTTCTGCGCCCGAGCGGCACACCATTCCAGGTGCGCGTCTGGAGCGCGCTGGCTCGGATCCCGTTCGGAGTGACATGGAGCTACGCGGAACTCGCCCGCCGCATCGGCGCACCGAAGGCCGTGCGCGCTGTTGGCGGCGCGAATGCACGCAATCCGCTTCCGATCGTGCTGCCATGCCACAGGGTCATCGGCAGTGACGGAAGTCTGACGGGGTTCGGCGGCGGCATGCCTGCAAAGCGCTTGCTATTGCATCTTGAACGGCCCGCATATCAAGTGGACGCGAAATGCATATTTTGGGTCTTCAGGCTTTCCTGTGGGTGACGCTGCCGCGTTCCGCAGCCCGGGCTCCGTCCGCAGGCCGGCGCCAGAGAAAAGGAAGGCCATCTTTCGGGCGGCTCCGCTCGGGCTCCAGCGAGTTCGCAGCGTCATGTGGGCGCCTGACCGCCCGCCGTCGCCCTCGCATGCGCCGGACCCCTGCGGCGGCGATGCGACGGCGACGGCGGGCTCTCTTTCTTCTTTTTCAGTGGATCGCACAGCGACCAGCACGATCGCGGTGTGATGCGTGTGGAACACGTCTGGCGTCTTCCACCCGAGCGCTGAGTGCGGATGGTGGCCGGTGTCACAGCTGATCCAGATCTGGCCCGCGTCTCTTCCGCCGGGGCCAAGCGCCGACGGGGCTTGATCTGCATCCGGGCCGGTCGGCTACCCACACGAAAGCCGGAAGCGCCCCTGCTGGCCGGATGATGCGACGAACGCTTGCGAATATGGCGTCGTTCTTCACCGAGCAGCAATCGGTCGATGTGCGTGAAGGGCTTGCAAGACGAGTCAAGGAAGGATGGTTCATCAGTCTTCCTCCGTACGGATACCTCAATGTCCGCAAAGACGGGCGAAGCATGGTCGAGCCCGATCCGCGCACCGCAGACAACGTGCGGCGGATCTTCGAGCTGTTTGCGCAAGGGACCTTCACGCTCGAAGGTCTGATTGTGCAGCTGCGGGATGAACGCCGACTGTTCCGAACGAGTGCTCCCGATTTTCCTCGCAGTTCGCTCCATCGGATTCTCAGCAACGTCGGGTACTGCGGGATCGTGAGCCCACCAAGGCGAGGTGTTCGAGGGCCGCTACGAGTCACTCGTCACACCCGGAAGCTCTTCGATCAAGTTCAAGCCGTCTTGAAACGCAAGTCAAAACCGCACACCAGAGGGCTCAAACCGTACCTCTATCGCGGCATGCTCCGATGTGGTGAGTGCGGCTGCTGTGTCACTACGGAGACCCAGAAGGGTCACAACTACCTCCATTGCACAAAGCGCGTCAAGCGAGACTGCGCGCAGCGATTTGTCTGTGAGGAAGTCGTTTCCGACCGCATCACCCAAATTCTCGGATCGGTAGGCATTCCCGCCGCCGACGCTGATTGGATGGTGAGCCAACTCGTTGCGCACCAAGGCGACGAAAACACCGCGAGCCGGACCGTCACCGATCGGCTCCACTCTTCCCTCTCGGACATCGCTGCGAAGCGACAGCGACTCGCTGACCTCTACGTGGATCGCGGCTTGCAGCTCGACGAATACTCCGCCATTTCGGTTGCTGGGTGACCGCCAGCGTGCCAAGGAGCAGCTGGCGCTAGTCACGGGAAGCTCTGGGAATCGGTTCGAACCGGCCATCCGGTTCGTAAAGTCCTGCAAACAGACCGGTTTGCTGGCCGCATCCGGCACGGCCGAGGAAGAGCGCGATCACCTGCGAAAAACCGGTTCGAACCTGTTACTTCTGAACCGCGAACTGGTTTGGGAACCGCGCGGTGCGTGGCAACTAGTTGCCGAATCCCTCGCAGATCAAGCCTGTTTTGCCCACAACACAACCGCCGCGCCCGATTCGGGCGCGGCGGTTGTGAGTGGAGAAACCAGTCTTTACTGGTTTGTCCCATCCAGTCGGGGCGACAGGATTTGAACCTGCGGCCTCTTGCTCCCGAAGCAAGCGCTCTACCAAGCTGAGCTACGCCCCGTTACGGATCGATTCTCATTCACTCCGTCATTCATCAATTCAGCCAATCATCATTCGCATTGCAAGTGGGCGAGGAGGGATTCGAACCCCCGAAGGCAAAGCCAGCAGATTTACAGTCTGCCCCCGTTGGCCACTTGGGTACCCGCCCAAATTCGGATCAGGCCTTCGCGTCGTGTTCGAGTTTGATGCTCGGGCCCGGCGCGAATCGCGGAGTATAGCCCGAGGCAGGAAAGTCGCAAGGACGCCGAGCGGCCGGTTGATGTGATGGTCCGAATCGCTGCTTGCGGCCGTGTGGGGAAACGTACGGCCGCCGCCGGAATCCAAGCGACGTGCTGCCTCGATACGCGGCGATCGTCCGAACCAGGCTTCGTGCCCGCCGGTTCCTCGTACCCTTGCTCCCAGATGTCTTCCCAGATGCCTTCTCAGATGTTTGCCAAGTCGCCCTCGCTCGACCCGCCACACAGCATGCAGTGCATGGAGATCTGGGGCGGCAACCGATCTGCAGACAACGGCGTTGTCATGCCCGGCCTCGACGTGTGGGTGTACGCGCGTCCGTACGACGAGGACGAGCGGACTGGTGACTCCGACCGCGCCGGCGGCGATGTGCACTTCGTGTCGAGCTGCGGCACCGGCCGGATCGCGCGGCTCATGCTCGCTGACGTCGCCGGCCACGGAACGAAGGTGGCCGCCGTGGCATCCGGCCTGCGCACGCTCATGCGCCGCTACATGAACTATCTCGATCAGACGACATTCGTCGAGGCGCTCAACCGCGCCTTCACCGACGCGGAGAGCGGTGGCGGTCGGTTCGCGACGTCGCTCGCAATGACGTACTTCGCGCCGACCGCACGGCTCGATGTGTGCAACGCCGGTCATCCGCGACCGCTGCGCTATCGGGCGCACGAGCGGCGATGGGAGCTGCTGGAAGCGCGTGGCGGCGTCGGAACGCCGACCGATGACATCAAGAACTTGCCACTTGGAATTCTCGAGCCCACGCGCTACGAGCAGTTCGGCGTCGGGCTGCGGAAAGGCGATCTGATTCTCGCCTACACCGATGCAGTCAACGAAGCGCGCACAGTCGACGGGAGGATGCTCGGCGAAGAAGGTCTCGTGTCGATGCTGCAGGAACTGGACGCGCGGACGCCGGATGCGCTGATCCCGACGATTCTCGAGCGGCTTGATCATTTTCGGAATCACGCGCCGGCCGACGACGATGTCACGCTGCTCCTCATGCGGCACAACGGCACCGCGGTGCAGGCGCCGCTCCTCCGTCGACTCGCTGCGAGCGTGCGATTCCTCGGTGCCATCGCGCGCAACCTGGTGCCGATCGGCACACGCCAGCCGATTCCGTGGCCGGAGTTCCGGGCGGAGAATCTGCTCGGTGCCTTCATTCCCAAGATCGGGAAGCGATGGAGCGCGAAGGACCGCTGAGCGTCATCATCCGATGCGCGCTGCGTCACCACAGTCTGCGAACAGGTGTCCGTCGCGCGGGTCGAATCCGATGGCCGTGGATTCACCTTCTGCAGGAGCGTGCTCGGGCAGCGACCGTGCGAGCAGCCGATGCGCGCCGACTCGAAGCGCGATGTCAGCGCGGTCACCAAGCCGCTCCACGGCTTCGACAATCGCTTCGCTGCGCCACGCGCACGAATGCGCCGCTGCGCCGACGTGCACGCGATCCGGACGGATGCCAAAGGTGATCGGTCCAGGAGTGGCGCCCGCCCCTTTGCCGCGCGGCAGCTCGACAACGAAGTCCTCCGCAGCAAATCGCTCACCGGCGTCGCTGCGATGCAGTCGGCCATCAACGCAGTTCATGCTCGGCATGCCGATGAACGTCGCGACGAAGCGATTGGCGGGGCGCGTGTAGACCTCGGTCGGCGTGGCGTTCTGCTGTACCGCGCCGTCGCGCAGGACGACGAGCCGGTCGCCGAGCCCCATGGCTTCCTCCTGGTCGTGCGTCACATATATCATCGTCGCTTTCAGCTGCCGGTGCAGCTGCCGCAGCTCGATGCGCATTTCGACGCGCAGCTTCGCATCCAGGTTCGACAGCGGCTCATCGAAGAGAAACACTTTCGGATTGCGCACGATCGCGCGGCCGACGGCGACCCGCTGACGCTGGCCGCCCGACAGCTCGCGCGGCAGCCGATCGAGCAGCGGAACGAGATCGAGCGTCTCTGCCGCAGCCTGGACATCGTCGTCGATGCGCCGGGACTCTGCTGTGCGCGCGGCGCGGTAGGTCGGCGACACCATGGCCCGCATGCGGCTTGGGTACTGTCGCCGTCGGTGCAATCCGAACGCCATGTTCGCGCGGACGGACAGATGGGGATACAGGGCGTAGTTCTGAAACACCATCGCGATGTCGCGATCCCGCGCCGGGATGTCATTGACTGTGCGTCCATCGATCGCGAGCGAACCCTCCGTGATCGATTCGAGCCCGGCAATCATGCGCAGCAGCGTGCTCTTGCCGCATCCGGATGGTCCCACCAGTACGACAAACTCGCCGTCGCGCACCGCGATGTCGACACCGCGCACTGCGCGCACCCCTTCCGGCGCCCGCGTGGACTCGTAGGTTTTGCCGATGTTCTTGAGCTCGACGGTCGCCATGGCTTTGATTATCCCTTCACAGCTCCTCGGCCGAGCCCTTCCACAAACTGCTTCTGCGCCACGATGAAGATCAGCACGCATGGAAGCATCGTGACGACGCTTGCTGCCATGAGGAGATGCACGTTATTGACGCCGCCGAACTGATTGCGGAATGAGTTGAGCGCGATCGCCAACGTCGCCTGCTCGTCTGAATGCAGGTAGACGAGCGGACCGAGGAAGTCGTTCCACACGTAGATGAACGTGAACACAGCACAGATGGCAGTGACGGGTCTGGACAGCGGCAGCGCGATGCGCCACCAGATGCCGATCCATCCGTGGCCGTCGAGCGCTGCGGCCTCGATGAGCGATTCGGGGATCTGGGCGATGAACTGGCGATACATGAAGATGAAGAACGCGCTGCCGAAGAACGACGGCACCACGAGCGGCAGAATCGTGTCCACCCAACCGAGCTTTCGGAACACGAGGAAGAGCGGAATCATCGTGACCTGCGCCGGCAGCATCATCGTCGCCAGCATGATGACGAACAGCACGCCACGACCGCGGAACCGGATGCGCGCAAATGCAAAGCCGACGAGACTGGAACTCAGTACGGTGGCGACCACGCTGATCGTGGCGATGACAATGGAATTGGCGAGGGCATCGAGAAATCCGTTCCAGCGGCGCGAGCCCATCTGCGCCAGCGCGTCCGGGTAGTTGCTCCACTCCGGCCGCAGCGGGATAAGCCGCTTGAGATCACCAGATACCGTCGCAGCCTGCGCCTGTTCCGATGGCAGCAGGCTCACGCACAGCATCCAGATGAACGGCAGCAGCATGAGCAGCGCTCCTGCAATGAGGAGCACGTGCGCGGTGACGCGTGATGCTGTGTTCGACGGGCCGTTCATCGCTTGAGCGCCTCGTAATACACCAGGCGCGCACTCGAGCGCATAAGAATGACCGTCATCACGAGAACGACAGTCAACAGAATCCACGCCATCGCCGACGCGTATCCCATCGCGTACAGCTCGAAGGCCTGGTTGTAGAGATACAGCACGTAGAAGCGGGTGAGGTCTCCGGGTTCGCCACCTGTCATCACGAATGCCTGCGTGAAGACCTGGAAGCTCGCGATGAGCGACATCAGCACGTTGAAGAGAATGACCGGTGAAAGCATCGGCAGCGTGATGAGGAAGAACCGGCGCACGCGCCCGACGCGGTCAATCGCTGCGGCCTCGAGGAGATCCTGCGGGATATTCTGAAGTCCAGCAAGGTAGATCATCATGGCGCCGCCGATCATCGTCATGCTCATGATGCCGAATGCCGGAGGTCCCCATGCGGCAGCGTCCTGGTTGAACCAGTCCGGTGGCGTCGTTCCCAACATCGCCAGCAACGGACGGAGCCCCGCGTTCATAAGCCCGGCTTCCGTGTCGAATACCCAGCGCCAGAGCACTGCAACGCCCACGCCGGACAGCACGCTCGGGAGATACCACGCAGCGCGATAGAGCGCCATGCCGCGCACTTTCGTGTTGATGAGCAGCGCCGCCAGCAATGCAGCGATCTGCCCGCCCGGCACGGCGACAAGCACGTAATACGTCGTGACCCACAGGCTGCGACGGAAGCGGTCATCGTGCAGGAGAAGCTGGATGTAGTTGCCGAACCCGACGAAGCGCGCATGGTCGAGCGTCGAAACGCCTTGCCACTTCGAGAGACTCAGCGCCAAGCTCATGACGATCGGGAAGGCCATGAACAGCGCGAAGCCGATGAGCCATGGCGACACGAGCAGCAGTCCGCTCAGTTCTTCGCGGCGCATCGCGCGCGGCAGCGGACGCCGCGCATAGAAGACTGCCAGCGCGCTCAATCCCACGGCCGTCGCGACGACGACTCCAACGATGAGTTCGTTCCAGGGAAACAGCCGGTAGGTCCCTTGTGCGAGCGGTGACTGCCGATGCTGCGACCAGGAGCGTTCGAAGTTTGTGATCGCGGCGTCGAGCGAGAGATCACCGCTGCGCAGCGCCTGATCGAGCCGGGACCCGAGCAGCTGTTCGTACGTCGGATCCGCGGGCCAGTCGACGACGCGCACGTCGGTGTCGGGATCGAGCAGCGGCGCGAGGTACGCGCGGTCGCTCTCCGGCTTCGAATTTGGATCGAGAAACGCCGGGCTTCCTGCGACGTGACGATTCGACGGAATCGCGAGACCAAGCGACGCCTGTTCCCGCTGCGCGGACTCGCTGGTCAGCCACCGCACCAGCTTCCACGCCTCTTCCTTGTGCTCGGATCGATCGGCGATCGCCCACGCGACCGTTGCAATCACGTTGCTCTTGGCGGCACCGCGCGGGAGCGGAACGAAGTCCCAGTCGAAACTCCGGATCTTGCGATACTCGGGTACGACCCAGCGCCCGAACGGGCCGGCCATGCCGACGGTGCCCGTCGTGAACACCGCGGCGCCTGTGGCCAGTTTCGACTTTCCGCTCGTCAGAGCTCCGACTTCGTCATGCCGCCATCCGCGCAGTCGCTCGAGCGCCGCAAACACCTTCGGATCGCGAAGCCGCACGTCGTCGAAATCGGCGCCGCTCGTATCGACCCCTTCGGTGCGCAGATATGCGCGCACCATCATCGGCCACGTCACGAACTCGCTGCCGGTGATGCCCGGCAGCCGGCCGAGCGCCCGGGCGGTGGCGATGAACTCGTCCCAGTTCCAATCAGCCTGCGGCTTCGGAATGCCGGCGCGCGCAAAGATGGAGAGGTTGATATAGAAACCGACAGTCGTGAAATCTTTTGGGATGCCGTACAGCGGACCGTTGCCGACGCCTTGGCCATCAAATCGAAATGCTTCGACCGTTGCGGGAAAGAAGTCGTCGAGCGCGATCTGGTGTGGATCGTTCGTACGGGCGTCGGCTTCGAGCATCGCGTCGAGCGGCGCAAGCAGTCCCATCGATCCGAAGCTGGCGACGCGCTCCGCACCCACGTAGAACACGTCCGGCGGATCGCCCGAGGCGAGCATCGTCTGCAGCTTGGTATAGAAGCTCGCGGCGTCGCCTGGATTCAGGCGCCGCACGCGCACCCCCGGATGCGCCGCCTCAAAGGCGCGCAGTGAGCGCTCGACAATCTCGTCTTCTTCGGGTCCGCCTTCGCCCGACCAGTGCAGCACCACGAGTTCTGTGCCAGCCGTGGTCGCGAATGCCCGCGCGAACTCACGACTGCCTGCGCGAAGCAGGGCCCACGCGATCAATGCGAACGCACCTCCAGCAAGCACTGTGCGCGCGATTCGTCGAATCTTGTTCATCCCTGCGTCAGAACCGCCGCGCGCGAGCATGACCGTTACTATACGGCCCTTTCGCAGGGCGCCGCATGACGATGAGATACACCTTTCCCGCGTCTGCTCGTGTTCGCTTCGGTCTCGCGATATCGATCGTCTGCGGATTGAGCTGCGCGCAGGTCGCACAGGCGGTCGGGCAGGTCCCGCCATGGCCGCCGACGACACCGGTCGCGGTTGTCACGGAAGACGGACGAGCGACGGCGCCGCCTTCGGTCGAGGTGCGACAGCGCAGCGACGGTTTGTGGGATATCCGGTTTTCGCTGAAGCTTGACCGGGCGCTCGCGTCCGTCTCCGTGGCCGGAACGTTCAACAACTGGTCACGCGACGCGCTGCCCATGTCGCGCGGAGCGGATGGCATCTGGCGTGCCGAAGCGGCGATTACCCCTGGGACGGTGCAGTACAAGTTTGTGCTTGACGGCACTGTGTGGCTCCAGGATCCGCGCAACTCGGACGCGATGGACGACAACAACGGTGGCAGCAATTCCGTGCTGCGCCTCGGCGCGCTCGCGAATCTCACCGCCGGCACAGCAGCGATCGGCGACGGGCGCATCGAAGCGAACGCCCTCGGGCACGAGCCGGCGCGCGTGATGTTCCGCCAGCGACTTCCCGGCGGCGCGGTGGTTGTTCGCTATCGAACCTTGCATGGTGATGTGGCGAGTGTCGAGCTGCTGGTCCGAGATGGCACGCCGCTCCCGATGGCTACGGTGCTGCGCGCCGATCCGTTCCAGTTCTGGGAAGTGTCGTTGCCCACGCTCGCAGAACACACCGAGTACACGTTTCACGTGCGCGATGGGGCGAACGTGCTGCGAGATCCGATGATCTACCGATTGGAGACGGACGCAGCGGGCATACGCACCCCCGACTGGGCCAAGCACGCGATCTGGTATCAGATCATGCCCGATCGTTTCCGCAACGGAGACAAGGCCAATGATCCCGAACGCGTGATGCCTTGGACGAGCGGGTGGTACGAACCGCAGCCGTCGGAAGCGGCATCAGGCAAGGGCTTTTATGAGTACGTCTTTGACCGGCTCTATGGCGGTGATCTACAGGGCGTGCGGGCCAAGCTCGACTACCTCAAGGATCTCGGCATCAACGCGATCTATTTCACGCCGGTCTTTCAATCCCCGTCGCTCCATCGATACGACGCGACGAGCTTCGTGCATGTGGAGGAGTACCTCGGAGTCAAAGGCGACTACGCGTCCGCCGCGGCGAACGAAGATCTGCGCGATCCGGCGACATGGACCTGGACCGGCAGCGACAAACTCTTCTTGGACTTTCTGAAGGAAGCGAAGGCGAAGGGCTTCCGCGTGATCATCGACGGCGTCTTCAATCACGTCGGAACGCAGCACCCTGCATTCATCGACGTGCGGAACAACGGTGCCGCGTCGCCGTTTGCAGACTGGTTCGCTATCAAACAATTTGCGCCGTTTGAGTACGAAGGCTGGGCGGGCTTCGGCGGAATGCCCGTTTTCCGCAAGAACGAGAACGGCCTTGCGAGCGCGGCGGCGAAGCGGCACATCTTCGACATCACGCGTCGATGGATGGACCCGGACGGCGACGGCGATCCCAGCAACGGCGTCGATGGCTGGCGGCTCGACGTGCCCAATGAGATCGCGCTGCCGTTCTGGACGGAGTGGCGCGCCCTCGTCAAGTCGATCAACCCCGACGCATATCTCGTCGGTGAGATCTGGCAGCGCGCAGACGCGTGGGTCGACGGCAAAGCGTTCGACGCGGTGATGAACTATCCGTTCGCGGAAGGCGCCATCGCATGGATCGCGAACAAAACTCGCAAGATCACGCCGAGCGAACTCGATGCACGACTGGCGGAACTGCGGCTTGCGTACCCCGCCGAAGCGACGTTCGTGCTGCAGAACCTGCTCGACAGCCATGACACCGATCGAATTGCATCCATGGTGCTGAATGCGGATCGCGAATACAACCGTGACAATCGCACGCAGGACGGGGCGCGGGCATACGACGCGAGTCGGCCGCCGGAATGGGCGTATCGACGCGTGCGACTGCTTGCTCTCCTGCAGATGACCTATGTCGGCGCACCGATGATCTGGTACGGCGATGAGGTCGGCATGTGGGGGGCGAGCGATCCCACGAACCGCAAGCCGATGCTATGGAAAGATCTTGAGCCGTACGAGCAGGCCGAGAGCGATCGCGTGCACGATGAGCAGCTCGCGTGGTATCGCGCGGTGACCGCGCTGCGCAATCACTGCGAAGCACTTCGTATCGGAGCGTTTCGAACACTGCTCGTGGATGACGAACAAGATGTCTGGGTGTTCGAGCGCACCCTTGCAGGAGCGCGCGTCATCGTCGCCTTGAACGCGAGCGAGCGGCATGCGGACGTGACGCTGCCGAGCGAAGCTGGCGGCCGATGGCGTGAGGTGTTCTCTTCCGATGTGAAGCCGCCATTCGCCCCCGACGGACGCGCAACGGGCGCACGATTTCCGACTGTGACGATTCCATCCGTCGGCGGACGCGTTTGGATCGAGGACCAGGCCGCTGGCGAGGGGAGCGGGAAGTGAAGCCGCGAGCGCAAAGGTTGAAGGGGACATCAGCAGAACACCCGCTGATGCGCACACGGCGAAGCGGCATTCTGCTGCATCTCTCGTCGGTGCCCGGACCGCACGGGATCGGTGATCTCGGCAGCGGTGCCGAGCGAGTTCTCGACTGGCTGGTGAAGTCAGGGCAGCGCGCGTGGCAGATGCTGCCGGTGAATCCCATTGGACCGGGCAACTCGCCGTACTCCTCGCTGTCGGCGTTCGCAGGCGAGCCGTTGTTCGTTTCGCTCGAAGGTCTCGTCCGCGATGGATGGTTGCCGCGCGCTGCGTTGCGAGCGCCGACGCGGCTTGGTCGTGGTTCGACCGACTACGAGGCGGCGCGGGCATTCAAGTGGCCGCGATTCCTGGCGGCCTACATCGGCTTCGCGGAAGACCGAGGTGATCGCACTGCCGAGTATCGCGCCTTTGTCCGACGGAATGCAGCATGGCTCGATGACTGGTGCGCATTCGCGGCGGAGCGCGACGGCGGATTGCGAGGCTTCCACGCGTTCCTGCAGTTCGCGTTCGATCGGCAGTGGCGCGCCTTCCGCGCACGGGCCCTCGATCAGGATGTCCGGCTCATCGGCGATGTTCCAATCTTTGTCGGCCTCGACAGCGCTGATGTTCGCATGCATCCAGAGCTCTTCCGCTTACGGAAGAACGGCAGTCCCGAAGTCGTCACTGGTGTTCCGCCCGATGACTTTTCGAAGACGGGGCAGCGGTGGGGGCAGCCTCATTATCGCTGGAGTGAACACGAGCGCACGAAGTTCGCATGGTGGGTGGCTCGGTTCAGGCGCGCTATCGATCTCTTTGATCTGGTCCGCATCGATCACTTCATCGGCTTTCACAACGCGTACGAAGTCCGCAGCGGTGCCAGGGACGCCCGGCACGGAGTGTGGCGTCCGACGCCGGGCACCTCGCTGCTCACGGCGATCGAGCAGGCGCTCGGCGACCTGCCGTTGATCGCGGAGGATCTGGGACAAGTCACGTCGGAGGTGCACGCGCTCCGGGATCGGTTCCGACTCCCCGGGATGCGCATCCTGCAGTATGCCTTTTACCGCGAGAGTTCCAGGGACCTCCCATGCCTCCATCCGCGCCACAGCGTGACGTATCCCGGAACTCACGACAACGACGTCAGCACCGGATGGTGGAAGCTGCTGCCGGCCGACGCAAAGTCGCGGTTTCGGCGCACGGTCGGCTCGAGCCGTGATCCGGTGTGGCTGTCGATGCTGCGACTCGCACAGCAGTCCCCGGCCATGCTGGTGTTCGCTCAGCTTCAGGATGCGCTGGGATTGCCTCCGAGTACGCGGATGAACCGGCCGGGCACGTCGTCGGGCAACTGGACATGGCGCGCGGAAGCCGCGATGCTCACCAATTCGGCCGCGCGGCGCCTTCGAGAATTGAGCGTGGCCGCAGCGCGTGTGTGAGTCGCCGCGAGGTGGCATCGCGATACAGTTCGGTTTTTGTCGCAAGGATCAACGTCTGATGACTGCACCTGCCGCACTCGCCCCTTCCATCGTTCGCCAGCGTTTGCGTGACCTTGCGATGAACCTCTGGTGGTCGTGGAACGAAATCGGACAGCGCCCGTTCGCGGCTCTCGATCCAGTGCTCTGGGCGGCGACGAATCGTGCGCCGCTTCGGCTGCTCGACCTTGTCGATGAGTCACGGGTTTCTGCCGCCGCCAATGACTCGGGGTTTCTCACGGCGCTCGAAGACGCGACAGTTGCCTCGGTCGCGTACATGGAACGCAAGCCCTGGTTCGAGCGCACCGCGAAGCCGAAAGAGAAGACGCTGAAGGTGGCGTACTTCTGCTCGGAGTTCGCCATTCACGAGAGCATGCCGCAATACGCGGGCGGCCTGGGAGTGCTGGCCGGCGATCACGTCAAGAGCAGCTCCGATCTTGGTGTCCCGCTGATCGGCGTCGGGCTCCTATATCGGCACGGCTATTACGTGCAGGAGTTCACCGAAGAGGGAGACACGCGCGTTCTTTATCCGCGCTACGACTTCCGTCAACTCCCGGTTGTCGAAACGGGTGTGCGTATCCGATGTCCGATCGGCGATTCGCTGGTGGAAGCGCGCGTGTGGAAGCTGACCGTCGGTCGCGTCTGTCTGTACCTGCTGGACGCCGATCTTCCTGCAAATCATCCTGCAGACCGCGCGCTCACGGAAGGTCTGTACAAGGGCGAGTCCGATCTCCGGATGCGGCAGCAAGTGCTGCTCGGCGTGGGCGGCGCCATGGCGCTTGAGGCGCTGAAGGAACCTGTCACCGTGTTCCATCTGAACGAGGGCCACGCGGCATTCTGCTGCATCGAGCGCGTCGCACGGCTCGTCGAGTTGGGGGTGCCGCTGGATGCGGCGCGGGCGCGCGTACGGGCCACGACGGTCTTCACCACCCATACGCCGGTCCCGGCTGGTCATGATCGGTACGACGCTGCCCACGTCGCGCACGCGCTGCAGGGTGTGCTCGATCGTGCAGGACTCGATGCCAGTCAGTTTGCCGATCTTGGGCGCGAGCGGCCTGGTGACGCTCAGGAGACGTTTTGCATGACCGTCCTCGCGCTGCGGCACGCGGAGTTCGTGAACGGTGTTGCCGAGCTGCATGCGCGCGTGAGCCGGGATATGTGGAAGACTGTATTTCACACGAGCGACGCCAAGAAGGTTCCGATCGCACACATCACCAATGGCGTGCATCCGCGCACGTGGATGCATCCCCAAGCGGAAGATTTCTGGCGCCGGCAGATTGAACTGCATCTCGATGACGCTACCCCGGCGATCAGCCGATGGGCGAATGCCAAGGACGCCGATTCGGAGGCGTTCTGGGAACTTCGCGATTCGCTGCGCCAGCAGCTCGTCCATTTCGTCCGTGAGCGCGCGGCGCGCGCGGCGCGCAAACGCGGTGACGGGGCGGATGCTATTGCGGAAGCGCTCAGCATGTTCCGCGAAGACGCACTGACCATCGGATTCGCGCGGCGCTTTGCGACGTACAAGCGGGCGCCGCTGATCTTTCGCGACCTGCGACGGCTGATGCGTCTGATCTCGGATGACGAGCGGCCGCTGCAGATCGTGTTCGCCGGCAAGGCGCATCCGCGCGACAAGGGTGGTCAGGACTTCGCGCGCACCGTGTTCGAAATGACGAGACAGGAAGGGTTGCGCGGGAAGGTCATGCTGATCGAGGAGTACGACATGCATGTCGGCCGCGCGCTCGTTTCCGGGTGCGATGTCTGGCTCAACAATCCGATCCGGCCGCACGAAGCGAGCGGTACGAGCGGCATGAAGCCGCCCATGCATGGCGGCATCAACTGTTCGATCCTCGACGGATGGTGGCCGGAGGGATACGACGGCAAGAACGGCTGGGCCATCGGCGACGCGGATGAGTCCGAGACCGACGTCAACCGGCGCGACGCGAAGGATGCCGCGAGTCTCTACGACCTGCTGGAGTTCGAGATCCTGCCCGAGTTCTTCGATCGCAACCGCAAGGGGCTGCCGACGAAATGGATTCGCCGCGCGCTGCGAAGTGCGAGCACCGTCCCGAGCGTGTTCAACACGCACCGCATGGTGGGAGAGTATCTGCAGAAGTTTTATCTGGCTGCGAATCGGGGGTGATGCGGGCGAAGTCGATCGGGTTCACGATCGGGAGCGGATCACCTTCGTTTCGCCGCCGATCCATCGCTGCACACATTCAGTGAAGGAGTCCGTCCGGTCGTCGTTCGGTTTGAGAGCGACGGGCTGTAACACATCGAGCGCCGTCGCATCGTTCGTCCGCGGAATGAGCCAACGCTGCGGCGCGTACCGAAAATCCTCCCACCGTTTCGTAACCGGCTGAATGCTTACAGCGAGAATGTCGAACTCCCCAAACCGGTATGGGCGCGTACTGCCCCCCTCGCCATCTTGGCCGCGTCGAGAGCGCTGTGTTTCTGCGACATACAACTCCGGATGCCTGCGGTACAACTTGGGCTCGTGCTTTTCGAGTCGCTGTCTCTTCACCTGAACCCGAACCGCCTTTCCGTTGCGGCGCAACTGGAAGTCCCATGGCGCTGTTTGGCTCACGGGTTCAGACTGCCAGTTATTGAGCTGGTCAACAACATTGACCTCGAACGAAGCCTCCGCGATGAGGCCAAGCACGCCTCTGCGCGAGAAATCAGAAGCTCGCTCAATCGCTCCCAAGATGAGTTCGGCCGGCGCACCAAAACGTGCTTCGAGCGGATGAAACAGGACGCGTTTGCGGATCACGGTCAGCAGATGTCGAAGTTCTATCTCGTTGCAGGACGCGAGCCGTGCTTCGAGGTCTCCCGCGTCAGGAGTGCGATCCTGGTCGTCCTCCGGTCGTCGCTCGGCTGAACTCAAGCTGCCGCTCCTTCCATCGCTTCGCGATACGATCTACAACGATGATGAATCGCCCGGGTCAACTCGACATGTTCGCGCAGTCGTCCTCCAGTGTGCCGCACGTTTCGGACGAGTTCTCGCTTCGTCCGGTCTACCGTACCTCGAGGGGCGCCGCCATCGTGGGTGACTCGCTCAGCGCACTGCGGTCGCTGCCTTCGGACTGCGTGAACCTCGTTGTCACGTCCCCACCATACGCGCTCCATTTCAAGAAAGAATATGGTAACGCGAGTCAGGCTGACTACGTGCGATGGTTCATGCCGTTTGCGAGCGAGATCAAACGGGTGCTGGCAGATGATGGAAGTTTCGTCCTTAACGTCGGCGGCAGCTGGAACGAAGGGCTTCCAACCCGTTCGATCTATCACTATCGTCTGATGTTGGCGCTTGTTGACGAGATCGGATTGCATCTGGCGCAAGAGTTCTTCTGGTACAACCCGGCGAAGATGCCCGTCCCCGCCGAATGGGTGACAGTCCGCCGAATTCGAGTCAAAGACTCAGTCGAGTTTGTCTGGTGGTTTGGAAAGACGCCGTGGCCGAAGGCGACGAACCGAACGGTCCTGAGACCTTACAGCAAGGACATGATTCGATTGAATCTGCGAGGTGTGCGGGAGACAACGCGTCCTTCAGGCGACTCGATCAACGGGTCGTTCAACAGTATTGATGCGGGCGGCTCCATCCCGCCAAACGTCCTTGATGACGACACTCCGAGCGATCTGTTGCGATTTGGGAACAACGCTGCGAACGACCGTTACACACTGGAGTGCAAACGGGCGGGGATCAAGATCCATCCCGCGCGGTTCCCGAGCGTGCTTCCTGAATTTTTTATGAAACTCACCACTGATCCCCGGGACATCGTGCTTGACCCGTTCGCCGGATCCAATACGACGGGCATGGTCGCGGAGGCCCTTGATCGCCGCTGGATCGCGATCGAACTGGATCCCGTTTATCTTGAAGCGAGCAAATTTCGATTCGACGGGATCGAGGACGCGAAGGCGGGCTGACGACTCAGCTGCTTGCCTCGCTCGGCGAACTTTGGTCACATCGTGCAGGCTTCAGCTTATGACGACATCACAATCCACATATCGGGCTGTTGCAGCGAAGCGGTTCCTCGCATGTGCTATCGCGTGCGTGTATGCGCTCCTCGCCACCGGCTGCGAGCAGTCCATGGTGACGCGTTCGAACGAAGCTGCAGCGGTGCTGCGCGATTTTTCTCTCAGCGATCAGCGGATTCCTGAAAGCGCCTTCACCGGTGCGCAGGCGATCGCGGTGTTGCACGAAACCGAAGCCGGTGTCGTCGTCAACGCGGGCGGCGGCAAAGGCGTGATGGTGCAGCGCACGCCCAAAGGGTGGTCGGCGCCGATCGCGCTCGACAGCTCGACCGGTTCGTTCGGTGCGCAGATCGGCGGCAAGAGCCGGGACATCGTCATGGTTTTTCGTAGCGCGGACGAGGTCCGGAAGATCATCCAGAGCGGCGGCTACTCGCTCGCCGATGCCTCCGCGACGGCGGGACCGATGTCCGAGGCAGCACGTGAGGATGACAACCCGGTGGCGACGTATGCCCGCGTCGCGGGACTGTTCGCGGGCGCCCGCATCGGCGGCGTGAAGTTCGACGTGAACACGAAGGTGAATCACGAGACCTACAGCATGCGCTACACGACGGAAGAGATTCTGCAGGGCCAGGTCGAGCGGCCACTCGGCACCAGTGAGCTGTACAAGTACCTGCCTGCGCCGAAGTGAGATCCGCGCTCAATCAGAAGAGAAAGCGAAGCCCAATGAATCCGCTGATCGACGAGGTCGGCCGGTGTTCAAGCTCTCTCACGATCGGCACGGAAACTCCCGCCTCAAACGCCCACCGCGGCCCCTCATACAGAATGCCCGGAGTGAACGCGACTTCGTAGTCTCCGTTGGTCTCGTACGTCGAGAGCAGTTCCGTCGTGAGGTACCAGGCGCCGACGTGCTCCTCCGGGAACACGGCAGGCGAGATCCGGTAGAGATGCGCGACGTTCAAACTCAGCACATCAGCGAGCGAGTCGCCGGCGAAAAGCGGATACTCGGTATCGTCAGTCGTGAAACGCCAGGTGAGCGCGGCACCGATGCCGTGCCGACCGAAGATGCCGGTGAACGCCGCTCCTGCAACTGGATCGAATGATCGGGAACCGAAGTCGTTGGTTGCCGTCGGGACTTCGGTACCGGCAATGATGGCGAGTCGCACGGTGTCGACGGGCCCCAGATCTTCCTTCCAGACGCGCCACTTGAACGTGAGATCCAGATCGCCGATGCCTGTGCGGTCAGGATCGAACGGCGACTGCTGTGGTGTCGGATCGTCGAAGTTCGCCTGAAACAGCGGCAGACTCACCTCGGCCGCGAATTCCTTCGTGATCCCCAGCGCGAGTCGGAACCGCTCTTCCACCACAAATCCGTCGCGCGCCACTGCGGCCGCGCCGCCGTCAAAGAGCCATGCCCGCGCTGAAGTGCGCAAGACCCATTGATCAGGTGACGGCTGCGTCGCCGAGATCGTGTTCGGCGCTTCTTGCGCAAACGCGCCGGCGGTGGCCAGGCCAATCGCCAGCGTTGCTGACGCGTGTGGACACCGGGTCACTGTGCGTACTCCGCGCGGAGGTATGACAGCCCGGCATCCTCAACTGCGCCGCGCAGCTCGCGATGGGTCGGACGATTGATGCCGTCGAACGTGACTGCAACTGTGCCCGCGTTCATGTTGATCGCGACGTTGCTGACACCCGGCAGCCGGCGAATCTGCAGATCGACGTTGGTGACGCACTTGGGGCAGGACATGCCCTGCACCCAGATGACGGCGGAGTCAGCGACGACGGGCATCGTCGCGCGGGAGTCAGCGTCATCCGCGGCGACTGGAGTGGTGGCGCATCCTCCGAGAACGATTGAACCTGACAAGATCGACGCGTGCGCGATAGCGCGCAGCAAAAGTCTGCATGGCATACGTGACATGGAATTGTCTCCGAAGGGAGTTCGAACGTGAAGAGACCGGCAACGCATAATGGGCCTCCGCGACGCGATGAGCGCGCAGTGCTGCCAACCGTCGGGTCTCCGTCTACGTAAGCATCACGCACGCGCGCAGGCGAATCGCCTTGGCGTCAGCCAGCGCCGGTGCGACAGCGCGTGCAGCACGGATCGCACCAGGTGTCGCGCTGACGGTCGCAACCCACACTCGCGGAGGTGCAAGGCCGAACCACTGAAGGTCTTGCCTGGGCGATGGCGATGCAGGGCAGGCAGGCTCAGGTGTCGGCGCGTCCTGTTCGGACACGCTGCATCGGCACTGCGCTGCACCGGTGCAGCAGCACGCGGTGCTGTCTGACAGCGCAGCGGCGCAGCACGGGGCGAACCTCGGTGTGACTTCAGCCGCCGCACGGCTCGGTCCCGGCAGCGAGGCCAGAACCATGCACAGGGCGAGAAGAGTCGGGAGCACGCGATGCAGCACAGATGCGGAGTGTAGATCGAGGACGGCGTGGGGCAAGCGCGAATCGTCAATAGGCGCAGCCGCCAGCGGCGCCCTCCGCGCCTCGCGCCATGAATTACGCGTTCTCGGCCTCTTCGTGCGGATTCTCAAGCTCCACGATGCCTCGCAGACTCGGATCCGCCGCAGGCTCCACGGGCCGTCCGACAGCCGGTTCGGCACGCTCGATCGCGTCTCCGAACGCTGCGAGTCTCCAATCAGTCTCGGCAAAAAGTGGCGGGGCAGGTTCGTCGCGTTCAGCGGCGGCGAGTGCGCGGCGGACGTATCGCTCCAAATCGGCGCGCGTCACGGCCAGCGTCTGAGCGACGCCGATCGCTTCGCAGAGGCGCTGCGATTCGAGAAGCATGGCGTCGATCTTCGCGCGGATCTCAGGCGCATCCTCGCGCCGCCGCCGGACCGCGAACCAGTCGACCTGGGTGCTGGGATGGACCCCGATCGTCTCCAGCAACAGGTCGCCGTGGCGGGCGACAATCGGCCGTGGCATGCCGCGCAAAGCGCACAGTTCAGCCTTGGTGCTGCATCGCGCGCGAACGATCTCCAGCAGCGCCGCATCCGGAATGGTCGAGCGGTGGGGAACGTCCTCCAGCTGGGCGATGGTGTCGCGCGCCACGCACAATGCGAGCAGGAGCGCCTCCTGTGATGCATCCAGGTCATATCCCCGGCTCGCGCGGCGGGCGTGTGACTTCGCGTCGAACGCGTGCGGATTTCCAAGCCGATGACGCGTCTCCTGCACCGCCCACTGCACTCGGCCGCGCTGTTCAAGCTCTGCACGAAGCAGATCCCAGATCAGTGGCAGGTACCGCACATCGTCTGCCGCATATCGAAGCTGCGACTCGCTCAGCGGCCGCGCGTCCCAGTCGGTGAACGTGTGACCCTTCGCCAGCGGAAAGGCCAGGTATCGATCGACGAGCTTGGAGAGTGACGACGGATACGCCATCCCGGTGAACCCCGCAGCGACCTGGACGTCGACGATGTTCTCCGGCTCGCGCTGGAGCGCGCGGCGCACGGGTGAAAGATCGCTGGCACCGGCGTGCACAATCGTCGTCACCTCGGGATCGCCGACCAGCATCCAGACGGACTGCAGGTCGCCGACAGCAACGGGATCCACGAGCGCGATCCGCTCACGAGTCGAGAGTTGAATCAGGCAGGTCTTGGGAAAATATGCAACCTCGCCGATGAACTCCGTGTCAAACGCAAATGCGCCGGTCGTTCGCGCGTGCTCGATGAACTCGTCGAGATCCTGGGGCGTGGTGACCAGTACTGCATCACCGGCGGGGACGTGCGGATGGTCGAAGGGCGGAGCGTGAGCGTCCGAGCCGCCTGCATGGGCGGCATGATGCTGCTTGGAACGCTGCCGCCTCCTGAAGGTCATCGGGCCGCAGAGGATAGCGGAACTGGCTGTCGGTCGGGTGATTGATCTTGCTCTGCCGACGACGCGCAACGAAGATGCTGGTCGTGGAGGAATTGGACGACATGCGGCTCGACTTCAAGAACAGGCACCGCGCTGGAAGTCGGCTGCATGTGACACGATCGGTCGTCGCAGCAGCGCGCGCGATTCGTGACCGAGTGGCCGGTCTGATCGCGGTGATGCTGGTGATGACCGCACTCGCGGGGTGCCGCGGCCCGGACCCCGTGTATGACCGGACTCCGCGGCCGATCGCCACGCGCGATCTCGTTCGGGCGGAGCGCCGCGCCGCGAGTCCGCTCAATCCGGCCGAGCGGATCGTGCTTGAGACACTGCATGACGGCTATCTCGCGTCATTCGATGAGTTTCGCGAGAGCGAGCTCATTCCGTTTGCCGAGTACTTCCGTGATCTCAGTCCCCAAGCGATGCGCAATGACGAGCGGGCGCTCCGTTCCGTCGTCAGCCGTCACCGCTCGATCCTCTCGCAGCTTGAATCTCTTGACGAGACGTTTGTCGAGCGGGTGTCGACGGCGCTTGGTCCGGCACGTTCCCGTTACGTCGCGCTGCTCAGAGCCCGGCGCGTGCTCGACCGGGCGAGCGCCCTGACCATGGGTGACGGCGGTGGCAGACTGCTGGATGTGCACCTCCTCGTCGACCGGCTGGACGTGGACCCGCAACAGCGTGCGACGATCGATTCGCTGCTCGCCGCGCATGATGCCGAGGCAGGAGTCATTGCCGCGGGCATCATGCAGGAGCAGGCGACCCTTCCGTTGAGCTACATCACAGTCGTTCAGCGGCGTGGTCCGCCGCAGGCGCCCCCCGGCGCGTCCGGCAAGGATCGTCAGAAGGCGATCGAACATTCGGAGCAGGAACGATTCGCCGAATCCCGCAAAGACCTCGAGTCGCTGCTTCATCGGTACGCGGCGCTCGTTGATCGCACGATCGAACTGATCGCGGCCGAGCTCCCGGAAGATCAGGCGCGCCAGATCACACGCAGTCTCATTCGGACGCGGGTGAATGATCAGCACGGGGGGTCAAGCGATACAGTCGCATTCGAAGCGCTGATCGCGAGCCGAGCCCGGGAAATCCCCGCGGCGACCCGTGACTCAATCACTGCGCTGCGATCCAAGTTTCTCGCCGAGGACGAGCAACGATCCGTCCGCTGGATCGAACTCTATCGCGAGGCGAAAGCGCCGGGTGTGCTCGATCCAGTGGCGCAGCGCGGAGGTGCTGCTGCAACCCAGGCGAGGAGAGACCGGGTAGAGGCGCTCGACAAGGAACGGAGCGCGGCCATCGTTCAGTTTCGCGCTCAGCTCAACGAGATGATTCCGGAGAGTGTCCGCGAGGAGATCGGGCAGCTGGCGCGCATGCACCGCGAGGAATTCACTGCGGCGCTCGGGCAGATCGTCGGAGCCGGTCGAGTTTCATCGATCGTTGCGGCGCGACCGCGCGGCTTCGGTGATCGAGCAGCACCGGTTCAGCGCCCATCGTCGGCTTCCTCCGACGATCCCGGCGAACTTCGGATGGTTCTCGCGCCGATGCCGGACGAGGCTGCAGTGAACCGGCTACTTTCACGGAGCGATCTCGACGAGACCTCGTCGATGGTTCTGCGCCAGATTGTGACGCTATGGCGTGAACAATGGGAGGCCACGCGCGAGCCAGCCCGTCAGCGCGTGCTGTCCGAGATGCCATCGTTGATGAACGCGATGAACATGGGTGACATCGCAGCGTTCGATCGCGCGGTGCAGCGGGTGATGTCCTCGTACGAAGAGCTGCGCCGCGAGCGCGAGCAGCTTGACGCGGAGCTGCTGTCCAGTCTCGACGCCGCGTCTGCGGACAGTCTCGATCGGGCTGCACGCCAGCTGTGGATCTACGAGCGCGATGAAGCGGAGCGGCGGCTTCGATGGAGCGATGTTCCTTGGGAGAACCGGATGCGCCTGGCGGTGGAGTCGACGGTCCCCTTCATGGAGACGATCAACCGGGCCATCGTTACGTCCGAGGCAGTGACAGTTGTTTCCGACGTGCTGACACCGCTGATCGATGAACTGAACGAGGCGACCGAGTCACTCCGGCACGAGGGGATCATCGCCGTCCGGAAGGCGATGGGGCTCGTGATGAAGGGCCGGCTCCAGGGTCAAAGTGACGTTCAGGCGCTTGATGAGTCAGTCCCCGAGGTCCGCCGGATGCTTGCCCCGCTCCGCACAACCGCGGATCGCCTCGCAATGCTGCGCGTGGCGGCGCTCGGCGCAATCGTCGAGGCGCTTCCCACCGACGAGGGCCGGGGGCTGCGCGAAGCATTTGTCCGCTCCGCGTACCCCAGGCTCTTGGAAAACCCCGGGCGGGTCGAAGAGTCGTTGATCGGCGTGCGCAGCGACCCGTCGCTCACCGACGCGCAGCGCGCAGCGATCGATGACATCATTGCGCAACGGAGTGAGCGGCGCGATCGCGAGCTTGACCGCATTCTCGACTGGAATCGCGGACTCCGCACGAATCTTGCGAACTCTGGGGAAGATCTCCGACAGCGCGAAGCAGCCAGCCGTCGCTATCCGCAGCTTGGCGCGATGCTGTTCGCGCGCGAGGAGGCTGACGCGCGGGCGACCACCGCCGCGAAGGCGATCCTCACGAGTGCGCAGATGGAACGCCACCGCGATCTGGATGCATACTTCGATGAGCACGTGCAGGGTGTGCGATGGCTGGATTAGCTGGCTCGTCGCGGAGCAGACAACGGCGGATCGGTTCTCGGCCCCACGCCAAGGGGCCGAATCGGCAGCGACCTCAAACTGATGAGAAGTCGGGCCGAGCGGCTTGAGCCACGCGGGCCGACCTGCGACGCTGCTCGCATGCGAACCACTTCTTCTGTACTGATTCTGACATCCGTCATTCTTGCCTGTTCGGCCCGCGCTGGCGGCGACGTGAAGGTGTTTGTCGACGACTTCGAGTCTGGCTCGACCGCCGGTGGCTGGACGTTCGGACCTCCGCCGATGTATCCCCTGAATGGTGGCAACCCAGGCCGCTATCTCAGAGTGACGGATCTCGATACGTTCGCGCCGCAGCCGCGCACGACGACGACCGACAGCCCCTTCACGGGAAACTTCCGCGAGAAGAACGTCACGAAGATCGGCGTTGATCTCCAGACGTTCGACGTCGACTTCTCAGCGGCGGAACGTCCGTGCACGCTCATGCTCATCAACAACAACGGGACACCAGCCAACGGCAACGATGACTGGGCCGTGTACTTCATGGGCCCGGACATCCCGCTGGTCGGCGAGGACTGGAAGAGTTTCACGTTCGACATTCCGGCGCAGTCGAAGCAGCTGCCCGCGGGCTGGAAGACGATTCAACTCGGCGGATCATCTCCGCGCCCGGACTGGAACACGGCGATCGAAGACGTGGACCGCGTCCAGTTCTTCTATGGGGATCCGGAGTTCTTCTTCATCTTTCAGCAGTGGACGCTCGGACTGGACAACGCTTTCGTGCAGACATCACCATCCGTCGTGGGCGACCTGGATGGTGACGGATCGGTGAGTTCCAGCGATCTCGCGATTCTCCTTGGGGCGTGGGGGGGCGACGGTCCCGCCGATCTCGACGAGGACGGCGATGTCGGACCTTCCGATCTGGCGATTTTGCTAGGCAACTGGAGCTGAGTGGCGCTGCGCGCTACTGGCGCGGCGTGACATCAAGCTTGTTCGGCGCGAGCGCCTGGCGCACGCGCTCGGCTGTCGCTTCGTCGATCGGAAATTTCCATGCCCGCATCGTGGCTGATTGATCACTGCGCGCAGCGGCGCTGACGGCGACGACGATGTTGCCGACTCCTGTGAAGGGATCGTCCGTTGACGGACATTCCGTCAACGTTCGCCAGAGCTTCGCGACGAAGTCTTGCCGCGCGCTCGCATGGCGCAAGCGCAGCAGCATCGCCGTCCACAGCGCCTCGGGATCGGCATCCAGATGGCCTTCTTCATTCTGAAGGCAGCCCCGATAGTTCGCCGCGGGATCCTGCTCGTAGCGCTCGAGCAGCGACTCGAGCGGTCGAGGATCGGGCGGCATGGACCACTGCAGTGAGTCACACGCCTGGCCAGCAAGGAGATACGCCAACGCATCGGCAAGTGGCGTGAAGTCGCGCGGCGTCGCGGCGCCGAGTTCTGCATGGAAGAACACGAACGACCGCGCGATGGGTTGCGGAAGTCGGTCACCGAGCGGCGCGTGCGCTGCTCGCTCGTTCGCTCGGAAGCGACGCAGCAGGTCCTCGATGACGTCGGTGCCGATGCTCACGCGTGCAACGCCGGCGGCGCTCGTCACGGGCGGCGGCGTGCGGGTTTCGCGCGAATCTTCCGGCGCGGTGATCTCGGCAATGATTACGCGATGCCCGACCAGAACGCCCTTCACCGGGTCGGGAGGCGGCGTGTCGCCGCAGATCTCGCGGCACCGAACCCAGTACGTGTCGAACGCGTTGAGCAGTTGCTGCACGAGCACGGGGTCGTAGTCGGCGCGGGCCGTCAGCAGCGATACTTCGTTTCCGCGCCATTCGGTGAAGAGCAGTTCGCGCCCGTCCGCTGCGCGCCAAGGGATCAACGTCGCCGATCGCAGTCGCGCGATCCACCGGTCACGCGCGTGGCCATGCAGTGCGCGCCAGAATGTGAACGTGTCGGCTGACGCTGGCGACTCCGGCCATGCGACAGCGAACAATGCTGCAAGCAACAATCGTTGGAAGCGATACACGCGCCGCAGATTATGACACGACCGGCTGAACGTAGCGGGCGGCAAGCGCGGCGAGGCGCCGATGCGATGCGTCGATCTGGGTGCGGCAGATGGAACCGTCACGAATCGCCTGCGCCAGCGCATCGATGATGGACCGCTGCAGACTCGGCGTGTGACAGCACAACAGAAGATCGCAGCCCGCGCGCACCGCGTCGGCTGCAGCATCCGGCATCGGAAAGTGCGAGGCGATCGCCTTCATTTCGAGGTCGTCCGAAACGATTACCCCGTCGAACCCCAGCTCATCGCGCAGCAGGCCTTGCAGTACGGCGGAGCTCATCGTTGCGGGACGCGACGCATCCAAGGCGGTGAACAGAATGTGCGACGTCATGATGCTCGCGACGCCGGACCCGACCGCGGCGCGGAACGGCACGAGTTCGAGTGACCGCAGGCGCTCCAGCGTGTGCGGAAGGCGAGGCAGGTCCAGATGACTGTCCTGATCGGTGTCGCCGTGGCCGGGAAAGTGCTTGCCGCATGCGGCCACTCCTCCGGACTGCAATCCGTTGATGAACGCCGCGCCGATCTGCGCCACGAGCGCCGGGTCGGCGCTGGCGCTGCGCTCGCCGATCACCGGATTGTGAGGATTGCTGTCGACATCGAGGACTGGTGCAAAATCGATGTCGATGCCGATCGGACGCAGTTCTGCAGCGAACAGGCGTCCGCGCGCACGGGCGCGCTCGAGAGCGCCGTCGTTGAGACGACCCAGCTCCCGCATCGGCGGAGTCTCGGTGAAGCCGGGACCTCGAAAGCGCTGCACGCGTCCGCCCTCGTGATCGACGGCGACGGCGACCGGGCGATCGGCTGCCGCCTTGATCGCGCCGCACAGCGCGCGCACCTGTGACCGGTCCACGAAGTTGCGGGCGAACAGGATCGCGCCGAACGCGCCGCGGCGAAGCAGCTCCTCTGCGTCGCCGGTCAGCACGGCGCCGTCAAAGCCGATCATGATCAATCCTGCCGCCAGCCGGTCGGCCTCAGCGTTCGTCAGCACCATGCCGTGCTTTGTAGCAGAGATGGTGCGCGTGATCAGTTACCGCGCAGCCGCGAATTCAGCTGCTCGTACTGCTCGCGCAGTGCCGTGTTGTCGAAGCCTTTCAGCGCCGGAAGCTCCATCGCCATGACCGCCTGCAGATCGAGTTGACCCTGCTTGATCAGTTCAGCAATGCCGACCGACACGGTCATGGTGCGATAGGTGTTCTCCGCGACCTTCAGCCGGACTTCGACCGACTTGTTGAGGTCGCGTACACGTTCGGCCTGCGCCTGCAGGTACGCGGTGTAATTGATGACGGCATCCTGCGCGAGTTCGCAAGCGGCGATGTTCCGTTCCAGTGTCACCTTGTGGGCCGCATCGGCCTTGGACAAGAGCGCCTTGGCCTGGCGTTTTGTCGCCGCCGCTTCTTCCCCGAACTGCTTGACCTTGGGAATCGCCACGCTCTCGACCTGCTCGATGAACGAATCCTGAATGCGGTCCATGATGCGGACGAGCAGCACGTACATGCCGTAGTAGCGCTTCGCCGTCGTCGGCGATTCGTTCATTCGCTCGGTGATGCGCCGCAACTGCTCGGTCACCACGCGCACGTTGTCGAAGGCCAAGGCCATGTCGACGAACCGATCGCCCGACACGGTGGTGAGGAGCGCATCATGGCCTTCGGGACCAACCTCAAGACCGAGCGCTGCGATGCTTCCGGCGAACTCGCGCCGCAGCGCGAATATTTCCGCGTCGATATCCGACTGTCGCTGCTGTGACGCCACTATCGCCGCGTCCCAATCCTCTTTGCTCTTGCCGAGCACTGCGTACCACTCGCGCTCGGATCGCGGCCGCGCCGCGGTCTGCTTCTCAAAGGCATCGCGAACCTGGTCTTCAAGGGTCTGCCGCTCACGCTCCAAGGCGCGGATCTTGCCGCGGATGTCAGTGACCTTCCCCGATGCGAGGAGCTCGGCGCACTCGTCGAGCAGCGCGTTCAGGCGATCGTCGTTCGACGCCTTCGTTTCTTCGAACGGATTCCACGATCCTTTGGGCAGACCGCTGTCGTTGTCGAAGCGGTCCAGTGCGTCGTTCAGGATCGAAGTCAGCGACGAGAAGAAACGCTGAAGATTCTCCGCGCCGGGCTCCTTCGCGCCCTCGGCGGGAACGTCGCCCGGGGGCGGCGAGTCCTGCGCGGCCAGCGGGGAACCAAGGACGGGGAACGCGACGGCAGTCGCAACGATGCAAGCAAGTACGGTGTGCATCATGTGCATCATGTGGGAATTGGCTGATAGAGCGCGATGTGAGCACCAGTCGGATCGGTCACGCCTGCATAAAGACCCACGCCAGGAATGTCCATCGGCTCGCACAACTTGGTAGCTCCGAGACGGACAGCGTCCGCGAGCCGAGCGTGAATGTCGTCGACGCAAAGATACGGGCACCAGTGCGCCAAGGAGCTTTCGTCGGCACATGCTTCGAAAACGCTCGCCACTGATTGCTTTCCTGCTTTCATTTCGATGAAGCTCGACGCGCCCGCGGTTCGGAATTCGGGGGTCCACCCCAGCAGCTTCGCATAGAACTCGCTCGACCGCGCGATGTCGCTCGTCACGAGTTCGCACCATACAAATGCGCCGGGACCGACCGGATTCGTTCCGTCGGTCTTGCCAGGGGTCGGGTGAAACAGCGCGAACGTGCCGCCCGTCGGATCAGCGACGACGGCGAAGCGACCGATCGGAATGTCCGACGGACCGCAGCACACGCGGCCGCCGAGCTGCGGAACGCGCGCAGCGACCGTGTCGACATTGTCGACGGCGACGTACGGAAGCCAATGGGACGCGCTCGCAGGGGGGAACTCCTTGCCCATGGGCATCAGTCCCGCGACCGTTTGACCCTCGACATCGAAGAGCACGTACTCCCGCAGATCCCCGTCGTGCAGCGGCAGACCGCGCGTGGCCGCACGCATGAGATCGCGATAAAACGCCGCGCCGCGCGCGGCATCATGGGTCGTCAGTTCAAACCAGCAGAACATGCCGGAGGTGACGGGAACGGTTTTCATCGTCATGGGAATCGCGCCTTCCAAACGCAAGGCCTGCCACTGCCGCCGATCCTATCGCTCCTTCCCTGCGGATGACTGGGTTTTCCCAATATCTGTGCACGGCCAGCGGAGGTCGACAGTGCGCGGTGGCGCACAGAGTCGATCGTCGATACGCTGCGAAAACCATGGTCACTACAGCCCTTGCCGTCGTCCCTCTCTTGGCTGCACTGCTGGTCGCGCCGTCGGATCCGCCGGCCGCGCCCTCGGTGAAGCCTTCCGCAGCCGAGGAGGCGAAGGAAGCCAGCCCCGACGCCGGCCGGCTGGGCGATCCGGTCAAGTTGTTCGACGGCACTTCGCTGGCGGGATGGAAGCCGTTTCTGTCCGGCGGCGATCCCGCGAAGGTGTGGTCCGTGCGCGACGGTGTGGTTGTCTGCACCGGCAATCCGGTGGGATACATCGCAACGGAGAAGGAGTACGAAAGCTTCGAGCTCACGCTCGAATGGCGGTTCGACGCGTCCAAAGGTGACGGCAACTCCGGTGTGCTGATGCGCGTGCAGGGCCCGGACAAGGTCGGCAACGAGTTCACATGGCCACGTTCCGTGGAAGCCCAGCTGCAGTCGAAGAGTGCCGGCGACATCTGGAACATCGGCGACGTACCGATGAAGGTGAACACGGAGCGCACCAAAGGTCGGCACACCGCCAAAGCGCATCCGACGAATGAGAAGCCGCTGGGCGAGTGGAATCGCTATCGCATTGTGCTCAACGGCGGCACACTTGAACTCTACGTGAACGATCTGCTGCAAAACACCGCAACCGATGTCGAAGTGAAACCAGGACGCATCGCGCTGCAGTCCGAAGGCGCTCACATCGAGTTCCGCAACATCGTGCTCCGTCCGTTCAATGCACCGCTTCCTGCGACCGGGCGCTGAGCGCTCAGGAATGGATGTCATGCTGCACGATCTTTCGCGACGTTGTGTTGCTCGCCTGCTCGTCGTTCTTGCCATGCACGTCGCGCCGTGCGCCGCCGCGCATGCGCAACACGGCATGAGGCCGACGGAAACTCCGGCGTTCCCTCAGACGCCGTCACCGATCGAATCGCACGGCGATTTTGCGACAGTGACCACGACGCCGTTCACCCCGGGAAACGTCGCGCTGACCCCTCACGGTCGGATGTTCCTCAGTTTTCATCCCTTCGGCGATCCCGAGGTCCGCGTTGCAGAGGTGCTCAGCACCGGCGCGCTCCGTGCGTATCCGACGCCGGACTGGTCACGCAGGGTGCCCGTGGACGGCGCGAACGCCGGCATCGGCATCCAGTCAATCATCGGCATCAAGAGCGATGTGAACGGTGTGCTGTGGATGCTGGATGCGGGTAATCTCGCCGAGCCCAACGGAACGCCACCGAAGCTCATCGCATGGGACACGACGGGCGAGCGGCTCGTGCGGGTGATTCACATTCCGCCGCCGATCAGCAAGCCATCGAGTTTTTTGCAGGACATGGTGATCGACAGCACGCGTGATGTAGTGTTCATCGCTGACTCCGGCACCGGGGCCGGATTTGCACAGACGACGCCGGCGATCGTTGTCGTGTACCTCAAGACGGGTGTCGCTCGACGCGTGCTGGAGAATGCGCCGTGCGTGCAAGCGGAGCCGGATGCGGCCATGATCATCGACGGACGTGAGATCACCGTCACCGGCGCCGACGGCAGCGCGCTTCCTGCGCGGGTCGGCATCAATCCCATCACGATGGACAATGCGAACGAATGGGTGTATTTCGGCGCGATGCACGGCAAAACCGTGTGGAAGATTCGTGCAGCGGACCTTGCGAATCCCGGGCTCAGCTCGGAGGACCTTGCAGAGCGCGTGCAGAAGCATGGGACCAAACCGGTCTCGGACGGTTTTTCCATCGACTCGGCCGGGAACATCTATGTGACCGACGTTGGGTCGAATGCAATCGGGGTCGTCGCACCAGACGGTACCTACCGCATTCTCCATCAGGATGACGCGATCCTTTCATGGCCCGATGGCATGAGTGCGGGCTCGGATGGCGCGTTCTACGTAGTCGTGAACCAGCTGCACCGGCATCCCCCGCTCAACGGCGGCGCGAACACATGCAAGCCGCCGTTTCGCGTCGTGCGATTTGAGCCGCTCGCTCCCGCGTCGGTGGGCCGCTGATATACCGCCAACGATGTGCGATACTTCGCGGGCAACGCAGAAGCATTGACCGCTGTAGTGCGGGGGGACGAACCGGTCGCACTGCGTCGAGCGAGGTGTGGAGATGGGTCTACTTGCATCGTGCGGGCTTCTGATCGCAGTGATCGTCGGTCAGTCGGACGCGGTGCCCGCAGCCGGCCAAGTGCAACCTCTGGTGCCGGCGCCGCTGATTCCGCGCGACATCCTGTTCGGCAACGCTGAGCGGTCCGAAGTGAAGATCGCGAGCGACGGCCACTCGATCGGATTCCTGGCCCCGCGCAACGGCGTGATGAACGTCTTTACCCAGGAGTTGCACGGCATGGAACTCGTCGGCGAGCCGCAGGCGCGCACCGACGTCATGGATCGACCGATTCGTCAATGGGATTTTGTTCCAGGTGGCAACGCACTGGTCTTTCTGCAGGACCGCAATGGAGACGAGAACTTTCAGCTGTTCGCGATCGACCTGCGCGATGACAGTGAGCGGTGCCTCACGCCGTGGCCCAATACCCGTGCCCGAATCATTGCGATGGACGACGCGCATCCGGACGAGGTACTTGTCGGAGTGAACCAGCGTGATCCGCGGTTCTTCGACGTCTGGCGCATCAACGCGCTGACTGGTGAAGCGACTAACACGCTCTGGAACGACGAAGGCTGGCACGTCATGATGCCAGATGCGACATGGACGATTCGGCTTGCAACGCGCATTCAGGACGACGGGTCGACAGACGTCATGCTGCGCGTGGATGATCCACCAAGCTGGCAGCCGTTTGTCACCTGGGCATTCGAAGAGTCGATGGGGTCATCGATTGTCTCGATCTCCAGTGATGGAACGTTCGCGTACCTCATCGACAACAGCCGCGATCTGTCGCCCGACATCGGCGCGCTGTACGAAGTGTCGCTCGTTCCGAAGGGTGAGCGGCAGCGATGGCGGATTCTCGCAACCGAGAGTCGCGGTGAAGCAGCGCACGTGCTTCTGAACGCTGTGACCCGTGTTCCCGAGCTCATCAGCTATGTGTATCGCCTGACGGAGTGGCGGGCGCTCGACATCCGCTACGAGAGCGATCTGTCTGCGCTGCGCAAGACCGAGGTCGGGATCTTTCAGATCACAGGCCGGACAAGCCATGACTCACTGTGGCTCATCGAAGGACATCGCGACACGGTGCCGGTGCGCTACAGCCTCTATCGGCGATCAGACAGCAAGGCCGTTCCCCTCTTCTCGAGCGATTCCCGCCTCGCAGCGGCCCCGCTCGTCCCGATGGAGTCGCATGAGCTGCCCTCGCGCGACGGACTGGCGCTCATGTCGTACGTCTCGATGCCCGCGGGATTCAAGGCGGGTGCGCATGCTCCGCTTGCGCTCGTGGTGCTCGTTCACGGCGGACCGTGGTCGCACGACGAGTGGGGAGTGGATCCAACGCATCAGTGGCTGGCCAACAGAGGGTATGCCGTCCTTTCGGTGAACTTTCGCGGTTCGACCGGGTTCGGCAAACGCTTCGTCAATGCGGGCAATCGAGAATGGTCGCGCGCGATGCACAACGATCTGATCGACGCGGCGCAGTATTGCGTGAACCTGGGCATCGCGGATCCAGACCGGGTCGCAATCATGGGCACGAGCTACGGCGGCTACGCGACGCTCGTGGGACTCACGTTTACGCCGGAGATGTTTGCGTGCGGCGTGGACATCGTCGGCCCATCGCATGTCCGCACGCTGCTCGAGGCAATTCCTCCGTATTGGACTGCACAGAGGGCGATGTACAAACACCGTGTCGGTGACGTCAGCGAAGTCGAGTGGCTCGACTCAATCTCACCGCTGACCTATGCCGACAGGGTGACCAAGCCGCTGCTGATCGGTCACGGAGCGAACGATCCGCGCGTCAAGAGGTCGCAATCCGATCAGTTTGTCGCGGCGCTGCAGGCGAACTCGACACCGGTCACATACGTCATTTTCCCCGATGAAGGCCATGGCTTCGCGCTGCCTGCGAACCGCCTCGCGTTCTACGCGATCACCGAGCAGTTTCTTGCTGCTCATCTCGGCGGCCGCGCTGAACCGCTCGGTGCAGAGATCGCAGCGAGCAGCGCACATATCGAGGCCGGCAGAGAACTGATCCCCGGGCTGAGTGCAATCTCTACGTCTTCGGATGCAAGTTCAGCGGTGCCCGCCAGTGGAGCAACTCCGTGAAGAAGTGATCCGTGACACGAGCCACCGCTCCAGCGTGGCGTCACATCCACTTTGCTCGCCTTAGCAGTCCGTGGCGAAAGTCATTTGGGCTGCGGACGAGCCTGAACGCGAATCTCTTCGTCGCCAAAACTCGCTGTATCACTGCGGATACGGCGTCGTTTCGGCTCCTCGATCTTCACGTTCGTGCGGAGCCCTCGCTACCAAAGCACTTTCACCACGGACGGCTAGGGGCGGGGCTGATGCGGTAAGGTGCTCGCTGCATGACCAAGAAGAAGTCAAACACGCCGAAAGCGAACGCCGCCAGCTCGATGTCCGATGTCGCCGGAGAGCTTGCAAAGATCGCGGTCGAGTTCCGGTATCACTGGAAGGACGTTGCATCCGAGGTGCTGTGGGCGCTGCCGTTGGGTGGCGACCGCTATGAACTTCGCAATGTCCCGTTCTACGCATACGGCATGAACTGGGGGGATGTGGTCCGCGCCGTGAAGCAGCAGGGCGACGAGCATCCCGTCGTCGAGCGCGTCGAGCAGGCAAGCGGCCATCGGACGATGCGCGTTTTCATGGACGACGAAGTCGCCGAAACGCGCAGCGTGGCCATGCTCGAGAGCCTGGAGCAGTTCAACGCTACCTATGAGCGGCACAGCGGCGGATTCATCGCGATTGACATTCATCCGGATGGTGACGTCGATGGCGTCTTTGATCAGCTGGACACGTGGGAAGCCGAGGGCCTGCTGGGATTCGAGACGTGCGAGCAGCAGGTGCCAGACGACTTCGGCTCGGATCCGCAGGACGACAATCGAACGTGACGAGAGCGCGTTTTCAGCGTGTTCACCCGAGCTTCGTCCCGGCGCCGAGCCGCGCCAGCCGCCGGCTCGCGCGCCACTCTTCGACGATGACCGCATAGCGATCGTGATCCGCCCACTCGCTGGCGATCTGCAGATAGCGCGGTGAGAAGCCCTCGTGGCAAAAGCCTGTTCGCAGCGCCAGCACCCGTGAACGAGTGTTTTCCGGCCGCACGTTGGCTTCGACACGATGCAGCCGCAATCCGATGAATGCATGCTCCAGCAGCAGCGCGAGTCCTTCGGTCATGTATCCGTGACCTTCGTACGGATCACCGATCCACCATCCGGCGATTCCGTTGTTGAATGGCCCGCGCACGATCTCGTTGATGTTGGCACCGCCGATGATCGCCCTTCCATCGTTCAGGCAGAGCAGCATCTTGCAGTGCGCCGGGCTCGATCGGCTCTCGAGCAGGCGGCCGAACCAGTCGGTGCTCCACATGGTCTTTCCGCGCGGTGGCTTCGGATCCCACAACTTCAATCGCTTCATCGAGCGTTTTCGCAATGCGATGATTTCGCCGGCATCGCCGGGCACTGGAAAGCGCAGGAACACACGCGCCCCGCTGCGGATCGGCGGCGCGACAGAATCAGCGCTGCTCGACGCGAAGCGCTTCGCCGGCTTCCGTTGCATCGGTGGTCCTCCTTCCGGGACGTCCGTCGAGCAGTGTGGCTGCCGCGATGGAAGCGAGCAGGAACGCCGCGCACGCTGTCCAGTGGCCGGCAGCGACGCCGCCGAGGACGACCGCGGCACCGATGATCGCGATGCCGAGCGAGCCTGCGACCTGGCGCAGCGTGCCCAGCAGTCCTGAGGCCTGCCCCCGTCGCTCTGGCCCCACGCGCGAGAGCGCGTCCGTATTGGTCGGACTCATCGTGAAACCGATGCCAAGTCCGAACACGGCCATGCCGATGGCGACAGGGATGTACTGCAGGAATGGCGCCGCGATCGCCTCGATTGCCAGCCCGAGGGCCGCGAGCAGTGTGCCGATCATCACTGGCCGCCGCGCGCCGACCTTGTCATACATGCGTCCGGCGACATGCACGATGAGCATCGTTGGCAGCATCAATGGAAGCAGTCCGATTCCCGCGTCCCGGGGACTGAACTCCAGCTCCTGCTGAAAGTACTTGCTCATGAAGATGACTTGACCGGTGAGCGCGAACTGCGTGCAGAAGAGCACGCACGCGTTCCCGACAAACCCTCGATCTTCGAAAAGGCGCACGGCCAGCAGCGGGCGATCACGCTTCCACTCGGCGGTGACAAAGAGGATGACGAGTCCGAGCCCACCGATCAGCGGGACGAGCACGGCCGGCGAATCCCATCCCCACTCGACGCCTTGCTGAAGGCCGAACACGAATGCCGGCAATCCGCCGAGGTAGAGCATCACGCTCGCTGGACTGATTCGCATCCGCTGGCGCGGTCCCTCATGCGGCCGCGCGACTGCCGTCAACGTCAACGCCAGTGCGGCGACGGGGAGATTCAGGAAGAAGCACCAGTGCCACGACCACCACGTTGTGATCAGTCCGCCGAGGACAGGGCCGAGCGTGAGGAACAGCATCGGGATCCCGACGTACACGCCCATCGCCTTTCCGCGCTCGCCGGGAGCAAAGCTGCTGATGACGATGGTCGAACTCGCAGGCTGCATCAGCGCCGCGCCGAGCCCCTGTGCCGCGCGGGCTGCAATGAAGGCGCCCGCGCTCGTCGCCGCACCACAGAGCGCGCTGGCGGTTGCGAAGACAGTCATGCCCACGACAAAGCAGCGCACGCGGCCCAGCGAATCCGCGGACCGGCCGCCGATGGCCACGAGTGACGCGATCGCCAGGAGGTAGGCGTTCATCGCCCACTGCTCACCGGTGGCGCTCATTCCGAGATCGTGGCTGATGGACGGCAGTGCGACACCCATCACCGTCACGTCCAGCATGATCATCGACAGCGAACCGGTCATCGCGAAGAGCACCAGCCATCGACGTGGATGCTGCGTGTCGACGAAGGCGGGAGTCGCTGGCATGAAGAACGGATGCTAACAGTCCGTTGTGGATCGGCCGGTGCGAACGGGCGGTACACTCAGAGCACGATGCTTCACTCCACCCTGTTTCGTACCATCGTGTTGGCGGGCAGCCTCCTCGTGTCCGCGAGCGGATGCACCCAGCCGCGATCCGGTCCCGGCGCTTCAGGCCGGGATGCGCCGGTCGGGGAGCCCTCCGCGATCGAAGGGCGCTGGCGCGTGCTCAATGTGCTGACCCAGGTCGAAACGATCATCGCTCCGACGACCGAGACCCCCATCTTCATCGAGTTTCAGCCGCGCTCAATGGCCGCGCCGGGCGCAGCGACCAGCGCCAACCAGACGGTCGCACTGGGATACGCCGGTGTGAATCGGTTCAGTGCCCCCTATATGTATTCGCGCGGTGAACTGAAGGTCGGGGCACTGTCGATCGGTCCAGTCGTCGCCACGCGTATGGCGGGGCCTCCGAATCGCAATGCATTTGAAACGGCGCTGCTGACCGCACTGGAGTCGGCGCGCACCGCGACAGTCGACGGCGAGACGCTCATGATCGACTCCGGCGACGCCCGTGTGACCCTGATGCGATGAGCGGAGTGCGCGAACACGTGCGACCGGTTGTTGAGCGGGCGCGGGCGCTGTTCAAAGCGAGGTTCGCGCGGTTGCCCGACGTCGTCGCTGTCGCGCCGGGACGCGTGAATCTCATTGGCGAGCACGTGGACTATGCCGAAGGCTTTGTGATGCCAATCGCGATCGATCGCGCGACTGCTGTGGCAATAGGTCGGACCCAGGAACTGAGCCGCGTCATCTCGGAGAACGTTCCCACCAGCGACGCATTCGAAATCGGGTGTATCGAACGCCAGATCGAACCGGCGCGAGCATGGAGCAACTATGTTCGTGGTCCGATCGCGGAGCTTGTCGCACCGGAGTTCAGCCACGCCATGCCGCTTCCGAATGTCGACATCGCCATTGCGAGCGATGTCCCTGTCGGAGCAGGCCTGAGTTCAAGCGCCGCGCTCGAAGTGGCGACGACTGTCGCGGCGATTGCGCTCGCGGGCCGCACACTCGACGGGGTGGCGATCGCGCAGCTTTGTCAGCGTGCGGAGCATCGCTTCGCCGGAACGCCGTGCGGCATCATGGACATGATGATCTCGGCGAACGCGCGCGAAGGTCACGCCATGCTGCTCGATTGCCGAACGCTCGCCATGCGTCATCTGCCCATTCCATCGGACATGTGTGTTTTGGTCGTCGACAGCGGCGTGCGCCATCGCCTTGCAGAGGGGGAGTATGCCTCGCGGCGCGCAGCAGTCGAGCAGGCGGCACGCGTCGTCGGTGTGCACACTCTGCGCGATGCGACCGTCGAGTCGGTGATGCGCGCGGCGCTCGACGATACGACACGGCGCCGCGCGATGCATGTCGTCACTGAGATAGCGCGGACGCGTGACGCTGCCGCGGCTCTCGAGCGGGGAGACACTGACACGTTGGGTTCACTGATGCATGCGAGTCATGCATCGATGCGCGACGACTTTGAGATCAGCATTGATGAGATTGACACGAGCGTCCGTGCGGCAGAGCAAGTGTCCGGAGTTTTCGGCGCGCGACTCACGGGCGGCGGATTCGGCGGGTGCGCCGTGGCACTGCTGACACGTGACGCTGTATCTGCCGCGGAGCGCGCCATTGCCGATTGCTTCGTGGAGCGCTTCCATCGCGTGCCTGATATGTTCGTCACTGGGGCCACAGATGGCGCCCGCGTCGTGTAAGCGCAGCTACTCGAGCGGCGAATCGCGACTCGCTTCGCTGGGGCGATACCGGTAATACACCTCGAGGCTGAGTGTGCAGACCGCGGTCTGATACACCCGGCCGCCCAGTCGCGACCACCGGTCCTGCGGATCCCAGCTGCCGTCGAACGCACCATCACGTCGCTGACGGAACCCTTCCGCGCTCAAACCAGGGTCGAGTTCATTCGCCGCAGTGTTGACTGCGTCGCCGACTGACTCGATCACGCTGGGCTCACTCGCGTGAAGTCGCGACCGATACAGATCGAAGCCGCCGGACCCGCCCGGCCGATCCGACGCGAAGTACAGAAAGTCACCGACCGGACTGACCGCGGGTGATCCCTCGTCGGCCGATGTGGAGAGCGATGTAAGCAGGCGCGCTTCGCCCGGAACGCCGCTGGTGTCGTTGGGCGTGAACTCGGCGACGTACAGGTCGTAATCGTGCCGCGCGCGTTCACTGCGCACCGTCGCGTCCCAGCGATCCGCAGAGGCCGGCACCGGCGCCTCGTCCGGTCGCGCACGGTTCGACGCGAAGAACAGCCGTGCGCCATCGGGCGTGAGCGCGGGACTGTACTCGTTTGATGCTGTGTTGACGCCTGATCCGAGATTGGCGGGACGCGACCACCCGTGAGCGCCGCGTTCGGAAGCCCACAGGTCGTACTCGCCGAGTCCGCCCGCGCGATTCGAATAGAAGTACAGGCGCGCGCCATCGGCGGAGATCTCGGGCCCCAGCTCGTCCGCGTCGGAATTGATGTCGTCCATCGCATCCGCGCACTCGCGGACATCGCGGAGCAGCGCGGCGCTCACCGGCTGCGCGAGTTGATGATGCGTCGGCGCCTGATCAATCGCGCTGCGTGCATCGCGACCAGCGCGATGACGCCGCCAAGCCAGAGCAACGGGTGAGCCTGAGGCAGGTGATTCAGACGAAGCGGAAATCGCATCTCAAGGGATCACGTGCGCTGCCAGCGGTAGCTGCAGATGAGCTTCTTCAGCTTCGTCACTTCATCCGACAATTCCCAACCGATGAAAGATCAGCGAGTTTCACAATTTGTGCAAAGGACCCCGGGAGCGCCGGCGTTGCGGCGCTCACTGACCCTGCGCGAGCGAGTAGCCCCGCACGCCGTCGTACACCCGCAGCAGCTCGTACGAGCTCACCGTGAAGTGCCGGGCGATGCGGTCGAGCAGCATGAGCGGCTCGGCCTGCTCGACAGTGGGCGCGTCGGACGCCTCGCGGAGTTCGAACCGAACGCGCCAGTAGTCAACACACTCCGTGAACGCGGAGCCGGTGGGCCATACCTGGGTCCCGCGATTGCTGATCAGGGTCAGGTGGAACCGGGTATCCGCAGCCAGCGGCTGCAATAGGTCGGCGACCGCATCGGCCAGCATGGTGGTGTCGATAGAGATGTCGCAGCCGACCACGTGGGCCTGGGTGTGTTCAAACGTCCGGATGAGCTTGGCGCGTGCAGGTTTGGGCCCAGCACGCCACGTCACGCTGTCGCCGCCGTGTGCGACGTCGGGAGCGGCAGTGAAAGTCTCTGGCTTCTGATCGAGTCGTGCCGCGACGCCTTCCACAAACTGCATCGTTCCAAGCGCGGGCTTCGATTTGTCACCGAAGTCACCGGTTCGAATGCCGTCTTCCAACGCCCGCAAGAGCGCGTTCTCGATACGCGCTGCATGCTTGGTCAGCCCGAGATGGCACAGCATCATCAGGCCTGACAGGATCAGTGCTGCCGGATTCGCGATGCCCTTGCCTGCGATGTCCGGTGCGGTGCCATGGACGGCTTCGAAGATCGCCATGTGCGATCCGATGTTGGCGCTCGGCGCGAATCCGAGGCCGCCGACCAGTCCCGCCGCCAGATCGCTCACGATGTCGCCCTGCAGATTCGGCAGCACGACCATCTGATAATGCTGCGGGCGCATTACCAGGTTCATGCACAGCGCATCGACGATGACATCGCCCGTCTTGATCTCCGGATAGTCCTTCGCAGCGCACCGAAACCGCTCAAGGAACAATCCGTCGGTCATCTTCATGATGTTGGCCTTGTGGCCGCAATACACGGATGTGAGTCCAAGCGCCTGCGCTTTCCGCAGCGCGAAATGCACAACCTGATCGCAGCCTGGCGCGGAGGTCAGGCGCTTGCACTGCACCATGTCGTTGGAGAGACGATGTTCGACGCCGCCGTAGGTGTCCTCGACGTTTTCGCGCACGATCACGAGATCAATCGCAATGCCGGTCTTGCTGAAAGGCGTCGCCACGCCGGGAAGCGTCCGGAACGTCCGCAGGTTGGCGAAGGTATTCCAGATCTTGCGCGCGGTCACATTGATGGACTTGCCGCCGACGCCCTTGGGCGTTTCCATCGGCCCCTTGAAGAGCGTCCCGCAGGACTCGGCAGTCGCAATCGCTTCGTCGGTCATTCCGCGCGTCTCGCCGCGCGCGAACACCGACTTGCCCATATCGACGGGCACGAATTCGAGATGCTCCATCACCCCCGCGGCGCGGAAGAGCGCGAGCGTTGCGCTCATGATTTCGGGACCGATTCCGTCACCGGCGGCGATGGCGATGCGCGTGAGGGCCATAGGGGGAAGAGTTTCGTAGGTGATCGATGCGAGCAGCAGGGGATCGCGGAGTGTAGCGGAACACTGCTACGCCACGGTGCACAGGCGAACTGCTTCGCGCAGGCTCGTGATCGGATCCCGCCGCGGAATGAATTCCTGCCCTACGAAACCGGTGTAACCAGTGTCCGTGATCGCCCGCGCGATCGCGGGGTAGCACAGCTCCTGCGAGGCATCGATCTCGTTGCGCCCGGGATTGCCGCCGGTGTGATAGTGGCCGATGTGCGGCGCCGCGGCGCGGATCGTGCGGATGACATCGCCTTCCATGATCTGCATGTGGTAGATGTCGTAGAGGAGCTTGAATCGGTCGCTTCCGACCGCTTTGCACAATTCGACACCCCACGCCGTTCGATCACACATGTAGTCGTGGTGATCGATCTTGGAGTTCAGCAGCTCCATCACGATAGTGACGCCGTTCGCCTCCGCGATCGGAGTGATGCGCTGCAGTCCTCCAACGCAATGCGCAAGACCCTCGGCATCCGACATGTCGAATCGATTGCCGGAAAAAACGATCATGCTCGGAATGCCGGCGGCCTTGATCAGCGGAAGGAGCCGCTCCGACTCCTTCACGCAGCGGTCGTGGTTCTCGACGCGGTTGAATCCCTGCGGAATCGAGGTTGGACCGTTGGCGACGGCGCACGTCAAGCCGAACTTCTGCACCGTCCCCCATTCGGCTTCGCCAAGCAGCTCGATGGATGCGATGCCGATGTCCTTCGCATGCTTGCAGAGCTCGTCGAGCGGCATGCTCCCGTAACACCAGCGGCAAGCCGAGTGACGGAAGCCGGGCTGCCTGGTCGGTGCGTCGTTCATCGCTGCGGCGTCAACCCGCCGCTCCGCCATCATTCCGGTCGCGACCATTCCGGCGACGGAGTGGCTCAGAAAATCACGTCGATGCATCGGTGTTCTCGTCAGTTCCAGGCGCCAAGCAGGATCGCGAGATCGATGCTGTCGACGACCCCGTCGTTGTTCAGATCGGCCGCGCCCGCCGTTGCTCCCCACGAACCGAGCATGATGCTCAGGTCCGTGCCGTCGACCTCGCCGTCGCCGTTGATGTCGCCGAGGACGAGCGTCTCACATGAATCGGGAACACCGTTGCCATTGCTGTCCAGCGGCGCCACCACAGGCACGATCTTCTTGATCTGCCCCGATGTGTGCAGCACGAGGTACATCTCGCCATAGAAGTCTTCACCGATCGCGACGGGACCGGATGGATTGCCGAGCTGCGCCGTACGGTTTGTGAACTCACTGACGGAGTTCCCGTCCCACTTCAGACTGAACGCCTTGTTGGTCTGGTAGTCCGCGAAGAAATATGTACCGTCAAGCGTCGGCACGGCACAGCCGCGATACACAACGCCGCCCGTGATCGACTGGCCCACCGAGTGGTTGTAATCATGAATCGGCGCGGTCAGCGCTGCCGACGGACACGAACAGTTTGCATTGGACGTGCAAAGGAATCCTTCCGTGCAGTTCCAGCCTCCGTTGCCGCCGGCACTCGCAGGCGTCAGCACATTGACCTCCTCGCGCGCCAGTCCGCCGACATCGGCGACATACAACCATCCGTTCAGACGGTCGAAGCTCGCGCGGAATGGATTGCGCAGTCCGCGGAACCAGATCTCGTCATCGCCTGCGACACCAACGAACGGGTTGTCGGCTGGGATCGCGTAGTTGCGATTGGCGTCAGCGGGGAAGTCGTCGTCATTCACATCGATGCGAAGGATCTTGCCCCACCATTGACCGACGAGATTCTGTGATCGCGGCGGGCCTTGAGCGTCGCCCGTGAACCCGCCGTCGCCGAATGGAAGATAGAGGTATCCCTCCGGACCGAAGCCCAGCCATCCGCCGAGGTGAAACGCCTGCGATGACGGTGACGTGTGCTTGAGGATGACCTTGCCGGATGCCGCATCAGCCTGATCGGGATTGCCGGCGACGGCGGTGAACTCTTTGATCCAGACCGTGATGCTGCTGGACGTGCCCGTTGTGTGATGGATGTAGAACTTGCGGTTGCGCTGGTAGTCCGGATGAAACGCCATGCCGAACATGCCTGAGTACGTCTGTTCCGGGACCTGCGCATCGATGTTCAGAAAGGGCGCAATGACCAGCGTTCCGTTCTTGAGGAGGCGTATCACACCGCGCTGCTCGACGATGAAAAGGCGCGACGGATCGTCCGGCGCAAACGTGACGAACATCGGCTTGTTCAGTCCGGTGGCGATGGTCTGCGTCGTCAGAGTCTGCGTGAAGGCGGGGGCGCTCAGAGCACCGAGGACCGCTACGATGAGACCGCAGCCCGTGAGCAAATGAGCATGACGCATGCTCACACGATACCGCGTGACAATCGCGCTGCGACGACCAATACCCGGGTTCGTTTCCTCCGCGCCTCGCGTCACTTCCCGCTATCCTCCGAACGTGCACTGCCCGTTGTGGTTTCCCATCACGAAAATCGCCGCCACGTTGGGGGTCCTACCAGAGTCGCTCGACCAAGTCCCTTCCCTCGGGCCGGGTGTTCTTGAGAACCTGATGCGGGCTTCCGGTGCCGTAGGCGTGTTTCTCCTCGGCATGGTCCTGATGACCGAAGGGCTGAAGCAACTAGCCGGCTCGACGTTGCGCGACATTCTCGGTCGATGCGTGGACAAGCCGCTCCGGGGAATGGTGACCGGCGCTGGCGTCACAGTCGCGATGCAGGCGTCGAGTTCGACCGTGCTGGCGACCGTCGGTTTTGCGACGGCGGGCATCATCTCCCTGCAGCAGGCTATCGCGGTGGTTGCCGGTGCAACTGTCGGCACGACGTCGACTTCGTGGTTGATGGCGACCGTCGGACTGAAGGCGAGCGTCTCCATGTTCGCCGCGCCGCTCGTCTTGATCGGAGCGCTGCTCCGCATGCTGCGCCGAGGTCGTGAAGCGCAGATCGGCCTGCTCATCGCCGGCTTCGGCATGCTGGTCCTGGGTATCGCTTCCTTGAAAGATGCAATCGGCCCGGTCGTGGCACAAGTCAGACTGGATCAGCTTGACGCCTCGACATTGGGGGGAACGTTGTGGCTGGTATTGATCGGCGGACTCCTTGCCATTGTGATGCAGTCATCGGCAGCACCCGTCGCTCTCGCAATGGCCGCGCTCGCAGACGACTCACTGACATTTCAGCAAGCGGCGCCGCTCGTCGTCGGAGCGAGCGTCGGCACGACCAGCACGGCGCTGCTCGCCCTCCCCGGCGTCAGCCCGCCGGGACGGCGTGTGGCGATTGTCTGGATCATCGTCTCGCTCATCGCCGCAACGCTGGCACTCCTCCTGCTCCCATTCCTCGAAGCGCAGTCGATGGGCCTCACGCGATTCTTCAGCGCGACCGATCCCATCGCGCTCGCCGTCTTTCATACATCGTTCGCAACGCTCGGTGCCATCGCGTCCATCCTCGTGGCGGCGCCACTCGCGCGGAAGCTTGAGAAGGCGATCCCCGACCGCGGGCCTGGACTCACGGAGCATCTCGACTCCACCATCGGAGGCGTGCCAGCCATCGCTCTCGAAGCCGCGCGCCGTTCCATCGCGTCGACAGCAGCTGAAGCGGTGCGGGCCGCTGTCGCACAGCTTTCCCACGGCGAGCACGCGGGAAGCGAGCGGATCGCATTGATCAAGCGCGCCGAGGAAGCAATCGACCGATTCCTTGCCGGCGTCCGGCGTGATGCACTGGGAAGCCGCGACGCAGAGCGCGTCGTAGCGTGTCTGCAGGCGCTCGATCATGTGCGCGAGCTACGCCGCATGCTGAAGCGCCACGAGCTGCGGCCGCCGATGGGAGAGCCGCAGGCCTCACGTGCGATTCGCGACCGGGCCGTCCAAGTCAGCTCGAGCCTACTTGCGTGGCTCGATCAGGATGGTCCGTCACCACTCGAGGACGTGGAGCGCTTTGCGGCGGAAGTCGGCGCTGCCCGTCCGGCCATTCGCAGCGCGTCGCTGCAGAGCACCGCCCGGGGCACGGTGGCGCCAGAGATCGCCGATGCCGCGCTCGACGCGATCCGCGCGATGGATGAGTATGCGAGGGAGCTGCATCGGATCGTCGCGAATCTCGATCTCTCGCGCGACGCGATTGCCCCGGTTTCAAACGAGTGAATGTTGAGGAGTGAAAGTGAACGAGCATCCAACGGTCGACCATGTTCCCTATGTTCCCGGCGGGTCGTCCGAGCACGCGGCCGAAGCGTTTCTGTATCGCATGGCGTCGCGACGCTCAGTGCGGGAGTTCTCGCCGCGCGACGTCAGTCATTCGACGATCGAAGCGTGCATTGCTGCAGCGAACACGGCACCAAGCGGGGCAAACAAGCAGCCTTGGCGATTCGTGGCGGTGCGTGATCCGGAGCTCAAGCGGGCAATCCGCATCGCGGCCGAGGAAGAGGAAAGGAAGTTTTATGACGGCCGGGCGAATCCCGAGTGGATCGCGGATCTCGCGCCGCTGGGCACGGACTGGAGGAAGCCATTCCTGGAGATCGCGCCCTGGCTCATTGTCGTCTTCAAACTGGTGCGTGATGACCGCGACGAGCGCATGAGCGAACAGGTGTACTACGCGAACGAGTCAGTCGGCATCGCGACCGGCATGCTCCTGTGCGCAATTCACCACGCCGGTCTCGTGACTCTGACCCACACGCCGAGTCCCATGAAGTTTCTCGCCGAGTTGCTTGGCCGCCCCGCCCATGAGCGTCCGTTTCTGCTTCTGCCGGTCGGCTACCCCGACGAAGGTTGTCGCGTGCCGGACATCGCGCGGAAGTCTGTGCGCGACGTGATGGTCATCGATCGCGGTGCGTGATCAGGTGATCACGACAGCACTGGCTGCACGCTTGACGGTGCATTGCCGTGCCTCGCGCGGGTCGCCGCTCGACGGCGGACGACTCGGACGCCGATCACGATCAAGGCAACCAGGACGATCGTGGTGACGAGAGCAAAGAAGACAGGGAGAACAACGGCCAGGATCGAGGCAATCACGCTCAGCGCCGACTCGATCACACCGTACACCGGGGCGAGCAGTCCTCCCGAGATTGCCGACGAGCCGGCGCGAACGGTTGCGCTCACCGTGTGGACGGCGGCGGCGACACCGCCGCCTGCGATCAGCGCGGCGCTCCATGCGAGCAGGGGATCGATGGTGGCGATCTCGGGCATACCGACGATGGATCCCGCAGCGCCAATGGCGCCAGTCTGACTCGCCATCACCACAGCACCCGCCGCGGTGGCGACGGGTGCTGCCAGCGCGTCGAGCGCGTGAGCGATCACGGGCAGAACGGAAGCTGAGAGTTCGACGAGGCACGCCACGCTCAAGCAGGCGATTGCTGCCCACGAGCTCATCCACTCGAAGGATGGTCCCAGCTGGATCCAGCCCGCCTTCGCTGCGAGCGATATCCCGAGAACGGGAACAAACGCGCGGAGACCGCACGCGGCCGCGAGTCCAACGCCGACGAAGCCCGCGAGGAGGTATTGCAGGTAATCCATGACAGGCCATAGTTCGGGGCGGGCGGTCCCTAATTTTGCGATGGATGCTTTCGGCCAGACGGTGGGTCGCATCTGACGGGCCCCAGGTCGAAGCAGTCCATCGTTATGATCCATCCGCGCAGAAGGCGACGGATTGAATCAATCCGTCCTCGATGCTCGAATCTTCCGCGGGGCCCTTTGGCGCCGCTGGACCAAACACCCAACGGAGGCCGCCTTTCGCGGGCGGGAGCGAACTGTCGTCGACCATGCCGGAGTCTGATGCTGAGGTGCTGCTGCGGGTCGCCCGTGGCGATGCTGCTGCATTTCCGGCGTGCATCGACTGTTTCGGCCCACTCGTCTGGACACTCGCACGTCAGGTGCTTGCGAATCGATCGGACGCAGAGGAGGCGGTGCAGGAAGCGTTTGCCGAGATCTGGCGAGTTGCGGCGCGGTTCGATCCGTCGATCGCGTCAGCGCGGTCGTTCGTCGCGACGATCGCGCGGCGCCGATTGATTGATCGCGGCCGATTGCGACAGCGCTTCGATCGCGACAGCGGCGGTCAACTTTCAGAAACGGCGCCCGCGAAGTCCGCTGATCCGGCCGACGCGATCGCGCAGGACGAGTTCGGCAGGACGGCGATGGAAGAGTTTGAGCGCCTGCGTCCCGAACAGCAGAAGGTCATTCGACTTTCAGTGCATGCGGGCTGGACGCACGAGCGCATCGCGGAACACCTTGGCATGCCGGTTGGCACGGTCAAAACTCATCTTCGGCGAGGCCTGCTTGAGCTGCGCGACGCGCTTCAGCAGCGAGACCTCCCCGGGCGCGATAGTGCCCAGGAGGCCGCGCCATGAGCGAGCGCCTCTACGACTTGCTGATCGCCCGCGCGACGGTCGGACTGTCATCCAGCGAGTCCGTCGAACTTGCGGCGCTGCTCGGTGCCGCCGACCCGCGTGATGTCGCTTCGATGGAAGCCACGCTCGCGCGACTGGGCAAGGCATTCGAAAGTGCCGATGCGATCGTCGTCGACGAGCCGCTGCCCGCCCCACTGCGCGAGCGGCTGCTTGCCGATGTCCCGCCGGCAGCGACCTTGACCAGGGATGGCACGTCTGCTCCGCGCATTGTTCGCGGCGACGCTGATGCGGTCATCGCGAAGCTGCGCGTGATCAGCCGTCTGGGCTGGATCGTTGCCGCCGCATCGATTGTGCTCGCCGCGGCGATCGTGTTGACGCGCCCTGCACCGGTTGTGCCTGCTGATCTGATCCGCATTGTGGATGCTGCTGGCGATGTCATTCGCCTTCCGTTCACGCCCCAGGCTGACGGACCGGCAGCTGCAACAGGAGTGGTCGTCTGGAGCGACACCTTGCAGCGCGGGTACGTGCAACTGAACGGTCTCCCCGCCAACGATCCGACGTTGAAGCAGTATCAATTGTGGGTTGTGGATCCAGGGCGCGCTGCGCAGCCCATCGATGCGGGAGTCTTCGATGCCGTCGACGCGAATGGCGTCGCGATGCCATTCGGTTCGAAGCTGCCGGTCAAGACGCCGGCGGCGTTCGCGATCACGTCAGAGAAGCCGGGCGGCGTCGTCGTCACCCAAGGTCCGCTGCTGCTGGTCGCGCCAAACGAAGCGAACGCCCCCTGAGATTTCGGACGTGGCAATTGAACTCCCCGTAGTCAGCCACGCCGCGCATGGTCGGTGTGTACCAGGCGCGACGTGACCGGGAGAAGCGAGAGATCCTGAACGGAGGAAAATGGTTCCGTTCATTCTGTACGGCAGCGAATCGACCAACAACATGTCGATTGATCGCGCCGAGATCCCTGATGACCCAACCGATGCATGGAAGACTGCATCGACCCGCAATTGTGTCGTGGGCATGCAGGTTCGAGTTGGGGTCGAGTTGGGTAAATGGGCCCAAAGCGCGAGCTGACCTGCGAGGAACTCGCGCCGCGCCGGCGATGCGCTGTCAGCTGGTGTGGCCGTCGCCCAGCATGCGATCGATGATCACCTCGCGCCGCTGGCTCGAAACGAGCGCGCCCGCCACCTGCGCGGCAAGGTCCCCGATCTCCGCCGTCGAAAACCCCAGCGACTTCCCGACCATCAAGAGCACCGCGAGCTCACGATCATCGATGCGGTGGTCAGCAACCATGACCGCTGCAGCATCGAGCATGAGAGCGGTGCGGGCTCGGCGGTCGCGCGGTGCTTCCACACTCTCAGGGATCGGAGATGCCAGCGCGGTCGCCACATCCAGCGAGGAAACGCCGAGTCGTCCGCATGCTTCCGCAATGACGGTTTTTTCCGGTGTAACGAGCGTTCCGTCGCTCGCTGCCACAGCGAGCAATGCGTGAACAACCGCGCGCTTCTGTTCCTCGCTGGCATCGGCAAACCACTGCACACGAGGATCAGGAGTCCGGTTCGCGCAGCGCGGAGGATTCATGGTTCGCAGAGTATCAGGGGTCTGCAATCACTTCACGACTGTTGATTTTGTCCCTTGTCGCGCGCGAGCGGCGCGCGATGAGGGATACGCCCGAAACGCGCGCAGGTCGTTGCGCAGTGCGACCAGCGCGTTTTGCAGAGTGTGCGGCATCCGATGCAAGTTGGAGATTCTGGTAAGGCAGCCCCCTGAATAGAAACCGAATGCGTTGATCGTGCTCTTCGCGCAGCTCGGCGTCGGGTAATTTGGTCTGCGGCGCTCACCAGTGCCGCACATTCAACTCCTCACGATCACCTTCACAGGATCAATATCGATGACTACTCCAAACAAGCCGACGGATTCGAAGTCTGCCTCGCAGCCGGGCAGCAGAGAACAAAGCCGACCTGGCAATCAGACGGGCAGCCAGATGGACAACCAGATGGACAACCAGATGGGCAATCAGGCCGGCGGTCAGCCCGGCAATCAGCAACGCGCCGGGCAATCGGGTTCGCAAGGATCCAAGCCGTCCGGCAACCAAGGATCAGCCACCTCGCAGCAAAGTCGGACCATCTCGATCGAGGGAATGGAAGGTGATGTCTGCGTACAGAACGTCAAAGATGCGCTCAAAGGTGTAAAGGGCGTCACGGTGCAGTCGATTGAATTGGGTACTGCAACGATCTCCGCTAGTGACGAGGCTTGCGAGGAAGCGATCGAAGCGATTGACACCGCCGGCTATCCGGCAGAGGCCGCGTCTTCGCAGCGGAAAGCGTGATGTGCACGTTGGGGGAACGTGCACCGCGCATGCGAAAGCAAGCCGGAGCACAGTTGCGCTTTGCAGCACCCGACAAGTTCAGTTCCGATTCGGAAGGAAACAAGACATGCGTAACGAAAAGACATTGACAGGAACGATCACGGGAACTTTCTTGATGACGGTGGCTGTACTGGGTGTGGCGGCGTGCGACCGAACGGACAACGGTGTCCCGGCCACGAGCACGTCGCCGCGCGCCGCTGACAACACCGCTCGCAACGATGTCGATCGGGGCGGGGCGCGTACCACACCGATCGACCAGTCGGAGAACGCGGACGACGTGCAGATCACGGCGGATATTCGCCGAGCCATCATGGAGGACGACGCGATGTCCATGAATGCCGATAACGCGAAGATCATGACCAGCAACGGTCACGTGACGCTTGAGGGCGTCGTCGCAAGCCAGGCCGAGAAGGATGCCGTGGGCGCAAAGGCAAAAGCTGCGGCCGGCGTGCTCAGCGTCACGAACAACTTGACCATCAAGCCGTGAGCGGATGAGCGTCGCAGTGACGCGTTACGTACAACACTTTTCAGGGGAAATTCACATGGGTAGCTCAGTTTTCTGCATCGTCCCGACTCAGGCCAAGGCGCATGACATCGTCCAGAGCCTCGGCGTCGCGGGTTTCAGTTCCAATGACATTTCCGTCCTGTTTCCGGACAAAGCCGGAACGCGCGATTTCGCTCACGAAGCGAACACGAAGGCCCCTGAGGGAACGGTCATCGGCGCAGGCAGTGGCGGGATTGCCGGCGGCGCGATCGGTCTCCTTGCGGGGATCGGCCTCCTTGCGATCCCGGGCCTCGGGCCTTTCATTGCGGCCGGTCCGATCATGGCTGCACTGAGCGGAATGGCAGTGGGCGCGACGGTGGGTGGCATTGCGGGCGCACTCATCGGCATGGGGATTCCTGAACTCGAAGCAAAGCGCTACGAGGGCAAGGTCAAGGACGGCAACATCCTGATCTCCGTGCACACCGAGACTGCTGACGAAACGAAGCGTGTGAAAGACATTTTCGAGAATGCGAATGCGACCGACATCAACGTCGCTTCCGAGAAGACAGCGCCAAAGAGTTCGACGGTTCCGTCGCGCTAAGAGGCGTCTTCAACCGACCCTGAACCAAGCCCCGCCCCGCGTACCGCGGGCGCGGGGCTTTGGTGAAGTTATGCAAATCGCGTTTCGCACACTTTTAGCACGAGGGTGAACCCATGCCACGTGGTCGCACTGGTCTTCTCGTCACCATTTCCGTCATCGCACTGTTCGCTGCGTTCGTCGGATTTGTGACCTCAACGGTCGAATTGTCGTTCAACGTTCTCGCGGTCCTTTTCCTCGGTGCGGTACTGGCCGTACTCACGGGGTTCTGCTGGCTCGTCATGGCGGGGCCGGGGCCCTCGGAGGGGGTGGACCCGGACGTCACCCGCGTTGCTGCAGATCTTGATGCCCGCGCCCATGGGCTTCCTTCGACGCTGCCGCCATCTGCGCAACAGGAAGACTTGACCAATCGCGTTTGATGGGCGCTGCCCAGACAGGCGTTCGTGCTGATCGACGTCACGTCATATGACGTCAAAGCGCTTATATCAGGGCTGATCGACGTCGGCGCCCAGCTCCTGCAGCATGGAACTGCGTACGGCGTCGATGCCACGATGCAGCACGATGTTCATCGGCTCCCACTCGTTCCCGGGTGACGAAGAGAGTGTGGCCTTGGCCGCGATGTCTCGGTGCACGCTTCCAACTCCGCCTCGGAAGCGATGGACCCGCATGCGCACGTCGACCACGGCTGTCGCGATCACGCGCGATGCCTCTGGCTCGGTCCATCGAAGCAGCTGCGGCTCGGGCGTTTCGCCAGCGCACGGTCCAAAGTCGGGCACCAGCCAAGGGTGCACCACGCCACTCTCGATACCTGTCTCGAGCTGACGTTTCCGGCATTCCTCCGCACGCCACCAGCGGCCTTCCACCGCCTCGGCGGCGGCTGAGGTGTCGTCCGCCAACACCGCACCCAGCCGCTCGAACTCGTGCTCAAGTGCGATCGTCATTTCTTCATCGAACGTGGCGCCGCGTCCATCCGCGATGGCCTCGATCGCTTCCGCGGCAAGGCGAACACCCACAACGTGAGCCACGATGTCGTCGTAGGTGAACGCGGAGCGGTCTTCGGGAATGAAGAACACCACGGACTCGCCGAACCATGTCGCGATCTCGTGCCAGGTCGAAATGGAGTACGCGAGGTGCTGCGCAAGCAGCAGCGCCACCTCGTGCTCGTGCGCATCACGTGCTGACGGCGCCAAGTCGTCCCAGCTCGAAGGGACTGCAAAGCGAACTTCGTAGTCGGTCTTGCAGCGGTCGGTGAATCGAAGCGTCGGCACCCTCTCGCGGAGTGCGGCCCGGATGTCGTCGTACAGCCGCGCTGTCCAGTCGGCGCATTCGCGCAGATGAGCAATGTCGATGAACCCGGCGCGGCAGGTGTACACAGTCCCGCGACTCTGCTCTTCCAGCGCCGCGAGTGACATCGGTTCTGAGACGTGCTGTCCAAGGGCGTTCGGGTCGGCGGCCTTCCAGAGACTCAGCGCGCCGGGGAAGGGAAGACTCCCGACGCGTGTGCGCGGCCGCTCGGAAGTGCAGCCGACTGCCATTGCAAATGCCACAGCCGCTACGGCTACGGCGCAGCGACATCTGCCTTGCTTGCTCCTCGTCTTCATTCGCACCAGTTCACTTGGAATCGTCATGCGGGACCCAAAGGGCGAGACCGCACCTGCTCTCAACGCGCATTGGTCGCCCCATCGGGAGCAATGGTAAACCACCGTCGGACCTTTTCAATTTGAAATCCATAAGTCGCGGCGCAATGATGACAACGTGGTCGGGCTGATCCCTTAATCGCCGCACGGCCTCCGGAATGCATGGAGTCGGTCGTGCGCTTCACCTACGGTGCCGACGTGAAACCTCGCCCTACCACACTCGTTCGCATCCGAAACGTTCCGCTCGAGCGCCTCGATGACCGGATGTCCAAGCTTGGCGCAACGCGCTCGGAAGTCGTCTCGGCGCTCCTCGCCTGGTTCGCCGCGCAGCCGATCGACGTGCAGCTCGCCGTTGTCGGCGCGGGTCGCGGTGTATCACCGCCAGAGGATGCGACGGTTCGTTCGCGGATCACGTTTCAGACGCTCGACCTCCCCGTGGAGTCGATGGCCGCGCGCTGACGACAGGTCGGTACAGCAACGCGCATGAAGAACTGCATGAAAAACGCAAGCCGTTATCGGCTTGCGTTTTTCTTGATCATCATGACGATCATGATCGTCGTGAAAGCGGGTGAAGGGATTCGAACCCTCGACATCTACCTTGGCAAGGTAGCACTCTACCACTGAGCTACACCCGCGCATTCGTGCATGGCCCTTGCGGAACCACCCCCGGATGGGACGCGGAAGTATACCGCCACTCGGTCTTTCGGCAAGAGGCATTGGTACGCAGCGATGGCGTGCATGGCCGGTAACGGATGACGGGTTGTGGATCATCTGAGCCGGTACGCTGCCGTCGCCCGCACGCACGTCAGCTCCAGTGACCCGCACCCCCGAACCGACATCCACCAAGCGGCCTTGGCGTTTGCGCAGCGCGACCCACGCTGCGTCCACTGCTGCACGGCCTGACGAGCCACCTGCCCCGGTCTGGATGTGGATCATTCCATGCCTCTGGGCAGGCGCGTTCCTGACTGGCGCCACCGCGCTGGAGCGATTGTCGGCTGACACGCTTTCGTTCCTTCGGTTCGCGGTCACGATGGTCGTTGGTGTGCCGCTGCTTTGGCGCCCTCTTCGCGCGACGCTCGGCGCGATGCGTACCAGCCCGACGGCTCGGCGACAGTGGCAGGCGCTGCTCGTGCTCGCGATCGTCGGCGGCGTTCTTTCTCACGTTGCGTTTAATTACGGGCTCGCGCGCACGGAAGCGCCGGTCGCATCTGTATTGATCGCGCTCAATCCAATCTTTACGACGATCGCCGCCACGTTGCTTGCCCGCACGCAACGGCCGACCATCGCGCTCTTCGTCGGACTGATCCTGGCATTTGCGGGCGTCCTCGCACTCGCTGCCGACAAGGCGCTTGCAGACGGAGACGGTCGTCTCGGGTTCATCGAGACGATCTGGAAGAGCTGGGGGCATCGGTGAGACATGGTGCCTTCTCGCCGCGTTGCTATCGACGGCGTACGCACTGCTCCTACAGCGATTTCGCGCCAGTGTCCTTGCCGGGCTGCCGAGCGCCGGCGTCACATTGCTGACGTACGGACTGACCGCCGCGCTGCTCCTTCCGATTGTGACACTCTCCGGCGGAATAGGCGAGATTCCCGGCATGAATGCCGTTGAGTGGTTCTGCATTCTCTATATCGGGGTCGTGTCGACGGTCGTGGCATACACGATCTACAACATCGTGGTCGATCGAATCGGCGCGGCGCGTACCTCGCAGCTGACCTACGCCGTCCCGGCGCTGACGACCTTGCTGTCGTTTTTCCTGCTCAGTTCGTTCGCTCCGACTTGGCGCGCGGCGATTGGTGTGGGAGTTGTCACGGTCGGGCTCGTCATCGCTGATGGTCGTGCCGCACGCTTCCTCACCAATGCCGCACGACGCAGACGGCAGTGACTACCGCGGCGCCGATATGAACGTACATCGCGTACTCCTGGAAATTCACGGCAAGGACGGGTTGAAACAGCACGGCCGCCGCTGCGAACACGCCGCACCAAAGTGCGAGTTTCCTTTGCCCGGCGACGACTGCCCCGGTCAAAAGCCCTGCCGTCACGGCCCATCGCGCAGCCGCTTCGTATGCGCCGGGCACCACATCAAACGGCAGCGCCCCGAGCAGGAGCGCAGTAACGCCGAGCACAACAATCGTCCATCGAGGCATGCTGCGAAGTGTAGTGACGCCAAAGGAAAGCGGCGGCGCACGCACGGTGCGCCGCCGCCCATCATGCGATCATTCAACTCATCGGTCGTCCGGGCTGATTCCGAACCCTGACCGGTCTGGATACTTCGGCTTGGGAACGGGCGTGAAGCCGCTGGTCTTCACTTCTTCCAGCAGCACTTCGATGGCCTTGTCGAGCTGCGGATCGCCACCATCCTTCATCAGGGCCGGATCATCGAGCACTTCGATATCGGGATCGACGCCGTGGCCTTCGATGCCCCACGTGCCGTCCGTCTCGAAGAAGCCGAAGCTCGGCACCGTCACGCGCCCGCCATCGATGAGCGGCGGTCCGCCGGTGATTCCCACCAGACCGCCCCACGTGCGCGTTCCGATCAGTTTGCCGAGATTGTTGTGCTTGAAGAGCCACGGGAACATATCGCCGCCTGATCCAGCGAGACCATTGATGAGCATCGCCTTCGGACCGCGATGGCCGTCGGGCGGCCACACCCAGTCCTTCACGTCGCGCCGCGCCCAGTAGTTCGTGACCGGACGATTCAGCATTTCGATGAAGCGATGCGGGATCTGGCCTCCGCCGTTCCACCGATCATCGATGATCAACGCCTGCCGGTCGCGCTGCCCTTGGAACTGGCGCACGAGGTCGGTCTGGCCATCGACGCCCGTGTTCGGCACGTAGATGTAACCAATCTTGCCCTCGCTCTTCTCGGCGACGTAGGCGCGCTTCGTCTCGATCCAGTCGCGGTAGCGCAGGGCCGACTCGCTGCCGAGCGCGGTGACGACCACGTCCTTGGTCGAATCATCGCGCACCGGTGACTTGCCGACGGTGAGTGTGAGTGTTTTCCCCGCGAGTCCTTGGAATGCCGCCCATGGATCGCGCTCGGTGTCAACTGGCACACCGTTGACCGCGAGCATGTAGTCGCCTTCCGCGACTCCGAGGCCGAGTTCCAAGAGCGGATTGCGTGCATCGGTATCCCACGGGGCGCCACTCACGATCTTGGAAATCTTGTATGCCTTCCCTTGGTCATTGCCGTCAAGCGAGAAGTCGACGCCGAGCATGCCCACGCTGCGACTCGGGCTGGATTCATGATCGCCCCCCTGGTAGTACGCGTGACCGACGTTCAGCTCGCTGATCATCTCACTGATCAGGTAGGAGAGGTCTTCACGCGCATTCAGCTGATCGACGAGCGGCACGTAGTGGTCATAAACGGCCTTCCAGTCCACACCGTGCATTCCGGGGTCGTAAAAGTAGTCGCGCTGCATCATCCATGCATCGTGAAAGATCTGCTTCCACTCCGCCATCGGATCGACCTCCACCAGCATCGGGCTCATGACCACCGGCTTTGGTGTCGCACCGGCGCTCGCATCGACGATGCTTGGCGTTCCGCGCCCGCCACCGAGCAGCAGCTTCTTTCCATCGCCCGAGACTTCAAACCCGCCGCCGGTCGCGATCTTCTTCTCTTCACGCTTCTTGTCCGTGAGATCCATGGCGTAGATCGTGCCGGAGCGTGCGTAGACGACATGGTTGCGATCGTTGAAACCGATGCGGCCGTAGCCGCCGTTTCCTGCAGGGAGCTGGAACTGACGCACTTCGAATCCATCGAAGTCGATCTTCACTTCTTTCGGAGCGGCGTCCTTCTTGTCGTCCTTCTTGTCGTCCTTCGTGTCGTCCTTGTCGTCCTTGTCGTCTTTGTCGTCTTTGTCGTCACTTTCGTCCTTCTTCTCGTCGTCCTTCTCGTTCCCGCCTTCACGCTTGCCTTCGACCTTCGCGCTCACACCATCAGGTCCGGTGCCGTCACCGGTCATCGAGTCTCCCTCGATCGTCACTTTGAGTGTCGCGGTCTGGCCCTCGCCCATCGTGATCGCGAGGTCGAGCGTCTTCAACTCCGGATTCCAGGTCCCCGTGAGCGGCCCCGTGTGCAGCATCGACGCAAAGGTTCCAGTCACTTTCGTCGCGTCTTCGAGCACCAGCGTGAGCGTGAAATCGAGCTGTCCGATTTCGGGAAGCGTCGTCGTGCACTTCCATGTTCCCGCTGGACCCGTAGCCTCTGCTGCGGCGACGTCTGCGATCGCGAGCTGACGCGCATCGTCACCGCGCGGACGCCGCCCCGGTCGTCGGCCGCCTCCTGGTGGGGGGCGGTCGCCGTCAGCGGCCGGCGGAGCCGCCGGTTTGTCTTCGTCCTTCTCCTCTTTCTTGGACTCGTCAGACTTCTTCTTGTCCTTGCCTTCTTCCTCGTCGCTCACCGCGAGCCACGCCATCTTCATATCGTTGCGAAGTGGGACAGCGATGAGCACTGATGCTTCGTCGTAGATCCATGTCGTGTCCAGGGACGAGTACTTCGGATTGAACGAGCGCTCGGAAGCAAACACGAGCCAGTCGCCCTTGCGATCAAACGTCGGACTCGAATCGCCAAACATTCCGCTGGTGACCTGCTTGCGCTCACCGGACTTCGTGTCGTGGATGAAGACGCAGGGACTCTGGTATTCGTCCGTTCCGCGCGCGTAGGTGATGTAGCGGCTGTCGCTGGACCAAGAGATCGGTCCCATCGAGATGTCCCACGGGTTACGGTCGATGGGTGTGACCTTGCCCGACTCGATCTCGATGAGCTGAATCGCGCCGGTCTTGTCGCCGATGATGACCTGCTTGGAATCAGGCGACCAGAAAATGTTGTCACGGAAGAACGTCGCGTCCGTCGTCACCTGGCGCGCTTCGCCTTTGCCGTCACTCGCGACGAGGTAGAGTTCGTACTCGCCGGTGTTGTCAGCGAAATACGCGATCCACTTGCCGTCCGGTGACCACGACGGTTCACGTTCCGCGACCCCTGACGTGCGAGTGAGATTGCGGGGCGTTCCGTTTTCGGCGGGCACAGTCCAGAGATCGCCACGCGCACTCAGCGCCACGCGCTTGCCGCTCGGCGAGATGCTGGCGCCCTGCACGAACGAGGACGCGTCCACCGTGAGGGGCATGAGCTTCGGACGATCGCCCGGCACCGTGATGCGAATCTCAGTGGTGCTGCGATCACTCAAGTCGAGCTTCCATAGCTTCGACCCGTATTGGAAGACGATCTCGCCGGGACCATCGCCGTCCGGTCCGATCGCGGGCCACTTGAGATCGAAGTCCTTGAAACGCGTGATCTGCTCGCGCTTGTTCGATCTCGTGTCGTACGACCAGATGTTCAATCGATGCTCGTCCCCCTGATCAGACAGGTAATAGACCTTGTCGCCGTGCCACATGGGCAGCGAGTCGACACCTTCCCAATCAGTAATGCGCTTGGACTCGCCGCTCTTAAGATTGAAGAGCCAGATGTCAGTTTGCATACCGCCGCGATACCGTTTCCAGGTGCGGTTATCAATTGAATGCGGGGTGTAGGCGAGCCATGTGCCGTCGCGCGAGATTGTGCCGTTCGCGCCATACGGGACCGGCAGTTGCTCAGGCAGGCCACCGGCCACGGGCACCGCGAACATCTGAACCTGGCGGGCAAGGCCTCCGATCTCGCCACTCGCAAAAATCAACCGTCCGTCCGAGGTCCATTCCGACAGAAGTTCCGACGCCGGATGGTGTGTGACTCGCGCAGGAACGCCGCCGTCGGCAGCGATTGTGAAGAGGTCGCGGCCGCCGCCGTAATTGCCGACGAACGCAACCGACTTTCCATCCGGCGAAAAGCGGGGCATGCCCTCGAAGCCCGGAGGGCTGGCGAGCGGGCGCGCGACGCCGCCGGCTTTGGGAGCGATCCACAGGTCGTTCGCGTACACGAAGACCACGGAATCCTTGGAAATATCCGGGTACCGGAAGAGCGACGCGGACGACGTGTTCCCGCCTCGCTCTTGTGCTCCGCCCTGTCCAAGCGCGGGCGCGGCAAGTGCTGCGGCAGTGGTCGCCAGAAGGATGATCGCCGCGAGGGAACGTGCCGCCAGATGGTGTTGCTGCATGTATTGATCCAGGACGTAACGCACGACTGCGACATCGCGCCGCAGCGGGGGGGAACGTTGTACCGCATTCTCTGGATCGGGTTGTGGGGCAATGCCGCTCAATCACCGGTCTGACGGAGACTGCCTGAGAGCACGATGCGTCGATCACTGACCACCGAACCGCCCGGCGGCTCGACCGTTACCGCGAACAGCGTCGCCTCACGAACCGGAATCGCCGGCTTGATAGTGATCTTCGTCATGCCCTCACTTGGCATATCAAAAACGCCGCCGTCGACCGGATATCGCTGGTCGCGCGTTGCATCGAAAATCCACAATTGATACTGGACGTGCGCAGGATCGTTGACAGCGAGTCCAGTGATAAACAAGCGGCCTTCTTGCCGGTCCGCATGCCAGGTCATCTCGCCGTGCGCATTCCGGCACAGCGGATCGTCGGTACGCGAGAGTCCGATTGAGGTAGCGCCTGCGGAGAGCAGCCGCGCGCGAGGGTCGCCCGGCTCAATCAGCAGTTGCCTGTTCTGGAAGGCAACCCATGCGAGCGCGAGGGCCGCTGCGACAAGCCAGCCGAATCGTGGGCTCCACCTCGATGGTGAAACAACGGCGGGAGCAGGGCGTCGCGAACGATCTGACAGCCCCGATCGCCGCGGCGCGATAGGTCGCCGCAACGCGGTCATGCGTCGCTTGCATGCCGCGCTGACGTGCGCGGGCATCGACTCGGCTGCGGCGTCACCCGGACTGAACAGCGCGACATCGAGTGCAGCCGCGGCGAGTTCCAGGCTCTCGTCGTCGGCCAGTCCTTCGATATCAAGAAGCTCGCGCAGGCGCGAGGCGGCGTTGTCCTCCAGTCCAATCAGCGCGCGATCGCAACGGAGCTCCGCCAGCTCAGTGCTGGTTGCATGCGAAAATGCAGCTTCGTTGCGGTTCATTGCGCCTGCCCCTCTTCTTCGCTGCTCGGCTTGGGGGCAGCGCCTCGGGTCGTGTCACTCGGCGATGCTGCTTCGGTGCCGAATGACCAGCCCTCGGCCGCGAGCAGTTCGCGCAACCGAATGAGACCGCGTCGTGCGTGCGTCTTGACCGTCCCGAGCGGCAGCCCGATGGTGGTCGCTATCTGTTCATGGGACTGACCATGCCGGAGCGCCAGCTGGAGCACCTGACGCTGCTCGGGACGGAGCTGCTCGAAGACCCGCCGGGCAACGACCGATTCTTCGCCAATCTCGGCGGTATCGGCGTCCGGCGAAACGGCCGCGATGCTCTCGGGAAGCGCTGTCGGTGTCGGTCGCCTTTGACGCTTGCGACCCCGATCGATCAGCCGGCGGCGCGCAATCATTGCCACGAAAGTCGGTTCGCTCGCAATGGCGGAATCGAAACGGACAGCGGAGCGCCAGAGGTCGATGAAAATCTCTTGCACTGCGTCCTCGGCTTCACTCGCGTCTCCGCACATCCGACGCGCGAGGGACCACACGAGTCCACCGTATCGCTCGATGCACTCGTCTGTGGCGCCGGGTTCGCCCGCAGCGATGCGCTGCAGCACCGAGTGCTCGGGCGGACGATCGCTACGCGTATGGTCCGGCGAGAAGGACGGGTTCGATCGTTCGCTGGTCAGCGCGCTCTCCCCATGCGTAGATGAGTCAAAGAGACCGACCGGGAGGCCTGCATGACTGGCACGCATGGCTCCCGGTCGTTTCAATTGTACTTCTCTTCGCATCGAGTCGCTGTCACTTCGGATCGGCCGAGGACTTCGGCTCACTGGCTGTCGCCGTCTTGCCGTCCCCGATGAAGCCGGCCGGCATGATCACGCGGTCGACGACGTGAATCACTGCATTGCTCGATTCCACGTCGGCCTTCGTGACCGTCGCCTCACCGATGGTCATCTTTCCATTCGTTGAGACGACCTTCAGCGGCGTGCCCATGAGTGTGCGCACTTCCGGCATCTTCGCAATGCCGTCGCTGTAGACAAGTGCACCCGGGATCACATGCATCCCGATCAGCTGTGCAAGCTTGGGCTTGTTCTCTGGTTTGAGCAGCGTTTCGATTGTGCCTTTGGGCAGCGCCTGAAACGCGGTGTCGCTCGGCGCGAGGATCGTGAAGGGGCCAGGCTGCTTCAGCATTTCGGCCAGGCCTGAGGCATCCACGGCGGCCAGCAGGATTCCGAACGTTCCGAGACCGCGCGCCACTTCGTACGCGTTGCCGTCGGTCGGCATAAGGACGCTGTCGATCACGTGAATCACGCCGTTGCGCGCCGCGATATCTGCCTTGACGATCTTCGCGTTGTCAGCTGTGAGCTTTCCGTCGACAGCCTTCAGATTGATGCGCTGCCCTTGAAGGGTCGGCGCGAACGTCATGCTCGCCGCATCCGCGCTCATCGCCTTCGCGGGCACGACGTGATACTTGAGGAGTGATACGAGCTGGGCCTTGTTCTCCGGCTTCAGGAGCGTCTCGACAGTCCCTGCGGGCAGCTTCGCAAACGCTTCGTCGGATGGCGCGAACACCGTAAATGGTCCCTTCCCCTTGAGCGCGTCGACGAGGTCTGCGGCCTTGAGCGCAGCGAGGAGCGTCGTAAAGTTGCCAGCCGCCGCCGCCGTTTCAACAATGTCAGCACTGCTGACGACAACGTCGCGGGTCGGATCTTTTCGTTCCTTCGCTGTGTCGCGGGCGGGTCGTTCGCGCACGGCTGGGTCGCGCGTGGGCGGGGTGGGGCCCGTTCCTGGTGTGGTTTGAGCGAGCGCGCCGCCAGTGAGCATCGCGGCAGCAACAGTGACAGAAACAAGTTTGATCGATCGAATCATGGATGGGTTCCTTGCGAGCACCGCAGCGAGAGCACAGTGGCAGCGTTGCTGCAAACGAGAGCAGCAAAGCGCCTGAACCTTCATATCTGCGGTGCGGCTGTTCGACACCAGTCGCCCCGCCGATTCATCCACAAATGTTTGAATTGCTCGAATTGCCTGAGGAAGCGCGGCCCACGGCCGCGGCACCAGGGAAAGCACCCGGCCCAACCCGCAGCCGCCGATTCACTCGGCGGCGCCCGCGGGACCAGAGCGAGTGTGCGCCGAAGAAGCTGGAGGGTGTGTCCATCGTGAGTTTCCGTTGTCGTTCGTTTCAGAACTTCGTCAACACAGGAAAGAACGCCGCCGCATCGCTGCGGCGGCGTCCTTGCAATCAGCAGCTCATCACCTCGGCCGTCGCCGCCGCCTGCTCAGCATCGCCGCGCCGACGCCCAGCACCGCCGCGGCGTGCGGGGCCGGGATG
>Ga0163148_10000073_pt1 | contig 115745 bp, 91 predicted proteins | sample OliLakLV19MP7P2_FD_148606 | JGI IMG/M metagenome (GOLD analysis project Ga0163148, IMG submission 148606) | Freshwater microbial mat bacterial communities from Lake Vanda, McMurdo Dry Valleys, Antarctica- Oligotrophic Lake LV.19.MP7.P2 | ecosystem: Environmental > Aquatic > Freshwater > Lake >...
ACTAAAACCAACGCCATCATCAACCGAAAAATCGATACTACCAAGACCACAATTTTCCACTTAACTTTCAGTGGTCACTTTGCCGCGAAATGAAGTGGTCAACTTAGGCGGAATTTCCAAGTACAAACTCGTGGCTTTTGCGCAAGGTATCCGGAAGGCGGGGAATACCTACCTTATTTATTTCTGAAAAATAATTGCTGACCGTGTTCATGTTTGAATGATTTCGAAAACAAGATCGACTGGATCAAAAGTCCAAGTTTGTGAATTTGATAAATCTGTTCTAGCCCTGATCAGTATTCATCAAATATGCCAATGAGTTTATGAAAGATAATCTGTGGGCACTTGCTTTCAGCATAGTTTAGTCGCACGGATGAATAAACCCCTTGAATTACTGTCTAAAAGTCTATTTATTTGGGGATAATTTTTCCTTGTAAATGTTTGACACAGCTCAATTAAATGTTGCGTAGTTTCCTTAAACAAATCTCGGCTATGAGCTGAACATTTGTTTTTCAATGGTTTTAAGATCGAATTCTTTATAAGTCGATTTAGTTTTCCTAAACAAGGACTCTTTTTGCAGTAAGTTCGATTCTGATGTGTCTGTCTTACTTAAAGACTTGAATACGGACTTATCGATGTTATACATGATTCCTCTCGCACCATCAAAGAAGCAATTAATTGCTCCCAGTACTTGCCCTCTCAACAATCCCATTTTAATTTGCCGCATTCCCTTTTTCTTGAACTTCAAGAGACCTTCACGGCAAAGATTGTCGATAATACCAGCAGTAGACCAATCTCCTGCACCAGCTGAATCTATTAGATCGGAAACAATAAATGGTTTGACCAATGTCCATTTTGAGGAATGGCTTTTAGTACATCTAAAATTCAATCCTTCTTTACCAAGTGTTTCTATCTCCAAGTAAACTTTACTCTTTTTGAACAGTGACTTGTACTCTGGAATTCGCTCATTTGAGAACTTAATAATATCTGTTATTTGCAAGCACTGCTCAAACATTCTTGGGTCTCCGATTGAAGAAGGTTCGAAGAATACGACAGCTCCTTGATTTTTAGCTTCCCTAGCTAAATCAATCGCTGCTCGATTTATTCTGTCAAAATAGTAAATATTAGGAGTTGGCATCTTCTTTATAAGTTCCGGTACTTCCTTTGAAAGAAATGGCTTGTACCCTGGAAACCAAGCACCAGTATTAGGGTTTCTAAACTCAAACCTATGAACTGATTGGCCTTTTTTATTCTTCAGTATCCTATGAATAATAATTGACGTGCTCCCTGTTGGTTCTTTATAAACAAAATCTGTCTTTACTCCCCACCTTTCTAAATCTGAGAAGATTTCTTCAGAGGCATGATTATCTTTTAGACGAGCTACTGGATATGAAGACCATCCTAAATACGAAAGAATGGTCACAACATTACCACATGAGCCACCGACAGTAAGCTTAGGAGGTGTAGATGGGCTACCATTTAGAATGACATCTAAGGCAAGTAAGCCTGTTCCCCAACAAATTGGTTTTTTTGACATGGTTTGCAAGTTTAGTTATTGATAAGGAATTCCGGTTAACCATATAACAAAAAGTTCACTTTTATCCCTGAGAGATTCAAGCGATTTCGGATCATTAATATTATAGCCCTGTGAATCAACGTGTAATACTCCAACATCAAGAGTGCTGCCTTGCTGCTTTTGAGGGTAGGTAAGCTCATACGCAGCTAATAGTGCCCCGATTGACAGTAGTTTACTGCAAAAGGTGCTAAGGACTGCCTTACATCCCTTTAAAGCGGATAGGGAGTTATCATAGTTTTCTATTGTTGAGATTAATTTTTTGTAAACCTCAAATGGATTCTGCTCCGGCACATACATAATGTTCTGTGCTTCCACCCTTAACACATCAAAGAGCATTTCTTGATGTTCCATGAAAATATTATCTGATCTTCGGGGATTTTTGGATGGGAACGGAAGTATCGGACAAATCTCGCTTGGCTTTATGAATTGATTGGCCTTATCCAAATGAGTTTTTTTACCTTCCCCAAGAAGTGGAAGCCAAATTATAGGCTGACTGTCAGCATATGAGTCAATGTTTCCTGCTAGTCCATGCTGATACCCTAAATCTTCATCCAATTCTTCTTCTACTATTTTAAAGTCGATGTCTGCATTTTCAGCCGCTAGCACAAAAAAATTAGGTCCGGGTTTCCCCTGGGTAATTTCATCGTCTACAATTGTTAACATCTTACCAATAATTGCGAAAAAAATACTCCTAGGAAGAGCACTTATATCAACTATAATATCAGTGTAGTCTTTGCCCTGTAATATTGTACCAATCAATTCAGCAGCTTGACGGTCACCGACCCTGATCTTTTTTCCTTCCGATTTAGACCACGCAGAAATTTTTTGAAGATTTATAGTGTCAACTATGCTTTTTAGTTTTGTGTGATTGCTATTTACAAGATCCTTGTATTTGGTTGATGGTGAATGTCTACCCTCGTCAAATTCAATCAAGACACATTCGATATTAATATCAGGCATTGTTTCCTTGACATTTTCTATTCCAAGAGTCATACGAGGGTCAAAACCTCTGCCGAGAACATACAAAAGTTTAGAAGAAGGTGTGAAGTGTTGCTTCCAAAACTCTTTTACTCCGCTGTTCCGTATTAGAACATTATGTTGCCACCGTAGGTTATTCATGTGCTGGTATCCACTTCAAAAGTTCATCTGCCTTTCTTTGTCGCCAACCTCCATAGTTAAGAGGGAGGTTAAATTTGATGCAAAGCCACCTGTTAAGGTAAAATACTTTCCAGACCTTTCCTTTTACTCCCTGATTAACTTCCTTAATATCCAACAGGTTATATGCCAAGCAGATAGAGAGGACACTCACCAGCCTTTGATGAATTGCATTTTTCAGCCAAGGTTCCTCCGATATAAACCCGTTTGAAGGATTATCGACCACTGAAAAGCCGCTGACACTTGGAGCGTAGGGGGCGTTAGCCTTATATGTTTCTTTAGTTGAAAAATTACCAAATTCAGTGAGAAAACTAATGACTTGGTTACTTTGCGGTATCAGTTTGGGTAATTCTTTCCATTTTTCTTCAACAACTTTTTTAATGATCTTCTCCTGAATTTCAGTGGTGAGCAGCACTTGGTTTCCCGCAATTCCGTTCGACAATATTCCCTCAAATAGTTCAGAAGAAAAAGCTAAAAACTGTTCTATATTGTTTGTGGAGATTTTTACTAAGTTCCTGAATCCATAGTAGTATGGAATTTTATATTCCTTAGAAAGGAAAAGGAGTGCGGCAGCAGCAGTACCCCCATCCATTTTATCTTTCAATTCATCAAGAGTTAACGGGAAATCAAAGGCAAGCTGAGTCTTACCCAGGTTTCTGGATATGAGAATTTCAATTTGTTTTAGTACGAGAGCAGTTTCAAGCGGATGTCCGGTTAGCTCATTTACATATTTGATCCATGTATCAAACTTTGAGGAGTATGAAGCCATTTTGGCAATACTTGCTCTAATGGTTTCAAGGGCGGTCTTAATCTTAGTTTCGTAAACATCTTCTTCCAGATCAGTTTCAAGATTTTCGATAAATGAATTAATTTGATCTGTAGACATGGCCGCCCTTTTTGAGGCAACCAACAAGAGGATTTTTTCAAATTGGGCTTGATGATTTGCCCAAAACTTTTCCAGATTTATTTCCTGATAGTCTCTTCCATTAAAAGAAGCAAAGTGATCTTCCGGTTGTAAAGCTTCAAGTCTCTCAGAAATCCACACATTTGAATCACTCCTTCTTTCAACCAGATACTTGACCAGAGAATTGCGTTGCATCACTGTAAACTTATGCGCATCATCCAACATGATCAGTATTTTTGAACATATTGATTTTCCCGCCAACGTGAAATTCTGAGGTTTTAGAACATCAATTACAAAAAATTCATCATGTCCTATTTTATCCTCTCTGAGAGGTCTAAAACTATCAATAGAATGCTGAACATTCCTTTCAATTTGGGACGCCCATAAGTAGAGATCTCTCCCTGTGCCGGTATTGGGAATGCCGAAAGATTGAAAATCATTTCTTGCGTTAAGTGTAAACTTTAGGACGTCTAAACTGTCCGGAAAGGACAACTTACATAAGTCACAAGCACCTTTTAAAAAGGCTAATACAATACGGGAATTAAGAAGGGCATAAAATAGTCTTAATTTTTGTCCATCAGAGATATTCAGGTTATCAAGTATTCCGTAATTACGTGTCCCAGATAATATCAATCCTATTACTTGAACACTTTCATCTGATATAACCTCAAGCTTCTTTAAAGCATTAAATAGCTCTCTATAATCCGGTGATGAACGATGTGTGAATAATGTATGGAGGGAATTCGGTTCAAAGATTCTTAATAAAGAGGTTTTACCAGCACCAGGAGAACTCCTTATAAACATAACCTGGTTCCAAAGTTCACTTTTATTGTTCTTATCAATAAGTGCTTCAAGTGCAACGTGACTATATAGACGTAGAAAACTTACATCCGATTCAATTCGTTCGGATGCTCGCATTTTAAATGGATTTCTTAATTTATTACTCATCCTTGTGCCTAGTCACTCTTGGAAAGAGTCCTCTAAATTGTTTGTCATCCGGAAGCCACAATAACGGTAAGGAATTGTTTGGAGTATTATGGTTCAAAACAAGCGGCAATGCACACTCATTAAATCCTAAAAAAGGCTTTCCGTGTTTACCTACCTTATAATGACTGTCGATTATAGTCTCATCGGTTGAATCGAAATACTTATGGCATAAATCAACAAGGGCTTGATCATTTAATACTTCATCACTAACACTTTGGTCAATAAGTTGCACAGCATCAATGCTCAATCTAAAGTTCAATGATTTACTACTTTGCCATTCCCGTATAGAAGTTTCAGTATTGTTGATTGAATAGGTTGTTGCAATGTAAAACAAAACATGAATGTCCAGAGAATTCTTATCAATCAAGCCATCAAGCTTGTTCCCTTCAAAAAGATCGGTAAAGAATTTATAGATTTTGCCCTTCTTCTGATCCGCTCTAAAATAACTTTTTCCGCTTGCCGTGAAATCATCTATCAGAAAAACACTATTAAATTTTTGATTTGGGTATTTCGCCTGCAAATCCTTAATCATTTCACCGGATTTTATATCCGATATGCTATAGGTTGGATAGACTTGTTCATTATTAATTTTACTTGCCCTTCTGAATTGATCTATTCTTGATCCATCACTTAATCCAATAAACAGGCTTTTTCTAAGGTTCGCTTTATATTCATCACTTGAAACAATCTTGCTAATGTGATAGAGGTTGATCTTTAGTGCTTCAGCTGATTTAGCAATAATTCTTGGACTTACCTTCTCTGAAAAAGCAATGCTCACTAGGTGAAGCATCTGTTCATTGGAAATAAAAATGAGCTTTTCTTTTACAAATTGGTATGCAATTCGTTTTTCATCAATTGTTTCGAATTGTTTCAACCATCTCATTAAACTTTCTATAAAGCGAATACCATGTGAGAATTGATGATAATCGTTGTATTTAAAATCACCCAATGCTTGTAGCAGTTTCCGCTCAGTGGAAATCTCTTCTTGAGTCCAGTTGAGGGTCTTTGCGAGTAAGCTTTCAGCCAAGTTTATTCTCATAGCACTAAACTAAAGGAGTGATCAGAATTTTTCCATTTTATCTTAGATAAATAATCCAAAGTTGCCTCTGTGTTCCTTTTGCCAGCATCAGCCAAATTCCAGCAAGAAGCAATATCTGGCGATACCTCGTCAACACTCAAAGAATATTTATGTGTCAACAATTCAAAATCATTCCCTGGCCACTGTCCTCTATCTCCAATGCAAAGGAGTTCCTGGCTACAATTAAACTTTGCCGCCACTTCCTTATATAAGGGAAGGATATTCAGTTTAGATGCTTTCGACTTTACTACTATATCGCATGAGTGACTTGATTCAAGCATCTGAATATCGGGGAGATTAATCGACATTAAGATATGAGCAACAATTCTCCTAATATACTGCCATTCAATTTTATTGGTAATTTTAATTGTTAGTTGAAATGGTCTTAATTCTACTTCCAACTTCTCTTTCAATAAGGAATGCTCCTTTATCTTTTTGGCTATCAATTTCAATGATGCATGAGGCTCAGTCGTGCTATCAGGAATTTTGGAATCCGATAGCATCCCAATATCTGATCCATTATAATATCCAATAATTACCTGGTTCCAATATTTCTGCGGAATCTGATTCTGAAAATCCTCCCTTACCGATTTCCCCCTGCCAGTGGCTACTCCAATGACAAAACCTTTTTCGACTATTTTAGTAATTGCCTTACTTATCTCAGAAGAAATACCCTTGTATCTGTTCTCTGAAGAGCAAAGGGTACCGTCATAATCGAATATAATTCCGCCAAATTTTGTCGTTGAAAGAAGGCCAATAAATACTTTCAATCCAGAATTCCACAAACGTGCCTCTTTTTCATTGAGTAATTCAGGCGATTGTACCTTTCTGGATATTGCTAGGTACTCCTTTGAGGAAAGATCACGCGAAGATTTAAGAAGTTTTTTGTACTTAAGATTGTACAGTTTACTTCCATAAGGAGGAACTCCGGGTCTTCCTGGATCAATATTCTTTCTTTTCCCTATTTCATTGACGAAGTAAAAGGATTGAATCAGTAACGGAATGCTTCCATTTGAAGTGGCATCGTCCACCAAGAGTTTAAGATGTGGTATGCTCTTTGGAAGTATATCAATTGTCCGGTTAGCAAGCTTCTCTTCCGCAGGTGTAATTAACATGATGATCGCTGAATCCTTAGCCTGTTTATCAAACCAGTGGTGACGACCATGTCCAAAATTTCGATAGTCAGAAAGTAATACGTTCCCTAACGCAGCTTCTGAAAATTTAGATTCTAAATCTACCGCCACTGAGGAGCCCCAGCTACCGTACAATACTATAAATGTTTTTTTTCTGAAATTCTGTTTAACAAATAATCTTATATAACTCAACTGAATTTCATTCATAATTTGAGAGAAGGTATTCTCTCTTCCTTTATCCAGTGAGATTACTTCATTCATCAATGTAAAAAAGGCTATCAAAGAATTTGTTGCGAGAAAACCGTCCTTTCCTGTTGGAAGATCAAATTCATAATGTTTTCCTATTGAGTAATTCATTGAGAGCTTTTTCAAAGGGCTATTTATTTTCAATGAGATACTAATTGCAAGATTAGGATCTTGTGATATTGCACTCTCGTAAGAAGATAAAATATCCGTGTTCCTTCCACCTGCGCTAATAAAAATTAGATTCGTGTTAAATATTCGAACTCTATTCTGATGGATGTATAAAGGAGTAATTGCTTTAGCAGAGAAACCATGATATTGTAACAGATCAGCTACATAATGACATGCACTAAATGAGCCTCCGGAACCAACAACATAAAATGGCCTATCAGAATTTGCGAGAATTGTATTTTTTAAATCCTCTACCTTCTGATCAAGAGCCCAGGCAAGCGTACTTTCTACATTCAATAATTCTTTTTCAAATGGCCGCCCCATCAGTATCCTGTTTAATTTTCATAATTTTTTCAATGTATATGAGTGGCAATTCTGCTTGTTCCTCCTCCTGAGTTAAGCGGATTACAAAAGCCCAAATTTCTAAAATGTCACTCAATGGAATTGCAAAAGGCTCATAAATTGAATTGTCAGATATAAGTAAAAGGTTGTATGCAGATAATTCAAGAACACGCTTATAAACAACTCCATTTGTTTTCGAGATAATAATATAGGTTTTCCCATTTTTGACTTTGTCCAAGTTGTCTAAGTACTTACCAATAATAATATCACCGCTTTTCACTGGAAGCATCGATTGACCCACAATTTCAAAAGCTCTGTAAGTATTGGATTTTGAAAGAAAGGGAATAGATATTTTAGGCAAGTCTTTGATGTATTCAGAATCGGAATATCCATTGATATACCCGGCAGAGGCTTTGTGCATTACAAGCTCAACATTTTCCTCCCCCGAAGAATCTACTGTTATTGTAAGAATCCCCTTCCCTCTAACTATTCTGTTCTTATAGACATCTTTTACATCCTCTACCAATAATGTGTCAAGGCTGACATTGAATAACTGTGAAATTTTGATAGAGATCGGAATGGGTGGTATTGACCTACCCTCTTCGTACGATCCAATAACAGGAGTTTTAACTCTCAGTTTTGAAGCTAATTCCTTTTGAGTCAAATTGGCTTTTTCTCTTAAAAAGCGAAGATTTTTATTAATTTTCTCCATATTTGGAGCTCTAAAACTACATTAAATAGTTTCTATTTAGTAGTTTTCACTAAAATAAATAGTGTAGCAAAAGCTGGTCATGGGCCGCTTTCGCTTAAATTGAAGTTAACTAATTCTCAAACCCGATCGACTCCAACTCAATCTCCAGCGCCATAGCACTGGTTCAGACACAACCTGTGACGGTTATCCGTGATTATGACTGTGATGCTATTTTGGATTTTTACAATGGAACAAAAGAACGGGGCAATTTTGGAATCAACATTCATCGTGCGGAGAGTTTTGGAGACACCAAATTCATCAACAAATATTCAGCCGGTTGCCAAGTGTTTCAGAATTCAGAAGACTTTGCACAATTCAAAAAGCTCTGCGAAAAGCATAAAGCGCTTTACGGAAATCGGTTCACTTATACTTTGGTTGATCTTCGGGCATTGAATCGTGTAACCTTAAAGCGTGTTATTACCGCAACCACAATCGCAGCGGGACTGGTGTGGAGATTCCATGGTGGTTGATCACTTTATTTCGTTTATCATTGACCATTATTTTTTGAGATGCCAAACAATTCATTCCACAATGATTTGACCATCGCAAGCTTTGATATTCAGTCATTTATGTAAGAATACTAAATAATGGTCGTGAAATAACTTTCAATGATCACACTCTCACGAAAAGAAGTGGTCAAGGAATGCACGCACCAATAGTACTTGTTCTACAATCATGGAAGCTACATATTTTGATAATCACACTAAATGTAGAGATGACAGAGAAGTTTATATTGCTATCAAATCCTTTATATTATTTTATACTAGTTTCGAAGGTGATTGGCGACAACCAAGAGTTTCTATTCTAGTTTCCAGAACTTACCGCAACGATTGGTGTAATTGGTTCTCATTAAAAACTAATTAGAGTATCGCAATGTTTCATTTTCTATTATGGCTTGGACACTTCAGAATGGTGTTGGAATTCCTACCTTAATTACCAAAGCACCATTTGGAGCATCTACCTCAATTGATCAGGTCTCGCTAACTTGGGATCAGCCAATTGGGGACCCCCTTCTCAATCAATTAATAACAGCCTTTCCATTTACAAGTCTTCATGCTGAAGGATCAAGCAGAGGGGTAGGCTACAATTTTGCAATAATAGACTGTCAATGATGTAAAATTATTATTCAACCATATGAAATTTCATAAAACTATTTTTTTCCTTTTATTTTTTAGTAGTTATTACTGCAAGTCTCAGCATAAGGAAAATAATCAAAAAATCAATTTCTCGTTGTTTGCCAGCACTGGCCGTTCAACTTTTTATTCTAATCCTTCTGCACCATCTAAATTTCCAACTCTTGAAATGAGGTTTGGTGGTGGAATAATAAAACCCTTAACAAAGCATATTGAACTAAAATCAAGATTAACATTTGGTGTTAAGTTTAAAAGAGAGGCTTTTAATAGTCCTAATCTGGTTATAGTGGGTCCTCCTTTTATGCAACTGGATGACGTTTCAAGCAATCGAAATCATTACTTTTTTGAGATTCCGCTTATTCTTCAATTTAACTTTCCACATCCTAAAATAGGAATGAGCCTTGGCTTTAATTATCGTTTTTTCTTTCCCAATAATGAGTCCGTTGATTTTTTAACTAACAGACGTGAAATTGGAATTTTACCGGGAATTTCCTATCGCATTGATTCAAAAATTGAAATCGGAGTTGACTACTTTTTTGGTCTGACTGAAATGTATAGTGCATCTGGTACTATTGACAATCAGGACGTTAGTGTTCAGACACATAATCGATTTGCGCAGATAAGATTCAGTTATCTGATAAATAAGACTAAATAAATATTCTAATCACTGCAGTAGATTAAGAGTTGAGAGTTGGTTGCCTTAAATGCCTGTCAGATTGAAAGATCTGAAAGCACCGAAATGAATCCCTTTAAAAATGCCGTATCCCCAAGGCGGGAGACGATACGTGACGAGAACCAAAAAATGTCAGGTCGGAAGACCTGACATTATAATAAAAAGCCTTTTGCAAGTTCTTAGTTTGTACCGACACGACCACAAGTACTATACTATTTCATTGTAATGAGACTCTTGTCCGCAATCAAAATCGGAGAATCATAAATCGGTATTTTTTTAAAGGAATAGGTGTCTCCTTGTTTACTCCACTGCGCTGCAGGGATTTCGTAAACCTTACCGGTGAGTATATCGACATAAACAGGCTGATTAAAATTTGCTCCTACAAAATTGAAGTCTACCGATCTGGTCACGTTCGAATTGGTAGGAATATATTCATCATTCCAAATGGTATATAATTGTTTGCCCGTTGTTTTGTGTTTGTATCCGTAAACGGAAAGCGAGCGATCAGTACCTTTGGTATAGAGTACTTGATCTTTATTCTCAGGAATGAGATTCCTGTTATACGTCCAATGCAAATCTGTTATCCGCAACAGTGAATGATCAAAAACTGCGGCCACGTTTTGCACTGCGTAGTACGCAATCTTAGGCCGAATCACTTTTTTGGTAGAATCGGATTCTATAAGACCTTTCACATTTAATCGGCTGATTGGTCCTGCCGTATAGGCAATATCAATGATGGTAAAAACACTGCACTCCACATCATGCCCTAAGTTGCCGAGCATTCTTCGCACGTCCCATTTAGCTTGCGATACTTCTGTCCAATCGTAATCGCCAATAGCTCCTCTACCCGGCCCACCTGAAGACGGTGCTCCGTTTTCGCCCTGCCTAATCTTCATCTTCGGATCGTACTGATGAAAGATATGTTTAAACTCTTCTACTTCTTTATAATTCGCATCGGGATTGTAGACATAATCATGATAGACCATGTTATCGAATAAATGTAGTTTACCTTTTTCATAAAGTATCTTAGCAAATACTTGTACATATGGAACGGAAATATGTCCTAATGCTAATCCGGAAATCTTTGCATCGGGTTGTAAACGTTTAATAATTTCTGCGGTCCTAATATTCAGCATTGCAGTCTTCTCGGGCGTGTTCTCGGCATTGTCACTAAAGTTGGGCTCATTCCAAACTTCCCAATCTTTAACTTTGTCTTTATAACGTATCACCAATGATTCCGCCCATTTATCCCATGCCTTTAGTGCCTCGTCCGAATGCGGCATGCCGGCACCGAGGTTTGCACCACCACCACCGGGGTAATTATGATTGCCATACGAAATTTGCAGCCAGGGCTTCAAACCACGTTTGGTAGCATCATTAATAATATGATCAAGCCAAGCCCAATCATAGTTGCCTTTTACATGTTCTGTTTTATCCCACCCTGCCTGCAAGCGAATAAGTTTAATGCCAAGTGGATTCAAATATTCTTTATACGAATCATAATCAGCAAAATCCCGATCTAACGTTTCGCAACCAATCATCCAATTAGATGATTCTATCTCTGTAGCGCTACGTGGTTTTACGCTACCGATGTAGGGCAACGAAATTTGAAAGTCTGTTTTTACGCGATCAGCGGAGGTATCAATCTTTTGAGCTAAAGCATTGTCTGCCGACAAAACAACCACGAAAGAAATCAAATAGGAAGAAATAGAATACTTCATTTTGTTGCCTACACTATTCATCATCACTTATATTTATTTGACCAGTTAATTGCTGGAGATCTTATTTTCTTTGCCGTCAGATCTTCCGACCTGACGAGTTCAAATCGAAAGTAAGACTTTTATTGATTATTATGAAGCCTTGTTTACTCGCACAATTCGCCCTATAAAACTCTGCAAACAAAAAATGTCAGGTAGGAAGACCTGACATCGGAAAAATTATCACCATCATCAAAAAACAACCTCAATCCACAATCTCAGTAATGGGTTGACCAGAGCAACCACTTGGGAATTTTATTTTTAACAGCACCGAAAGTGTAGGCGCAATATCGGTGATAGGATGATATTGAGAAGAACTACCTTTCTTAATTCCATCTCTATTTCAAGCATCGTCTCCCGTTTTCGGGGGCGATGCTAACCTGATCCGTTTGGGTGTATTCGATTATGAATACCTTTAAAAAACTCTCTACTCCAACTGTATCCCGCCCGAGGCAGGAGTCGATACGTGGCGAGAAACGAACCAGAACATTATTACATACTTGATGCTCCAGAGGAGCAACCTGCTTGTAAAATAAAATAAGCATGAAAAATTTGCCCCAGCGGGGCAACCCAAAAGCATTAGGTTGCCCTTTCAGGGCAAGGTATACTTATAAAAATGTTTTCTATAAATAGGTTGCGCCTCTGGCGCACTTTTTACTTAAAGCATCGTCTCCCGTTTTCAGGGACGATGCGAACCTGATTCGTTTGAGTTACACAATTATGAATACCTCTAAAAAACTCCCACTAAAGTTGTATCGCGCCCAAGGCGGAAGACGATACGTGACGAGAAACAAAAATGTCAGGCCTCCTGACCTGACATTAGAAATCTTAAGGCTAAACAACCTCAATCCAAAATCTCAGTAATCGGTTGACCAGAGCAACCACTTGGGAATTTTATTTTTAGCAGCACTGAAAGTGTAGGTGCAATATCGGTGATTGCATGATATTGAGAAGAACTACCTTTCTTAATTCCATTGCCATAAAACAAAATGGGAATGTGTGTGTCGTAGCTATACCCTGAACCATGCGTAGATCCTGTAACGCCACCCCAAGCCAACCAACCCGGCTCGAGCGCAAAAAGAATATCGCCACAGCGCTTGGAATAAAATCCGCGCACTACATTCCCACGAATGCCCGGGTCACTAGTGCTTACTTGTCGCAAGGTAGATGTTGAATAAACCTGAGCAACTCCTTCGGTTGAAAGTAAAAAATTTGTGATCAGTTCTGTCGCGACCAACAAATCCACACCCGATGATTTAGGATCTTCGCTAAACGCACTTTGGTTAAGATAAATTTGATCACTCGTTACTTCTTCAAGCAGTAATTTGTTAGGAAAATATTTTTGCAAATGTTCATTCAATGTAGCCTTTACATAGGCAGGTCGGAAATACCCAGCCGGAATGCGCAAGTCTTTTAAATATTGTGGTACATGCGCCACGCCATGATCAGAAGTTAGAAAAACCGTGTACGCGCCTTTGCCAACTTCCTTATCTAAGAAAGTAAAAAACTCTTCTAATGTTTTATCTAATCGTAAGTAAACATCTTCCACCTCTACGGCATCAGGTCCCATCGCATGGCCAACCGCATCAGTACTGGAAAAAGAAACCGCCAGAAAATCTGTTATATCATCCTTTCCTAAATTTTCACCCAGCAATGCCGCTTTTGCAAAATCCGCAACCAGATTATTTCCAAACGGTGTCATAGCAAGTAAACTGAACTCTCCCATTTGTTTGCGCAACTCCGCCAAATTATAAGGAAATACAGGTTTGTTTTTGCCCTTCCACCTTCCTTCATAAGGCGAATCGTCTGGGGCAGACTCAACATATTGATTTACAGGAAGCAGTGTGTTCCACTCCTGATTCAAATACTTATCAGCCAATTTTTGACCGTTAAACTTTGTTACCCAATCCGGAAGTTTTTGCTTGTAATAGGTACTGGTAATCATATTTCCATTTCGGCCATCATACCAGTAAGCACCATCGGGTGTATGCCCTGCGGGTAATGCAGCGCCTCTATCTTTAATAGAAACGCCCACCACTTTGGCTCTTTGCTGTGTTGAAAGTTTAAGTTCGTCTGTAATAGTTGTTGAAAGCATTCGCCAAGGTGAAACTGCCCCACCTGCTTCTGCACCCACGGTCTTTTGGTTCTCGTCACTCACACAATTCACATTTGTTTTTGAAGTGCGATCGTACCAATCATTACCAACAATACCATGTATGGAAGGTGTGGTACCCGTATAAATAGAAGCATGACCAGGTCCTGTTTCTGTTGGAACATAATTATAGTGTGCATTTTTCAGCATGAAGCCTTCATTCATCAATCGTTTAAAACCATTCTCACCAAATTTACTTTCGTATCGATAGAGGTATTCCTGACGCATCTGGTCAACAACAATCCCTACAACTAGTTTGGGTTGATTTTGTGAAAACAAAGGGCCACTGATGAGCGCCAAAAAAGGTAGTAATTTAAGAGTCTTCATAATATGCAATTATCCTCAATTTAAGCAAGATTATAATAATCCTGATGTTAAAGTTACGTGAAAGGTCAGATTCAGTTATTAACCCAGATTATGCATTAGGATGCATAATCTGCCCGTAGGGTTGACAAAACATTGCTGGTGCAAATGTTTTGTCAAGTTTAAACCTGACAATGAAAAGCACCAATGGGAAAAATATTTTTCAACGTAAGTAGTTGATTTTCATTCGTCAAATTATGCAAATGCATTTCTATTGTATAATGTGGGATTAACTAATTCGTATAAAAAAAGAGCAATCAGGCGTCATACCGCTTGGAGTGGTCTAATGTCTTTTAATTCGCATTACAATAAATGCGATCATAGTCCTCCTCTTCATAAGCCTGCCTACGCACCAGTTTACCAGCACTGTCATAATAGATAACAACATATATAGCCGCTTCTTCCACACTTTTCTCAGTAAAATAAAATGGTGTTTCGGCTGTACCTAAATTTACAATATCATGGAAGGTTGGTGGAATAATCAATCCCTTTCGGTTACTAATAACCCCGTAATAATTTTCGCGATGTACGCGAGCTAAGTTTTCATCTTCACTATTTTGTAGCCATTTAAAATCCCGAATCCGATCTAGAATGATTTCATCTGTTTCGAAATTAAACAGCGTCCATTGAAAATTTTTCTTCACCCAAATCACAGATTTATCCCAAGGCACTACTTCTGAATATTCAAACCGAGTAATCGGTTTTGTATCCCATCCAATCACTCCATAAAATCCATCTTTGTAGGCAATTAAATGCTTGCCATCCAACATGGTAACATTTCGTTCATAAATGGGCTTAATCAACTTGCGCGATGCGAGATCAAATAAGCCGAACTTTTTTTCTTTGAGCAATGAAAGGTTTCCGGTTTGATTTTGAATGATGGCATCCATTTCAACAGGCACTACTTCTTTTCCATTTCTTCCTAACACTCCCCTTCTATTTCCTTTGGCTACTATAAAGAAATCCGTTCCAATTGTTTCAACCAGATCATATTCTGTGGTGAATAATTGATCACCGGTAGCTACGCTAAACACAACCCGTTTGTTTTTGCTTTCGGTTGTAAAGAATTGAACAGAATCTCGGGCATTAATGAATTTAATCTTTGAATCTGGTTGTAAATCAATGGCTCTGCTTGCCGACAAATAAACTTTCACGGCATTATCGGTTTGAATAAAAGCCAGACTTCTATCAAACCAAACTGTATCGGCTTTTATCGTCACCATCTTCTTTGCCGAAATGTTAAAAAGCTGCAATTGACCTTCTTTGTCTAACACCATCCAATCGCGATGGTAATAAACACGATGCCAACTTTGATTCTCTAATTCTTTGGCTAGTCCGTGGACAAACGTTCCTGTTGGTTTCTTCTCTATCAAACCAAAAGATGTTTTCGAAAGTGAATGCCGATCCAACGGAACAACATACACAAGTTGGCTATTAATAATTCCTTCCAGTGTACCATTTCGCACTAACAGCAATCCTTTACTGATTGCCTGCACATAGTCAAATACAAGCTCTTGATTTAATTCCTGCCCATTGGCTAATGCAGCGAGTTGTTGAGCTGAGATAAGGATCTTCTTTCCAAATCGTGTTAACACAACTACTCCTTCAATTTCCTTTACATCGTTAAGCCCATCAACATCAAGTAGTCGTCCGGCAAGTGTATATAACATCCAGAGCGTTTCTTTTTGTGCAGCAATAAAATTGTTTCCTACAATCTTAAAATCATCGTAGCAAGTTTGAATAATCAACGCGCCTGACTTGTGAATTAGTTGACTACACCTTTCTGTTTCTGCAATCAAAAAGCCCCAACCTATGTTAGTAATTTCAACTCCTTCATCTGCGAGCTTTTTGCCACTTCGGCTATACACGCCTGACTTAAAAACAAGTATGTCCTCCTTAACCGGGCCACATTTATATTCTTCTTCAATTTGTTCAAAAGTTGGCGGCAGTACTTCTGTTCCATCCTGATCCATAAAACCGTACAATTCATTTTTATAAAAGGGAATCCAGAATTTTGAACTCAGACTTATTACGTGACGGAGTGAATCCGATTGAATAGACGCAGGAATTTTTTCATCAGTTTCGTGATACAAATGAAAAATAAAATCGCGCGCGCGTTTAGCGTATTGCCCTTTGGGGTATTCCTTTAAGTATTGAAAAAATGATTCCGGTTCGCCATTGGCAGTTGTTAATTCAAAAATTTCTTGTTGAGCCACTCCGGCATACGGACTTGCCGGGTATGTTGAAAAAAATGATTTAAAACTGGCTAACTTCTTATCCTTTGTTTTTTCCTCGAACAATAATTTTTCATATCGCTCGCTAGCTTCGCGCGCTCGGTGCGATTGCGGATAGCGTTGAAGATAATCATTGAAACTCAGATATGTATTCTCTTTTAAGGCTTCCAAAAAACTAACTTCATCACGCAACTCAATAGCGTTACTCTTCTGCTGTGCTAATGGATACGAATCTATAAACCGATTATAACCGGCTTCTGTATTTATTTTCTTTGCTTTGGCAAATGCGGTACTATCAATTTTCTCAGCTAATGATTGCAGAATTAAACTATCAATAGGAAAGCGTTGCGCCCGTTCTTTATCTCGATCAGAAAGCTGAGAGAACCAATACTTCGACTTACCAATATAATAATGAGAAGAGTCCTCTTGAAAAGAGGGATTGCCAGCAGTAAGAAACCAAAGGGCTAAAACATAATTCGCTTCAAGATTAGTTGAATCCTTCCGCAATGATTTTTTAAGCGCTGCAAATGAACGATCCCACTTTCCGGATTGAAGTCGATTGAAAGCAATACGCTCAGAATTAAGCTGTGCGTGGCAAGCACTCCCAATCAGAAAGCAGATTATAAAGTAAGTTGCCTTGTAAAATCGGACCCTCATTAATTCAAATCTTAAAACAAGGCAAAGTTACAATAATACCTTATGGCGAAGAGTCGGCCTCATCATCTAGAAGTATCTAAAAAAATGGCTTATTTCTTCAATGGACTCTTTACGTATTCCTCTTCAACAAAACTTGGCAGTTCTGCGCGTGCAATATCTAATTCATCTATTAGAATTGATTTAGGAACTATGTAGGAAATGAAACTTGATTCATTACCGGCAGGAAAATTATAAACAGCCTCTTCGCCACTGCCCGAAATTTTTCGCAGGTTCTTTAATGCAAGCGAAGATAAGCGTGCAGTGCGCAATAAAGTCTCTTCGCCTGTAGCCAAGGCAACTTTATATACATTGAACATACCAATGCGCAACGATTGATCTCGTATAATTAAGGCATACTCCAACCCAGCTTCTTTCGCTTGTGTGATTAGGTTATCTTTTAATTGCTTGTCCGAATTTTTTTCATTTACAGAAATTTGAACTACACCCGGACCATCGCGGTGGCCATTGTACGATTGCGTTTCAGCGGTAAGTGTGCGGTCATTTAAAATATTTCGCAACGTACCATTTTCTATCAACATTAACTCTTTTGGTGGTGGAACGCCTTCTGAGTCAGCCTCGAACGACCCTAACAAAGTAACGCCATTGTAAACTTTTGTTCCCGATAAAACCTTAACAGTGAGATCTGGCGACACAATATTTTTTCCAATTCGCGATTCAATCGAGCTCCGCATATCGTTTCGATAACCGGTAAGTCCGGGAATATTATTGTCAGCCACTAACCGTTCACGACTCATAAATAAAATGCCACCAATAAATTCCGCAACGGAACTTCCCTGCAACAATACCGGACCATTATATTCATCATCAAATTTAGTAGCCGTTTGAATTTTATCTAAGTCTTTAATCTTTAAATCAAGTTGCAGCGTGAGGCCTGCCATCACCGGTAAGTTATCGGGGTGATCGGCACACCAGCTAACCTGATTAACTACAATTTCTCCACGTTTATCCTTCCCAACTATCGTTGCCGTGAGTACAGTTTTCTGTAACGGAGTTTTTATGGACGAACCTTCACTACTCACAAAATAGGTATATCCTTGAATAAAACTCAAAGAAACTGTCGACTCGGGATAGTCTGTATTAAGAAACTGTTCGGACAATTTCTTGATCTGTTGTTGCCATTTAGTTTTATCAAACGGAACAAGTTTTACATCTGTTGTAATGATAACGGGCGGCACCTTAGCAAAACTGCGATGTGGAACTTCAGCCAATGGTTTCTTCTGGTCACGCAACATTTCCTGATTCTTGGCAAACTGCCGGGCTGCATTTTTATACACGTTATCAATCGAAACCCAAATTGCTCTGCGAATGCCTAAGTAATCATCGTCCAACGGAACATTAATATCATTGGCTTCCGGAGTAGAAAATAAATTATTGTCGAGGCTCTCATCATTAAAATCATAACCACCTACTAGTACGCGATTTCCCTTCACCCGATTGTTGCTTTCAACTGAGTTAACAATACCACCCAATACGCTATTGATTGAATACACTTTTACATCTTGAATTGTGCAACTGATATAAAATGGCTTGGCTAAAGAATCAAGACGCAAGTCTTTCATGCTGCGATCAAGTTCATCGTGCAAAGCCTGCTGAATTACATTAGTTTGTTGTGCAAACGCAGAACTCTGAGCACAAACTAAAAGAGCAATGAAAAATTTTCGGATCATCTACAAAAAAATTATTCTTTAACTGGTCTGGATAACAAGGTGGACTCGATGTCGGTTTGAAATTTCTTTTGAGTTTCAATTCTACGAACAAACAGGGCGGGTGAAATTGCCGTAACTGGCACACTGCCCGATTCAGCCCCACAAAACCCTGTAAATATTTTTGATTCATTGCCGGCTGCGGTAATCTCTGCAAACATTGCCAATGGAGTTCCGATTAAATCAACGCCTCGCACTAATTGATCAGGTTTGCCGTCTGCATAAATGCGATAGACTTCGGTAGGAAAAATATTAAATGCATTGGGGCTAAAGCGATCAGTAGTTGTAAAACCACCGACAACATCCTTAAAATAATAGCCATAGGGCTTGCCTTGTTTCTTTGCTTCCTGAATTAACGTTTTTCTCAAATCAGCAAAAGACATTGGCTTTGAGGTTTGCACAATAAGATTGGATTGACGAGACACAGGATCGGAAACAGCATCGGCTCTGCCATGTCCATTGGAGGTCAATACTGATTCCAGCGGAGATCTTGACATCAGAAATGTTTTCAAAATTCCTTTATCAACCACAGCCACGCGTTGACCTTTTATACCTTCGTCATCATACAAGTAATATCCATTCAGTGGCTTGCCCTCAAATTCTTTCAGGGTTGGGTCAAAGATTACGGTGAGTGTTTTATTTAGAACAGGTTGATTGATTTTCTCTTTGAAAGTTTGGCTATCCATATCATTACGGAGTCGCTCACCTTCTACCCGATGGCCAAATATTTCATGAAAGAAAACCCCGCCAACCTGCGCATCTAATATAGCCGGGCCGGTATAAGCATCTACTAAAGGTGCTTCTCTGAGTTCAATCAACTTGCTAATAACATTTTCAACTTCCTTTAAAATAGTATTGTCATCGGGTAAGCCCGCAAGTGAAAACGCAAAGAACGACCGATGCAACGGAACAATATCACCGCCTACTGCGCGAATGCTCGCTGAGATCATCAAATAAGCATACTGCATATTTTGAGCAATCCGAGTGCCTTCTGATGTAACAATGTATTTGCGCTCTGTCATCATTTCCAGACTTACATCACCTGCTACAAGATCTGCATTCTTTAAAAAGGGTGCCGAATACTTTCGCACTTTGGCTTCCCATGCAGCTTTATCAAACTCACTTGCAGGCAGCGGTTTCTCAAAATAGATTTCTTGTTTAGCTTTTGAAAAATCGTTAGGTACTTTTTTTGTGCTCTTGGGGGTGCTCTTAATTGCCTTGAAAGATTCGAGAGCCTGACGATAATTATTTTGAGTAGATCGCCACAACAAAAATTGAATTGCTTCTTGTGAATTATCTAAAGGGATCTGTATTGAACGTGAACCATCGCCCATTCCACCAAAGCCTCTCTCACTCTTTTCCATGGGGTGCGTGTTATCCAACTCGTAACTACCCACGCGCACAGTTGTAAACAATAATCGATTAGAACTATTTGACGATTCTACCAAACTTCCAAAGGAGGATTGTAAATGTGTTGATGCTAAATCGTTAACCCGGTACGATATAAAATAGGGAGGTAGTTCAGCCTTTGCAAATTCTTTTACCTCGCGCTCCAGTTCGTTCGACAAAACCGTTAACAAAAAATCTTCTTGCGCGAATGCAGGAGAACAAAAACTAACACCTATTAAAAAACAAAACAAAACTCTTTTCATCTATGCGGATTAAAAACGGTAAAGTAAACGTAAAATTTTAATATTGATGAAAAGCTTCTGAGACAAAGGTAAGAACAGTTGGCAAAGCCGAACGCCAATAAGTCCAGGAGTGCGACCCATCTCGAACTCGGAACTCATGCGGAATTTCTTTCTTCTTCATAGCAATATGCACCAGTGCATTTCCTTCATATAGAAAATCATCATCGCCACAGTCAATATACCAACGCACTGCTTTCTTCTGATCGTCTTTTACTTCATTGATCAATGAAATTGCATTGTGTTTTTTAAAATAGGCTTCAAGCTCGGCATCCGTTCCTTTCTGATTGTTTCGTTCCAACCCAGTCTTCATATCAGCCAGCGTAAGCGGACCAATGTACGCACTTAGTGGACAGGCTGAAGAAAATAATTCGGGGTGATGTAAGGCGTACATGAACGAACCCCCACCGCCCATGGAAAGTCCGGCAACAGCCCGATAACGTTTCTCCTTCTTTATGCGATAAGTCTTTTCAATAAATGGCATAAACTCATCAAAAAAGAAATCTTCATACCGCCATTCATTTTTTAAATCATTAAAATATCCGCGCTGCCCCGTGTTTGCATCGGGCATCACAATAATCATAGGTGTAGCTGTACCTTCAGCAATAGACTTATCCGCAATATGAAGCACTTCCCCAAATTGCACCCAACCTGTTTGATCATCACCCGCACCATGTAACAAGTAAAGTACCGGATAGCTGCGCTCCGAAGTTTCATAGTCGGGCGGCAAATAGATTGCATACTTGCGCTCACCTTTTAACAATTTGCTGGGCAGCGAAAGATTATCCTTCACTTTACCAGATTGAGCCAGTAGTGATGTAGATACCAGAAGAGCTATTAGAAGAACGCCTGATTGTTTCATGGTGAAGAAGCTTTAATGAAAAGCTAAAATCCAAAATAATACCCATCAGACCAAATAGTATTATTTTTACGGTAACAGTTTTAACCGCACAACCATGCGCTTCTTCTTTCATGCTGCTTTTAATGGTCATCGCTATCGGGGTTGGCAACGGCAATCCAATGTAGGCAGTGTACAAGAGGTAGTGGAAACTATCCTTGGCGGGATTTTAAAAGAAAAGGTTTCAATTATGGGTTGTGGCCGCACCGATGCGCAAGTGCACGCAAGTCAATTTTTCTTTCATCTTGATATAAAAGCTGCGTGGGATTATGATTTGCTGTTTCGACTCAATAAGCAACTGCCTGGTGACATTGCTGTCTTCGAAATTTTAAGAGTTGAAGATAATCAACACGCACGCTTTGACGCCACGCAGCGGCAATACGATTACTTTATTCATACCTACAAAGACCCTTTCCTGAATAGCATCAGCACCCTTTATCAGGAAACAAATTTGAATTTAGATGCGATGAAAAAGGCCGCTGCCTTGCTAACGCAATACGATGATTACTATGCGTTTTGTAAAACTCCGGATAACCATCGGCATACCCGATGCAAAGTTTCTGCCGCAACTCTTTTTGCCGATAAGAAGGGGGATCGGTTGCGTTTTCAAATAAGTGCCGATCGCTTTCTTGGCAGGATGGTAAGATTTATTGTGGCAAAGCTTTTACTAATTGGACGTGGCGAGCTTAGTGTGGATGAGTTTGAAAGTTATTTCATCACACGTCAAACACCTAAGATTTTTGAACCTGCATTCCCGCAAGGTCTTTTCCTTTCTAAAGTAATTTATCCCTTTTTGGATATCGAACCCAGAACATCATTTACAGAAATCGGGCATCGGGAAGATCAATGGATCATTGTTTGATTATTTCTTTGGCAGATAATCCATAGCGCGCTTCTTAAGAATTCCTACCTCAGGGAAACGATAGCCTACTAACAATTTGAATGCAGTAGTGCCATTGGTAAAATGAATTTCATCAAACCGAATATCGCGAGTTTGTGTCACTAAACTCATCCCACCAAAAAAATGTTCACTGTTATAGCCAAGTGCAACGCGCACATCTGCGAAGGTATTAAGGGTAATATTATACTGTGTTGATTGATCAGGTGCCGTGTACTGAATCCAATAGTGAGCGGGCCCGAGCGAAAAAGATCCATTGAGAAAAAAAGATTTATAAATTATACTGTATGAGTAACCCGGAGCTACACTAAAGGCTGAGTATTTAAAATCCTTAAGGGTAGATGTGGAAGAAATTGCAGGGGCTACCTGTTGAGTTAGCACGGCAGAATCAGCGTGCAAATCAAACGTATTTAGCGAACCCGATAAAACAAATGATCCGGCACTTTTTAACTGCCGTTCGGAATAGTTGTACGCTGACCTCTGCGAAAATCGATCTTTATTAAATACATACCGAACATTGGCACCGGTGTTCCTTAATTCGATATCCGAGCGTTTTATAAATAGATCTGGCGTAGTTGGGGTTTGGTTTGGATTAGGTACATAAAATCCGGAATACTTTTGCGTATATACATCAATACCCCAGCGTTTGCCTAAAAAATTAGCTTGCAGATCGCGGGCATCACTAGTTCCATAAGTAGTTCGGCTTCGTTCATCAATGGGTACAGCAACGGTTACCTCAGCCGCTATTTCAAAAATATAAAAACCTAAACCTGCGCTGAACGATGTATTGGGTTTATAGCTAAGTTTTTTTCCTTTATCGTCCCGACTATTCAAATCGAACGATATCTCTCGTTTTTTTATAACAGGCCAGATAAAAAATTTATCAGGAAACTGTTGAATGTAGGTATCTCGGATGGAATCATTCTGTGCAAGAGCCTCTGGCACGCAAAACCAAAAAGCGATTATCACAGAAACAACCCGAATCATGGATTAAAGAATATACTCGCTAAGGTCTTTATTTTTTATAAAGCCTGTAAGCCTCTCTTTCACGAATTGTTGAGTGATTAATATTTTTGAATCGGCTTTGATTTTATCGGGCACATCAAAAAGAAACTCATTGAGCAAACGACTCATTACCGTATGCAATCTGCGGGCTCCAATATTTTCTACTTCCGCATTAATTTCAAAAGCAAAGTGCGCGATCTCATTAATAGCGCCATCTTCAAACTCTATAGTTACACCTTCGGCTTCAAAAAGTGCACGATACTGTTTTGTCAATGCGTTCTTTGGTTCTTTTAAGATTTGCACAAAGTCTTCTTTAGTAAGATTGGTAAGCTCTACGCGAATTGGAAAGCGGCCTTGTAATTCAGGAATAAGATCAGAGGGTTTAGCCGTGTGAAACGCTCCCGCGGCAACAAACAAAACATGATCGGTTTTAATAACACCATACTTTGTGTTTACGGTACTCCCTTCCACTATCGGGAGCAAATCGCGCTGTACGCCTTCACGACTTACATCAGGGCCAGCGCCACCTTTTTTTCCAGATCCCGAAGCGATCTTATCAATCTCGTCAATAAATATAATTCCTGCATCTTCTGCTCTGCGAATGGCCTCCTCTTTCACCTCATCCATATCGATGAGTTTTGCTGCTTCTTCTTCAAAAAGAATTTTGCGCGCTTCGGCTACAGTAACTTTTCTTTTACGAGGTTTCTTCGGCATCATACCACTAATCATATCCTGCAGGTTCATCATGGAAACTTCATCCATCATACCGGCACCAATCATACCCATACCAGAATTACCAGTAGATTTAATGTTTATGTCGATTTTGCGATCTTCGATTTCTCCATTCTTAATTTTCTCACGAAATAAATTCCGTGTGCGTTCATTCAGTTCAACATCACTGGTTGGCGTTCCATTTGTTTCTTCCGTTGTCACGGGAAACCCAGCCGTCTTTTGGCGCATAGGTGGAATTAACGCATCGAGAATAATTTCTTCTACTGCTTGAGCAGCGCGTTCCTTCACTTCTTCCTTCTTCTTGGCCTTTATCATGTTCACGGATTGCTCTACCAAATCGCGCACCATGCTTTCAACATCGCGACCCACATATCCTACCTCTGTAAACTTGGAAGCTTCCACTTTTACAAAGGGTGCATCGGCAATGCGCGCCAATCGTCTTGCAATTTCTGTTTTACCTACGCCTGTTGCACCAATCATTAAAATGTTGTTGGGCACAATTTCATCTTGAAGATCAGATGTAACATTCATTCTGCGCCAGCGATTGCGCAGGGCAATGGCTACGTTGCGCTTAGCCTCGTGTTGACCAATAATATACTTATCGAGTTCTTTAACAATTTGTTGAGGTGTAAGATACGTTGATGATAACATGTTTATGAATTATAGTTTATCAGATTTTGTCTCCGTCAATATAAAGTCAACTGGCTTAGCTACTTTCTCTTTAAGCAAGGCAACTTTCAAAACCTCATCAACGGTATCTACATAGTGAAAGGTTAATCCCTTAATGTATGTTTTCTCTATCTCTAAAATGTCGCGTTTGTTTCGTTTGCTTATAATGATCTCTTTGATTCCGCTTCGCTTAGCCGCAAGAATTTTTTCTTTAAGGCCTCCTACCGGTAATACTTTTCCACGCAACGTTATCTCACCCGTCATGGCCAGGTTTCCTTTTACTTTACGTTGGGTAAATATGGAAGCCAATGAAGTAAGCATAGTAATTCCCGCTGAAGGACCATCTTTAGGGACAGCTCCCGCAGGAACATGGATGTGCAAATCATACTGCTGAAAAATACGTTGATCAATGTTCAACGATTTTGCATTTGACTTCAGATAGGATAGTGCAGCCACGGCAGATTCTTTCATCACATCACCCAGTTGCCCGGAAATAGTGAGCGCGCCTTTTCCCTGGTTTAAACTTGACTCAATAAATAAAATATCACCACCTACCTGGGTCCACGCCAACCCTGTTACAACACCTGCAATATCATTACCCTGATAAAGTTCGTCATCAAAAATTTCGGCACCCAACACTTTTATTACAAACTGTGGCGTAATTTCTTTTTCAAATTTCTCTTCCATAGCTACCGACTTGGCAACACTGCGCACCACAGAACCAATTTTGCGTTCAAGATTACGAACCCCTGATTCACGGGTATAGCTTTCAATGATTTTCAGAAGTGCTTCTTTTTTAAACTTTATTTGACTTGCCTTCAATCCATGTTCAGTCACTTGCTTTGGCACCAAATGACGAACCGCAATCTGAAGTTTCTCTTCCACGGTGTAGCCCGTTAGCTCAATGATTTCCATCCGATCGCGCAACGCAGGATGAATAGTATCCAATGAATTAGCGGTAGCTATAAATAATACTTTCGAAAGATCGTATTCAACCTCCAGGTAGTTGTCACCAAAAGAATTATTTTGTTCAGGATCTAGAACCTCCAATAATGCAGAAGAAGGATCTCCACGGAAGTCAGATCGCACCTTATCAATCTCATCTAAAATAAAAACCGGATTGGAGGATTTTGCTTTTTTGATATTCAGCAAAATTTTTCCGGGCATGGCACCTACATAAGTTTTGCGATGACCTCGAATTTCTGCTTCATCGTGCAAACCGCCCAACGACATGCGAATATAATTTCGTTGCAACGACTTCGCGATTGATTTGCCTAATGAGGTTTTACCAACACCGGGAGGTCCGTATAAACATAAGATCGGACCCTTCATATCTTTCTTAAGTTTTAGCACCGCTAAATACTCAATAATCCGGTTCTTCACTTTCTCTAATCCAAAATGATCTTTATCAAGGATTTTTTTTGCACGGTTCAAATCGAAATCGTCAACGGTGTATTCCGTCCATGGAAGATCAAGCATAAACTCAACATAGTTCATGGCTACAGGAAACTCTGCGGCTTGCGGATTGATGCGAAGGAGTTTATCAAGTTCTTTATTAAAATGATCCTTTGCATTTTTAGACCACTTCTTTTCTTCACCTCGCTTTCTCAGTTTTTCAATTTCCTTATCGGGCCCGTCATAGCCCAACTCATCCTGAAGTACTTTAATTTGTTGACGAAGAAAATAATCACGTTGCTGTTGATCAATGTCTGTGTGTACTTTCTTTTGAATCTCGTGCTTGATCTCAAGCATTTGAATTTCTTTGAGCATGTAATGCAATAGCAACGTGCCACGCTCAACAATATTGATAGTCTCTAAAATCTTTTGTTTGTCACTAACATCCACATTTAAGTTGGATGAAAGAAAATGAATAAGAAATCCTGTGCTCTGAATATTATCGAGCGCAATCTGAGCTTCCTGCGGAATTTCAGGATTTAATTTTAAAATCTTGAGTGCCGCATCTTTCAACGATTGCACCAATGCTTTTACCTCTTTGCTTTCCAGATCAAGATCGGGTTCAACCTGAAGATCGATTTTTGCAGTCATGTAAGGTTCATCCTGCAAGTACTCTTTGATTTGAAATCTGTTTTTACCTTGGATGATGATGGTTGTATTTCCATCGGGCAACACTAACATTTTAATAATTCGTGCCACGGTGCCAAAGCGATAGAGATCATCCATGCCTGGCTCTGCAGCTAATTTATTTTTCTGAGCGATCACACCAATAATACGATTGTCTTGATAGGCGTTCTTTATCAATCGAATTGACTTTTGCCGCGTAACCGTTATTGGAATAACAACACCTGGAAATAACACTGTGTTTTTAATTGGAAGAATCGACAATTCGGCCGGAAGATCTTCCGGTTTTAAGTCCGACTCCTGTTCTGGATTAATGAGTTGAATTAATTCTTCCGAATCTTCCTGAACCATGGGTGTTATTGCAAGGGATTTAAACATATATAGTTGCCAATTTGACACAAAAAAAGGGTGTCTCCAATTAATAGTTGAGAAACGCTGTAAGGGTCAATCGGTATGCCAATGTTTTGGTTATCAGGCAAATTTGTTTCAATTTTCGCTTACAAATACATGTTTAATACCATTATAAAATCTGCAAGACCCTGTTTATTAGTGCTTTTAGTGATCTCATTGAGCTTCACTACTACCCTTTACGCACAAAAAGAGAAAAAAGGTTTTAAAAAAGGTGGCGTTTTAGCCTTAAACGATTCCGTCACTACCTACAGCCAGTCTGACATATTTAATTTCCCAAATATAAACAAGCATGCCTACTATCAGAACGATGCAAAGCTGAAGAAAATCCGTGAGTTGGATAATCCGGGTGAGGAAAAACAACTGTATGGTGAGTTAAAGGAGTATGTGAAAAATTTCGGAATTGAAAACTTCAGTAAGAATGTTGCTATGATTTGGCGACTGGCAAAACTTTCGGAATCCTTTGGTGTACCAGGAGAAGCATTGCTCTTGTATAAACTTGTTTTGAAACATCATCAACAAGGTCTCGACATTAAAAATATTTATACCCGCTACGAACAACTCGATCCCGAAAGAAAAGAAAATTATGTGCCGTTGGATTTTTATTATAAGCTGGTTGACTATCGAAAAGATATTGACACACTTCGGCCACCGCAATCTGTGTTGATTAACATGGGTGGTTATATTAATTCCGACAAAGAAGACTACGGCCCCGCGGTGGGTAATGTAGATGATATGATTCTATTTACATCCAAGCGTAATGAGAAGAACGATCACACATATAATGAGGATTTGTTTTACAGCTATAAAGTTGAAAGCTATTGGGACAGCGCTCAACCATTCACCAGTATCAACACTGAATTTAATGAAGGCTCAGCTTGCCTAAGTTTAGATGGAAAGTTTTTGTATTTCTCACGCTGCAATGCGCCTGATGGATTGGGCAACTGCGATTTATATGTTGCTGCGTTAAAAGCAGATAGCACCTGGGGCGATGTAAAGAATTTAGGACCCAATATTAACAGCAGCGGTTGGGATTCGCATCCCTCTTTAACTCACAAGGGCGATACGTTATTCTTTGCCTCTAATCGTGCAGGCACATTTGGATTGTCTGATATTTTTTACGCTGTAAGGAATTCAAAAGGCGTTTGGCAAAAAGCGCTCAATGCCGGCCCGATCATAAACACGGTGCAAAGTGAGGTGAGTCCGTTTTTCCATCACAAGTTTAACGTGCTGTATTTTAGTTCGAATGGTCATCCACTCAACTTTGGAGAGTTTGATATTTATAAATCGAACCAGATTAAAAATGATTGGAGTGAACCCTTAAACACAGGACCCCTTGTGAATGGTGGTGGCAGTGAATACTATTTTGCGATCGATTCGCAATCAAAAGACTTATATTATGCGCGCACTGTTGAAGAAGATTTAAAAAATCTTGATTTGTATTCTTTTCCCGTACCCATGGGGGCTCAGCCAGAAGCGGTCACCAAACTAAAAGGAAGTCTTAAATATCCGCAAGGAAAATTAGTAAAGGGAATTGTTTCTGTTATTGATTTGGACGAAGGTGTAGAAGTAGCTCCTAAATTTATTCGCGATGATGGAACATTTGACTTTAGTCTGATTAACAAGCGAAACTATTTATTGATTATTCAAGGTGATGATTTTTTCCGTATTGAGGAAATTTTCTTTATGGATGGCGAGACAGAGATTAACAAGATCGCAGAACCCATTGAAAGTAAAATCGCTTTTCAATCGTTAGAGTTTGAAAATGGAAAAGCGAATATTTTGCCCGAGATGCATGCCGACCTTGATAAGATTGCAAACTTTTTAATCGATCATCCAACTTTTAAATTAGTTATTTCCGGCCATACCGATTCGGCTGGCAAAGAAGAATCCAACCTGAAACTTTCACAAGCCCGCGCAGATGCTATTAAAAGTTACCTGAGCACGCAGCTTCCCATAGATTCAAAACGCATTACCGCGATTGGTTACGGAAGCTCAAAGCCTATTGTGGAAGAAATAACTGACGAACACAAGCAGTTGAATCGAAGGGTTGAGTTTGAGATTAAGAGGAATTAGGAACGTCCACCGCCTGTAAAATGTCCAACACTTTTTGAAGTGTAGGACATTTCTGATCAAACTTCTACCGTTTAAAAAAAGATTAGTACCCAACCCCTTTCATGTGTAGGACACCTCTAAAAATAAATTTAACTTTTGCCTTCCATTTAAACCTTCAACATGAAAAAGATACTTCTTGGTCTGTTAATCTTTACGGGATTTTCAGTCTATGCGCAAACTGAAATCAATCCTAAAATAAAACCCGACAAAGACAAAGCATTTGTTACTGCCGAGTTGGATAAAAAATTTCCGGTTTATCGAAAGGTTGCGCAAGATATTTGGTCGTATGCCGAATTGGGTTTTCTGGAAACTCAAAGCACGGAACGGCTACAAGGCGTTTTAAAAGGCGAAGGATTTAACATACAAACTGGAATATCCGAAATGCCTACAGCCTTTTTGGCAACCTACGGAAGTGGTGGCCCGGTGATAGGCATCTTAGCTGAGTTTGATGCTTTGCCAGGACTTTCGCAAGATTCAATTCCTGATCGGAAAATAATTGTTGAAGGCGGACCTGGCCATGCATGTGGACATCATTTGTTTGGCACCGCCTCAGTAGCTGCCGCTGTTACTTTAAAGGATTGGTTAATAAAAAATAAAAAAGCAGGTACGATTAAATTATTTGGTACTCCAGCCGAAGAAGGTGGTTCTGCAAAAGTTTATATGGTTCGTGATGGTTTGTTTGATGATGTCGATGTAGTTCTTCATTGGCATCCGTCTAACGACAATGATGCAAGTCCAGAATCATGTCTATCAATCAAACAAACCATGTTTCGCTTTTATGGAAAAGCATCACACGCTGCGGCAGCTCCACAAGCAGGACGTTCAGCATTGGATGGTCTTGAGGCTATGAATTATATGGTAAACTTAATGCGCGAGCATGTGCCACAAGAAACCCGCATTCATTATGTGATTACTAAAGGCGGCTTGGCAGCCAACGTGGTGCCCGATTTTGCAGAAGCAGAATACATGGTGCGTCATCCGGATGCGCGTATGGTTGAAGAAATATGGAACCGCGTTGTAAAAGCGGCTGAGGGTGCAGCGAGTGGCACAGAAACTACCATGAAGTATGAAGTTATCTCTGGATCATACAATCTTGTGCCAAATGAAACCCTTGCCCGATTGATGTATAACAATTTGAAAACGGTTGGTGGTGTTAACTATACTGCGGAAGAAGTTAAGTTTGGAAAACACATTCAAAGCACATTGACATTTAAAGTTCCAGCCTTGGAAACTGCAAGCCAGGTGCAACCTTTTAAAACGGGTGGGTTCTTCCCCGCCTCCACGGATGTTGGAGATATCACTTGGGTAGTTCCAACTGCAGGCTTAGGAACTGCAACCTGGGTGCCGGGCGTTCCGGCTCACTCATGGCAAGCAGTTGCTTCTGGTGGCACTAGTATTGGCTATAAAGCCATGAACAATGCAGCAAAAATTATCGCTATGACGGGCATCGATTTGTTTAATAACCCTTCAATTATTGGTAGAGCCAAGAAGGAGTTAGAGGAGTATGTTGGCCCAGGATTTAAATACGAATCCATGATTGGCGATCGAAAACCACCGTTGGATTTTAGGAAGGGGAAGCAGTAACAACAAAAAAGGGTCCCTGATGAATGGTACCCTTTTTTTACTTCTGATTGAATAATTATCAACCTCCGGTTACGAGTTTAATGATATCATTCGAAAAGGCAAAGACCATTAATACAAGTAGGATAGCCATTCCTACTTTGATAGAGTTTTCAAAAAACTTCTCTGAAGGCTCGCGGCCACTGATCATTTCATAAAGCAAGAACACTACATAACCGCCATCTAATGCCGGTATGGGTAGAAGATTCATAAAAGCTAACACCATTGATAACAATCCGGTCATACTCCAAAAGCGTTCCCAATCCCACACACCTCCATAAGCCTGTGCAATACCAATAGGACTTGAAATAGATTTGCGTAATGAAAGTTGACCCGAAAATATTTTACGAAACGCTTTTAACTGCACCCAGATAACACCAAATGCTTTTTCGGGACCACGCTTCAAAGCCTCAACAAAAGAATAGTTGACAACTACTTCTCCTTCTTCAGGAACAAATGAAGAATAAAAGCCAATATTAGTTTTTCCTTTAAAGTCTTCAGTGAATGTTAAAATCTGCGCCCCTCTTTTAATTTTAAGATGCAGGGTATCGCCTTTAAGCAGGGGCTTAACTTCATCAAAATAGGTTACGGGTTGATTTTGAACTTCTAAGATCAAATCTCCTTTCATTAAAACTTTCTTTGCTATTGAAGTATCCGCTATCATTTCAACTAAGGGTACTCGTCTGGGCAATAAAAAACTAGCGATCGCATTTTTTTTATCAAAATTCTCAATGAAATCTGATGGAATGGGAATGGTTACTTCCTCACCATTGCGCAGCACCGTATAAGATGAGTTGTGGGTAAGTAAAACATCTGGCTTGGCTATATCATCAAAATATTCAAAGGGCTTACCATTAATCTTTATTACTTGATCTCCGGTTTTAAAACCTATCCCCTCAGCCAACTCCATCGCTTGCACTCCGCCATGTGCATTCACATAATCGTTGGAGATAAACCGATCGCCAATAAAATAAACCATCCCAATAAAGATGATTATACCGACAATTACATTCACAATAATACCACCTAACATTACAATCAATCGCTGCCACGCTGGCTTGGCGCGAAACTCCCAGGGTTGCGGCTCGGCTTTCATTTGCTCTTTGTCCATGCTCTCATCCACCATGCCTGCAATTTTTACATAGCCCCCTAACGGGAACCAACCGATTCCAAACTCAGTATCGCCTCTCTTAAATTTAACTAAGGAGAAGTTGAGCACATTGGCCATCGGAAATAAAAAGTCGAAGAAGAGATAAAATTTCTCGACCCGAATATTGAACATGCGGGCGGTTATGTAATGACCCCATTCATGTACCGCAATTAAAATTGAAAGGCTCAGCAGTAGCTGGGCCGTCATAATCATTCCTTCCATCAGTTAATTAGTTCTTTAGCTTTAATTCTTGTTTCCTTATCCGTATTCACATAGTCCTCAAGATCGGGACTTGCCACATAATTCATTTTAGATAAACATTGTTCCACTACATCCGACATTTGCAAAAATCCAATGCGATCCTGCAAAAATTCCTCTACCGCCACTTCATTTGCTGCATTGAGCACACAGGGCATGTTACCCCCGCGACTCAGCGCCTCAAACGCGAGCGCAAGGTTACGAAAAGTTTCTGTATCCGGCTTCTCAAAAGTTAGTGCCGGATAGTTAGCAAAATCAAATCGTGGAAAATCGCTCTTTAACCGCTGTGGATACGTCATTGCAAACTGGATGGGTAAACGCATGTCGGGCAAGCCAAGTTGTGCTTTCATGGAACCATCTTCAAATTGAACCATCGAATGAATGATTGATTGCGGATGAACCACTACCTCCACTTGCTCGGCTTTTAATCCAAAAAGCCATTTTGCTTCAATAACCTCTAATCCTTTGTTCATTAGTGAAGCCGAATCTATTGTGACCTTGGCGCCCATCGTCCAATTGGGGTGCTTAAGCGCCTGGGCTTTCGTCACTTTCGTGAGATCACTTTTCTTCATTCCCCGAAAGGGGCCACCGGAAGCCGTGAGAATTACTTTCTCAATCTTATTGTGAAACTCGCCCACAATGCATTGGAAAATTGCTGAGTGCTCGGAGTCAACCGGATAAATATTTACACCTTTCTCGTTTGCTAATCGGGTAACAAGTTCGCCACCAATAACAAGCGTTTCTTTATTTGCAAGCGCAATGTTTTTTCCAGCCTGAATTGCCCGTATGGTTGGCTTCAAGCCCGAGTAACCCACTAACGCGGTCAACACTAAATCGATAGTATCCATCTCCACAATAGAGGCAAGTGCAGTCTCGCCAGCAAAAACTTTTATACCCAGCGGGAGCAACTCATCTTTTACCTGTTGATAAAATTTTTCATTAACAATAACTACCGCATTTGGCTTGTGCTGTTTGGCTTGTGCGATAAGTAAGTCCGCATTATTTTGTGCGGTGAGCACCTCAACTTCAAAAATATCGGAGTGCTGGGCAATCACCTCTAAAGCTTGCGTGCCTATTGATCCGGTAGATCCTAAAATTGCTATTGATTTTTTCTTTTCCATTAACTTATTGAACAAAGCTGTCTATCTTTTTATAATCAGCACCAACCAATTTCTTTGATAAACCGTTGAAGCCACCTATTGTTAAAACATAAAGCAACAAAAAAATACTTTTTAAACGAAAAGGCTTAATCTTGAAAGCAGTCCAAGCATGCTGCAAGGCCAGGCCATTTACCTTCCAATATAGATTATAGAATGCAGCCTGCTGATGAATGAGTGCAGGACTATTACTAAACTTTGATGAAAGTTTACTTTCGTAGTCAAGCATTTTATTCTGATCGTTCGTCATCAGACTGTCCACTCTTATTGACCTTCTCTCCTTTGCTAATAATGAGATTAATTTATCCAGTATCGCGAACCTAACTGAATATTTTCTTCTGGATAAAGAATCTGGCAGAATACGATAATAATAAAGTGGCTCTACAATATTAATGGCTTTAAACTTTTCGACAATTCTTGCAGCCAGATCAGCATCAGCGCGATTATCTTTAAAATAGAGCCGATAAAATTCAGGCAATTCTCTTATTGCTGACATCCGCATGATTGTAGTTGGCCCGTGAAACTGTGGTCTCTCAAGAATCATGGAATGAATCTTAGCATAGTCACCCAACAAAATCATTTTACGAAGAATTATTCCACTTTCATCAATAGCCCAATAAGATGTGCCGCACATCATGATCTCAGCATCCTGATCGAGTAAATCCATTTGTTGTTGCAATCGGGCTGGATGTGAAACATCATCGGCATCGGTGACTGTTACGAATTCCGTGCTTACGTTGCTGATAAGTTCGTTGACCACCGCAACTCTTCCACGATTGTTATCAAAATAAAACTTCTTAATTCGTGAATCAGTAAATGAATCAATGTGCTGTCTTGTTCCATCCTTTGATCCATCATCAATAATCCAAAGCTCAAAATCCCGAAAGGTTTGATTCAAGAGACTTTCAATTGCCTCATCAATATAAGCCGCTGCATTGTAAGCGGGCATCAAAATTGTCAAGCAGGGCGAAGACATCAATCAGATTGCAAAACTTTGCATAGCATCCGCAATCTTGCGGTCATTAGAAAGGCGAGGTACTTTATTTTGCCCGCCCAACTTACCCAATGATTTCATGTACTCAATAAAACTATTTTTCCGTAAGGATGTAATTTTGAGAATACGTAAAATATTTCCGGTAATTAAATCATCATAATAAACATTGAGCGACCGAAGTTGATTATCAAGTTCAATTGAAAACGCCTGCATATCGTTTGGTGCATTGGCAAACTCAATTAACCACTCGTGATGCGGCATACCTTCGGCTGGAGCTACATTGGGCGCTACTGTAAATTCAACTAATTCAACTTCGGGAAATTTTTCGGTTGTAAACTTCATCGCCTTCTCCACTTCTTCGCCAATCACATGTTCGCCAAACGCTGATATAAAATGTTTTATCCGTCCGCTAACAACAATACGATACGGAGCTTTTGAAATAAACTTTACAGTATCTCCAATAGAATAACCCCACAAGCCAGCATTACTGTTGATGATTACTGCATAATTTTTACCCAACTCAACTTCTTCAATAGAGAGTCTTCGCGGATTATCATTAAAGTATTCATCCGCAGGAATAAATTCAAAAAATATTCCAGAATTAAGAAGTAGTAATAAACCTTCAGCTTTTTGCGAATCCTGATAGGCAATAAAACCTTCAGATGCCGGATAGGTTTCTACGGAATCTATTCGTTTACCGATTGATTCAAAAAGCTTGGCGCGATAGGGTTCAAAATTTACGCCACCATAAACAAACATAGAAAAATTCGGAAACACATCTTTAATCTTTTTCCCGGTGCGCGCCTGAATCCGGTCAAAATACATTTGAACCCACGGTGGTATTCCAGAGATCAACGTCATGTTTACATTGAGCGTCTCGTCAATTATTTTTTCAAGCTTCTCTTCCCAATCCTCAATACAATTTGTGGCATAACTTGGTTTTTGATTTGTGCGCAAGTAGCCCGGCACATGATGGTTTACAATTCCCGAAAGGCGACCGGTATTTATTCCGGCTTTCAAATCCAGCTCCGGGCTTCCCGAAAGAAAAATTAATCCGCCATCTAAAAAAGTTGCGTTTCCGGTTTCATGCACATAACTGAGCAAGGCATTGCGTGCGCTATTGATGTGATTAGGAATTGAATCTTTGGTAATAGGGATATACTTGGTACCGGAAGTAGTGCCGGAAGTTTTTGCAAAATAGGCAGGCTTGCCTTTCCATAGAATATCCGAATCGCCATGCAAAACCCTTTCAACATATGGTTTTAAATCTTCATAATCGCGAACCGGAACTTGCTTCTTAAAATCCGCATACGTCTTTATTGATTCAAATCCATGATCCTTACCGAATACTGTTTCGCGGCCGGTGGCGATCAACTGATTAAATACTTTATTTTGAAATTGAATTGGCCTGCAGGACCATTCCTTGGTTTGACCCTCAATGTAGGCAGCAAATGGCTTTGCGAGCACAGCACGTATTCCCATGCTGCAAAAGTAAGCGCTTAAAGGTTTCAACCGATGCGCAATCGCAAGGTTTTCAACCTTTATTTACGAAGCATACAAAGCTTGAAAACCTTTGGCTTCCATGGTTAATGTCAGGCTTAAAACGCTAAGCAAGGTTTTCCACCTTGTTTTAAACTGCGTAATAAGCTTGAAAACCATAGCATAGGCTAAGGAAGCTTTTCAACCGCTGGCAAGTGCAAGGTTTTCAACCTTTATTGCCGCAGCATACAAAGGTTGAAAACCTTTTACTGCGCGGGTTAAAGAAATGACTTAAACCAATGTGCAAGCTTTTCAACCACTAGCAAGCCAGGGTTTTCAACCTTTATTTACGCAGCATACAAAGCTTGAAAACCTTTTACTGTGCGGGTTAAAGAAATGACTTAAACCAATGTGCAAGCTTTTCAACCACTAGCAAGCCAAGGTTTTCAACCTTTATTGCCGCAGCATACAAAGGTTGAAAACCTTTGGCTTCCATGGTTAATGTCAGGCTTAAAACGCTAAGCAAGGTTTTCCACCTTGTTTTAAACTGCGTAATAAGCTTGAAAACCATAGCATAGGCTAAGGAAGCTTTTCAACCGCTGGTAAGTGCAAGGTTTTCAACCTTTATTGCCGCAGCATACAAAGGTTGAAAACCTTTTACTGCGCGGGTTAAAGAAATGACTTAAACCAATGTGCAAGCTTTTCAACCACTAGCAAGCCAAGGTTTTCAACCTTTATTGCCGCAGCATACAAAGGTTGAAAACCTTTTACTGCGCGGGTTAAAGAAATGATTTAAACCAATGTGCAAGCTTTTCAACCACTAGCAAGCCAAGGTTTTCAACCTTTATTGCCGCAGCATACAAAGGTTGAAAACCTTTTCCTGACAAACCTTCCGAATTTATTTTTTTGGGATAATTTTTGCAACAAGAGGAAGAACTTTCATGATTCAGGAAACATCTGAAGGTTTCGATCGTTCGACATTAGATAAATTATTTGCTATGAATACTTTGAAAATTGCATTAGTAGGGTTTCTGTCAGGCGTTGTAGGCGCATTTGTTTTCTTCTCTTATCAAACAGAAAAAGAAAACCGAAAGCAAAAAGAGGATAACGTAAGGGTAACAGATTATAATCCTTCTGAAATATATCGACCTACCATCGTTCACCCGCAAGGTAATGCAGTTGCCGCTGAGTCGGTTGACTTTAGCTTAGCGGCATCGAAAGCAACCCCGAGTGTAGTTTATATAAACAGTATTTCGCAAAGCAGTGCAAGCTATTCACCGTGGGATCTTTTATTTGGTGGTGGCGGTGCGCAAACTCAGGTTAGTAGTGGCTCGGGCGTTATTTTTAGTGCAGATGGATACATTGTAACGAACAACCACGTAATTGAAAACGCTGAAAAAATTCAGGTGCTATACAACAAAAAATCGTATGAAGCAGAATTAATAGGTTCCGACCAATCAACTGACATTGCTGTTTTAAAAATCAAGGAAAGTAATCTTCCTGCCATTACTGTCGGTAACTCGAGCACGTTATTAGTCGGTGAGTGGGTGGTTGCTGTTGGTAATCCATTTTCACTTTCATCAACCGTAACTGCTGGTATTGTAAGTGCCAAGGGAAGAAAGATAAACATCGTAGATGATCGATTTCCACTTGAATCATTTATTCAAACTGATGCGGCTATCAATCCTGGCAACAGTGGCGGAGCACTCGTAAACAAAAACGGGGAGTTGGTGGGTATCAATACTGCAATTCTGTCGCGCACGGGCTCTTATACAGGATATGCCTTTGCTGTTCCGGTTGACATTGTTAAGAAGGCAGTTGATGACTTGATTAAATACGGCACTCCTCAAAAAGCAATCTTTGGAGGTAATGTAATTGAATATGATTATTTAAATGCTAAAAAGTACGGAATCAATGCAGATGTAAAAGAATTTAGGGGTGTATTAGTTGGCAAGATTGAGCGCGGTGGAGCGGCTGATTTGGCTGGTTTGCAAGAAGGAGATGTTATTACTAAAATAAATAATCTCGAAATTGACAGTGAAAGTGCCTTTGAAGAAAGATTAAGCTACCGATATCCAGGCGACAAAATTTCACTCACTTATTTAAGAAACAATAAAACGAATACAACTTCTTTAACGCTTCTAAATAAAAATGGCGACACCAACCTGATTAAACGCAAAATTTACAGCAACGATTTATTGGGCGCTAATCTTGAAGCCGTTGATTACGGAGTGAAAGTTTTCAAAATTCAGGATGGACTATTTAGAAAAATCGGCTTACCTGAAAATTATACAATCGTACAAATCAATAGAAGGCAAGTTAAAAACCCAGAAGATGTAATTGAGTTCTTCACGAGCTATAAAGGAAAAGTGTTTTTATATGGGATTAATGGAAGCAAACAGCAAACACAGCTTTCATTCTACCTTCAGTAGAACAGGGATTATTGTCCTGTCATTCGCGACTTGAACTTTTTAGTTAAGTCGTCAACGCTATTCTTGAAGTTAGCATCCGTCTTCATCATATCTTCCACTGATTCGAGAGCATGAATAACGGTACTGTGATCACGACCACCAAAGTTTCCTCCGATAAGAGCTAGTGTAAGTTGGGTGTAGCGCTTGCAGAAATACATAGCTACTTGACGTGGTATTACAAACTCGCGCTTTTTCACCTTGCTTTTCATTTGCTCAAGGCTCACTTTAAAATAGTCAGCTACGGTTTTTTGAATAAAGTCAACACTTACATCGGATTGAATCTCCTTCACAATATTCTTCAATACTTCTTTGGCGAGTTCTAAATCAATCTCCTTCTTTAAAAGTGTTGCATGGAAAAGCAGTGAGTTAAGCACACCTTCCATGTCGCGCAGGTTTGTATCTACACTGTAAGCAAGGTATTCGGCAACTTCCGTTGGAATTTCAATTCCATCCGATTGCATTTTATTGCCAATAATCGCAAGCTTGGTTTCAAAATCAGGTTCTTGCAAATCAGCCGTTAGCCCCCATTTAAAGCGAGAAAGCAATCTCTCCTGAAAGCCCTTCATATCGCGTGGTGGGCAATCACTGGTCATGATAATCTGCTTGCCTGACTGGTGAAGTTGATTGAAGATGTGGAAAAATATCTCCTGAGTTTTTTCGCGGCCCGCTAGAAACTGAACATCATCAAGAATTAATAAATCAACTTGAAGATAGTAGTTTTGAAACTCCTGTATCTTATGATTTTGAAGCGCATTTAAAAATTGACTTGTGAAATCATTTTGATCAACATACAAAACGATTTTTTCTGGTAAGTTTTTCTTTATCTCATTACCGATTGCCTGCACCAAGTGTGTTTTACCAACACCAACACCACCGTAAAGCATTAATGGATTAAATGAAGTTGTGCCTGGCTTCTTAGCAACAGCAACCCCTGCCGAGCGTGCTAACCGATTACAATCGCCTTCAACAAAATTATTAAACGTATAAGCTGGGTTTAATCTCGAATTAACAGTTTGCGGATTCAACGCCTTGAAGCTAAATGGAGAATAGTCCTCATGCATGCCATTTCCATTCATGGCTTGAATATGGTTGCGCTTCATGCCATTGCCGTTTGGGTAGTTCACCATCAACGGTGGGTTCTTTGTGTTGCCACTATCAACCACAACAGAATATTCCAATCGACCAGCAGCACCAAGTACCTGATGAATGGCGCGTTTCAACACAGGTACATAATGCTCTTCCAACCACTCATAAAAAAATTGTGATGGTACCTGAATCGTAAGTACATCAGTTTCACTTTTTAAAGGATTAATCGGAGCAAACCAAGTGTTGAAATTTTGATCATCAACTTCTTTTCGAATTACATCGAGACAATCACTCCATACTGTTGCGCAATCAACTACCATTTACAATTAGCTTGCTGTTAGACGAAAAAGCCTCAATTTTTTTTGAGGCGGGTGACAAAGGTGTAAAAATTATGAAGAACAAAAAAACAAAAACTAGTCTTGATTTTATGATTCTTTTTATCGTAATGAATATGACTAAAATCACAAAATAATTGCTTTACTCAAGACTAAACTTCAACTTGAAGATTGAATTTCAATCGAATTAATGCCTGAAAATCAACCTAAATTAAATTTTGAACCTACCACCCTCAAAGAATGGTCGAAAGCGGCCAGTGAGGAGTTAGGTGAAACTAATCCCATTGAAAAATTAAGTTTTTTAAAAGGTGCGTTGACGCTAAAACCCTATTATGATAGGTCGTTATCATCTGATTTAGATGAATTTCAGCAACTGCCTTCACTAAATCCCCATTATGGGGCGCGCAGTTGGATGAATACTCCGTGCATTCGGGTGACCGATGAAAAAATTGCTAACAACCTCGCTTTGGCCGCACTTCAATCTGGTGCAGACGGTATTTTATTTGAACCCGCCAAAGCGAATGTTCAATTCGATGTCTTGCTTAGGGATATAAACCCTGAATTTTGCACTGTTTCTTTTTTGATTCGGAATGATTTCTCTAAAGCTGCGCTTTCATTTGGCGGATTGGCCGCGAAAAAAGACAATTATAAAACGTTAACAGGTTGTTTTTTCTGGGAAAACTTTCCTGAAAAGGACTTTGACTTTTTGCTGAATTCAAGTTCTAAAACCTTTCTTCCATTGGGAATACTGGTTTCACAACAAGAAAATGCTGAAACAGAAATAGCCTTTGCTCTTGAAAAGGTAACAAATCTGATCGATCAACTCACAGATAAAGGTGTGGATGTTTATCAGGTAATAGAGAAAATTGCATTTTCACTCAATCTTGGAACCGATCTGTTTTTAGAAATAGCCAAACTTAAATCTTTACAAAATCTCTGGTATCAAATACAAGGAGCTTACGGTATCAAAAAAATTAAACCTGCTCATATTCATGCCACTTCATCGGCTTGGATTAATAAAAAATTTCAGCCTTGTGGCAATATGATCAAATCAACTACTGCCGCGCTGGCTGCGATTGTGGGTGGCTGTAATAGTTTAACCATAGAATCTGAAGACGAAACGAACGACATGATGAATCGCATTGCATTAAATGTGTCGTCTATACTGCGTGAAGAATCATATCTCTCCAAAGTCGCAGATCCAACTGCAGGCTCATACTATTTAGATTCACTGATTACAGAACTGTCTGAAAAAGCGTGGCAGAAATTTCAATCGAACATGAAATCATGAAGCCCAACTTTTCTAAAATAAATTTTAATCAGTTTAAACCCGTAACCGAAGCCGGAGAACATCATTCATGGCTTTCGCCAGAAAAAATTTTAATCGAACCTACAGTTTCTAAAAGTGATCTTGAAAATAATCCTTTAAAAGATTTCACTGCAGGAATTCCACCTTACTTGCGCGGCCCTTATGCAACTATGTATACAGTTCGTCCTTGGACTATCAGACAGTATGCAGGCTTCTCAACAGCAAAAGAATCCAATGCTTTTTATAGACGCAATCTCGCAGCCGGACAAAAAGGTTTATCAGTAGCTTTTGATTTAGCAACCCATCGCGGCTATGATTCTGATCATCCGCGTGTAACAGGTGATGTTGGCAAAGCAGGTGTTGCCATCGACTCGGTGTTGGATATGAAAATTTTATTCGATCAGATACCATTAGATAAAATGTCGGTTTCCATGACCATGAATGGAGCCGTCATTCCGATCATGGCATTCTACATTGTTGCAGCCGAAGAAGAAGGGGTGAACCCAAATCAACTTAATGGAACTATTCAGAATGATATTCTAAAAGAGTTTATGGTGCGCAACACCTACATCTATCCGCCTGCACCCTCCATGCGTATTGTGGCAGATATTTTTTCGTATTGTTCTCAACACATGCCCAAGTTTAATAGCATTAGCATCAGCGGCTATCACATGCACGAAGCGGGTGCTCCCGCTCACATTGAGTTAGCATATACCTTAGCGGATGGATTAGAATACATTCGTGCGGGAATAAAGGCCGGCATTGCCATTGATGATTTCGCACCACGACTTTCTTTCTTCTGGGGCATTGGTATGAATTTCTTTATGGAGATTGCCAAGATGCGTGCCGGTAGAGTTTTGTGGGCAAAGATTGTTCAAGCCTTTAACCCAAAAAATAATAAGTCGATGGCTTTGCGCGCACATTGCCAAACTTCCGGTTGGAGTTTAACAGCACAAGATCCTTACAACAATGTAACGCGCACAACCATTGAAGCCTTAGCTGCCGTGTTGGGTGGCACGCAATCCTTGCACACCAATTCATTAGATGAAGCAATGGCGCTTCCCACTGACTTCTCAGCCGGAATTGCTCGCAACACACAATTGTTTCTTCAGAAAGAAACAGGAGTGACTCAGGTTGTGGACGCACTCGGGGGTTCATACTACGTTGAGTATTTAACGAATGAACTTATAAAAAAGGCCTGGGCGCTTATTGAAGAAGTTGAAGAATTAGGTGGCATGACTCGCGCGATTGAAAGTGGTATCCCTAAAATGAGAATTGAAGAAGCTGCGGCAGCCAAGCAAGCGCGCATTGATTCAGGAGTAGATGTAATTGTGGGTGTAAACCGCTACCAAACAACTGACAAACTTGATTTTGAAATTCTGGAAGTTGATAACACCGCTGTACGCGATGAACAAATAGAAAAACTTATTAAACTGAAAGCGGAGCGAAATCAAAAAGAGGTAGATGCCTCGTTGCTGGCTCTTGAACAAGCAGCCGATTCTGGCGAAGGAAATTTATTAGAACTCGCTATTGTTGCTGCAAGACATCGCACAACGTTGGGTGAAATTTCGCTGGCAATGGAAAAATCCTTTGGTAGGTATAAAGCAACTATAAGATCTATTTCGGGTGTATATTCGGGTGAAATGAAAAATCAAAAAGAGGTAGAAGAAGTGCGGGCACTCTCCGATCACTTTGCTGAATTAGATGGACGAAGGCCTCGGATTTTGATTGCCAAAATGGGGCAAGACGGCCACGACCGCGGTGCTAAAGTAATTGCCACTGGCTTTGCTGATCTTGGCTTTGATGTTGACATCGGTCCCTTGTTTCAAACACCTGAAGAAGTTGCGAAGCAAGCAACTGAAAATGACGTGCACGTGATTGGAGCTTCGAGTCTTGCAGCCGGGCATAAAACTTTAATTCCACAACTTATTGCAGCACTCACAAATCTCGGTCGGCCTGATATTAAAGTTGTAGCAGGTGGCGTTATTCCACCCAATGATTACAAATTTCTTGCAAAGGCTGGTGTAATTGGAATTTTTGGTCCTGGTACTCCCGTGTCTGCCTCCGCGAAAGAAATTTTAATTAAACTTTTAGCAGAATAACGCTTGTTAAGAATTCCTTAATCGAGCGGTTTATGTGGCTTCGGCCAAAAGAAAATGACTACCTTTAATTTAGAAAAATTCAGAATTATGAAGCACCTTCTCGTTTTATTGATTTTAGTATCTACAAGCTCTGTTTTCGCACAGAAAAAGTATGATAAGATACTGAAGAAAGAAGCAGCCAATTATGAAGCTGGTAACTACTCAAAAGCCTTTGGCGATCTGGCTAAATTCAAAAAGAAAGCATTTAAGAAATTAGGTCAACAAAATGTATATACCCCAACCTACTTCATGCGGTTGGCAAAAAATAATTTAGCTTCTGGCTATATAGGCAATTTTGAATCTAATTTATCATTAGCTGTTAGCAACAGTTTAACTATCAATAAAGAAGGCAGCCTGGCACATGCTATGATCTTAGTGGAAGCAGCTGATGCACATAATCTTAATGGTAGTTTTTTGGCCGCACGCAGATTTCTTGAATTAGCAAACAACATTTTAGAAACAGGGGACTATATGAAAGATGATGCCAAAGGTCAATACAACCTTGCCCTTGCGGAAGCCATGACTGGTCAAGGGTACTTTACAGAGGCTATTGAAATCTTAAAAGAACAAGAGAAATATTTTATAGGCAAAGCTGTAAAGCAAGATACGTTTGTTGATGCCAAAGGAAATTTGACAAGCCGCAAGTTAACGGATGAAGAACGCTTTGTTAGATACAACGACTATGCAAGGTATATGACCTTATTGGCGAATGCATTACGCCTGCAAGGCGATTACAATGCGTCTGACAAACAATTTACCGATGCCGGCCGATGGATTAGTAAAAATATGGGTGAGTCAACAACGGCTTATGTCCGCAATCAATTCTTATACGCGAATCTGCTAATTGAAAATGGGCTTGAAGAATCGCTGCCAAAAGACTTAGAATATAGTCGTACTCTAAATAATCTTAAAATCAAACATAACGCATCACATTATTTAGGCATTTCAATTTATGAAGAATATCTGAAGCTCCTTCAAAAACAAAAAAGTTCAGCTCGCTATCTCAACACCAAGTTGGAATATGAGAAGATGATCAATAAAAATTTTAAAGCCGCAAGCATTTATAATGTACGTCTTAAAGCTGTTGAGTTTGATGCGAAGCTTGATAAAGAGCGCACCCGCACGTTGGAAAATCAGGCAAATAACTTGATTACGAATACGCCCTCACTTCCGCGTAACAATATGGTAACAGTCAATGTGAGTGATTTCCTTTATGGTCTTGCTCTTTATAAAAAGAATTATACCAGTGCCGAAAAATACCTGACTGACATTATTGATATAAAAAGTAATCTCTTAGGATCTGATGCACCTGAAACTCATTTAGCCAGATTGCAGTTGGCTAATTTTTACCTAGACAATACAAATAAGATTAATGAGGCTGCCAAAATTTATAATGACAGTTATGTTGAAGTGGTCTCAAAGGAAATTGGATCGTGGCATAAAGACCATTTGGATATCCTTAACCACATGGCGGTTTTGTATCAACTAACTGATAAATATTCTGAAGCTTCTAAAAGTCTTGATAAAGCCGTATATGTTGCGCAGGCAAAGTTTACAAATGAGAGCTATCAATATGCTTCCGAATTAACAAACATTGCGCGCTTGCAAATTAAGTTAGGTCAATATGAAAAAGCCGAAGAGAATATAAACACTTCTTTAAAGGTGTTAGATAACTTCAAGCGAGATGAAGACAAGAAAATTTATCGCGTGCAAGCCATTGAAACACAAGCCACTCTTTATGGAATAAAAGGACAATTCGATGAAGCTGAGGATGCGCTGGATCGCTCAAATAAAATAATCAGACGCGCTAAAACCGCCTTGGGAATTGATGAATTATCCACTGCCCGCGAACTATCATCATTATTCATTCAATTAGGTCGCTATTCCGAAACGGAGGTCATTTTAAATAATTTGATTGCTGAATCAGAAAAATTATATGGCACAAATTCCATTCGCCTGATTGATCCGCTTGTAGATAAAGGTCAATTGGCTTTAGCAAAGGGAGATTATACTGCAGCTGAAAAAATTGCCCAACGTGTAAACAAAATCGCCACCGATGTATATGGCGAAAAATCAACAAAAACAGCGCCTACTCAAAAACTTTTAGGAGATATCGATTATGCAATTGGTGATTATGACAATGCACAGAGCATGATCCTGAAAGCACTTGCCAGCCAGGAAAAGCAATTTGGTCGTAATCATATTGATGTAGCCAAATCACTTTCGCAATTAGCGCTTACCAAATTTTACAAAGGTGATAAGCCTGCAGAGGTTGAAAAACTAATGGTTGAAGCGCGGGAAATTATGGGCAAGAAATTAGGCACTGACAATCCACAATACGCTGACATTTTAAAAAATGTAGCTATTCTCTACATCTCTCAAAAAAAATATAACGAAGCATTTGGTGTGCTGACTCAAGCCGAGGCCATCTGGCGATCAAAGACGGGATCAAAAACTAATATAAATGCCGCTGCCATTTTTACTTTAACCGGGGATGTTTACTATCAAATAAAAAATTACAAGCGGGCTGAAGACTTTTATTCTCAGGCTCAAAAAATATACGATAGCTACTTTAATAATACTCATCCTGAATACGTAAAAATACTTTCCAAACAGGCTAAGGTTTACTACATGGAAAAAGATTTCAAACACGCCAAACGAAATATTGAACAAGCGCTTAATAACTATGAAGTATTTATTAAACAATACTTCCCGGCTTTAAGTGAGCGTGAAAAAGCTAAATACTGGAATACAATTAAAGGCGATTTCGAATTTTATAACACGCTTGCCTTTGGCCAGCTTGACGACTTTAAAGATTTAAGTGGAAAGGTTTACGACTATCAGTTATTAACTAAAGCTTTGCTATTAAGCACTTCTATAAAAATTCGTGAGCGTATTTTAAATAGCACTGACGAAAATCTTAAAGCCTCTTTCAATCTTTGGATTGAAAAAAAGGAATACCTCACAAACGCATTATCAATGAGTACTCAACAACTAGCAGACAATGGCATTGATCCTAATGCATTAACTGCTGAGGTGGAGAAATTAGAAAAAGAAATCAGTGAGAAATCTGAATTATTTGGACAGAGCTTTGATGATAAGAAAATAAAATATTCGGATGTTCAAAAGTCTATAGGCAAAAATGATGTGGCTATTGAAATTGTCAGGTACCGTCATTTTGATCATTCCTTTACTGACTCTGTGATTTACGTTGCCTTATATGTTAAAAACGATAATGCCCGTCCAAAAGCGATCATATTACCAAATGGCAGAAATATGGAAACCCGATCATTCAGTTATTATCGAAATGCAATTACGGCAAGGTTTGATGATCAGAATTCGTATAAAGTTTATTGGGAACCAATCCAAAAAGGAATTGGAACAGTGGCAACCGTTTATCTTTCAGCCGATGGTGTATATAATCAAATTAACCTAGAGGCCATACCCACTCCGGATGGCAGATATGTAATTGATAATGCAAATATTGTACTGATCAGCAACACGAAAGATCTCTACTTCAATAGAGTAAAAACCAAATCAGTTTCGACTACTAATTCGGCTACCATGTTTGGAAATCCTACATTCTACCTGACTGCCTCTTCAAATAAAACCATTGCCCAACTTCCTGGAACAGAAAAAGAAGTGGATCAATTGCAAGCCCTATTAAAACAAAAGGGGTGGGAAACCGATGAGTTCAAAGCAAAAGCTGCTAGCGAAGAAGAGGTGAAAGCACTTTCAAGTCCCAAAATATTACACCTCGCAACTCATGGATTTTATACGCCTACAAAAGATTTAGGTGCTTTAGCGGAACTTACTGAAAGTGAAGCGGCTGCTAACGATAACCCATTACTTAAAACCGGGCTGCTTCTTAGTGGTGCTGGAGATGTGATGAATGAGACTAAGTATAATTATAATATTGCAAGTGGAATACTAACTGCGCATGAGGCCATGAGTTTAAACTTAGACCAGACTGATTTAGTAGTGTTAAGTGCGTGCGAAACCGGCCTTGGCGAGATTAGAAATGGTGAAGGTGTATATGGTTTGCAGCGAGCCTTTTTAGTGGCAGGTGCAAAAGTTTTAATTATGAGCATGTTTAAAGTAGATGATGAAGCAACACAAAAATTGATTCTAAGCTTTTACAAAAAATGGCAAACCACCAATAATATGCGCCAAAGTTTTATCGATGCTAAAAAAGAGTTGCGTATAGAATATCCTGATCCTTATTATTGGGGTTCGTTTATTATGATTGGAACGGATAAATAATTGACCTCTTGAATATTTCTAAAACGCCTGGCTTGCTCAGGCGTTTTTTATTTCTACCAGCTTGTAATCCAATACGAAATAATAATAGAGTATGGTGTTTGAGTGTTAAAAATCCTATTAGGATTGCCTTAAAAGCGTGAAGAGGGTTGTTGATATTGGTAAAGCATAATCTCGCTCGTAGGTCTAAATTCCTTTTGAGATATAATTTCTTTTCAAAGATTAGTCAGTACGTGGGTGCATCAACACCTAGGATAAAGCTTTTAACACTTTCTGTGTATGTATGAATCCTAATCCCGTTAGGGATGTTATATCAGTAAAACGCAATCTTAACATTAGGTCTAAATCCCGTTAGGGATGAAATTAATTTTCAAAAATTAACTCCCACCATCCTACCGATGTTCAGTTCGCTAATGGGACTCTTCTTCGTTTGCTAAGTGCAATCCACTTACACTGTGGTGATTTTTCACTAACTAACATCCCTGTATAGGTGAAAAAATAAATCCCGTTAGGAATGTTATATCGGTAAAACGCAATCTTGACATTAGGTCTAAATCCCGTTAGGGATGAAATTTATTTTCAAAAATTAACTAGCACCATCCTACCGATGTTCAGTCTGCTAATGGGACTCTTCTTCGTTTGCTAAGTGCAAGCAATAAGTTTAAAGGATCAATCCCAAACCAAAAAGCAAAACAAACAAAAGTGTGGTGAGTGCCATCTGTTTAAGAAAGGGATCTAACTCACTCGATGGACGAGTCTGCACAGAAATTCCGTTTCGAATAAAAAGTGGTATGGTAAGTAAAAAAAGAAATTGCCAGGGCGATTGATACTGAAGTATTGAATAGATTAATGAGCAGGTAATCCCACTTATCAATAAAACCCAATGGTAATTAGCGGCCCTAACTTTACCAATCCGCACCGGAATTGAAAACTTACCTGCGCTTCGGTCAGAATCAATGTCGCGGATATTGTTAACGTTTAAAACAGCGATGGAGAAAAGTCCACAGCTTAGCGCTGGCAATAATACTTTCCAACTAATGGAGTGAGTAAAAAGATAATAGGAACCCATTACACCAACCAATCCAAAAAAAATTAAAACTGAGATGTCGCCCAAGCCAATATATCCATAAGGTTTTTTACCAACCGTATAGCCAATGGCTGCCGCAATACTCAATAAACCCAATCCAAAAAATAACGAAAGTGCCCGCCAGTTCCAGCCAAAGGAGAACCATAGCAAAAAAATTCCACTGATTAAACTTAGAAAGACAAAAACAATAACTGCATTGCGCATTTGCATGGCAGATATTGCTCCCGACTGTACAGCACGTGACGGTCCTTGCCTGCCCTCATGATCTGCACCATTTATAGAATCTCCATAATCATTGGCGAGGTTGGAAAGTATCTGTAGTAAGATTGTTGTTAAGCAGCAAAGAAAAAAAAGCACAGAATTAAATTTTCCAACTCCAGCAGCTAGAAACCCAGCCATACCAATGCACGCCAATGCTAATGGTAGCGTGCGTAAACGAAATGCTTGAAGCCAGGCGCTTGTTTTCATTGAAGTTTGGGCAAAACTAATTCTCTTAAGGCACTTTTCCCGCAGATAAACGCAGATTAAATGCGCAGAGAGGCAGATTATTTAACTAAACATTTTTTTAATAAATCTGTTGAATGACAGTCGTCTGTCTATTGAACACAAACTGGTCTCCAATCTTCTTATGATTAAGGATAGCACCTAATGGCGATGCCGGAGATAAGGCAATAAATTCTGTATCACCTACTTTCAACAGACCAGCACTAATGGTGAGATAAAAATTTCCAGAATTAGTCATTACGATACTTCCCAACGTTACCCGATCACTACTTGACGAAGTGTTAATTTTATCAAGTACTTCTTTAAGTTTAAGAGCCGCATTCAGTTGCTGCAATCCTTTCTCGCGTTCCAAATGCGCCATCGCCCTTCCGGTTTCGTACTTATCTCCAGCACTACTTTTTTCTTCAGTGTTTGCAGATTCCTGCGCGTGATCTAAGGCTTCTTGAGCATTACTAATTCGCTGGTTTGCATAAGCGAGGCATTGATTGTAAAGTTCCAACCGCAAATTGATAGTATTCTCCATACTTAAAGTCCCAAAATAATTTTCAACTTGGCGTATCCGGTTTTACTTATTGGAATTTGCTGACCATTGCGAAGAATAGCCAAATGAGTTTCCTTTTGATACGGTTCAATTTTCGTTATCTGGCTAATGTGAACGATGTATGATCGATGTACCCGCACAAATTGATTTTCATCTAAAGTCTGTTCATAGAAAGTCATGGTTTTGTTTTTCAAGAAGGTACCTTCTGCCGTAATTATTTTAACAAAATCGTCATCGGCTTCCAGGTACTGAATTTCATGAATAGGGATGATTTTAACCTTGTTCCCGGTTTTCACCACAACGCGATTATTTTGTGCTGGTGTTTGCGCCATCTTCTCCAAAAGAGAACTCGTTTGGGTTTCGGCTGGAGTAACTTTATCTAAAAACTTTTGAACGGCTTTCTCAAAACGATCTTCAGCTACCGGCTTCAACAAATAATCGATGGCATTTGCTTCAAAAGCTTTGAGCGCAAATTCATCAAAGGCAGTAATAAAAATAACTGCTGGCATTGGACTAACTAATTCCAACATTTCAAATCCATTGATCTTCGGCATCTGAATATCTAAAAACACAAGCTCAGGCTGATGTTGTTGAATGGATTTAACACCTTCGAAGCCATCGTTACATTCATCCACCACTTCAATAGAAGGGAATTTCTTGAGATAACTTTTTATAATCTCACGACTCAAGGGTTCATCATCAATCAAAACAGTTTTAATCATGGCTTAGCAGGAACAATTAAACTAACGGTGAATGTATTCTCCTTAATATTCGTTTTAACCAAATCATTTCTGGCATAAATTAAATAGAGTCTTCTCTGCAATCCGGTTAAACCGAAACCGCTCCCCGATGCGGGTTGCATATCGGAATCAAATGGATTTGAAATTGCTACTTCCAATTGATTGCCGTTCATGTTAGCGATCAACTCTATAGAAATTTTTCCCGTGGTTCCATACAAACCAAATTTAATAGCATTTTCCAAAAGTGGCTGAAGCACCAAGGTTGGTATTTGCCAAACATAACAGGGTTCATCAATTGTTAAGATTACATCCAGTCGGTGACCAAAGCGAACTTTCTCGATGGCTAAATAAGTTTTCAGGTACTCAAGTTCTTGAGAAAGGCTAATCCACGGTTCATCAGCACGCTTAATGGTAAGTCTGAGAAAATCAGAAAGCTCTTGCACCATCTTTCGAGCTTCATCAGGTTTTATCAGAATTAACGCATTGATTGAATTTAAACTGTTGAATAAAAAATGCGGCTGCAATTGGAGTTGCAACTTTTGTAGCTCAGCCTCACGGGCAATATTTTTTAGATCTGATTCCCGGGTTCGTTGATCTAGTAATTCCGTCCATCGGGAATAATACACTGCGCTAACACCAACAGCAGTTAACGTAATGAATCCAATTGCCCATCGAACTGGAGTTGATTGAGAAAGAAATTTCAAATAATCTATTTCATTAGGAATAATTACCACCATTGCCTGGGCTGATATCCATTGACATCCAATCGCAAGAACAAGCGTTAACCCTACTGTAATTTGAAAAATACCCGTTCGCGGAAAATAGTTTAATAGCGAACCCAACAGAACAGCCGAGCTAACAATTACCAGATTAAAAATGGAAGAATCCCAAAGAGAAACTTCCCAACTAAAGCCAGCATATTGATGCAGCACCCAGGCATGAAACCCTGACCATAGCAACACAGCCCCAATAAGAGGTAAGCGGGCAGTTATAGTGGTGGTAGTTTTATTCAAAATAAAAAATGCATCAATCGGCAATTTACAAGATTAAGTTCTTTTTAAATATCAACTGATTAAAAGGTGCAATGCAACTTGTCGCATACTGTTAGTAACCTCACCCGGAAAACTGTGTGCAACTACCACGATTTTCCTGATGCCATGCTGCCAGCCAGCAAATGCTCTGAAAGGTGAGGTCAATAAGCGCTACAATTTTGAATTGTAGGAGTTCGAAGAATAACCATATCTTTGATTTATGATTTGGGAATACATGAACAACATTAAGAAAGAGACGTCCAAAACGATTTTGGTAGTTGCCCTTATTTTAAGTTTGTTTTCAGGCTTCACGACTCAGAAATCATCTGCAACAACTAGTAAGATCCAATCTGAATGGGTTGTTCGAGGAGAAAGAAAACTGAATTTGATTTCAGCATTCAAATTAAATTCAGCGCAAAGTCTAACCTCATTTTCATATCATTCTCAAGTTACTCGTTTATTATTTCAAAACAGGCTTGTTGACATCAACCTCAAAACAAACAAGAATCAATTTTCATTGATTGATTTATCCTTTCAGTTATCTCACGTTAACACTCTTCCTCTTTCTTCAGATGAGGACTATCTCTTAGTTTAATCCTATAGGAATATTTTCCTTGCCTGCTTTTCGGTTTCGCTGGAAGCTCTAATTATTTATGGGCATCTCTTAAAACCCCACTTACCCTTCTCTTTGGTAGAAGGGCAGGGATGAGGTAATAGAAACAAGAGTTTTTAGAGATGCCTTTACATGATCACACTATATATAAGGTGGATCACTAATTTATTTTATGGATCGGATTAAAAAAATACTAAGAATCGCTGGGCTCGTTCTGCTTATCATTCTGGCTTTATCAGGCATAGGGATGGTGCCACCACCAAATCGGGAAAGATATATTGGTAAAGAAGTTACTGCTGAATTGGTGGAGAAAAAGAAAGAAGGCTCAGAAGAGAGTAAAACATGATGCCCGCAGTCAAATTAAACACATAGGCTCATAGAAAACATAGTTTGCATTCCTTATGTGAACTATGTTCCTATGTGTTTCAAAGTGAAGTTCGAAAAAAAATTTTCTCATTCATTAAACCTTCATTCAACTTCTTACTCTAAGAGAGTTCTTGCAGAATTTCATTGAATAAAATAATTGAACTTTTATCAAGGTGTCTTTAAACTTCAATCGACAATTCTCTTCTAAGTCTTAAAAACAAAACTTAACAAGATTATGAAAACTACACACATTAAAAACTTGCAGGCAATGAGAAGTAATCTGATGATACTCTTCATTGGCCTTTCATTAACGCTTCTTGTATCGTGTAACAACGATGAAACTACTCCAGACTTCTCTTCAGAAGATATTGAAGACGCAAGTATGGATGCCATTGAAGATTCTTATTTTGTTGATGGTGATGATTTAATTACCGAGGCATTTACCAGCACCGATGAAGATTTAAGTGGTGGCCGTGTAAACACGGACGAACGTTTAATCTGTGCAACCTTAACTCGCATAGGATCAAAATCAGAAGGAAGCCTTCGGGTTGACTTTGGAACTGGATGTACAGGGCCTCGTGGTAATGTTCGTGCTGGAGCCATTGTTGTAACTCATACTGGAGACTGGCGCGCTGCTGGCTCGAAATGGATTCTTACCTATGAAAATTACTCGGTAAATGGAGTTCAATTAGAGGGTGAAAGAACAGTAAGCATTGTTAGTATCTCTGATTCATTAGTGGTGTCGGATGTAACACTTGTGGATGGAAAGATTACCTGGCCTGATGGACGTGTTGCGAGACGCGAAGTAAAACGCAGACGGGAACATGAGCGTCATCCTGAAAATCATTTATTGGATCGTATTATCATCTATGGCACTTCAAATGGAATTTTACCAAATGGCACAGTCATCACAATTGAAATTCTTGAACGGTTGATTTATCGCAGAGCGTGTGCTGAAGAAGGCGTGATTATACCCGTAAGTGGAGTTAAACTTATAAAAGCTGGCGACCGAGAACTTACTGTTGACTATGGTGACGGTACTTGCGATAACATCGTTACCCTTACCAATAAGATTGGAAGAACTGTTAGATATGAGGTTAAGAAGTAGTCATTATCTCATAAAAAAAATCCCGTGGCAACTCGCCACGGGATTCCTCTCTATTTTGCAAGCAGAGAGACCTCACCCCTAACCCCTCTCGATCCCGATAGCTATCGGGAGAGGGGAACAGGTTCGGTAAATTATTAATATCTATAGTACTCAGGTTTGAATGGTCCCTGTTTTGGAACACCGATATACTTAGCTTGTTCAGTAGACAATTCCTCCAACTCAACCCCAATTTTCTTCAAGTGCAAACGAGCTACTTTTTCATCCAAATGTTTCGGCAGCATGTACACTTCGTTTTTATACTTATCTGTATTTGTCCAAAGTTCTAATTGTGCCAACGTTTGGTTTGTAAATGAATTCGACATTACAAAAGAAGGGTGACCTGTGGCACAGCCTAAATTCACTAAACGGCCTTCTGCCAAAAGTAAAATTTGATTACCACTCTTCAATGTATATAAATCAACTTGTGGTTTAATCTCATCACGGGTTGCATTTTTCTTCAACCAGGCAACATCAATTTCATTGTCGAAGTGACCAATGTTACAAACTATAGTCTTGTCCTTCATCATCTCAAAGTGACGACCCAATATGATTCCAAAATTTCCGGTACTTGTTACAACAATGTCAGCGTCTTTAACAGCAGTATCCATTTTCTTCACAGCAAATCCATCCATAGCAGCTTGAAGTGCACAGATTGGATCAATTTCGGTAACGATTACACGAGCACCGGCACCACGAAGTGAAGCCGCTGAACCTTTACCAACATCGCCATAGCCGGCTACAACAGCAACCTTTCCTGCCATCATTACATCCGTAGCTCTGCGGATTGAATCAACTAATGATTCCTTGCAGCCATACTTATTATCAAACTTTGATTTAGTTACCGAGTCATTGATGTTGATGGCCGGCAATGGCAACTTGCCATTTTGCTGACGCTCCACTAATCTATGAACGCCTGTAGTTGTTTCTTCAGAAATCCCGCGAATATCTTTTACTAATTCAGGATAACGATCCAATACCATGTTGGTAAGATCACCGCCATCATCCAAAATCATATTTAATGGCTTGCCATTTTTAAATGCAAACAGTGTTTGCTCAATACACCAGTCAAATTCTTGTTCATTCATTCCCTTCCAGGCGAAAACAGGAATTCCGACCTTAGCAATGGCTGCGGCCGCATGGTCTTGTGTTGAGAAAATATTACAAGATGACCAGGTAACATCAGCACCCAATTCAATAAGTGTTTCAATCAAAACCGCTGTTTGTATTGTCATGTGCAGACAGCCTGCAATGTTGGCTCCCTTTAAAGGTTTTTTTGCACCAAACTCTTCGCGAAGAGCCATCAATCCGGGCATCTCAGCCTCAGCTAATCTAATTTCTTTACGACCCCATTCGGCCAACGAAATGTCTTTTACTTTGAATTTTGCTTGATCTGTTGCAGTCATGAATTTTATATTTTTCTTGTTTTAACGCTGCCACCCGGCAGGAAAGCGACAAAGGTAAGACAAAGGGATAAGAAATACCATTTGAATTTTTAATCTTCTTTAGGATAAGTAACTGACAAGTAAGTCAATAGTCTTATGTTGAACTATTCAATGCAATTCAGGTGTTAATCTTAAAATTTCAAACGAATGAAGACAAAAATTAAGCTTGATATAGTTTCGGATGTGGTGTGCCCATGGTGTTATATCGGAAAGCGAAGAATTGAAAAGGCAATGAACGAGCTAAAAGATCAGTTTGAATTTGAAGTGGCCTACCTACCCTTCGAACTGAACCCTCAAACACCCAAAGAAGGATTTAATCAAAAAGAATATTTAGTTAAGAAATTTGGTGGCGAAGCCGGTTATAATGAAATCACAAAACACGTAACTTCAGTTGCTGCCGAAGAAGGACTAGCCTTTGATTTCTCAAAACAAAGCGTGTCGCCTAATACACGAGACGCACACCGCATTATCATGTATGCAAAAGAAGAAGGGAAACAATTGGCAGTAAAAGAGGCTTTTATGAAAGCTTATTTCGAAGAAGGTGTTGATCTTACTAAAAAGGAAAACCTGATATTAGTTAGCGAAAAGGCTGGACTTAATCCTGAAAAGGTTTCTCAATTACTTGATTCTGATGAAGGACTTGCCGAGGTGATTATGGAAGAAACTACCAATCAACAGCGCGGCATTTCAGGAGTTCCTTATTACATAATCAATAATCAACATGGAATTTCAGGGGCGCAGCCTACCGATGTTTTTGTAAAGGCACTTACACAAATAGGAAATGAGCCAGTTGCAACCGAAGGCGCTGCTTGTGCAGTTGATGGATCGGATTGCTAAGTTTCTAGATCTAATTTACATTATTTGTAAATAAATTTCATTATATGTATATTTTACATATATCTTCGTAGCCGGAAGCGGTGTTTCTCTTAATTTGATAAGGTGCATTTAACCTCATTTAAGAAACTGAGTGATTATTTTTCTAATGAACCTAACTCAAGGGTGGCTCTGCAAGATTGGTATAAGAGAAGAAAAAAATCCGAATGGGAAAGTTTTGCCGATGTAAAAAACACTTTTAATTCTGCCGACTATGTCGGTGGCAACAGGTTCGTTTTCAATATAAAAGGAAACCATTACCAGGTTGTTGCCATTATCCTTTTCAAAGTTAAAAGAGTTTATATAAGGTGGGTTGGCAACCACAAAGATTATGGTAGAATAAAAAATATAGAAAACTTATAAGATCACATGGAAACAATTACTCACGAGCAATATATTAAAGCAACGCTGCGGTTAGAAGAATTGCTCAAAGAAATCAACAGCAATACTCCTGAAAATTCACCCTTGATGTTGGAAATGATTAAAGTAAGTGATACCATAGAAAATTATGAGGAAATTCATTTTCCTATTGGGCTTCCATCACTGAAAGAGATTATAGAACTGCGAATGTTTGAGATGAATTTAAAAAGAAAAGATCTGGCAATATTATTAAACACAAGTGCATCCCGAATAAGTGATTATTTAAGCGGAAAAAGAGAAATAACACTTAACGTTGCTAAAGCACTGCATCAAAAATTAAATATAGATAGCGATATTATTCTGCAATAACTCTTCAAAGAACCTATGCCAGTTGGATCGGTCTGTTGAGCTATTTCTTAATTAAATCCTCCTGCTTAATCACACTTGTCCAAACACTGGTGCGTTCGTTATCCATGCGGGTCCAGATTGGCGTAATGATTCCTTTATGCGCATCGATGTTATTATAGTCGCCAAAAAATTTTGACTCGGTTGGCACAAAGGGACTTTCACTGATTTTAGTCTCCGTAAAAACATTGCCACCATCGGTCGAGTAAGCCAAGTACACATCAGTCTGTAAATCATCATACGCTCTGCGATCGTAGTAAATGATATAAATGTACCCCGTTGTTTGATCAACCGCCATCCAAGGCAGAAATTGATGTTTGCTTGTACTATCCTGATTGATGCGCATGGGTTGCGACCAAAGATCACCATAGTTGGTTGAGCGAATCAACCAAATGTCAGTGTCGTCCGGTCCATTTTTTTGATCGGCATAAACTACATACAAAGTGCCACGAGTCCGTGCCTTACTCATATCCATTTTTAAAACAGGCATTCCATTGCTACGGCTAATACCGGGAATGTCCATCGACCAACCACCTTCTTGCTTTGCAATAAGCAAGTCATTTGATAGCCAGGTCGTTCCGCCATTAAACGATCGATCGAAATAAATATTTCCATGGCTCGCCCACACAGCACAAACCCGGCCCTTTTCATCTACTGCAGGCACAGCGCCCTCGGTTGTATTATCATCATCAATGCAATCGCCCGGGTTTTGATTTATTTGAATTGCTTTAGTCCATTTCTTTCCGGCATTTGTTGACATGCTGAACATGATGTTGGAATGACAATTAGGATCATCTAATCCGTACTTATCAAACTGAGTCCAAGTTGTATAGAGGTATTGTTTTTTTGGATGCACTGCGGGCCATTGTTTATCCTGATCGGTTGGTGGATTGTATCCAATGGAAGCGCCATCGCTCCAGGACTTGCCACCATCACGTGACTTTTGGCAGACGATGCGATCAAGCCACTGATCATTTTTACGGCCTTCCCCACTCGGATCGGCCAAATGGAAAAAATATAAGTCTCCTTTCACATCAGAGATCACTGCTGGGTCGCCAAAAACTCCAAATGGAGATACGAGTTTTGTTTCGGCCCAGGTTTCACCGGCATCGAAAGTATAGATAGCACGATCTAATACAACGCCTGCTACAATATTTTTAGGATTCTTTTTATTGATTGCAATACTGGGTTCAAGGGGTGGATAAATTCCATCAACCTCCTCAGCTAACTTAATATTTTTGAATTGGCCGAAGGCAGTGGTACTTAAAACCAAAAAGAAAATCAGAAAGAATCTGTTCATATAATTATTAAAGCATTAAAGGTACTTCAAAGTTTTTAAAACTTCGACCCAGCGCTGGTAGCCAGCCTCGTTCAGATGCAATCCGTCTGTTGTGTATGTCGTTTTCATTTTTCCTTGTTCATCTAAAAACTTGTTATAGAGATCAATATACGTGTAGCGCATGCGGTCGGCATAGCGCGACAGTTGATCGTTGATGATCAGGATGTGACTGCCATTATCTTTAAATTGTTGCGGAAATATTTTTATAGTTTCATTGATAGGCAAAATGCTTTGAACAAAAATTTTTGTGTTTGGCGACCCGCCTTTAATCTTTGAAAGGAAGGTAAAAATATTCTCAATAATTGCCTCATCCGGAATATTCCTAGACAAATCGTTTGTGCCAATCAGGATAAATAGTTTCGATGGTTTCAACTTGATGATTTCACTTACCCTTGCGAGCAGCCCAAATGTATTATCGCCCGAAATGCCGCGGTTGATTATAGTCGAATCTTTCAACAACTTTTTCCATTGCCCACCCTCTGTAATGCTATTGCCTACAAAAACTACCTTGCCCGGAACAGCCGCTTCATTCTTAAACTTCTCCATGCGCACCCAATAATGCTCAGGCATATTTGGAATGGTATCATAAGGCCGTTTTTGCGCAAATGTTGGATCTGCAAGAAGAATTAGAAGTAGTACCAGCAAATAATTTTTCATTTTTTTGAAAGTCTCTATTTTTCGATCACCCTTATTACTCCTTTTTAAAGGTAATAAGAATCAACCAACATTTATATCAATAGTTTCTCCGTAAGTCATCAAAACTAGGCTAACCAACTTTAGACCAATTAACAATCGGTTAAATACACAATTTTGAAGAAGAAGAAGACAGGCAGCAGAGAATATTGCTTTCTTTCGCAGATGCTGAACAATTATTAAGGCGAAGTGTTAAGAGGGGACAAAACAAACTCTATTTTTGCACCTCAAACTAAAAAAACTATGAAAACTCAAAAATCACTTCTTGTTGTAGGGTTATTTGCTCTATTTACGATTGCTATCACCAGTTGCGGTGATGGCGGAAAAGCAGCCCGTGAAAAGGCTACTATGGATTCTACCCGCATGGCTGATTCAGTTGCGATGGTAGAAAAGAAAATGGCTGATTCTATTGCAGCATCACCTAAATCAATTGCTGAAACTGCTATTAACACACCAAACCTTAGCACCTTGGTTGCTGCTCTATCTGCTGGCGAATTGGTTGACGTATTTAAAGGAACAGACGCTTTCACGGTATTTGCTCCAACTAACGATGCTTTTGCTGCTATTCAACCAACGGTTGATATGCTTCTTAAGGCTGAAAACAAAAGCAAGCTACAGAATGTATTGAAGTATCATGTGGTAGCTGGCACCGTTAAAGCGGCTGATTTGAAAGATGGTCAGGAATTGACTACTCTTCAGGGCGAAAAAATTAAAGTTGCTTTGAAAGATGGTAAAGTTTTTGTTGGCGGTGCTGAAGTAATCAATGCCGATGTGGCGGTGAATAATGGTGTTGTTCACATTACAAACAAAGTATTAGTGCCTAAGAAGATGTAATTCAGTTTACGATTTCGACCTTAGGTTAAAATTAATTAAAGACCCTTCTGGTTGGCAGAAGGGTCTTTTTTTGTTTTTAGGCGGGCACTATCGTTGGTATTGGTTTTTTTTACTGGTATTTCTGATCTTTCCGCGCTCGCGTTAATGACCATTCAAAAAAACTACACCCTTACCGTTGCTATCACCTTAGTGATTGCTAATATGATTGGCACGGGTGTCTTTACATCATTGGGTTATCAGGTTAGTCCACTGCCTTCGGGGTTTGTTATTCTGATGCTTTGGTTTTTAGGTGGCGTAGTGGCTGTGTGTGGCGCACTTACGTATGCAGAAATTGCCACCACCTTAAAGAAGTCGGGCGGAGAATATTTATACTTAAGCAAAATCTTTCATCCCGTATTTGGTTTTTTAAGTGGTTGGATGAGTGCCCTTGTTGGTTTTGCGGGTGCTATTTCGGCAGTAGCCATTGCCATTGGGGAATATGCAACCAAAGCCGCAGGCATCTCCACGAAAGTGATCGCCATCTTTGCAATAATTCTGGTTTCCACTGTTCATTGGTTTGGCGTAAAAACGGGCGGCCGCGCGCAGACTTTCCTTACGGGATTAAAACTCTCACTAATTCTTTTTTTCTGCATCGCCCCTTTCTTCGTTACCTCAGTAAGCAAAACAGAGATTCATTTTCTTCCACAGCCCGGTGATTGGAATCTTATACTAAGTCCGGGCTTTGCTATCTCTTTAGCGTTTGTGGTTTATGCCTACACGGGTTGGAATGCATCGGCATACATTGCGGGTAACCTCGATAATCCTTCGCGCAACTTACCTATCTCATTGGTGCTTGGCACGGTGATCGTTATCGTTATCTATCTTTCTTTAAATGGCATGTTTCTTTACACTGCTACGTTTCAGGAATTGCAAGGCCAAAATGATATCGGCAATGTCGTAGCACACAAACTATTTGGAAGCAAAGCCGGGTTTATCTTTTCGGGCATCTTTAGCTTTGCGCTGCTTTCCACATTAAGTGCTATGACCATCGCTGGTCCGCGCGTTACCGAAGCAATGGGCGAAGATTATACATTATTAAAATCATTTTCCGCAAAGAATAAATATCACATGCCCTACTTGGCTATACTTGTGCAAGCTGGGTGGTCAATCTTTTTAGTGTTGGTAAGTTCGTTCACAGAAATTATTCAATACATCTCTGTCAGCCTCTCCATTTTTACGGTTATGACTGTCTTCGGGATTTTCTTTCTAAGAAAGAAGTACACTTCAACCGATCATTTCAAAATTCCCTTGTATCCGCTGCCACCTATTATTTTCATTTTATGCACGTGTTGGATGATATACTATGTGGCGATTGAGGATTTTAAAATTATTCTGTATTCGTTGGGCACAATGATACCCGGCCTGATATTATATTTTATGGCCTCCCATCGCAATAAAAAAAATAATATCAATCAAAACGAGTGATTATCTGCTTTTTCTGCGTGATCTATTGTCTGGATGTTTTTTCATGTGAAATAATCACTTAATTTGGAGATACAAAAAGTTCGATTCGTTAACCAAAATAACTCTTATGAAGCTAAGAAAGTTTGCCCTTGCAGGAATCTGTATGATTCTAAGTCTGGCCATTTTGCCTGTCTTTGCTCAACCTCAACTCACCGATAAGATTCCAATCTCGGCAGATATTAAAACGGGCACCTTGCCCAATGGCCTGAGGTATTATATTAAAAAGAACAGCAAGCCAGAGAAAAAAATGGAATTGCGTTTGGCGGTAAATGCCGGCTCCATTCTGGAAGAAGACAATCAACAAGGGCTTGCGCATTTCACTGAACATATGGGCTTTAATGGAACCAAAAACTTTGAGAAGAACGAACTTGTTTCCTTTCTTCAATCTATTGGTGTAAAGTTTGGTGCCCATCTTAATGCGTATACAAGTTTTGACGAGACTGTTTATATGCTTTCGATTCCACTCGACAAATCAGAAAATTTTGAAAAAGGTTTTTTAGTGTTGGAGGATTGGGCCGGAGGTATGTTGTTTGAATCCGATGAAATTGAAAAAGAACGAGGTGTTGTATTGGAAGAATCGCGCGGAAGAAAAGGAGCACAAGACCGCATGATGGAAAAGGTATATCCTAAACTATTTGTAGGCTCCAAATATGCTAACCGCCTGCCCATTGGTAAAGATGAAGTCTTGAAAACTTTTAAGCCCGAAACCATTAAAAAATTTTACAAAGACTGGTATCGGCCCGACCTGATGGCTGTGGTTGCTATTGGAGATTTTGATATCGCAGAAGCGGAAGCCAAAATCAAAAGTCATTTTGGAAAACTAAAAAACAACCCCAAAGCAAAACAACGCTACATGGTAGAAATGGCGCCCCGTAAACAATCGGAAGGACTTGTCGTTACCGACAAAGAAGCGACCAACGCCATCCTGCAGGTATTTCATCCCTATTCAAAAGCTAAAGACGAGGTAACGTTGGCCGATTTCCGCGAATCCATGATCAATAACTTATTTCAATCCATGATGAGTGAGCGAATGGCAGAGCTTACTCAGAAAGCAAACCCACCGTTCATTTTTGGCGGAAGCAGCATGGGTGGGTTTCTGAGAGGTGTTGAAGCATTTACTTCATTTGCTTTATTAAGCCCTGCAGGCGTGGAGCCAGCCATCAACGCCATTGTTCAGGAAGGCGAACGCGCGCGGCAATTTGGTTTTACGGCCAACGAATTAGACAGGGCTAAGAAAACCATGATGAAAAACATGGAACGTGGAGTAAATGAAAAAGATAAAACAGAATCCTCGATGTATGCAGATGAATACGTCCGAAATTTTTTAACCAACGAACCAATCCCGGGCATTGAAAATGAATTTCTTTATCATCAAACATTTCTGCCCGGTATTTCACTGGAAGAAATAAATAAATATGCTGCGCGAATTATTCCGAAAGACGGAAAAAAATTCGCAGTGATTACGTCTCCAGAAAATCCGGGTTTTACCTTACCCTCCAATGAACAACTTCTGACTATCATTGAGAACGCTTCAAAACTCGAAGTAAAACCCTATGAAGAAAAAGTAATCGCCTCTTCTTTATTAACAGTATTACCAGTGCCCGGCAAAGTAGTTTCTGAAAAGGAAATCAAAGAACTTGGCGTAATTGAATGGACACTCAGTAATGGAGTGAAAGTAATGGCCAAAGCCACTGACTTTAAAAACGATCAGGTCTTGATGTCCGCTACACGATTTGGCGGACAATTTCTTTATGATACCAAAGATCGTTACAGTGCAGAAAACGCATCTACTGTAGTAAGTCAGATGGGTATCGGGCAATTCTCGCCCACAGACCTTCAAAAAATGATGGCCGGTAAAACTGCGAGTGTCAACCCGCGCATCAGTCAGATAAGTGAGGGAGTTACGGGTCAGAGTAGTGCAACCGATATTGAGACGATGCTTCAAATGAACTACCTGTATTTTACACAGCCGCGGATGGATCAGGAACTATTTGAATCATTCGTGAGTAAGCAAAAAGGATTTGTTCAAAATATGATGGCGAATCCGCAAATGGTATTTCAGGATACCTTGCTCCAAACACTCTATGCTAAACATGAACGCGGACCACGGGCACCAAACATAGAAATGTTTGATAAGATTGATGTGCAGCGCGCTTTTGAAATTTATAAAGAGCGTTTCAGCAATGCGGCAGGTTTCACCTTCTTCTTTGTAGGCAAGTTTGACGTAGCTGAACTAAAGAAACTAAGCGAAATTTATTTGGCTAGTCTGCCGTCAACTGGCCAACCCTCCAGCTTTCGCGATCTTGGCTTACGACCTGTAAAAGGTGTAGTAAAAAAAGAAGTTTATCGCGGAAAAGAACCCAAGAGTTTTATCGCCATGCAATTTACGGGGGAAGCAACTTACTCGGATGCAGAGGCATTGAAAATTCAAATGCTGGTGGAGTTGATGAACATTAAACTCATAGAAAAACTTCGCGAGGAAATTGGAGGCATGTATAGTGGCGGCATGTTTGGTACACTTTCCAAAAATCCATATGGCAATTATACCATTGGCGCCAGTGTTCCCTGTGGACCCGAAAATGTTGATAAACTTGTAAAAGCAACCTGGGAAGAAATCAACAAAGTAAAGGCCGGTCCGGCAGAAGCCGATCTGAACAAAGTAAAGGAGACTCTTAAAGTGCAAATGCAGGAAAGTCTGAAAGACAATGCCTACTGGCGAACCAAAATGCAGCAATGGGTTGAATTAGGAACGAACCCGGCCGACCTGCTCACCAACGAAAAAAGAATTGATGCTGTAACCGTTAAAGATATTCAGGCTGCTGCCAACAAATATTTCAATGAAAAGAATTATTTGCAGGTAATCTTGTATCCGGAGAAATAGATTTTCTCTTCAACCAATTAAAAGAAGAGGCTCTCTCAAAAGTCATTTGGTCATCGTCAAGCCTCAGGCCTGACTATCCCAGATTTGAGATGTAGAATGAGATTTCGGCTCAAAGGCCGGAATGACATTTCAATTTCATTTGACTTTTAAGAGAGCCTCTTTTTCTCTTTCTGCCTGCACTCGGCACCTCATCCCGATACCAATCATTCCGGCCAAGTTAACCCGAAATAAAAACACAACAACGGACGCGTGCCTGAATTCTGTAATCAGAAACACAGAAGGAGCAATAAAATAAAATTAGTGATGTGAAACCCTTACCCAACAGGAAAGCCCGCGCTACAAAAATCATTTAAAAACCTTAGCTGGTCGACATTTATAATGTCGACCTACAGATAAACAGGATTTGCAATCCACTTGAACCCAGAATTTATTATTTTCAACCTATGGCACATGCTTATCGAGTCTATGATCAGGAAGGCGTTTACTTCGTCACTTTTACTGTTCATTGATGGGTAGATGTCTCTACACGAAGAATCTATGTCGACATACTACTAGAAAATCTACGCTATTGTCAAAAAAATAAAGGATTAAAAATTTATGCTTGGGTAATCATGACTAATCATTGTCATCTGATTATCAGTAAAACTGAATTTAAGTTAAGCGATGTTATCAGAGATTTCAAAAAACTTACAGCAAAGAAAATTGTAGCCGCAATCGAGAACAATGAGACAGAAAGTCGAAAGCGATGGTTACTCTGGTTGCTCAAGAAAGAAGAGAGCATTTGGTTTTGGGAAGAGGGTTACCATGGCGAAGAAATAACAACAAAGAAATTTTTTGACACCAACGCAAATTACATACACTCAAACCCAGTAAGAGCCGGGATAGTTGAAAAAGAAGAAGAGTACATGTTAAGTAGTTGCGCAGATTTCTACGGTACTCGTAAAGGGCCTTTGGAATTGGAACCGTTCTAGTATGGGGATTGCAAACCCCAATCATCTGGGTTCGACATTCAAATGTCGAACTGCCTTCGCCCGCCAACCTGATGTTATGCCACTCACACAATTGCGTTTCACAACCTGAAAAACTTTTACTTTCTTCGAGTCAAATTGTTTACTATGAAAAAACTCCTCGCTCTTTCTCTACTTATTAGTTCATTTTCATTTGGTCAAAACTTCTCAGGTTTTACAGGCACTAGTGCTGCCACCCAAAGCAAAGCCGAAGAAACTTTTTTGAAACAGCAGGAAAGTGAACGCTATAAAAACCATCTTAAGAATCTTACAAAAGAACCACACATTGCTGGCTCCAAAGCCAACGAACGGGTGCGCGATTATATGGCTGATGTTATGCGTAAGGCAGGTTTTCAAGTAGAAATTTTTCCATATGATATCTATTTGCCAGTCATGCCCGGCACCGCTTCCGCAGAATTAGTAGAACCAATTCGCTTGCCGCTTAACAACAAGGAATACATTCATAAAGAAGATCCATTCTCTTCCGATTCCAATCTTCCTATTGGATTCAATGCCTACACCGGCTCGGGCGATGTAACAGCCGAAGTAGTCTATGCCAACTTTGGCAGGAAGGAAGATTTTGAAAAACTAAAAGCCCTTGGCGTTTCTATAAAAGGAAAAATTGTACTCGCGCGCTATGGCGGAAACTTTCGCGGCTACAAAGCCAAGTATGCAGAAGAGAATGGAGCTGCTGGACTCATCATTTTTACTGATCCAGGTGATAGTGGGTATGTCAAAGGACTTGTATATCCGGAAGGACCTTATTATGACGAAAGCAGCATTCAACGTGGCTCATTGCTAACGTTGGATTGGACGGGTGATCCGCTTACACCTTTTGAACCCGCACTTCCGCTTGACGGAAAAAAGAAAGTTGTTCGTAAAAAACCAGAAGAAGTAGCGGGCATGCATTTTATACCTGTATTGCCTTTACCTTATGGAGCAGCAAAAGAAATTATTGGAAGGATGAAAGGCCAAGCCGTTCCTGCTGGCTGGCAAGGTGGTTTACCGTTTACGTATCGCATTGAAGGTGGATCGGAATTGAAAGTTCGGGTTAACGTCTCGCAAAAAAGAGAAATACAGCGAGTGTATAATGTTGTGGGTACGCTAGTGGGTAGTGAAAATCCTGATCAATGGATTATTGCTGGTGCCCATTACGATGCTTGGGCGTTTGGTGCAACCGACCCTAACAGTGGCACTGCCATGTTGCTTGCCTTGAGCGAATCGCTCGGAAAACTTAGCCAAGCTGGATATAAGCCAAAACGCACAATAAAAATTGCACATTGGGATGCCGAAGAACAAGGCGTAATTGGATCAACAGAATGGGTTGAACAGTTTCGCGATGAGCTTGATGCAAAAGGTGTTGCCTACTTTAATGCCGATGGCGCAGTGACTGGAAGAAATTTTGGTGCCGCATCAAGTCCTTCATTGAAAGGGCTAGCCATTAATACAACCAAGGCAATCACCTTCACTGATTCTGCAAAATCTATTTTTGATGTTTGGCTTGGCAAGCGCACAACACCAGAACCGCCACTCGGTAATCTTGGTGGTGGGTCGGATCACATTGCTTTTTATACACATGTTGGAATTCCATCTTGGAATGGTGGCACGAGTGGCAACAGCATCTATCATTCAAACTTTGACACCTTTGCTTACTACGAGCGTTTCTGTGATCCCACTTTTAAAATGGGGCCGTTGGTAGAACAAGTATTTGGAGTTATGGCGCTGCGACTTGCCAATGCAGATGTGATTCCTTACGACATTAGCCGTTATGGAAAGGACTTACATACACACTTCGAAGGGTTGCAAAAACTAACAAGCGCGTATGATAAGTCGGCCACACCATTTTCATTTGATGCACTGATTAAAGCTGCTGATGATTTGAAAAAAGTTAGTGAAGATTGCGAAGCAGCGTTGAAAACCGCAAACGAAAAAAATAAGAAAAGCATCAATCAGGAATTGATTGCGCTGGAAAGGCAATGGATTGATAAAGAAGGAATGCAATATGGAAGTTGGTATCGTTCTCTTTATGCTTCACCCGATCCATATAGTGGTTATGCATCCTGGATGTTACCTGCGTTTCAATACGAAGCTGCAAATCGCGAAACAGCAAACTTGAAAAAGTGGGAACAAAAATATTTAGACGCGATAGCGCGTCTGAAAGTGAAAGTTGAAACAATTACAAAGCTTGCGAAGTAATCAGGGCTAAAGCCCAATCATAATTATATAGTATAAACCCCGGCCTTGAGACCGGGGTTTTCTATTGATAGACCTTAGGGCTCTATCATTCTATAAAATCACAACACTAAACGTAATATCTAAATCGGTTTCGCCTGTGTTAGAGGTTGATGTATCGGATTTTAAATCAGGCTGATGTTTTAGCATCACCCGAAACTGGCCTGAAGCCGATGCAGAAGCAGAAACCCACGAAGTTGTAATTCCTAGCGGGCGTCCATTTACATCAACTGAGTTTGCTCCGCCTGTGTAAAGCACTGCATCAGGCCGATTATCTATATTCCCATTTCCTGAAGGTTCAGCAAATACATTGTTAGTCCACGAAAAAAAGAACATGTGCTCATCGCCTTCTTCTTCTACTTCATCAGTAACATTATACTCCGGCTCAGTAACTGCAACCAGGCCATTAATTAAAGAAATGGTGAGTGTATAGCTTGTTGACTTAACTAAGTTTATCGGGCCATCAACGGTTAATTCTCGCACACCCTCACCATCCGGGTCGGTGGCCGTTACCACGACAGCCGCACCACCACCAGGCGGAGTAAACGTAAGCATTGCTTTTGTAATTAACTCCGGGGTATCTTCCTTTTTAGGGTCATCCTCTTTACAGCTCGCAAGGAAAGCTAACGCTGCAATAACCAATACCATACTTACCAATTTGATTGTTTTAAATGGAGTGTTTTTCATAATTGTTTTATTTAGTTAATTGTTAAAAGATACATTTAAAAGAGAGCACTACATTGCGCCCCACATCATCAGAATAATACCTGAAGCGATTTGTGTACTCTCTATATTGTTGATTTAATGTGTTCTCGGATGCAAGTCGGAAATCATATTGCACCCGATCTCGCTTTACAGAAGTTCCAATGGCTAGGTTCCATAACCAATACCCATCGGGTGCAGCCATAAAGTCGAAGTTACTAGAGTCATCTTTAAAGGGATCAATATTTTGTTCCTTATCAGTTATGATTTCCCTTACGGTAAGCACTCGTGGTGCCCGACCTTGTTTTGCGATGTACCTTGTTTTGGTCTCTACATAGAAGTTTCGCAAAGTCGATAGTGCGGGGCGTTCATATCTAAGGGCAACTTCAAATCGATTGGATGGAATGAAAATCAAAAAGTCATGATTGGTAACATCACTGGCTCGCAACAAAGAAACTCTTGGTAGCACCTTCAAATACTTAGCAACTTGCCAGGTAGCCGTAATATCTGCGCCAACAAACAACGCGTCTGTTTGCGTATAGCGAAAGTAGGGATAAACACCTCTTACATTTTGAGTGATTCCTTCTGGTCTCAAATAAATATAATTGAAAATTAAATTTGCATACGGACTTACCTCAATACTGAACCGCGGCCACACCTTTTGGTACGTTGTCACTAACTTAAGCGCCTGTTCGGTTTTAAAGTTTACATCTTTAATATCCATCACTTCGTTGGTGATGTCATTTAACAACAGTCCGTACTCAATGGCTGCCGCGCTTTGGTGTGTTCCTAAGCTATATAGTTCTGCTACATTGGGTGGTCGCCAGGCACTACTCAGATTCAAATTTAATGTTTGATTACTTTTGAGTTGCAGGGTTGCACCGGCACTTGCACTAATGTTATGAAAGGCAAATGAACTTTTAAATAACGTGTTCTTGAAATCAAAACCCGTTACATCGTAGTATCGGTAGTCATACCGAGTACCCAGGTCAATCGTCCAAGCGTTCAAATAAAGTTTTGTTACACCAAAAACACCCCCTGAAAGGTTCGTAAAATTTGGGATGAATGGAATCCGCTGCGTACCAAATACGTTTGCATTATTTTGAATCATGCCGCTCATTCCTACCGAGATTGTTCTCTTGTCGGAGTGAAGGGTCTCCCATTCAACATCCAGCGTATGGGTATTCAATTTTAAATCGATAGCCGGAATTTTTGACAACTCGCCAATGCGAATATCAAACTCCTTGCGATTATTATTTTGAAATCCGTATTGAAGTTTCCACTCACCTTGGGAAGTTAAAAGATGGCCATTCAGCTTTAGAAGGTTGTGACTAACCTCTTGCCTGGGCTCACCAATCGTATATGAAAAATCAGATGTGTATTGTGGCACCGGTCTTTCCATGGCAGTGATTAGATCTTGCAGATTGCCAATAGAGGTTCCCTTTAAAATTCCAATCTCAGTTGCAAAATGGCTAAAGAAAATATCGAAGCCAGCTCTCTCTTTATGGTATCCGGTAGATGCGGAAAAGTTTAACTCTTTAATAGCCGTGTTGGTAAGGGAATAATTGGGTGTATTGAAGTCACCTGTTCGCTTGCCCGTACCTTGCAATCGCCAACCCCATCCATCATGATTCTTGATACCGCCTTCCAACATCCCAGAAACTGTTCCTGACCTTCCATTGCTTTGTAGAATTGTATTGAAGGTACCACCCAACGCGGCAGTTTGTGGAAGTTCAGGAGGATTAACAACAATAACTCCACCTAACGCATCGGTGCCATACTTAATGGCTGAAGCATCCTTTATCACAATAATGTTAGAGGCAACAAACGGATCTATCTCGGGTGCATGCTCGGCACCCCACTGTTGTCCCTCCTGCCGGATGCCATTGTTTAGAATGAGTATGCGCTGACTATGAACCCCATGAATAACAGGTTTAAAAATACCAGGACCTGTCTGAATGCTGTTAACACCCGGAACTTCCTTCAACATTTCACCTAAACTTTTACCGACTATCTCCGCCAATTGTTTTTCGTTGAGTTGTGTAAAGTTGTTTGCGTACTCAATGTGTGCAGCATCATGATGTTCTGTAATTACAACCGGACTCAATTCTCTTACCTCTTCGGTCAGTTCAATTAGTCGGTTAACCGAACCAGAAATCTGAATCTCAAATTCCAAATCCTGATAACCAACATACTGCACCCGAACTTTATATTTTCCAGAACAAATATTCTCAAGTCTAAAATTGCCCGACAAATCAGTTGCCTGACCTTGCTTTTGACGCAGCAAAATAATAGTAGCGCCAACAATCGGTTGTTTCGATTCATCCTGAATATGCCCAGTAAAAACACCGGTGCAAGGAGTTTGCGAATTGGCAGATGTGCATGCATGGAAAGCCAGCAACACGATAATTATTTTTTTGACACACATTAAAAAAATGGATAGAAGCATGAGAACGTTGTGAGGTTCTCATAAATAAAATACTAATCTGTAAAGAAGATTAAGCTACCGGGGGGCCCCTAGAAGGAAGGTTAGTATTGAAACGGTTTGCTAAAACAGCAATTGGTTTTACTGTTGTACCTAAATCAACCTGAATGAATTTATACGAAGAGTTAAAGGAAGCTACATGATCGGAATGAGACAATGCATGACACAACTTGCATTTTTCAAGTTTAGCAACATGCGATTTATGCGCACAGCCGGTCTCTTTTTCAGGATGATAAATGGCTCTATGACAGGAATTTTCTTCCTGAGCAATTGTATGATCAACAATACCTTCTTGTGGATGGATAATTTTATGAAAGGCTTCGAAAGGAGAATTTCCTACCAAATAAAATAAAGCACAGGCTCCAATGGCAAGAATCCTCGAGCCATTTTTGAACAGTTTTAACCACGTGCCTATCTTTAATTTCATGATAAAAGGGAATTTCACCCCTCTTTCGCGCAAAGTAAGGCTTACGCACTGCAAATGCAATCTGATTTCTTTATCCTTTTTTAGGCTAATCTAAATATTTTTTTATTAGGTTCTAATTAAATAAGTTTGCTACTCTAAAAATGAGGATAGTAACCATTATAGCGTTTGTGTTGGCCAATTCATGGGCTGGGGCTCAGACTGGGTCTGTTTCGGGAACGGTGCAGAGCAAAGGAGATCCTACCGCCTTTGTAAATGCGGAAATTGTGAGACTCCAAAAAGGTACCAGCACAAATGAAGAAGGCAAATTCCTACTTGAAAATGTGCCTGTTGGAAATCACAACTTAAAGATTTCAGGAATTGGTTATCAGACCAAAGTCATTCAGGTCTCAGTGATTTTAAACACTATTGTCAGAATAGATGTCGATCTGCAAGAAGATGTTTCTCAATTGGAAGCCGTTGTCGTTACCGGCACGATGAAGGAAGTTTCAAAAATGAACTCACCCATTCCGGTTGAAGTATATTCGACATCTTTCTTTCTTAAAAATCCAACGCCAAACATTTTCGAAGCATTGTCATTGGTAAATGGCGTGCAACCTCAAATAAATTGTAATGTGTGCAACACAGGTGATATACATATCAACGGATTGGAAGGACCATACACCATGATCTTGATTGATGGTATGCCAATAGTAAGTAGTTTGGCAACCGTTTATGGATTGGCTGGCATTCCAAACAGTTTAGTCAAGCGCATGGAGATTGTGAAAGGCCCGGCATCAACTCTTTATGGATCGGAAGCAGTAGGTGGTGTAATTAATATTATCACCAAAGACCCATCTACCGTTCCGACACTTAAAGTAGATGCCTTTGGCACTACCGTTGGTGAATATAATCTGGATGTTTCTTCAAGAGTTAAAGTTGGTAAGTCAAATAGTCTGTTTGGCGTTAATTATTTTCTATACAATCAAAAGCGGGATATTAATAACGACAACTTTACAGATATCACACTGCAAAACAGAATTTCACTTTTTAACAAATGGAGTTTTAATCGACCATCAGGCAAAAACTTTTCACTTGCCGGAAGATATGTTAATGAAAATCGCTGGGGCGGAGAGTTACAATGGACTCCTGAGTTTCGCGGCAGCGATCAACTTTATGGGGAATCGATTTATACGAATCGCGCAGAACTAATTGGAAATTATCAGTTCAACACGGCCACGCCATTCCATCTCGACTTTTCTTATAACTATCACAAACAAGATTCTTATTATGGCATTGTAAAATACTTAGCCTATCAACAGGTTGCTTTTACCCAACTGCGTTGGAATAAAAAAATCAGAAATCATGACTTGCTAAGTGGAATTCCTATTCGATATATCCATTATGACGATAATACTCCGGGTACCGCCCAAAGCTCCGGCATCAACGATCCGAACGTTACTTTCCTTCCGGGAATTTTTGTGCAAGATGAGATAGAGCTTTCTCCAAAAATCACCACCCTGGCAGGCTTGCGTTATGATCGCCACAATGTGCATGGCAATATTTGGACACCACGGCTAAGTTTTAAATACTCACCCAACACCAACAACACACTCCGACTTACTGGCGGCAGTGGCTACCGGGTAGTAAATTTATTTACAGAAGATCATGCCGCGTTAACTGGTTCCCGCGAGGTAGAAATTCTGGCTGATTTAAAACCTGAGCAATCATGGAACGCAAATTTAAATTATGCTCACAATATTATTTTACCAGATGGCTTCATTAGTCTGGATGCAAGTTTATTCTATACCTACTTCACCAATAAAATTGTTGGTGATTTTATTACCGATCCTAACAAAATCATTTACGATAACTTAGATGGGTATGCGGTTTCTCAAGGAGTAACTATTAATGCCGATGCATCGCTGGCCAACAGTTTAAAAATTATCGCGGGCATAACCTGGATGGAAGTTTACCAGATTAGAAATGTAGAAGAAGTACAAACCAAAATACCTCAAGTACAAGCTCCGCGTTTCTCAGGTACGTTTACCGTTAGCTATACACTTGCCCCCAGCAATGTCGTCTTGGATTTAACAGGTCGGGTAACCGGACCGATGTTGCTTCCAGTTGTACCGAATGATTTCAGATCTGCTGAATCTCCTTGGTTTGGTTTAATAAACCTGCAGGCAAGTAAAGTGATTAACAAAAATCTGGAAGTTTATGGCGGTGTAAAAAACCTCCTCAACTTCATTCCAAAAAATCCATTGCTGCATCCAGACGATCCTTTTGATCGGGCCGGAGGAAAATATTTTGATGCTAGCGGCCAACCCCGGCCTGATACAAATCCTTACAGCTACACCTTTGATGCTACTTACAATTATGCGCCCATGCAAGGCGCAAGAGGTGTAGTTGGTCTTAGATGGACGATAGATTAAAACTTCATTTTTAGCTTAAAAAACAAGGTATGCGGAGATTAGACTCTCTATTCTCCGCACATTATGCGGAGAATAATTTTAGATAAGGCAAATAATGGCTTTATTTACCGCACAATATGCGGAGAAAGGCAAACTATATTCATCAATTATCAGGGTGGCCAGCATTTGTGTGGGATCATGAAAAAATGGTTCAACCATTATCCAGGGTTCGCCATCATCAGGGAAAATTATTAGGACACATGGAGGCGTTAGGCTTTCAACTCCGCGAGGACGCATCTTTGCAAACACTTACCACAGAAATAGTAAAGTCAAGTGAAATTGAAGGTGAGATACTCGCCACTGACCAGGTTCGCTCTTCGCTTGCGCGGAAATTAGGGCTCGATGTAATTGGGTTAGTTCCATCTGACAGGCATGTAGATGGTATTGTTGAATTAATGCTGAATGCAACGCTGCTCTTTGATCAGCCACTTACCGAAGAGCGTTTGTTCTCATGGCATTCGTTACTCTTTCCTACAGGAAGAAGTGGGATGTACAAAATTACAGTAGGAAACTGGCGCACCGATGAGCAAGGTCCCATGCAAGTAGTTTCAGGAGCCATGGGACGTGAGCCAATACATTATCAAGCACCTGATGCTGTTAAGGTAGCTGATGAGATGATTACATTTTTAAATTGGTTCAATGCTAACCAGAAAATTGATCTGGTACTGAAAGCAGCACTTGCCCATTTTTGGTTTGTAACCATCCACCCTTTTGATGATGGCAACGGCCGCATTGCCCGAGCGATTTCTGATATGCAGTTAGCGCGATCGGATGGCAGTGCACAACGGTTTTACAGTATGTCAGCACAAATCAGGAAAGAGCGCACAGCATATTATGATTGCCTGGAGAAAACTCAGGGTGCCACACTCGATATAACCGAGTGGATAATGTGGTTTATAGAAAATCTCGATCGCTCGATAAAAGAAACCGAAGAAAACTTACTTGATCTATTAAGCAAAACAAGGTTTTGGGAAAAGCACAATACAAAAGTGTTAAACGAGCGACAACGAACAATGCTCAATAGACTATTCGACAATTTTGAAGGCAAGCTAACAACAAGCAAGTGGAGTGAGATGGCAAAGTGCTCGCCCGATACAGCCTTACGCGATATTCAATCCTTAATTGATCAGGAAATATTAGAGAAAGAACCCGGTGGTGGCCGCAGTACGAGTTATAGAATAAAAAAGGTTTAACTAAACGGTGCGCATTTTTTTGTCACTGATTCACAGATTTATGGCGAGATTTTTAATCAGTGAATCTGTGACTCCTTTTGCTCAATCTATTTCTGAACCAACACCGCCTCCTCAACTATAAAATTCCCATGCTCCAGATCAGAGTCATTTAGCTTAAGCTTTCCTTTTATGCGAATATATTGATCGGGGTCAAATTTTGGAGCGGCTGTTTTGAAATAAACTTCAGCGATGGATTCAGGGCCGGCACCACCACAAAAAAAACATTGGCTAAACGGAAACTTAGAAAGGATGATGTATGCATTCCCGTCCACATCAATAGGCAGGTAGTAACCTTCCAAATCAATTTGTTTTCCTACTTGTGCTTTCAACTCTGTTGAAAATGTTGGAAATAAAAAATACTCGGCCGCCTTCTCATTGTACTTTGCATCAAATTTTGTTTTAGCAAAAACTGCCCAGGTATCAGGTTTGGTTTGCGTAAATCCCGTAAGGGATGCGAAAAGAAAAATAATGAGAGCAAGCGTTTTGTTCATATCAAACATATTTGGATTAAAAATAATCAATTTTAAATGAGCTAAGTTTAAAACTACATCAACGGAAAAATAGTAATGGCTTTTAGCAAGTTTTTTGGCAAAGGCGTCAGACCGCTTTTTGCGATAGTTAAAAAGCGGCCAGACGCCTACAGTTAATCTAATTCCCGGCCAGCACTTTATGTATGTCAGTGCGGTAAGCTTGAAAAGAAGGGATCAGAGAACAAATAATCCCCAACAGCAAGCTTCCTCCAAAAAGAAACAATTCTTCTTTATAAAATATAGTAGCGCTTATCCCCGTCTTCTGACTTTCCGCCACAAACGCAGTAAACAAATAAAGCACACCATGCCCCAGCGCCATTCCAATCAAACTTCCAAATAGTGTTAGCGTAATTCCTTCCAGTTGGGTGGCGACAACTAATTTTGTGCGACTCGCACCCATCGAACGCATGATAGCCAAATCATATTTTCGTTCTTTCAATGAATTATAAAGCGCTATAAAAATGCTAAGTGCTGAAATAAATATTAACACATAAGCAAAACCATTCAGTGCCTGCACGCCTACTCCGAGAATAGAAAAAAGTCGGGCTGCCTCGAAAGCTGGAGAAGCCGCTTGCATATTGGTTTGGGTATTGATGTATCTGGGCAACTGGATTGCAGCTATCGGATTTCGATACTTGATTAACAAACTGGTTATTTCTTTTGTTGAGTCACCTGCCGCAATTGTCGGCACCAGAATAGAAGTATCTGAAAATACTTTTTCTACATTAATCGAATCATGCTCTTCATGCACTTTCCAAATACTAGACACATTTGTGAGAATCAGATTATCGATTACACTATTCAATTTTTTTAAAACTCCGCGCACAACAAACGGATTTTCAGCGTGCGCATGGCCTTCCTTACTAAGTCCGTGAGCACTTTCAAACGTATCTCCAACTTTTAGTTTTAGAATCTCCGCTGCTGCTGCACCTACAACCACTTCCAAATCACTTACCCACCAAACTCCGGATGCAAGTTCTGCTTGATACAAATCGGCATAAGCAGTATTTGTTCCCACAATTCTGAAATTTTGATAACTATCCCCTAAAGCCAATGGAATTGCACTCTTCACCAACCGGTGCTTTGCTAACCGCTCTGCTTCATTGAGTTTAATATTGCCGGTGGGAAAATCAATATGAAAAATATTGCAAAGAATTAATTGTAACGGACTTCCCTTTGCACCAACTACAAGATCAATTCCTTTTGTGTTATCGGAGATTTTTTCTTTCAGCTGATTGCTGAAGAGCAGTAACACTGTAATAACAGCAATACCAAGCGAAAGCAATAAGATATTAAGCAACGTATTAAGCAGTCGCGCTTTTAAATAACTAAATACAAGTAGTACCAGATTCATAATTGGATCAGGTTACTGATTTTACTTCTCAACCGTTGGTCATGCGTGGCAATAATCAGCGTAGCATTATTTTGCTGCGCCACTGAAATTAACAAGTCGCTTACCTTATCACAATTCTTATCGTCTAATGCAGATGTTGGCTCATCGGCTATAATAATTGCTGGCTTATTTAATACAGCGCGGGCAATGGCTACTCGCTGTGCTTGGCCTAAACTTAAATCCTGAATTCGTGAATGTTTCTTTTCACCAATCCCTAGCTGCTCAAGCACATCATCAATCCGCGCTGAATCTTGGTCCAATCCCGCAAGGAAAGGCGCCATCAATAAATTCTTTTCAACGGTAAGCGCCTGAATTAAATGGTTGCGTTGAAAGATAAATCCGTAGTGCTTTCCGCGAAAGCGATCAAGATTTGATTCTGAAAGATTTGCTATATCTGTTCCTCCAACTTCAATATTGCCGCGCTGCGATTTCAATAATCCGCCAAGTAAATGGAGTAGAGTTGTCTTGCCACTACCCGACTCGCCAAGCAACAAAAACTGTTCACCTTTTTCTATGAGCAAATCTTTGAATGAAATTTCCTTTTCAAAATTATAAGAATATCTAAGCGAGGTGGTTTTTATCATTCGGTGCAAAATAAATAAAAGGAGTCGTTAAAGAATTTCCTTTTCAGTAATCGGCAAAACTTATTTCTTTAAGGTCAAAATGTTGTTCACCTTTTTCAGTTGTAACTATTAACCGGCCACGTTTATCAATGTTTGTGATTTTACCAATCAGCTCACCATTCGCTATTTTAAACCTATGATTCTCTCCTCTTCTGTAAAGATTAGTCAGGTAATCCGCTTCCAGCTCCTCAAGTTTTCCGGCTCGTAATTGCATGAACCTGACCTCCAAAGCTTGTAAAAGGTTTGACAGTTCAGTTTGTAAATCAAATTCATGATTGGCTTCCAAACTCAACGAGGTTGCTTTTGTGGTTTCAAATTTTGCCTGATTTACATTCAGTCCTATTCCTACAATCGAAGTCTGGATGGATTCCCCAGCGATTGAATTTTCAATTAAAATTCCACAAACCTTGCGCTCATTAATAAGCACATCATTCGGCCACTTGATTTTAACGCTTTTTTCAGTTTTTTCTTTCGAATAATCGGAGATGGCTAATGCTATTATCTGCGTTAATCGGAATTGCTGATCGGCTCGCAAGAAGGAAGGCTTTAGAATCAGCGAAAGCGTAAGATTTTTACCAGGCTCTGAAATCCATTGGTTGCCGCGCTGGCCTCTACCTTTATATTGATTATTAGTAATGATAACAGTGCCTTCTACCACCGACTCGCGGTCGGCAAGTTCAGCCGCCAGCGTATTGGTGGAGTGACATTCTGGCACATAAACAAGCTTCTTTCCTATGAAAAGGGTATTGGCAGGGATTTTATACAAGGTATTTTGGTTAGCTTTGCAGATTGTTCAAAATCAAAATTCGAAGATAGTTAATGGCTAAAAGAAAGAAGGGGGTAGATTCAGAAAAACTAAGTGATGCCATTGTAAAAGGAATGCAGGAAAAAAAGGCCACGGACATCGTGTTGTTAGATTTGAGGAAAGTCAAAAACGCAGTAGCCGACTTTTTTGTAATCTGTTCTGGTAATTCAGACAAGCAATTAGAGGCAATCAGTGACTCAATAGATGAGCAAGTCTATAAAATTGTGAAAGAAAAGCCCTGGCACTTGGAGGGCAAAAAGAATAAAGAGTGGATGATTCTCGACTATATAACTGTTGTATCACATGTCTTCCGAAAAGATCGCAGAGGTTATTACGCGTTGGAGAAGCTTTGGGGCGATGCAGAAATCACAGAAATAGAAGATTAAGAACTTTAAATGTAATCAGACGTTAATCAATTGAAATTTTTATAGTAATGGCAGACAAGGAAAGAAAAATAGTATCACCAAAAGTTCCAAAACCTAATTATCAAATGTGGGTAATTCTGGCTTTGGTGGCCACCATATTAGGTGTTAGTTGGCTTACTCGCAGTGGCGAATTAGTGGATATCGGTGAGAGTCGCTTTGCCGATATGGTGAAGTCTGGGGATATCAGAAAGCTCGTTCAAATTAAAAGTGAAAACATCTGGGTTGTTGAAATAACGCTAAAACCAGAGGCGCTTAATAATGCCAAGTACAAACAAGAAATTGAGCGCAGCAGCCCTTGGGGGATCAGCGAAAACGGTCCGCATTATAAAATTAAAGTAGGCTCAATAGATAAGTTTATTGAGAAGTACGATGCGCTAACCAAGAACATGACTCAGCGAGTTGACATTAAAGTAGAAGACCGACAGGATTATACGAACATGTTTTTCAACATCGGGTTTCTGGTGTTGCTTGTTTTTGGTTTTTGGATGTTGATGCGCAGAATGACTGGTGGTGGTGGCCCCGGTGGTCAAATCTTTAACATAGGAAAATCAAAGGCCGCTCTTTTTGATGCAGAGAGCAAAGTAAAAATTACGTTTGCCGATGTTGCTGGTCTTGAAGAAGCCAAGGAAGAAGTAAAGGAGATTGTTGATTTTCTAAAGACGCCACAAAAGTTTACAAAACTGGGTGGCAAAATCCCGAAAGGAGCGTTATTAGTTGGCCCTCCCGGAACAGGTAAGACCTTGCTTGCAAAAGCAGTTGCCGGTGAAGCCGCGGTTCCATTCTTCTCTTTATCAGGATCTGACTTTGTGGAGATGTTTGTTGGAGTTGGTGCAGCGCGCGTACGCGATTTGTTCAAGCAAGCCAAAGAAAAGGCACCTTGTATCGTTTTTATAGATGAGATTGATGCTATTGGCCGTTCACGTGGAAGAGGTCAAATGCCTGGATCAAACGATGAGCGTGAAAACACACTTAACTCGTTGCTTGTTGAAATGGATGGTTTTGCTACAGATAGTGGCGTAATTATTTTGGCTGCTACTAACAGACCTGATGTATTGGACTCTGCGTTGTTGCGCCCAGGTCGTTTCGATCGTCAGATTAGCATTGATAAACCAGATATTGCTGGTCGTGAGCAAATATTTAAAGTTCACTTGAAGCCTATTAAGCTTTCAAAAAATGTAGATGTAAAGAAATTGGCTGGTCAAACTCCTGGTTTTGCCGGAGCCGAAATTGCCAACGTGTGTAACGAAGCTGCTTTGATTGCTGCGCGTAAGGATAAGACTGAAGTTGAAATGCAAGATTTCCACGATGCTATCGACAGGGTAATTGGTGGTCTTGAAAAGAAAACGAAAATCATTTCGGCTGACGAGAAGAAAATAGTTGCTTACCATGAAGCAGGTCATGCTGTAGCGGGTTGGTTCTTAGAACATGCCGATCCATTGGTAAAGGTTAGTATCGTTCCGCGTGGAGTTGCTGCCTTAGGCTATGCCCAGTATCTACCAAAAGAACAATTCCTTTATCAAACTGAACAGTTGATGGACGAAATGTGTATGACGTTTGGTGGTCGTGCAGCGGAAGAAATTGTTTTTAACAAAATCTCTACCGGTGCATTGAGCGACCTTGAGCGGATCACTAAGTTGGCATATAGCATTGTGACCGTGTATGGTATGAATAAGGAAATTGGAAACATGTCATTCTATGATTCCAAGCAAAATGATTACGCCTTTAATAAACCATACTCCGAGGCTACAGCCGAAAAGATTGACATAGAAGTAAAGAAGATCATTGACGCAGCGTTCGAGCGTACAAAGGCATTATTAGAAAAACATCGCGAGCATCTGGAAGTAATTGCAAAAGAACTTTTGGAGAAAGAGATTCTATTTCAAAGTGATCTTGAACGCTTGATAGGTAAGCGCCCCTTTGCAACCCAAACTACCTACGAAAAGTTTACGAATGGAACGGTTGTTGAACCTGAAGGCACATCCTTACCTACTGTTGATGGTTCGGATGCAGAAAATAAAAGAACAGAACCCACTCAAGAAGAGAATAAAAATTATTCTAAATAATAGTTTCGATACGTTCTTTAAAGCCTTCAGGTAAATCCTGAAGGCTTTTTCATTATAAAGTTTCCATACAAACCGTTTGAGCGTTTTCAACCCTCAGCCATAAAATGACAATTTGAAATACTCCTTTTTTTCATTGCCCTCAGTTTTGCCTTTATTTGTAAAGTATGACTCATACTATTTCGCTGCCTGCGGACAAAAAAATTTACTTTGCTTCTGATTTTCATTTGGGAGTACCGAATGCAAAGAGCAGCCTTGCCCGCGAGAAACGCATTACAACCTGGCTTGATTCAATTAAATCGACAGCTCATTCCGTTTATTTGTTAGGTGATATTTTCGATTTCTGGTTCGAATACAAACACGCAATCCCGAAAGGATTCATTCGCTTTCAAGGCAAACTAGCTGAATTGCGGGACACGGGAATTCCTATTTATTTTTTTACAGGCAATCATGATATGTGGTTGTTTGATTACTTCGAAAAAGAGTTAGGCATCGTAATTTATCGCGACCCACAGACACTAATCGTCAACGAACAAAAAATATTAGTTGGCCATGGCGATGGACTAGGACCTGGAGATGGTACTTACAAGATTCTTAAGAATTTTTTTAATAGCGGAGTTTGCCAGTGGCTCTTTGCGCGTATTCATCCTAATCTTGGCATCAGCCTTGCTAACTATTGGAGTCGCCAAAGTCGCATTAGCAACATGAAGTTGGAAGAGAAATTTACCAACGAAGAAAACGAGTTCTTACTTACTTATTGCAAAGAAGTGGAAAAAACTAATCATCACGATTTTTATGTTTTTGGGCATCGGCATTTACCACTTGATCTCGCTGTATCGTCAACCAGTCGATACATTAACTTAGGTGAGTGGGTTCATTTTGATACGTACGCTGAATATAATGGGGAGCAAGTATCCTTAAAGAAATTTGAAGTCCATGCATAAAAGCACTCGATTATTTTTACTCTTTGCTTTTACAAGCTCTTTTGCTCTTGCGCAAACTGATCTCAAGAAAATTAAAGAGTGGAAAGTTAGCGATGTAACTTTTATGGCCGAAGATCGCTTGGGGGATTTCTTTATCGTTCAAAAGACCGGAAAAATTAAAAAGTATGATCTCAACGGTAAAGTATTGGCTTCTACTTCAGAAAAAGGCGTAACGTTAATCGAACCGTGGTATCATCCAAGCATTTTTATTTACAAGCGCAGCAAACAACAGTATATTCTTTACGGACGCAATTTTGAGAATCGTGAAGAGTCCGTTATCGAACCTTCTATTGCCATTGAACCATACCTAGCTTGCCCAACGCACGATAATAAACTTTGGATTTTTGATAAGGCCGACTACTCCTTAAAAAAAGTGAATCGTTATACCAACGAAGTCATTCATGAGTTTGAAATAGACCGAGAACTTGTTACCAATCAACCTGAGTTTACCTATTTGCGCGAATACCTGAATCTTGTTTTTCTTTTAGATAAGAACTCAGGTATTCTTATTCTAAACCATTTGGGATTGGTGATTAATAAAATTGAAATCAAAAATCTAAAAGGTTTTTATTTCTATGGAGAAGAAATTTATTACCTCGAAAATGATAAGCTTAAGTTTCTGAACCTTTTAACAGAAAAAGAACATGAAGTGAGCCTACCGCCTGGAACGCAACAAGCAATTATCACAGATGAGCGGATTATTATTCTAAACAACTCAAGCAAAGTCGCGCTTTATACTTATTCATTGGAGCCACAATAGCTTTCAACTGTGTTCATTTTTGAACATCTTTGTACGCATAGGCACAATTTAATTTAGGAAAACGTCAATTGCGCACAGTTTAGGTAATGGCATAATTTTCTCTCTATATAAAATAACTTAACCCTACTCACTGTGAACGAAGGCGGTAAAATCCTGATGATTGATGACGATGAAGATGTTCTTTTGGCAGCAAAAATGCTGTTGAAAAAATCTGGTCATCAGGTAATCATTGAAAAAAATCCAAACAAGATTCCTTTTCTTCTAAATAATGACACCTACGATGTGATTTTGCTGGATATGAATTTCAGCAAAGACACAACCAGCGGCAAGGAAGGCTTCGAATGGCTAAAGCAAATTAAAGAACGTGACCCTGATGCGGTGGTCATAAACATTACTGCGTTTGGCGATGTGGAAATGGCAGTGCGTGCATTGAAAGAAGGCGCTACCGATTTCATTTTAAAGCCGTGGCAAAATGAAAAATTAGTTGCCACTATTTCAACCGCGATTAAATTAAAAAAATCATACAACGAAGTTGATAAGCTGCGCAAGGCCAAGCAAATATTGGAAGAGCAAATCAGTCAGCCATTCCGCGATATCATTGGTGAGAGCGTAGCGTTGAAAGAAGTATTCTCTCTAATTGATAAGGTCGCCAAGACAGATGCAAACATTTTGATTTTAGGTGAAAACGGAACCGGTAAAGAATTAGTGGCACGAGCCATCCATCAAAAGTCAATGCGAAAAGATAATTCGTTTGTCGCGGTTGATATGGGCGCCATCACTGAGACTCTTTTTGAAAGTGAATTGTTTGGTCATAAGAAGGGCTCGTTTACCGATGCGCGGGAAGATCGCCCAGGAAGATTTGAGCTAGCGAACGGTGGCACTTTATTTTTAGATGAAATTGGAAATCTAAGTTTAAGCCTTCAAAGCAAATTGCTAAGTGCATTGCAATCACGGCAAATAACACGCGTAGGCGCAAACCAAGCGGTAGATGTTGATATTCGTTTGGTGTGCGCGACCAACATGCCGCTGCATCAAATGGTGAAAGAAGGAAAGTTTAGACAAGATTTATTGTATCGGATTAATACCGTTGAGATAACGATACCTCCTTTATGCGACCGAGTGGATGACATCCCGATGCTGGCAACTCATTTCTTAAACTACTATTCTAAAAAGTATAGAAAAGAAGTTCTTAGTATCTCACCGACCGCGGTGAATAAACTCAAAAAATATCCATGGCCAGGAAACGTGCGCGAACTACAACACTCAATCGAGCGCGCGGTAATCATGGCCGATTCGGCAACACTACAGGAAAGTGATTTTCTTTTCAATCGCAAGGGTGGTAATGACTCCGCAACCGATTCACTTAATCTTGATGAAGTTGAAAAAGCAGCGGTTGTAAAAGCAATACAACTTCATAGCGGAAACATTTCAAAAGCTGCTGAAGAACTTGGATTGACCCGCGCTTCTCTTTATAGAAGAATGGAAAAATATGGACTTTAATTGGCGATCACCTTTAGTAACGCGAGTAGGCATACTCGTATTTACTATTGTTGTATTTGCATACTTAACGGTTTCAAGCGATCGCAGTTACTTATTAATACTTGCCGTGCTTGGCGCTATCGCATTTCAGGTCTCTAAGTTGATGAAGACGGTCGAAACATCGAATGAGAATATTGCTTCCTTTTTAGATTCCATTCGATTTGATGATCTGTCGCAAACTTTTAAAACGGATAGTCACGAGGCCGGAGTAAAAAAATTGCACACCGAACTAAACGAAGCACTTGCCGGCCTGCGCTTTACACGAAAAGAAAAGGATTCAGAATATCAGTTCTTCAAAAATATTGTTCAACATGTGGCAATCGGATTGCTCACTTTCAAAAAAGATGGTTCTATTCAGATTATGAACACTGCCGCCAAGCGATTGCTGCGTGTAACCAAAGCCGATCAACTTTCAGACTTAAAAGGAGTAAGTGAAACGTTAGTTGATACATTCGTAAAATTAAAAACAGGTGGCCGCGAATTACTTCGTTTAAAATTTGGTGACGAAACAATTCAGTTATCTGTATTCGCCATCGAACTCACCTTGCGCGATGAAGAAGTTAAACTCATTTCAATGAGCAACATCCAGAGCGAACTTGAAGAAAAAGAAATGGAGGCCTGGCAAAATCTGGTGCGCGTACTCACACATGAGATCATGAACTCGGTGACTCCTATCTCTTCCCTTGCGGGGATTGTAGAAGAGGATTTAAAAATTCGAATTGATGAACCCACTGAAGTTCCGCTAAAGCGAGCCGATCTGGAAGACATGTATTTGTCTTTGCAAACCATTAGCAAACGAAGTGCCGGCTTAATCCGATTTGTGAAAGAGTTTAGAAATCTAACTCAAATACCAAAACCAAAGCTGGCTGAAGTTCCTGTTAAAGAATTGTTGGAAGAACTTGCTCTACTTCATAAAAAAGAACTTAGCGATCAGTCAATAAATGTTACAATCAATGTAAAGCCTGAAAACTTATTCATTTTGGCTGATAAAATAATGATTGAGCAAGTGCTTATTAATCTAATTAAGAATGCGATTCAGGCATTTGATGAGCAAATAGATAGGCGCATTGAGTTATCTGCTTTTTCAAATGAGAAAGGTCGGGCTGTTATTTCAGTAAAAGATAATGGAGCCGGTATAGATACCGAAGCCCTTGAAAAGATCTTTATCCCATTCTTCTCCACAAAGAAAACAGGTTCGGGTATTGGTCTAAGTTTATCAAAACAGATCATGCGCCAGCACGAAGGCAACATTACAGTTAAGTCAACGCTGGGTGAAGGCACCGAGTTTCTGTTGAGGTTCTAAATTTTTTAATCACCCAAGGCGTCTGTCCGCCTGCCTTTGCCGGAGCTTCTCGCAGACAGGCTCGAAGCGGTCTGACGCCTAACCGTAGTATTAACTCTGATAATTAGAAGCAATAAATAGAAAGTTCGGAAAGATTATTAGCTTTGAACAACAGCTAACCCTATGCAGGACGTTCAAAAGAAAGTACACGCCATCCTTATTGAAAAATTAGGCATTCCCGATTCAGAAATTACCCCCGATGCAAGTTTTGTTAAAGACCTGGGCATTGATTCGCTCGATTATGCAGAGTTGGTAATGGAATTTGAGCAGACTTTCGATATCAAAATTCCGGATGATGATGCCGAAAAAATGCAGACCATTGGTCAGGCGGTCGGGTACATTCAAAGTAAATTGAGCGCTTAATAGGCTTGTATTAAGTTAACTCATAATAACTACAAAATCTTTTTGCTGATTTCAATTCCCCAGCAACAAAAGGTAATTGTTTGTCAAGTGTCGATAACGGGGCATAATACCAGCCGTTCTTAGCTTCATTCCAAAATACAACATACTTTTCCAGCGAAATCATGAGTACATCCATCTCATAAATCTCCTCTTCATCTTTATCATGAAGGCCTGTGAACTGAAGTATGATGTGATTCTTCTTATTTAATTCACCCTTATTGCAGTCAATGCTATTCAAACGCATCAATAGGCGGTGCTCCTGATCCCAGGCTTTAAATTTTATTTTTCGCTTTTTAAATTCCATACTGAAAGAATATACCTTTACTGCATTGCAAACCGATGGACGAAAATAAGAAGGTATTATTCATTATCAATAAATACTCAGGCACAGGCTATCAACCGGCTGTGGAAGGAAAAATTTTGACTCGGTGTACCGATCTTGGATTCGAGCCGTTCATAGAATTTACGCAAGGTCGTGGCCATGCTACCGAATTAGCAAGAGATGCAACAGCTTCTAAGGCGTTTGCAATAATTTTTGCCGTTGGCGGTGATGGCACTGTAAATGAAGTGGCTCAAGGTATAGTTGGATCTGACCAAATAATGGGAATTATACCAAAAGGTTCAGGCAATGGTTTATCTCGTCACCTTTGCATTCCTATAAATTTTAAAGAGACGCTTCAATACATTGGTTCAACCAAAGTGATCTCTATAGATACCTTCCAAATCAATGACCAATTATCCATGAATGTGTCGGGAATTGGTTTTGACGGTCATATTGCACGCCTATTCGGACAGAATGGAAAGCGGGGTTTGATAGGCTACAGTAAACTAGTACTTAAAGAGTTTTTTAGTTATCAGGATTTTCCGATTCACGCTTACATTGATGATCAACTAACAGAAACAAAAGCCTTCATTATTGCTTTTGCAAACTCCTCGCAGTTCGGAAATAATGCACGTGTGGCTCCCTATGCATCGGTACAAGATGGAATTCTTGATATTAGTTTTATCCGCAAAATTCCGCTTACACAAGTTATCGGATTTGCCAGCAAGATGTTTAATGGCACGCTCAATCGCTCAGCTTTTGTTGAAATCAAAAAAGGAAAAAAAATCACACTTTCGTTTACTGAGGCAATGCCTTTTCATATTGATGGCGAAGGAAAAGAGCCAGTAAAAGAATTCAATATTGAAATTAAACCGGCATCCCTTCGAATGCTGGTGCCGGCAAAATCCACCACCCCCATTTAGAAAATATTCCAAAAGGTTTTAACCAGAAATATCCTTTGTTCGTACAACGTAGGGTTAATTCAACCCCATAAACCCTTACTACAATGAAAAAATTAGTTACCCTTGTCTGCTTTATCATCACGCTTTCATCTGCGTGGGCGCAAAGTTTAACCTCGCCACCCAGTGGCGACAACCAAAAATCGAAAGTCACTCAATTTATTGGCCCCGTGGAGGTATCCATTACCTACAGTAGTCCTGATGTGCATAGTCCTAATGGGGAAGATCGCACCGGCAAAATCTGGGGCGAAGTCGCTCACGTTGGATTTATTGATCAGGGTTTTGGACCCTCCAAAGCAGCACCTTGGCGCGCTGGAGCCAATGAAAATACAACGTTCACGGTTTCGCATGATGTGAAAATTGAAGGCAAAGATTTGAAAGCCGGCACTTATGGATTGTTTCTGGCAGTATCAAAGGAGGGGCCTTACACCTGGGTTTTCTCAAAAAACAGCACCAGCTGGGGAAGCTATTTCTATGATGCCAAAGAAGATGCTTTGCGCGTGGATGTAGCGCCTCAAGATGCTCCTTATACGGAGTGGCTTACATACGGATTTGATGACCGGCAACCTGCATCGGCAAAAGCATCTTTAACATGGGATAAAAAAAGAGTCCCGTTTAGCATTGAAGTATCAAACATTAACGACATCTACCTGGCCAAAATGCGGGCTGAGTTAAGATCCTCCCTTGGTTTTGATTATCAAAATTGGTTGGCAGCTGCTCAGTTTTGTGTGCAAAATAAAACCAACCTGGAAGAAGCATTGACTTGGGCCGAAACTGCGGTAAGTGCTCCCTTTGTTGGGCAGGAAAATTTCAATTCATTGCAAACAAAAGCTGCTGTGCTAAATGCATTGGGTCGAGATGCTGAAGCGAATGCCATTATGGATAAGGCTATTAAAGATCCTGCGGCAACTGTTCAGTCTATTCATCAATATGGAAGAACCTTGTTGCAAGCTGGCAAAAATGATAAAGCTCTTGAGGTCTTCAAATACAACGCTCAAACGCATCCAGAAGATAAGTTTACACCAAATGTAGGATTAGCAAGAGTCTATGCTGCCAAAAGCGACAAGAAGAGTGCTATTAAATATTGGGAATTGGCCATTAAAAATTTGCCTGTTGAGCAGAGACAATTTTTACCACAGTATCAGGCCGAAGTTGATAAGTTGAAAACTGGAAAATAGGAAGTTCATAGTTTAGGGTCCACAGTTAACAGTCGACTGTGGACCGTAGACTTTACCTACAAATTCATCTATAAAAAATTGTCTTTGGTCGATATGATTGCCTGAGCGGGATCGTTTATTCAAAAAGATGTATTTATTTTGCGTTATGAAAAGGTTCTTTCAAATCTGCTCTTGTGCATTTTTAGTAGGATTTATCGCTTTTCCAGCATTTTCCCAGGAAGGTGAATCGGAAGATCCTGTAATTGTTTATGATCCCCTGTTCTGGAAATCAGAATTGAAATTAAAGGATAGCCAGTGTCAATCCATCCAACAGATCAATTCAGAATATTATCAATTGATTGAATCTACCGTAAGAAATTCGGATGTTTCATCTCCGGATTTAAAAGAAATTGCTAAAGAAGGACTTGTTGAACGCAGTCAAAAAATCTGGGACACATTTCAAACGAATCAAAAAAGAAAATGGGTGAAGATGTGGCAAAACCAATACACAGGTTCTTGATTACTCTTCCATCACCTTTTCCATCTCATCTCTAACCAGTTCTTTACTTTCTCGATCCGAATAGGGCCGTAACTCATCCTTAAATAATTTTGAAATTAAACCGCACGTACCGCACCTACGCATCGCTTTCCTTCATAACGATGCAACTATTGTCATTATGGGTATAAGCGCCAGTGCCTCAGTACTCATAGTAACTTTGAGATAAAGAAACGGCAGTCACCAGAATCACATCCCATAAATAATTTTATGAGTTCTGTAACTTGCCTCGAAAGTATTCAACACAATACATTTATTACCTCTCATGATTATTAAAAAACTGGCCGTACCCTTCATCAACGACAAGCTGCTGCAACAGGTGGAACATTGTACCATCGCCACCGCGGCCATTTCCGAAGCTGGTTTCGATTTTATCCGCAGTCGCATTCCCACCAAAACGAAAATGGAAATCGTAACAGGGCTCGATGTGCCTACCTCACCCGAAGTGCTGCGCAGAATCTGGCGTAACTACCAGGGGCGCATCACGCTAAATATCTATACACGTAACTTCTTCCATGCCAATGTGTACATCTTCGATTTACCATTTCGTAAGTCCGTTGCTTTTGTTGGCTCCGGTCACTTCACGCTCGAAGGCATCAAAGACGGTGAAGAACTCTTCTACAAAATTACCGATGCAAAAGAAATTGAAACCCTGAAATCATGGTTCATCGGCTACTACGAATTTGCTGAGCCACTCTCTGAAGCGCTCATCGATGAATATGAATTGCTTTATCCTACTCTCAAGCAACGCGACTATCTATCGCGACAAGAAAAAAAACAAGTACTTGCACTTACTACGGCAGGCTTTAGTTGGGATCACATCAGGTTAAAACATCAATTCTTTAAAAAAGAAGATTACCTCGCCCTCAGCAGTAGTAAAGCACGCATCACTACACCCGAACTTCATGCAGAACGTGTGAGTGTACAAAACAAATTGCTACAACTTCACGAACAGATCAAGGATCATGTACGCAAATTGAAATTACATGAAGCCGCTGATAGCAGCGCGGTTGTAAGCAGCCATGATCCAGCAAAGCATACTGATCGCCAACTGCGCAGCATGTGGTTGACCTATGGCCGCAGTGCAGCTGAGTTGATAAAATACGGTACCGACACCGCGTTGGCCGATGTAATGCAGTTGCAAATCATCCTCCGCCAAACAGAAATAGGTATTTGTTTAGTGGCAGGCACGCCCAACACAGGAAAAACCGATCGCGAATATTTTAAACACAAGATGAATGATGCCGAATACCGCAAAGATTTTTTCACGTTGTTTACCGCACTAGGAGCCGGATATTTTATTGAAGTGGCCTGCGAGCGAAAACCCATTGAGAGTTTTGCCAATGAAGATGCGTTATGGGAATTTACCAAAGCTGATCAGTGGATGTACTATGCATTCACGATCGGAATAAACTATGCGCCTGAAGGAGTTGCTATCAGTACCGAAAACATTGCCACCACCATCATCAAGGAATTTGACAAACTGGTGTTGATTTATCGTCACATAAAGGCGGTGGATTAATTGCGGGGCGCTATGCCATTGTCAGTGTTCTTCAGACAAGGCCCAAAAATACCAACATGGTGGAGAGAAGACGCACGCAACAAACACATGGGCATCTCTAAAAACCCTTGCTTTCATTACCTCAACCCCTGCCCCTTCTCCAGAAGAGAAGGGTAAGCGGAGTTTTTAGAGATGCCCACATTTAATAATGGTTCATCACTTTCTCATCAACTCCCCGAGCGTTTTTAAACCTTTCTCTACCTTATCGCTCCACGGCAGGCCGTAACTCAGTCGGAAGTAATTTTGAAATTGACCTTGCGAGGAGAAAATCTGACCAAGGGCCTTTATGGCTTAATTGGCTATCGGCTCTTACTATTTTCATCAAGTCACATTTTATTACACACCCTGTATCACAAGGATACAAATTGTATGGCCTGTTTGCAGAACGTATGCGCTATGCACTCGAAAATGCATTGCTTTAGTTAAATAGTTGTAGTACAAACCACTACACAATTTTCAGCATTCCTACTATTTATCGGGCGCGCAGCTATCTGTTGCTTTGTGACATCAAAATGCTGTGAGAAACGATTAAATAATATCATCATGAAAAAAAATATTCTTCTACTACTACTACTGTTTACTGGCCTTGTTCAGGTTGGGTTTTCCCAAAATATTGGGATCAACGCCACAGGCGCTGCACCTAATGCCAAGGCGATGCTTGACATCTCATCCACTACTACCGGATTGCTAATACCCAGCATGACGGCAGCGCAACGGGATGCGATAACTGCTCCGCCCAATGGTTTGCAGATTTATAATATAACTACCAAAACCACCGATGTGTATCGGTTCAGTCGTTGGGAATCGACTGCTTATGTAGCGCCCAGCACAAATCTTGTTTATGTCTATTCGCTGGCTGATTTACCTACGCCTGCCGGAAGCGCTATTACACTTGATGCTACAAAAATGTACGTGTTCTCAGGAGTGGTTGATATCGAATCTAACTATCTCAATCTGAATGGTGCCGGCTTGCGCGGAACCGATCCTGCAAAGGACGGTGTTATGTCAACAGTAAGTGGAGGCGTATTGCGCAGTACGGGCGTGAGTGTATTTCTTGAAAATCTTGTGGTGATACCAGCAAGCGCAGCCACTAAAGCGTATGACTTTGCCGATGCTACCGGCACTAAGTACTGCAATCTTTTTTCAGGCTGTTCAGTAGTGGATGCGGTAACACCTAGCCTGGGCGTTGGTCAAATCAGTGGTTTTATTGCAGCAACGATTACCAAAAACTATTGGGCCTGTAAGGACGGAATAAAAGTAGCGGGCACGATGGGAAAATTTACCTCTGCGTATAATTTCATTACCGATATCACTGCCGGATCAGGCATAGAATTTCTTGCAGGCGCAACCGTCAATGACGTTGATCTCGCTAACAATTATTTCATCTACACGGGCCAGACGGGGATTAAAGTAAATGCAGGATCTACTATTGACCGAGGCCGAATGACTACCAATATGTTTCGAGATGTCGCCAATCCCTTACAAGGAATAGACTCATACTCTCCTGGATGGAGCATGTCGCAGAACACTGATGTGCCAAATTCCAGAGCATATAGTTTTATTTACTTTTCTACCAATACAACACCAACAGCGTTACCTACTGCATTCGGTACTTTTCATAAAATACAGGGGGCAACTACCACAATTGACGCAAAGCGTTTTGAAACAAGTGATAATAGAATTACATACATTGGTGTTGAGCCAATAGTTGGTAAAGTCTCAATTGTAATTGGTGCGAAGGCGCCAGCTAATAATTCTGATTATTCAATTGGACTAGGCAAAAATTCAGTGGCTCTTATAGCTCCTATTTCTTCGATGGCTTCTACTACAAATGGTCAATCTTTTCAAATTATTTTAAATACGGAAGTGGATTTAGTTACTGGAGATTATCTCGAAGCTTATATCAGTCGAAGAAGTACTAACACTTCACTCACCGTTGTAGAGTTGCAATTTAGAGTAACTGACTAACCTTCTAAAATCATCGATCCATGAAAATCGTTACCCATATTTTTTCACTATTCCTGCTTCTTGCCAGTATTCAAATTGGATGGAGTCAAACCAGATTGGTTTTAAATGGCGCAAAAATAAATATTGCCAATGGTGCTACGCTCGTCATTGAAAACCCAGCTATTAATGCGATCACACGCATCGATGGTTATATTATCAGCGAAGGCGAAAACAATCTGTTGAAATGGATGATTGGCACCACTACGGGAACGTATATGGTACCTTGGGGCAAAGGCCCGTCCAATTATATTCCCTTATCTTTTACAAAAACAGCCGGGTCAGGTTCTGGCTTCTTTTTATTCTCTGGCTATACTACGCCTTCTCTTAATAGCAGTCAACTTCCAACTGCCGTTACCAATTTTACCGGAGCATCCGGCTCTGACAAGTCTCTTTTTGCTACCGATCGCTTCTGGCAAATCAACGCGCAAAGTTATACCGCGAAACCTTCTCTGTCTAATTTAACCTTTACGTATCTGGATACTGAATTTGCTAGTCCTAACATCACCTCAACTGAAAGCAGCCTGACAGCACAACGTTGGAATTCAGTTCTGAGCAGTTGGCTGGACTACGCACCTTCATCCATCGCAAATACTACTGCAAATACAGTTACTCTAGCCTCCGTAGATGCGTCTGATTTTTATCCGTGGTGGGTAGTCAATTATATTGACGACCGTCATTGGGTAGCAGCAACATCCTCCACTGGTGGTCTTGTATCGGATTGGTCATACACTACGGGCGGTTCAAGCGGAGCTGCTTTACCCACTACGTTGGATGCTGTTCTATTTGAAGATACCAACAGCAGCAGCATTACACTGGGTGCGCCCATGTTGATGAGCAGTTTATCCGTCAGTGATGGATATACCGGAGTCATTACGCAAGGCGCAAACATAATTAGTACTACGGGTGCGGCAACTTTTTCAGGTGGCACATTTACAGGTGGATCTGCTGACATTACTGTGGGAGGCGCCTTCAGTCTGCTCGGTACTACCTTCACATCAACCACAGCCCTTCTCGATCTGAAAAACAATTTCACTTTCAACAGCGGAATTTTTAATCACAACAATGGCACGGTAAGATTTTCAGGAACAACAACACAAGATGCGAGTGGAACACTCGTGACCAATTTTAAAAATATAGAGGTTACCAATGCAACAGCGAATCCAGGCGTTCGCATTCAAAGCAATCAAAATCTGAATGGCATTCTGACCTTGAGTAGCAACGCAGTGGTAGATGCCGATGGTAGCAACAATACTTCCGTATTCAAATTGATTTCTCTTGGCGACAGTCCAACACTGGATGGTGCTATAAACATTTTACCCACCGGGGCGCAGATTACAGGAAACGTAACCGTTCAACGCTTCATGACCAAAGAAGGCCCGAATAATAATCGGATTTATCGATACATTTCATCGCCTGTGCAGAATGCTTCGGTGGCTGATATCCAAAGTGAAATTCCCGTTACCGGACCGTTTACGGGTAGCAGTATCTGCTCCGGCTGTGCGACCAGTCAAAGCATGTTTTCTTATAACGAGAGTGTAATCACTGGCGATTTAAACGCTGGGTATATTAATTTCCCCAGTTCATCAAATACGGAAACACTTGCGCCTGGCAAGGGATATTCACTCTTTGTGCGAGCAAACATTCTAAGTTCAACATTATGGGACGTACGAGCGCCAATAAATGCAGGCAATGTTACAGCCATTTCGTTACCAGTGTCCTTTACTTCTTCCGGCATGTTGGCCAATGATGGCTGGAATCTTGTAGGAAATCCTTTTCCTTCCACGATCGACTGGAATGCTGCAAGCGGATGGACTAAAACTAATCTAGATGGTTCTATCTATGTCCCAGATAATGGAAGTGCTTCCTCTTTGCAATATGCTACATGGAACGGTTCAACCGGAACAAATGGAGGATCACGCAATATCGCGTTAGGTCAGGGCTATTGGGTGAAGGCCATCGGAGGGGGTACGCCTTCCTTGCAGGCTAATGAAAATGTAAAAGTAGCGGGCACGCAAACTACTTTTTTTCGCGAAGGAAGTATTGATAATCTGTTGCGCATTACCATGAAGCAAGGTGGGATACGAGATGAAACTGTTATTCATTTTAGAGATGATGCTACATCAGGATTTGATCATCAAGCTGATGCATGGAAACTTAAGAATGGAACATTCAATCTTTCTTCTATAGCAGCATCCAATGAACAACTCGCAATTAATTCATGGTCGGCTTTACAATGCAACACAACAATCAAGCTCAATGTAACCGATGGCTCGGCCGGTAGTTACACGTTGTCATTTACCAATCTCGATTCATTCGATGCGGCTTCGGGTATTCAGCTGATCGATCTTTTCCTGAACCAATCTATTGCAGTCACCAATAATCTGGAATATGCTTTTGAAATTACCACCGATCAACGCTCGTTGGGCAGTGAGCGGTTTCAATTATTGTTTGATAAGCCTTCTTCACCACTGGTTGTCCAGTTTACCAATGGAGCGCTCACGATCGACAAACAGGAAAACATTCAATGGTATTTCAATGATCAACTTATTGTGGGGGCAACCGGGGCGAGTATTATACCCGAAGCGTCAGGCATCTATAGTGTGATGGCAACCAATAATGGCTGCGAATTAAAAGGTTCATTTGAGTTTATCCTGACCGCGGTTGGTGAATTGTTACCTGATGGGCTAAGCATTTTTCCTAACCCGGCTAGCGATGAGGTATTTATACTATCCGGCCAACAGTCAATTGAGTCTGCCACGTTGGTGAACTCAATCGGACAGGTTGTTAATGAAGTTCGGTTGACAGGCATAAAGGGCGACCATCAACGCAGCTTCACTGTAAAAGATCTCAACCCAGGAGTTTACCTTCTTTACATCTCTACCAACAAAGATCTCTTTATTAGAAAATTAATTAAGAACTGATGCGGCTAACCCCTGTCCATAATCGCGGTTCTGCTGATGGCAATGCTTCCTGCTTATGCGCAACCTGGCAAGCCTAGCAAATGGAAACCCAGATGTACCCATTTCCGGAATTGAAATCTCAATTACTGCAGGTGGTCTTTTGGGTTTAAAAAAACTCAGAAGGAAATGGAATACCTTATAAATCTCCGATAAACTGATCTGGTCAAATAATTCGAAACTGAAACTGTTTTATTACTGCCAAATCAAGAAAATTTGCATCATCAATTCAACCCTTGGGAAACCTTCAATATTCGGGTATCTGGCTTTAGCATTTGTATGCATTGTTTGGGGCCACTTACTTAGCATTAAGAATTGGGGTTGCTCAATTTCCGCCTTTTCTTTTTTCGATGCTTCGCTTCCTTACAGCCGTCCCGATACTCATTATTTTAATGTTGACTATCGGCAAAGCAAAATTACCAAGTAAAGATATGTTGATCCATCAAGCTATCAGTGGATTTTTCATGGTCACGTTAGGCATTAGTATAGTAGGTTGGGCTGAAGTATATATTTCAAGCGGTATGGCCGCCATTATTTGCTCACTCATGCCTGTGTGGGTAATCCTGATCAACCTGATTATAAATGCTGATGAAAAACCAACCTTCCTCATCCTTGTTGGATTAGCGGTTGGGTTTAATGGCATTCTTATGATCTTTAGCGAGCACTTACCAGATTTCGCCAATTCAAATTATCAGTTAGGCATACTGATGACTTTTGTTGGTAACATCTGCTGGGCTTTGGGAAGTGTTTGGATTAAAAAAGAGAAATCATAGTTCGAATCCATTTCTAAATGCAGGTTTGCAAATGCTATTTGGTGGACTTTTTCTCATCCCGATTAGTTTAGCACTGGATGATTACTCAAAAATTCAGTGGACGAATGAAGTAATCTATTCCTTAGTCTACTTAAGTTTAATTGGCTCCGTAGCAGGCTATGCTTGTTATTCATATGCTATAAAAAATCTTCCTATGACTTTGGTGTCACTTTACGCTTACATCAATCCAATAGTAGCCATATTATTAGGCTGGTTTACATTAAGGGCATCTCTAAAAACTCCGCTTACCCTTCTCTTTGGTAGAAGGGGCGGGGGTTGAGGTAATGAGAGTAAGGGTTTTTAGAGATGCCCTTAAGAGAAAAGCTAACATTCAAAATTATTCTATCAATACTTTTAACTGTAGCTGGCATCTACATAGTAAATAATGGTTATCATCTTAGCACAAGATGGAAAACTCAGCTATCAAAGTAATTAGTTATAAAGCCGAGCATCAACCCTGGTTTGAGAAATTCAATCGCGATTGGATCGAGAAATTCTTTTGGATGGAACCTTTAGATTTTGAAGTATTGCAAAATCCTGAGGAACACATTATTTCAAAAGGTGGATTTATCTTTATGGGTTTGCATGATAACGAATTGGCTGGCAGCGTTGCACTAAAATTTGTGAGTCCGGGTGTATACGAATTCACAAAGATGGCTGTGGATGAAAAATTTCAGGGAAAGAAAATTGGAAAAGAATTATCGATAGCCGCCATTAGCAAGGCGCAACAATTACAAGCTAAAAAGATAGTTCTTTATTCAAATACCAAATTAATTACGGCCATAGCCTTGTATCGCAAATTAGGATTTGTTGAAGTGCCCTTGGATGGCCCTTATAAACGAAGCGATATCAAAATGGAATTATTGCTTTCAAGGCAATAGTGACGAAAATGATTTATAAATTTGGAATAACCAACGAGCATCTCTAAAATAAAAATATGATAAACTCTGTACTCGTAACTCTTTTCTGCCGCGATCTTGCTAAACTTAAAGTTGAGTTGGAATTGTATAAGACCGAAACTCAAATTTGGAAAGTTACTGGAGACATTGCCAACTCAGCCGGCAACTTGTGTTTGCACTTGGTCGGTAATCTCGATACGTATATAGGAGCCACGTTGGGTAACAGCGGATATATGCGCGATCGCGATGCTGAGTTTGCCTTAAAAAATATTCCAAGATCAGAATTGATTCAACGCATTGATTCAACTAATCAAACTATTCAACAAGTAGTGCCCAAACTTACTGACAAGCAACTTAAATCAGAATACCCACTTCTTATTCTAAAAGAAAAAACTACGACTGAATATTTTCTAATTCACTTGGCTATGCATTTAAGTTATCATTTGGGTCAGGTGAACTATCATCGCAGACTTACTGCTAAAAAATAAAAAGAAATCATACCTTCATTCAAACTTTACCATAATGAACAAAACTGTTGATATACCCGTAGAACGCATCAAGCAATCAAGAATCGCTTCCATTGATTTCAATAACCTTGGATTTGGAAATTATATTTCAGATCACATGCTAATTGCCAATTATAAAGATGGTCAATGGCAACAACCACACATTATGCCTTTCGGAGAAATTCCAATGACTCCGGCTATTCTTTCGCTGCACTATGGTCAATCCATCTTTGAAGGAATGAAAGCGTTTAAAAATAATAAAGGCGAAATTTCAATTTTCCGTCCCCACCGCCATCACCAGCGGTTGCTGCGTTCATTAGATCGAATGTGCATGCCAGCCATTAGCGAAAAACTGTTCATTGACAGTTTATGCGCTATTGTTGCGACTGATGCCAATTGGGTTCCAGATTCTGAAGGCTCAGCTCTTTATTTACGCCCGGTGATATTCGCAACCGAATCGCGCCTTGGAGTAAAAATTTCTGACGAATATAAGTTTGTCGTTCTTACTAGCCCGGTTGGTCCTTACTTCGCAAAACCAGTTCGGGTAAAAGTTGAAGAAACCTATGTTCGCGCAGCCGAAGGAAGCACGGGCTTCGCGAAGTGTGCCGGAAATTACGGTGGAGCATTTTACCCTACTCAACTGGCTAAAGAGCAAGGCTTCGACCAGGTGCTTTGGACTGACGCAAAAGAGCATAAATACATAGATGAATCTGGCGCGATGAATGTGATGTTTGTACTTGATGGGAAATTAGTAACTCCTCAACTTTCATCTTCGATATTGGATGGCGTAACCCGCAATTCAATTCTAACCTTAGCTGATGATATGGGTATGCCGAAGGAAGAGAGAAAAGTAAGTGTTGCTGAATTGAAAGCAGGTTTTGAAAACGGAAAACTTACAGAAGCTTTTGGTGTGGGCACCGCAGCGGTCGTTTCTACTATCGCCATTATTAATATCGAAGGAAAGGATTATACACTTCCTACAGATAGCAGTTCAAGCTTTCAGCAACGAGTAAAGAAAAAACTTCATGACATCCGCATGGGTAATGAACCCGACATTCACAACTGGAACTATCCGGTTCCGTTGAAGTAATGGATAAAATTATTTTTTAATGAAAGCTTCTTTCTTCACACAACCAGGTGCACCGATTGAAATCCGCGAGGTAAAAAAACTTAAACCTATAAAGGATCAGGTGCTGGTGCGTTTACATAATGCGGCACTTAATCATCGTGATCTTTGGATCCAAAAGGAACAACGTTTTCCAGATGGCATTGTGTTGGGTTCGGATGGAAGCGGGGTGATTGAAGATGTTGGCGAAGATGCGGATCCATTGTTGATTGGGATGGAAGTTATTATTAATCCAAGTCTCAACTGGGGCGACAATCCAATTGTGCAAAGCAACTCATTTAAAATTTTGGGTGTGCCCGATGCTGGAACATTCAGTGATTATGTAGTTGTTTCCAAAAAACAGATTTTCGAAAAGCCCGAGCATCTCACCTTTGCAGAAGCGGCAGCTATTCCGTTATCGGCATTAACTGCCTATCGCGCCTTGTTTTCTAAAGCTCGTTTACGGGCAAAAGAAAAAGTATTGATTACAGGAATTGGCGGTGGCGCAGCCTTATGGGCATTGCAATTTGCTGTTGCCTATCAGGCAAGAGTATATGTTACTTCAGGATCAGACGAAAAATTGAGCAAAGCAAAAGAACTTGGTGCCGCTGGTGGGTTTAACTACAAAGATCCGAAGTGGACGAAGCAAGCATTAAAAGAATGTGGTGGATTTGATATTGTAATTGATAGTGCGGGTGGCGCGCAGTTTTCTGAACTTATAGAACTTATGGTTCCCGGTGGACGCATCGCAATATTTGGTCGTACTGCCGGTGACATTACGAACATCCCAACCCGCTTGCTTTATTGGAAGCAAATCTCCATACATGGCACTACCATGGGCACACGTGATGAGTTTCTTTCGATGATTGATTTTCTTGAAAGTCGAAATCTCAAACCCATTATTGATAAAGTCTATCCGTTCGAACAAATCAATGAAGCCATGCAACGAATGGAACAAGGTGATCAGTTTGGGAAAATTGTTTTGAATATCAAATAACATGAGCATTACCTATAGAAGCGATGTTGAAATTTCGGTCGATCAATTCATCGATGTATTGAAGCGATCAACCTTGGCCGAACGAAGACCGGTTGATGATCGGAATCGCATTGAAAAAATGCTGCAGCATGGCAACATTATTATCACAGCATGGCAAGGTGATTTACTAGTTGGCGTATCGCGAGCACTCAGCGACTTTTCTTTTTGTTGCTATCTATCTGATTTAGCCGTTGATGAAGCATTTCAAAAACAGGGCATTGGCAAAGAGTTGATCCGGTTAACACATGAAGCCACCGGTAAAAACTCAATGCTGATTTTGTTATCCGCACCAAAAGCAGTTGAGTACTATCCAAAAATAGGCATGGAGCAGTTTAAGGACTGCTTTATCATAAGAAGAAAAAATACTGAAACTAATAGTTAAAGATATCATCATGGAAAAATTCCCCATCACCGACAAAACCAAAATTACCCGATTGCCAAAGCGAGGTGTATACGAAAAAGAAACCGTTTACTCCATCTTAGATGAAGCGCTATTTTGTACCCTTGCCTACACAAAAGACAATCAACCGTTTCAAATACCAACAGGCTTTTGCCGCATTGGAAATAAATTATACTTGCATGGTTCGGTGGGAAGCTTCTATATGCGCGAACTGCAATCAAACAAAACTCCGGTGTGTATTAGTGTAACATTAATTGATGGACTTGTGTTGGCGCGTTCTGCCTTTCATCATTCTGTTAATTATCGATCCGTTACCATATTTAGTGAACCCGAAAACGTTACTGATAAAGAAGAACTCTATACTGCTTTGGAGGTCTTTACAAATAAGATGTGCCTGGGTCGTTGGAATGATGTTCGCAAGCCTAATGATGGCGAATGGAAAGCAACCATGGTTTTGTCTTTTGAAATAAACGAAGCTTCGGCAAAGGTGAGAGAAGGCGATCCTAAGGATGATGAAGAAGATTATGATTTAAATGTTTGGGCGGGCGTGCAACCACTTAAACTTGAGAAGCAATCGCTCATTCCGGATCCTTTATTGAAAGCAGGTATTGCTATTCCAGCATATTTGTCAGAAAAATAAAACTTGATCAAGGTATGGGGTGAGCTACTGCTTAATCCGCTTCAAGGTCAGCTCAACAAATCTAGATTTTTTTCTATAGGCAAGAATTAGCTTAGAATCATCAAAACGAGTGACAATAAATCGCTTGCCATCTGAACCTAAGTTGGCATTGAGATATATAATTCCATTAATAAGTTCAATATCATTAATGCTCTCAATTTTTGTTATCGGATAGACGGATGTTTCTTGCGCCTTAGCACTATTTACAGTAAGAATTTTCCTGCTTGAAATTCCAAAACTTTTTCCTCCTATTTTCTGCGCTAACATAGCCGTGTCCATTGCAAATGATCTATATATGATTCCAGTCAACTGGGTGCGCGTTGTGCGCTGACCGTATTGGTTTCCTTCCACTGCCTGATTTGAAATCAATACAATATTACCGCCCAAGATTGCAGCGGCTTGTTGCATTTTTAGAAAAGCCCGGTTTTGGGTATTTGTAACACTTGAGTAAACGGTAGCACCCGAAGCCTTTACAGAAACAAAATCAATTTTGGTAAGTCCTGCGACTTCCTCAGGAGTGTAGGTGATGGCTACTTTCTCCCACTCATTCGAGTCTTTTAATGGTTGTAAGTTCTTAGCCTCATTAAAAACTTCTTTGCGTCCAGAAGAAAACGTGATGCTCAAAACAGCTCGTTTATATACACGATATACTACATCTTCGGTTGGCGGCCAATAGGAAATGTCCTGAAGGCCCACTTCCTTTACTTTTCCTACAATGGTCTTGTTCATTGTATAAATGGTATCAAGCCGCTCTTGACTATAAGTTAGAATCACGCAACAGCACGTGAGAAGACACGAGAGTATTAAACTTTTTGACATAGTTAATTATGGGCATCTCTAAAAACTCCGCTTACCCTTCTCTTCTGGAGAAGGGGCAGAAGTTGAGGTAATGAGAGCAAGGGTTTTTAGAGATGCCCTTATTACGATTAGAACAAAGTTATCCGAAATAACGACAGATAAGCTTGTATAACTTTGAAGAAATAATCACGAAGAAATTCTTGGTAATGCGAGCCAGCTATCTTGGCAGTCGCACAAATTCCCGCAAAAATGGGTATGTTTGCGCACTTGATCCAAAACACGGGTTCGGTAGTTTAAGAAATAGGCCAAAAGGCTAAATAAACGCTAAAAAACACTACAACATGGGAAGACCTCCTGTATTACCAAAGAAGAAAAAAGACGGATTTTGGCTTGAAGTTCGGAACAAAGGTGCAAAATCAGGTACCATTTTAATTCGTGAGAGCCACAACGCTATGATGCAAGCTGCCAAGCAATATGAAATGACCAAAGATGTGATCCTTATGGGTGAGCACAAAAACGGAAAAAAAGTAGATTCTGAAAAGGCTAAGGCTAAAAAAGCTAAAGAGGCTAAAGAAGCAAAAGAAGCTTAATCCGGTAAATAGAAATTTTTAAAGAGTTACTCTCTGAGTTTTGCAAAGAACTGATTGAGTAACTCTTTGCTTTCCACCACTCCCAATCCCTTCGCTACTTCTGTGCGAGGATGAAGCAGATTTTTTTCAATCAAGGAATAACCGCGTTGCAAATCACTTGCTCCAAATACCAATTTCTGCAACTGAACCCAATGCAGCGCACCCGCGCACATCACACAAGGTTCCAACGTAACATACAATGTACATTCACTCAAATATTTTGACCCGAGGTAATTTGAAGCAGACGTGATTGCTAACATCTCAGCATGTGCTGTTGAATCAGTCAGTTGTTCTGTTTGATTATGCGCACGTCCGATTATTTTATTTTGACAAACAACCACTGCACCTACAGGCACTTCATTCAGATCGAACGCTTTTCGGGCTTCCTTTAAAGCCTCGCGCATGAAATACTCATCGGTATAAATATCCATGAAAGAGAGTTACTACAAATTACTTGATATTAAGCGTCTTCATCATGGTGTGAACTGTCTTCTGCCAATCTTCCTTAGCAGATTTTGGGCAGTTAAATGAAATTACCAGCGTGCGATTGGGTTCAACCAAGTATTGAATGTAGGTGTAATGAAACACGGGTTGTTGCTCGCCCAGCGTCATCCGGTTTCCGTTTACACGGGATTCAAATTCAAAGAAGATCAACTTCCTTTTGTTCACCTCATGAATACCTTCATCAAGAATGTCAACCCGATCGAATAAACTATAGAATCCCGCTCTGAAAAACTTTTGCGCCATTTCCAAGTTGCCATCAGGCCATTGTGTTGCCGAAATATTTACACTAAAATCAAGCGTCCTGTTTAAATCAGTATAAGCTGCTAAAGGAGCGCGCACCGAAGGGTATCTCAACACAATATCATCCGGAGTCATAGGCGAAAGTTCAGTTGGCAGCGAAATGGTGATGCCTTCAGCAACTTTTGTTTTCTTTAGTCTATCAGGAGCAAACCCAAAAAAACAACAAATAGAAAGGAATAATAAAGCTTTTTTAATCATAGTTCTAAAACGAAAATCACTGGCTTGCAATGTATAACGTGCAAGGTTTATTAATTTGCGCCCTCAAATTTAAGCAATTACCATGTTAAGAACCCATACCTGTGGCGAACTTCGATTAGTGGACGTAAATAAGGAGGTAATCCTTACCGGCTGGGTGCAGCGCCTGCGCGATAAAGGCAGTCTCCTTTGGGTGGATTTACGCGATCGCTATGGAATTACGCAACTATTTTTAGAAGAAGGGAAGACTGATTCAAACTTACTTAAGTTAACTCGTGAAACAGGTCGTGAATATGTTTTGAAAGTTACCGGATTGGTTGTTGAGCGACTGTCAAAAAATGACAAAATGCCAACCGGTGATATTGAGATAAAAGTAACTGGTTTAGAGATTTTAAATGCTTCTAAAACTCCGCCCTTTACCATTGAAGATAACACCGATGGTGGTGATGATATACGTATGAAATATCGATACCTCGACTTGCGTAGAAATGCAGTTCGAGAAAATTTGCAATTGCGTCATAAAATGGCGCAGCAAACGCGCATCTATTTAGATAGCTTAAACTTTATTGAAGTTGAAACGCCAGTGCTCATTAAATCTACACCCGAAGGAGCACGTGACTTTGTTGTGCCTTCACGCATGAATCCAGGCGAGTTTTATGCATTGCCCCAATCACCACAAACATTTAAGCAATTATTAATGGTATCGGGTTTCGACCGTTACTATCAAATTGTAAAATGCTTCCGCGATGAAGACTTGCGTGCCGATCGTCAACCCGAGTTCACGCAGATAGACTGTGAGATGGCTTTCATCACACAAGAAGATATTTTATCAACGTTTGAAGGATTGGTGCGTCACCTCTTCAAAAATGTGAAAGGCATCGATATGCCATCGGTACCGCACATGAGTTATGCCGATGCAATGAAGTATTATGGCTCAGATAAGCCCGACACTCGTTTTGAAATGAAGTTTGTTGAACTGAACTCCGTTGCTCAGGGAAAAGGATTTCAGGTATTCGACAGCGCTGAACTTGTTGTTGGCATTTGTGCAAAAGGTTGTGCCGAATACACGCGCAAGCAATTAGATGAACTAACCGAGTTCGTAAAGAGACCACAGATTGGTGCAAAGGGTCTTATCTATGTTCAATGCAAGCAAGATGGAACGTTCAAGTCTTCTGTTGATAAGTTTTATTCTGCTGAAGATTTAAAGCAATGGGCTGATTTGCTTCAGGCTCAGCCTGGAGATTTACTGTTGGTACTTTCAGGTGAAAAGGAAAAAACTCAAAAAGCATTGAGTGAACTTCGTTTGCGCATGGGTGAAAAATTAGGCTTACGCGATAAAAATAAATTCTCTGCACTCTGGGTTATTGATTTCCCTTTGCTTGAATGGAATGAAGAGATAAACCGCTGGCATGCTATGCACCATCCCTTCACATCACCAAAGCCTGCGGATATGCATTTACTGGATAGTGATCCTGGCAAAGTTCGCGCAAACGCTTATGACATGGTGATAAACGGAACTGAAGTGGGTGGTGGTTCTATTCGTATACACGATCGCGCTACACAGCAACTGATGTTCTCAAAGCTTGGCTTCAGCGAGGAAGAGGCTAAGAAACAATTCGGCTTTTTAATGGATGCCTTTGAATTTGGCGCACCACCCCATGGCGGTATTGCATTTGGTTTCGATAGGCTTTGCTCTCTTTTTGGAGGTTCAGATTCTATCCGCGATTTCATTGCCTTCCCTAAAAATAATTCTGGCCGCGATGTAATGATTGACACACCATCCACTATTTCGAACGAACAATTGAAAGAACTGGCTATTGTTGTAAAACTTCCAAATCCTTAACTTATCAATCACCATGAAACAAACACTTGCTTTTTTTTTCTGGCGGTCTTAATTCTAGCCTGCGATAAAAGTGATGACTACTTCAAAAAAGGAAAGGCGGCTTTCAATCAGGGTGATTATAAAATTGCTATTGCAAATTTTGATTCTGTGTTGGCATTGAAACCAAACCATGCAGAAGCTGTAGCTACACGCGGAAGTGCCCTTTACAACACAGAAGATTATGTGGGCGCATTGGTAGACTATACAAGAGGAATTGAACTTTGGCCAAAAGACGATCAAAATAAAACCACTTTGGCTCCCATCTATTGTGATCGTGCCGATTGCTATGTAGCACTAGAAAAATATGATGCCGCCATTGAAGACTATACAATCGCATTGACCAAAGACGAAAAAATAGCAAGAGCTTTTGCAGGAAGAGGTACGGCTTATTTTGTGTCTGATCTTCCTGGTAAAGCTAAAATAGATTTTGATCAAGCGCTTGCGTTGGATCAAACTATTGCCGAGGCTCATTATGGATTAGGAAACATAAAATTTGATGTTGAAGATTATGCTGGAGCTATTCCCGATTACGATAAAGCAATTGCAAGCAATTCATCGGTTAGTGGTTATTTCATGGATCGTGGCGATGCTTACTATATGACTAAAGAATATAACAAAGCTATTGACGACTTTACAAGTACCCTTAAGCTTGATCCTGCAAATGCTAAAGCCTATGTTTTTCGGGGCGATGCAAAAGATGAATTAGGTCAATCAAATGAAGCCCTTGACGATTATCTCAAAGCTTTAGAAATTAACCCTAACTATGGACTAGCTTATTACAATTTAGGTGTAGCCAAACAAAGACTAAAAGATAACGCTGGAGCTTGTGAAGCCTTTAAGAAAGCAGCTGAATTAGGAAGTGAAAGCACAAAATCTTTCGCTGCATATTGCAAGTAATCTCAACGCCAATCACCCAACAAAATAGCGGCAGCTCATTACTAAAGTTAAGAATACTTTGGGTTGTTGGATAGATTAACCCGAAGAGGCCTACCCCAAAAATTATTCAGGTTCCGATGTTGTGATTGACACATCGTAAAACATTTTTAATTAACAAATGGTTAAACTCGGAAGTGAAAGCATATAAGAAATAATTATCCCTATCTGAATTTAGGGCATCTCTAAAAACTCCGCTTACCCTTCTCTTCTGGAGAAGGGGCAGGGGTTGAGGTAATAAAAGCAAGGGTTTTTAGAGATGCCCTTTATTCAATCAGTTGCGTACGCATGTTTAGACTACTGAATGCGAACAAAAAAAGAGCTTTAACAATATATCTACTATTCCTAGTAGATAGCAGCGGCAGCTAGCTTTCTGAAGCCTGATTTCCTTTTCAAAAAGAAAAAATAACCAATTTTTGTTAATCAAAGTATCATTTTTCAGTTAAAATAGGTCAAATACTTAAACAGAAAATAAATATTTCAAACGGTTGAAACATTCTCAAACATGCCTTGTTTAACAAGCATAACCAAATCTTAAACAATATTTTATGAATACACTTTTAACTGATATCGTGGTAATCCCAGTGGATGATCCGATTGCTTTCACTTTTTTTACTGGCTACATGGCCATGCTTGCAGCCTCCGTTTTCTTTTTCTTTGAAAGAGGCTCTGTAGATGGAAAATGGAAATTATCGTTGCTAGTTTCAGGTCTTATCACGGGCATTGCAGCAGTACATTACTACTACATGCGTGATTATTATTTGGCAACAGGCCAAACGCCCACGGCACTTCGCTACATCGATTGGACACTGACTGTACCGTTGATGTGTGTTGAGTTTTATCTATTGACTAAAGCAGCTGGCGCGAGAGTTTCATTGCTTTGGAAGCTCATCGCTGCATCTGTATTGATGCTAGTGACGGGTTATATTGGCGAGGCGTTCACTGATGGTTCTACGAGTCATAGCGTGATATGGGGAGTGGCTTCGACTATCGGTTACGTTTATATTTTGTACACTTCTTGGTTTGGAGAAGTTGCTGAATTGGCAAAAAATTCTGGAGACGCGGCTGTTGTGAAAGGTGTGAAAACACTTGCCTGGTTTGTTTTAGTTGGATGGGCAGTTTATCCAATTGGATATATGTGTATGCCAGGCGGTTGGTTAAACACCGGTCTCGGATGGAGTGCTAGCAACGTAGATTTATTTTATAATATCGCTGACGTCATCAATAAGATTGGATTTGGCTTAGTGGTTTATAGTATTGCTGTGTCTAGCAAAAAGAATTGAGTTAAAAAAGTTTAACTGAAAACATCTTGTGTCAGGTGCAATACCTGACACAAGTCTTTTAGCCTAACCAGTTAGTGTAGTTTTTGCGTCAACTACCAGTCAGATAATAAAATTCAGAATTCCTGCATGAAAATTTATCTATTGCTTTTTGGGGTGTTAACAGCAAGTATGATGCAAGTGATTCCACTTCATCCATCATTACAACTTTACATATTCTTTTTTATTCTACTGATTACTGGTGTGCCTCATGGCTCGCTCGACTATTTTGTTGAGGCTCAATCAATGAAACAAGCCCGGCAAAAACTATCACTTAAATTTTTCCTTCTAAAGTACTTCCTCAACATGCTGGGGTATGGGATAATTTGGTTCTTCTTCCCGTCCTTTGCACTGATCATTTTTATTAGCCTAACTGCCTATCACTTTGGGGAGATAGATTGGCCCAATAGAAGAAAGTCAATACTTGACACATCACTATATACTATATATGGTTTGGGAGTAATTCTTTTTATTATTTCCAGTCGTATGAAGGAAACCGCTCCTATCCTTGAAACAGTTGTAAGGAGTGAAATCAGTGCTGAATTTTGGTTTCAACTTGGTCCCATTTTCTTTTATGGCAGTTTGATAACTCTTGTCTCACACGCATCTATACTCGTTTTATTGCGAAATAAATTAAGTTGGAATTACCAAAATTTGCTAAACTTTATAGGTCAAACCATATTACTTCTTAGCATCATTTATGTTCTACCATTTTATCTAGCTTTCAGTTTTTATTTTGGTTTATGGCACTCATTGCTTTCATTTAACCTGATTCGAAAGCAAATGAATTTATCTGATACTTGGTCTGGCTGGATTCAATTAACTCGTAAGGCATTACCCTTTACCCTTCTGGCATGGATTGGACTAGTCCTATTCATAATTCTGTCCAACCAAATTGATTCACACGTAGTTGTGATAACGAATTTATTCGTTGGCATAGCCGTACTCACCCTGCCCCATTTACAAGTATTTTCAAAAATAAGAATTTAACAAAACTGCTCTCACTTCTGTAGTCTGTTTAGTCTCTTCGACAGCACTGGCTGAAACATCTGCTTCTACCTAATATGTTTAGACTATCGTGACATGGACCCATCACAATCACAAACCAATTTTCCAGTACAGTTTCGATAGATATGGTGCAAAAGTGAAGCAAAACTTCTTTGATTGTCCAAATGAACTAAACTCAGAGTATAGGGTGAACCAAAAAAAAGGGGTCAGTATTAAAAGTTGGGGACTAAGATGTTTGGTTCTGCATTAAAAAAACAATTACTAAAGGATTGCAGTAATAATTATGATGTTCGGAATGTGGGTAACTCCAAAAAGCACGGATTTCGATTCTGACTTGAACTTATTTTGGAGTTATCCATATTTCAACATCTTTTTTGTAAAAAATTCACCTTAACCTATTCTCGGTACTCCCCAACTTTTGAATGTGATCCAAAAAAAGACCCCGAATTTCATAGGCCAAAGAATGCCTCGAAAAGGCAGCAACAAATTTCATCAGAGTAAGGTTTGCTGTTATTAAATCTCTTCGACTGCGTACTGGCAGGGATAAAACCATACCGTAAAACCGATACTAGGAAAGCAATTGAGTTGTTTCTTCTGCGTCTATGGTTATATCATCTTCACCCACATCATCGAATGGATTTTCTAAGTGATCTTGAATATTATCCAGACTTACTAATATAAAACTGTAAAGCACCGGCATCACATACTCCAAAGAAGCGGAGTAATCCCCTACCGTGCTGGCAAAATAAGGTCCATAAATGATGGGGAAAATATAAATGAACACTTTAGAATAAGCGCGCAATGTAACAGGGGTTCTATAATTATGAATAATTTTCATGTTATCGAACGCGATAATAATCTTGCTTACATACTGGCTAATTCTTGAAACCTCTCCACTTTGAACTCCCTGATCTCGAAGTTCCATGGTAAGCATGGAAAGTCTCGAAAACAATTGATAGATTTTAGCTTCATGGTCTTTCCAGATTGGATCATTATTATTTTTAAACATCTCACGCATAAGCTTCATCATATCAAAAATAATTTGCTTTACCCGTGCCGGAAGTTCATTGTTTTTGTTGCCCGACCAATCGCGAGTGGCATAATAAATAGCAATGGCATGACCTTTAAAATCAGCAAACCTCTGCAGCGCTGTTTCTCTGCGGGTGTAGGCAGACCCTATTGAAAACACAACCGGGAATACAATAGCAACACCCACCAGCATATCCGGAAACTTGGCAATAAACCCAAATCGAAAGCACACATACGTAGAAATCACTGACAGTGCAGTGATAATAAATGTCTTGTAGTTAATAATAAGAGAAAAACTGCGGATGGTTCGTTTCATATGATCGATTGAAGTTCTGAAAATTTCAGAAGGAATGAGATTGCCAAAATTTAAGGCACTTAATTGGGTGTTGGAAATGGCCTTTTATAAAATATAGTTAATCCGCGATCACTTCAACCTCCACACGCACATTCCTGCGCGCATTGTTGCTGTTCTTATCATGAATCATGCGGCTACCACCCCAAGCCTTTACTTCAACTCGATTGGCATCGATACCATTAGCTACTAACCATTCTTTAATGGCTGAGGCTCGTTCACTGGAAAGATCCTTCGCGGTTCCGGAATCCTCGACCACATCATTAGCTAATTCAAAGAAATTTTTACTTGCTCCCATCTTAATGATTTTTCCGCGAGCGTTGCCATTCGTGTGGCCGTGCAAGATGATTTTATAGTCCTTATTCGAGTTCATCATCTCCAGCAACCTGTTCAACTCATACTTCGAATCGGCCATCATCACAGCCGCATCATTAAAAAAGTAAACATTATAAAGTGTTTCAATATCGCCCCGAAGCAACCTTGCCAAATCAAACTTTATAACATAATGATCATCGCGCCACTCCATATACTCTGGCATATTCTCTGGAGTCACTTCAGAAAGAACAAAATCATGCTGCACTTTGCGATACCCAAATGAAGAGCCTATCAATGATACTTTGCCAGATTTATTTTTAGGATCAGGAATTGGAGTAACCTCATGTGCTTTCACTTTTGTAATTAGTCGTGCAACGTCACCGTCTATAATCTCAACCTGGCCTTCAATGGGTTCACTATTGGTAGGGTTGTATAGATAAAACAAAACAGTTGCTTCTTTTAAAGGCGGAACAACCACTTCCGCTTTCTTATCGCTAACCGGTTCTTCAATAATTACTTGCACTGGTTCCGAAACAATCTCCACTTTCTTTTGCTCAACAACAACCTCAGACTTTCTATCTTCCGTTACTTCTGTTTGCACAATTGATGCCACCGGATTAGCAGCCGCAGGCACTGGGTTTTCACCTTCCTTCATAATGCGCACCCATGCATCTGTAAACCCACCTTGCTTTCGTGTGATTAACATTTGCTGGATGGATTCATCAAAATCAGTATAATAATCCAAATAGATGTAGTAAAACTTTCTCCCCGCATCATAACCATATTTGGTATGCAGGCCTGTTTTATTGAGTTTATCTACATAACTCTCCATGTATTTCTCTTGGCCAATGCGATAGGCCGCAACCACAATGTAGTATCCCTTTTGAAGATAATCGCCTTTAGGTTCGGAAAATGAAAAGGATAAAGATGAAAGTCCGACAAGAACAATCATTACGATTGATGCATAGCCACGCATAGATTAGGTTATTTGGTTAGATAAAGGTTGCAGAATTTTTTCGTTTTTCCAACGAATTGAATTTCAGGCTACTTGAGATGGAACAACTCCTTCAAGAATCCATATCCATATCCTATTAATTGAACAAACGCAGATGGAATAGTCAGCAGACTTACTGAAATGGATTTTGTAACTATAAAGGCGTCAAACCCAATCATCAAAAAATAAATGATGTAGCACGCAGCGCCAACAAAGAAAAGCACGGGATTGATGAATACCGAAAATGGAAGGGTAACTAAACCCAACAGAAAAAAAGCCGGAAACCAATGCGTTACCTCCACTTCGCCTGCATGTTTGCGACCAACCAAAATCCTACCCTTACCAAAATTAGAAACCTGATTAAAAAATTGTTTGAGTGTTGTTCTTCTTTTGTGAAAGACAAACGCGTCAGGGATAAGGGCTGTAATAAAACCCAGCTTTCTGATTCTAATACTTAGTTCAATATCCTCAGCAAACCGATCGAAAGAAAATCCACGGGTTTGTTCAAATACTTTTCGGTGAATACCCATGTTAAAACTACGTGGCTGAAAATTCGTCTTTTTACCACCTCGTATTCCCCCAGTGGTCCAGAAAGAAGCCATCGTAAATCCCATCGCTTGCTGAAGCAAACTAAAGTCTTCCCGACCACGATCCGGTCCACCCCAGGCATCGACAGATTGAGTCACTAAAAATTTTTCAACAGCAGCGAAGTAATGGGATGGCACCACACAATCGCTATCAAACAAAACAAAGTACTCGCCAGCAGCTTTTTCAAAACCAAAGTTGCGGCTTGGTCCCGGTCCGGAGTTCTGCTTGAAAAAATATTTTATCTGGAGTTTACTCGCATAAGTCTCATATACATGCTGGCTGGCAATGGATGAGCCATCCTCCACAAGAATCACTTCAAAATTTTTATGGGTTTGAAGGCAAAGACTCTCAAGCAGTTCAGCAACCTCCTGCGGACGATTATAGACCGGAATAATGACTGAATATTTAGGAGTTTGCATGCGCTTGCAAAAATAACTAATCGCAGCAATTACCTCCGATCTAAATTCCCTTCTATGCTAACTACCGTTTTCATACCTTTCAACATGAAGGCTAACTCTGTCCAATAAGAAACTATGAAAAAAGCAAAGATTGCTTTAGTGATAATTATTGCGCTGGTGCTTTATGTTGTATTTGGCATTCTTTCACCGGCCGGCATGTTCAAAACCATAACTTCCCATTTTGAAGGCAGCGAATCAAAAATAACTTTACCCATCGCAGGTCCGGAAGACATTACTATCGATCAACAAACAGGATTAACCTTTATTTCGGTTGATGATCGCAGAGCCAATAGAAACTCTCCAAATAGCATTGGAGGTGGAATTTTATTAATGAATCTTACTGACTCAACCAGACACCTTCGAAACATAACTCCACCATTAAATGATTTTCATCCTCATGGCATTTCGCTTTGGCGTGAGCCTGACGGCCGCATGTTTTTGTTTGCTGTAAATCATAGTGAAAATTATTCCAATCATAAAGTTGAGCGTTTTCAATGGCGCAACGATAGTTTGGTACACCTTGAAAGCATTCAAGACGTAGCACTCATGACAAGCCCGAATGATGTAACGGCAGTTGGCGAACGTACTTTTTATGTAACCAACGATCATGGATATAGTAAAGCAGGATTAGGTCGTACGCTAGAAGATTATCTGCAACGAGCAATTTCTTATGTAAATTATTATGACGGTAAGTCATTCCGGAAAGTAGCAAGTGACATTGCCTATGCCAATGGCATCAATCATTCTTTAGACAATTCTAAAATCTTTGTTGCGTCAACAACGGGAAGAAAAGTTTATGTGTATGATCGATCTCTTTCAACTGGTGAACTTACTTTTAACCAAACAATCAATACCCAAACAGGTGTTGATAACATTGAATTAGATGCAACCGGGTCATTATGGATTGGCTGCCATCCAAAAATGCTAAAGTTTGTTGCGCATGCTACTGATCCTTCTAAATTCTCGCCATCACAAGTCATCAAACTTTCTGTAAACAGTAATGGCGAATATGAACAGACAGAAATTTTTTTGAACGATGGATCAACCTATTCGGGTTCTTCCGTGGCCGCAGTTTACAGCAACAGATTATTGATTGGATCTGTCTTTGAAAATTCAATTCTCTATTGCATCTATAACTCAAACCCTCATTAGCATGAAGTACATTTTTTACTTTCTCATTTTTATAAGTCCATCACTCTTTGCTCAAAAAGGAATTGACCTGAATAAGGTTTCTGAAAAACACGCGATTGCCTCTTTTAAAGAATTGCATGAACTGTTGAGTCTTCAAAATGATGCGCACTTTCCTGAGGATATTGAGAAGAATGTTCAGTGGTGTGAAAGCGCATTTGCTAAACGAGGTTTTACAACTATGCGGTTAACAACACCAGCAGCGCCATTGCTTTTAGCGGAACGAAAATTTAAAAATGCTAAAAAAACTGTCCTCATCTATCTACAAATTGACGGACAACCTGTAAACCCAGCGCAATGGCAGCAGGAAAGTCCATGGAAACCTACTCTAAAAGAAAAAGATGAATCCGGAAAATGGAATGCCATCGCCTATGAACGCCTGCAAGAAGCTATAAATCCAGATTGGAGAATTTTTGCACGCTCAACAAGTGATGCAAAAGGACCTACCATGGCGTTTCTTGCTTCGCTCGATGCGCTAAAAGAATTGAAAGCCGAGCCAAACTATAATATTAAAGTAATAATGGATTTTGAAGAAGAGTTAGGTTCACCGAATTTGCCTTCGGCCGTTACAAAATATAAAAATGAATTGGCAGCGGATATGCTCATCATCTATGATGGCCCACGGCATGTTAGTAATCAACCTACGCTTAGCTTTGGTGCGCGCGGCATTTGCGAAATCACGCTCACCACCTTTGGCCCACGCACACCTATGCACAGCGGCAATTACGGAAACTATACACCTAACCCTGCATTGCGATTATCCAAACTACTGGCAGGCATGAAGGATGATGACGGTCGTGTTACTATTCCTGGTTTTTATGATGGCGTTGTGTTGACTGAAGAAGAGAAGAAAATTTTACAACAAGTGCCTGATGATGAAACTGAAATAAAAAAGTTTTTAGGCATTGCCGAGCCCGATAAAGTGGGTGCTAATTTTCAGGAATCACTACAGTATCCAACATTAAACATTCGGGGTTTAGATGCGCTGTTTGTCGGCAAAGAATCGCGCACGCTTATCCCGGCAACGGCCACAGCTGAAATTGATATTCGGTTAGTGCCAAGCAGTGACCCCAAAAGGTTAATCGACCTTGTAAAAAAACATATTGAATCACAGGATTATTTTCTTGTTGATAAGGAACCCACCGAAGCTGAGCGGATGAAGTATCCTAAGATCGCTGCGTTCCACTCCACTATTTCGTATGGTGCCTTTCAAACTCCTTTCAATTCAGAAACCGGAGTGTGGTTAAGCAAAGCGATGGTGCGTGCCTTTGGAAAAGAACCCATTAAGGTTCGCACGGCTGGCGGCTCCATTCCTATCTCACCATTCGTTATTACCCTGGGCATTCCCGCTGTAGCGGTGCCAACGGTAAATGCAGATAATAATCAACACGCTGAAAATGAGAACATCCGAGTTGGTAATTATATGGAAGCAGTCAAAACTTTTTTAGCAATTTTAGTTGAGAAGTTGTGAGTCAAAGAATTTGATATTCCTTATTCAATTTTTTATCCAACGTCCACAGTGAGAATTTATGAGATTTTACACTTTGTAAAATGCAGCTGTCAATTAATCCAATCTCCTTTGAAGGTAACTTTCTCTTGTGTGCCAACTTGCCCGCTTCAATGAGAAGTTCAGATTCATCAATCTTTATCAATCCTCGCCAAAATTCAAGAATCAATCTTTCCTCTGCTTCAGATTTTGCACCTTGAAGCAACTCACCAAAGATTACACTTAAACCAACAACTTCATTATCCTCTAAATAACCAGCTAGCATTTCGCTAATTGTCTCATCTGACTGCCTGAAGAATTCGATCCAAATAGAAGTATCAACAATAATCATAGCTCCCGGTTAAGCTTTCTTATTTGATCAGCCGTAAAGTCGCTTGAAAACTCCACTGGATTTTTCTTAACTTTTTGAATTGATCGCTTCATGCGTTGGCGGTTTATATAATCATTAAGCGCGATCACTAAACTTTCAGTAATATTCTTTCCGCCAGAGTATTTTCTAACCTCTTGAATAATATCTTCCGATATCAAAGCTGTTATTTTCATAATCATTAAATTTTAAACTAAAATACGATGCCCAATCGTATAATTATAATTTTTGTTTGCTTTCTATTCCAACTTCAATAACCAAGGTCTATCTTGCGGCCAATGGAGAATTTTGTTGTTTCTGCGCGTAAGTACCGGCCTTTGGGTTTTGATGAAGTTGTTGGGCAAGAGCACATTACAACCACGCTGAAAAATGCCATTGAAAGCAATAAGGTAGCTCAAGCACTCTTGTTTTGTGGACCACGCGGTGTTGGCAAAACCACCTGTGCCCGCATTGTGGCTCGCATGATTAACGGCTTCGAAGAAAAAGCAGAAGTTAATTCACTCAATATTTTTGAATTAGATGCCGCCAGCAATAACTCAGTGGATGATATCCGAAACCTGATTGATCAGGTGCGCTATCCACCTCAGTTTGGCAAATTTAAAGTATATATTATTGACGAGGTTCACATGCTTACTTCGCAAGCCTTCAATGCATTTTTGAAAACGCTGGAAGAGCCACCGCCTTATGCAATTTTTATTCTGGCTACAACGGAAAAACACAAAGTCATTCCGACTATTCTATCGCGATGCCAGATTTTTGATTTTAACCGCATTCAGGTTACAGATATCAGTTTTCAATTAAAAAAGGTAGCCGACCGTGAGAAAATAAAAGTGGAAGAAGCTGCAC
>Ga0163148_10000083_pt1 | contig 110235 bp, 118 predicted proteins | sample OliLakLV19MP7P2_FD_148606 | JGI IMG/M metagenome (GOLD analysis project Ga0163148, IMG submission 148606) | Freshwater microbial mat bacterial communities from Lake Vanda, McMurdo Dry Valleys, Antarctica- Oligotrophic Lake LV.19.MP7.P2 | ecosystem: Environmental > Aquatic > Freshwater > Lake...
CTTGATCGGCTGACCCGCGACTTCGATGGGATCGCGCCGGTTGTCAGCGGCTTTCAGAATGAATTTGTCGCCGAGAACTGCCCGCCGAACGCCGATGGACAGGTGAGCCGCGTTGTCGCGCGCTTTGCCCTTGTGGCTGCCGGTGGCGAAATGGCAACGGCCTTCGGTGTCGTGCCGTGGGAGCCGGGTGAGGCGACCAGGGCCGCCGCGAAGTGCTTTCGCGATTGGCTCGAAACGCGCGGCGGGATCGAACCGGCTGAAGAACGGGAAGCCGTGTCTGCCGTTCGCCGGTTTATCGAGCTGCACGGCAATTCCCGCTTCGAGCCGATGGGCAACCTTGTCCCCACCAACAGCATGGGCGGGCCGCTCGATACGCGCATTCAGAACCGGGCGGGCTTCCGCCGCCGTGATGATGAAGGCGGCATCGAATACATCGTGCTTTCTGAAGTGTGGCGCAGTGAAGTGTGTGCCGGGCTTGATCCGGTGGCGGTGGCGAAGACGCTGGCAAACCGCAATCTCTTGATCGCGGGCGAAGGCAATAAGTTTCAGAAGAATACCCGGCTTCCCGGCTTTTCCAATTCCGTACGCTGCTACGTGATCACGTCCGGCATCCTTGGCGACAACGAAGGGGATGATGCCCGTGCCTAACTTGGCCCGCTTCGCGACTTTCGCACAAGGCATCGGCGCTGTTCCACCTGTTCCACCGGCTTCTATAGGTGGTGGAACAGCCGATGGAACACAGGAACACACGCAATATCAATGGGATAGGAATTCTGTTCCACCTGTTCCACCTGTTCCACCTCAAAACAACGATGCTTGGAACGAAAGCGACCTTCTCGACGCATATGAAGAGCGCGCCGCGATCATGGAATATGATGGCGGATTGCCCCGGCACGTAGCCGAAGCCCTCGCTTGGATGGAAGTCTTCGGCGATCGGGCAAGGGCAGCGTAAAACCCACGGAAATCCCTGAATTTCCTCGCCTTTTCAAGCACTTCTAAAGCCGCCCCAAGGGCCGTTTCTGCTTTGAATACTGGCGTTTTGCTCTGATCTTCATCGCGAATAAGGCGCGCGGGTGAAGATGTTCGAGGGCTTCAAGAAACTGATCGGATTGGAAACGAAGGCAACTCTGGCGGACCCTTCGCCGGAGCTTATCGCTTTGTTCGGCGGCATGCCTTCCGCGTCCGGTGTTGCTGTCACGGCGGAAACCGCCATGCGCAACAGCACGGTTTACGGTTGCGTGAAGGTGATCGCCGAATCCGTCGCGCAACTGCCGCTTCATCTCTATCGCCGCAAGCCCGATGGCGGGAAAGAGCGCGCCGCCGATCACCCTCTTGCCGAGCTGCTTCACGGCCAGGCGAACGAATGGACTTCCGGCTACGAGTTCCGTCTTTTCATGCAGACCGCGCTTTGCCTTCACGGCAACGCCTTCAGCTACATCAATCGCACGGGCGGCAAGATCGCCGAGCTTATTCCGATCCCGTCGCCTTGCGTCACCGTCGAAATCGACAAGATCACGATGGAGCCGTCCTATAAGGTTTCGACAGGCGACGGCGGCCAGCGCGTCTATGACCGCACCGAAATCTTCCACCTGAAGACACTCGGCACTTCGCCGCATGTCGGTCTTTCGCCGATCCTTCAGATGAAGGAAGCGATCGGCCTGGCGTTGGCGATGGAAGAGCATGGCGCGCGCATCTTCAGTTCCGGCGCGCGGCCCGGTGGCGTCTTCAAATACGGCAAGACCCTCGGCCCCGAAGCCCTGAAGCGACTTCGCGAAAGCTTCAACGCCGCCCATGCAGGCGGATCGAATGCCGGGAAGACGCTGATCCTCGAAGATGGAATGGAATTTGAGGCGCTTCAATTCACCAGCGTCGATCTTCAGTTCCTCGAATTGCGCCGCCACCAGGTCGCCGAGATCGCGCGCGGCTTCCGCATTCCGCTCCATCTGCTTCAGGAATTGGAGCGGGCGACACACAACAACGCCGAGAGCATGGGGCAGCAATTCCTATCGCTCACCCTGTTGCCGTGGCTGAAGTGCTGGGAAGGCGGCATCCGCCGCGCCCTGCTCACCCCGGAAGAGCGCGCCGAATACTACGCCGAATTTCTCACCGACGATCTTGCCCGCGCCGATCTGGCCGCCCGCTTCGACGCCTACGCCAAGGCCGTCACCAACGGCCTGCTTTCGCCGAACGAAGTGCGAGCTGCCGAGAACCGCGCGCCCTATGCCGGTGGCGATCAATTCCGCCTGCCGATGAACACCGAAGACGCCAGCAAGGCAGGGGGCGACGATGGATCGCGTTGATATTGAAGTCAAGTTCGCGACCGACGAAGCCGGGCTTCTCACCGGCTACGCCAGCGTTTTCGACGGTGAGCCGGACAGCTATGGCGACGTGATCGAAAAGGGCGCGTTCACGAAGAGCCTGGCCGAACACAAGGCCGCTGGCACCACGCCGCTCATGTTGTGGCAGCACGATCCTTCCGAACCAATTGGCGTGTGGCTTGAGCTTCGCGAAGACGCGACCGGCCTTGCCGTCACTGGCCGCCTGATACTCGAAACCCGACGCGGCCAGGAAGCCTATGCGCTGCTCAAAAACGGCGCGTTCAATGGCCTTTCGATCGGCTTCCGCACCCGCGCTTCGGAGCGCCGGGCCGGTGGCGGCCGCACCCTGCAAGACCTCGAACTTATCGAAATCTCGCTTGTCTCCGTTCCCGCCGCAACGCGGGCGCGCGTGACCAGCGTGAAGACGGCGCAAGCCGGAAACCCTGCCGCGATGGGCGCGCCTATCAAAAGGAGCCTCACTATGGCTGTTGAGAAGAAGGCGTCCGCGCCTGAAGCGGGAACCGAAGGTGATGACGTGGAAACCCGCGTTGCCGCCCTCGAAGAGAATGTGGCCGGGATCGACACCCGGCTGAAGTCGGTGGAAGAAAGCGTCGGCAACGTCGCCAAGTCCGCCGAGCGCATCGAACAGAAGCTGAATCGCCCCGGCGCGGCGGCTGAGACGAAGGCGGCACCGGAGAAGATCGAGGCGAAGGCTTTCGTCGGCTTCCTTCGTCATGGCCGCGAAGCACTTCCTGCCGATGAGGTGAAGTCGCTTCGAGTGGCCGATGACACGGCGGGCGGCTACCTTGCACCCGACGATTTCGTTGCGCAGGTGATCAAGGGCATCGTGGAAGTGTCGCCGGTTCGCCAGGCCGCCAAGGTGGGCGCGACCTCTTCCGGCGCGGTGATCCTGCCGAAGCGCACCGGCAAGCCCACGGCTTCGTGGGTCGGTGAAACCGAAAACCGCCCGGAAACGGGATCGACCTACGGCCAGGTGGAAATCCCGGTTCACGAAATGGCCTGCTACGTGGACGTGTCGCTTCGTCTTCTCGAAGATGCCGCCGTCAACGTGGAAGGCGAAGTCGCTTTCGATCTGGCCGAAGAGTTTGGCCGCCTCGAATCCAGCGCGCTTGTCGGTGGCAATGGCGTGAAGAAGCCTGTCGGTTTCATGACCGACACCGCCGTTGCGTACACCCCGACCGGCAACGCTTCGACCCTCGGCACCACACCCGCCGATACGCTGATCACGCTCATGTATGCCATGCCCGCCTTCTATCGGAATGCCGGTGCGTGGATGATGAACGGGAACACGCTGGCGGCTATCCGCAAGCTGAAGGACGGCCAGGGCAATTTCCTCTGGCAGCCGTCCTACCAGGCCGGGCAGCCCGAAACGATCCTTGGCCGCCCCGTCATCGAAGCGCCGGACATGGATGATGTCGGCGCGGGAGCCGAGCCAATCGCGTTCGGCGACTTCGCCCGTGCCTATCGCATCTACGATCGCGTGGCGCTTTCGGTGATGCGCGACCCCTACAGCCAGGCCACGAATGGCCTTGTCCGGTTCCATGCTCGCCGCCGTGTCGGTGGTGGTGTGGTGCTCGCCGAGGCGCTTCGCAAGCTTCGCTGCGCAACCTCGTAAGGAGCAATGACCATGCGTGACCTCGCAAACAACCTCGGAGCCGTGCAGGCCGTCGCGCCTGCCGTGCTTTCCGCCACGAACACTTCCGACCCGATCGACCTTCAGGGCTTCGAGAGTGCGGCGGTTGTCATCAATACCGGCGCGATTGCCGGTGATGGCGACTTCACCGCCAAGCTTCAGGAGAGCGACACCACGACCAGCGGCGATTTCGCTGACGTGGTTGCCGCCGATCTTGTCGGAAGCTTCCCGGCCAGCCTCGAAGCCGCTTCGGTGGTGAAGGTCGGCTACATCGGAAACAAGCGTTACCTGCGCACCGTCCTCACGAAGAACGGTGGAGCCTCGATCGCTGCCGGCGCGGTGGTGATCAAGGGCCATGCGCACCAGCGCCCCGTTGCCTGATCTTGCTTGCCCGGCTGGCTTCGGCTGGCCGGGCTTGCACCTTCAATCGAGAGGTTGCGAGCGATGCCCCTGATCTTGGAGACAGCACCCGTGAACGATCCCGTCACCTTGGAAGAGGTGAAGGAGCACATTCACGTTGACTTCAGTGATGAAGACGCCCGCATCGCCGACTTCATCAAGGCTGCTACGCAACGCCTCGATGGGCGCGACGGATCGCTTGGCCGCTGCCTTGTCACCCAAACGTGGAATCTCACCCTCGACCGCTTCGCCAGCGAAATCGCGATCCCGCTGCCGCCGTGTCAGTCGATCGACGCAATCGTCTATGTCGATCCCGATGGCGTCACCCAAACCCTTGCCCCGACCGAATACCAGGCGTTCGCCCTCGGCACCGTGGACGGCGCGAAGGTGCGCCCGGCCTATGGCAAGAGCTGGCCGACAATCCGCAATGTGCCGGAAGCGGTGACGATCACCTTCACGGCAGGCTTCGGCGACGAACCTGAAGACATTCCCGAACCGATCCGCGCCGCGATCAAGATGCGCGTCGGCCACCTCTTCGAGCACCGCGAAAGCGTGACGATCGGATCGGGCTTCATCACCGAAACGCCCGATGGCGCTGAAGACTTCGTGCGCGACCATAAGACGTGGAGCTTCTGACCATGCGCGCGGGCGATATGGATCGGCGCATCATCGTGAGCCAGCCGGGCGAGATCATCGACTACGATCCGTTCGGTTCACCGATCTATGGCGAGCCGACCGAATACGAAGTTTGGGCACACGTCTCGCAACAGTCGGGCCGGGAGTTCTTCGCCGCTGGCGGCATTCAATCGTCGCGGATGGTTGTCTTCCGCCTTCGGTGGATCGACGGCATCACCGTTCTGGATACCGTCAAGTATGACGGGCGCGATCACAACATTCAGGAAGTGCGGGAGCTGGGCCGGAAAGAAGGGCTTGAACTGCACACCATAACGAGCGGGTGACGATATGCCGTGGTCGCCACCGAAGCATTGCCCCGCTGGGCATCCGCCGTTCACCGATAGACGCTGCCCGCTCTGCGCCTCGAAGGCCAAGGCCGCCGCCGATGAGCGCCGCCCGTCTGCCCGCGCCCGTGGTTATGACAGCAAGTGGCAGCGTGAAAGCAAAGCCTTCCTCGCATTGCCGGAGAACCGCTTGTGCGCCTGTGGCTGCGGCCAGGTCGCCGACATGGTGGATCACCGCACCGCTCATAAGGGCGATATGCGCCTCTTCTGGGATCGATCGAACTGGCAGCCGATGAACCGCCGTTGCAACAGCCGGAAGGCCGTGGCGACCGAAGGCGCGTTCGGCAGGCCGATCAACATGGGAGGGGGAGGTTTTGAATTTTGACCGAACCCGCTAGGACCGACGCCCCCATCTCGCGCGCAATCTCGCCGAAAATGGGAGTTTTCCGAAATGAAGGGCCGCAAGCCGAAGCTCACCGTCATCGATGGCGGCACCGTGCGCGGCAAATGCCCGTCTGCGCCCTCGTGGCTGACTTCCCAGGCGAAGGCCGAATGGAAGCGGGCAGCCCCGCAACTCTATAGCCGCAACCTCTTGTCAGCCGACACGCTGGCGACCCTTGAAAGCTATTGCGTGGCGGTCGGCATGGTTCGCGAAACCGAAGAAATCATGGGCCGTGAAGGTCGCATGGTGATGACGGACAACGGCACGAAGCCGCATCCGGCATTTCGAATGCAAAGCGCCGCGATGCGCGAAGCCCGCCTGCTTGCTGCCGAGCTGGGGTTAACCCCGCACCGCCGAGGCGTGAAGGGCAAAGACGAAGGAAACAAGAATGACAATTGGGACGCCGATCTTCTCGCCTGACCCGGCGCTTTATGATGATCCCACGGGCCGGGCCGATAGGATTTGCCGCTTCGTTCGCCGCCTTCAGCTATGGGAAGGCGACTTCGCCGGGCAGCATTTTCACACTCACGATTTTCAGGAAGCGGTTATCCGCCGCATCTATGGCCCGTCGAATGATGACGGCAGCCGCTTGGTGCGCATGGCCTGCATCTGGATTCCGCGCGGCAACGCAAAGACGACGCTGGCCGCCGCCCTCGGCCTTGCCCATTTCCTCGGCCCTGAAGCCGAAGCGGGCGGCCAGGTGGTTATGGCTGCCGCCGATCGGGAAAATGCGGGCATCGCTTTCAACTCAGCGCATCAATTCGTTCTTCAGGATGACACGCTGGCGAGCCGAGTGCGCGCGGTGGAAAGCCGGAAGTCGCTGGGGCATCCGAAGACGAAAAGCACTCTGAAGGCCATTTCGTCGGAAGCCTATTCGAAGCACGGTTTAAACGTGTCGTTCTTCCTGGCCGATGAAATTCACGCCTGGCCGACAGGCGAAGGCCGCAAGCTCTTCAAGACCGTCACCGATTCGATGGTGAAGCGTTCGCACCCGCTCACCGTCATCATTTCCACCGCTGGCGACGGCCAGGGCGGGCTTGCATGGGATCTGTGGAACTACTCGCACAAGGTCGCATCCGGCGAAATTGAAGACCCGACCTTTGCGCCTATCATCTTCGCCGCCGAGCCTGAAGCGGACTGGCGCGACGAAGCCGCCTGGCACTCGGCAAATCCCGCGATTGATGCCGGTTTCTGCTCGCTCGAAGAGCTGCGGATTAAAGCCCGCCGGATCGAACACTTTCCGTCCGAAATCGCCGACTTCCGCCGCTTCCACCTTAACCAGTGGCAAGAGGGATCGGCGAACCCGTGGCTTGCATTGGAAATCTATGACGCCGCCGAGGCCGGGACGCCCGTGGAAGGACTTACCGGGCGGCCATGCTGGATCGGGATCGATCTTTCTAGCGTGGAAGACCTGACGGCGGTGGTGGCCGTCTTTCCTGAAGGCGATGGCGAAGCCCGCCGATATGACGTGCTGCCCATGTTCTTCCTGCCGGAAGCGAACATCGCGAAGAAGGGCGAAAAGGATCGGGCGGACTATGTGCGATGGGCAGCCGAAGGCTTCCTGATCCTGACGCCCGGCAACGTGGTGGATCACTCGGCAATCGTGGATCATGTCATCGCCCTCGGCGAAAAATACGGTGTGCAAGAGATCGCCATTGACCGCTGGAACTCGACAGCGGTGAACACCGCCCTTCAAGAAGAGGGCTTCACCATCAACCAATTTGGCCAAGGCTTCGCCAGCATGGCCGCGCCCGTGAAAGAGCTGAAGCGGGCAATCCTCACCGGGCATTTCCGGCACGGCGGCAATCCGCTCTTGCGCATGTGCTTCGGCAACGTGGTGGCCGACAAAGACGCGGCGGAAAACGAGAAGTTCACGAAGGAACGTGCGCGCGGACGCATCGACGGTGCTGTTGCCGCCGCGATGGCCGTGGGCCGCGTCATCGCGAACGAAGTGACACCCTCACCCTATGAGAGCCGAGAAGGCGGATTCCTCTTCATCTAAAGGAGCAAGACCATGCACGAAGTCAGCATCACCGGATTGAACCGAGTTTCACAGCCGAAGCCGAACAAGGGCGGCAACACCATCCTGGCGTTCTTCGATTGCCAGGCGAACGGACTGGCTTTGGCCGGGTGCGCCTTCGTTCGAACCGCCCGCCAAGGTCTCATCGTATGGCCGCCAAAGCTCGAAGGGACGGATGCGGTCCGCCGAAGCGTCGGCATCACCGACGAGCATCTTCGCAAGCTGATGGTGCGCCAGGCGCAAGAGGTTTACCGCGCCCTCGGCGGCACCGATGGCGAGTGGATCAAGACTTGGGATGAAGAGAAGTCGGAACAGGCCGACGAAGGGAATGGCCTTCGCCGCTTCCTTTCGAATGGCACGGAATAGCAGGAATTTTCTGCCGTCCGCTTCCTATATGCTTCCTGTGAGCTGGGAGAGTGGGGCAGGCAGTCCCGTAAACCCTTGATTTCATTGGCGCACCCGACAGGATTCGAACCTGTGACCCCTGCCTTCGGAGGGCAGTGCTCTATCCAGCTGAGCTACGGGTGCGGAGGCGCGGTGTGTACCGGAGCGGGGCGGCAGGTGCAATCGAAGGCCTCGCCGCCGTTGCGGGCCTTGGCGGGGCGGGCCGGCCTCGGCATGGTCGCGCCATGAACGCCTTGCGCACCGTTGTTCTCGCCGCCGTCCTCCTGTTCGCCGCCTGTGCGCCGAAGGAAGAGTCGGGCGGGCCGGCCATGTGGCGGCTGAAGGACGCCGACAGCGAGATCTGGATCCTCGGTACGGTCCACGTGCTGGCGCCCGACGTGAAGTGGCGCACCGCCCGCATCGACAGGGCCTTCCGCGCAGCCGACGTGGTGTGGTTCGAGGCGCCGACGACGGGCGAGGACGTCGGTCGGGAAATCGGCGCGCTCGTTCAGCGCATCGGCGTGAACCCGCCGGGCGTGAAGCTCACCTCGCTGCTCACGACCGAAGAGAAGGCCCAGTTTGAAAAGGTCGCGCGATCGGTCGATCTCGATCCCGCCGCGCTCGAAGGCGCGCGGCCCTGGCTCGCCGCGCTTCAGCTCTCCGTAGCCGCGCTCACCAAACAGGGCGCCGATCCGAATTCCGGAGTGGAGACGGCGCTTGAGGCCGACGTCGTTCGCCTCGGCAAGAAGACCGCCTATTTCGAGACCGTCGCGCAGCAGATGCATTTCTTCGCTGACCTGCCGCCCGCCGTGGAGAAGCGCTTCCTCGTCGCGACGCTGCGCCAGATCGAGGAGGACGCCGACCAGAGCGCGCAGATGGACGAGCTGTGGTCGACCGGACGGGTCGACGAACTCGGCCGTCTTCTGAGCGAAATGATGGATGAGGCTGGGCCCGAGGTCGCCGATGCGATCATCCATCGACGCAACGCTGCGTGGGTGACGCAGATCGACACGCTGATGAAAGGCAAAGGTCGCATTTTCATCGCCGTCGGCACAGCGCACCTCACCGGCCCGCGCGGCGTGCCCGCGCTGCTGCGCGCGAAAGGATACGAGGTGGAAGGACCGTGATCGCGCCTGCATATGCTTGGGAACGTGGGGGCGCGAGAGGCGTTGAATTGGGGTGCGGACGGGCAAGTTCGCGCGACTTCATCCACTCCAACCACGAAAGCGAGGTTCAACATGAACTGGACGCAAGTCGAAGGAAAATGGGACCAGGTCAAAGGCGCTGCGCAGAAGCAGTGGGGCAAGCTGACCGATGACGATCTCGCGCAGGCCAAGGGCAATCGCGACATGATGGTCGGCAAGGTCAAGGAGCGCTACGGCATCGCGAAAGAAGAAGCCGAGCGCCAGGTCGACGACTTCATGACCAAGCAATAATCCTGGTCACATCGAACGGCGGCGCGGGAAACCGCGCCGTTTTCGATTCAACGTTTCAGGCTCTTGATCGCCGCGCGCGCGAGCCCATCTGCTCTCTCGTTCATCACGTCGCCCGCGTGGCCCTTCACCCACTTCCATTCGATCTTGTGCTTGCCCGCCGCCGCATCGAGCCGCTGCCACAGATCGACATTCTTCACCGGCTCGCGCGAAGCTGTGCGCCAGCCATTGCGCTTCCACCCGTGGATCCACGACGTCAGGCCGTTCTTCACGTACTGGCTGTCGGTGTGCAGCGTCGCCGACGCGCCGTCGGGCAGGGACTCAAGCGCCGCGATCGCGCCGATCAATTCCATGCGGTTGTTCGTTGTCGCGCTCTCGCCGCCAGAGAGTTCGGCTTCACCGTCCGGATGAAGGATCACCACCCCCCAGCCGCCGGGACCCGGGTTTCCGCTGCACGCGCCATCGGTCCAGATGTCGATTCGTTTTGTCATGGCGTCGCTATAGCACGCGGCTTCAGCCGCCATAGTCGGCGGCGTTTTTTGCGCTACGGTGGAAGCCCAGCTTGTCCGCATATTCCAGCGGATCCTTCGGCCGCACCAGCGCGCCGGCCGGCGTCTCCGCCCAGTCCGCAAGCCGCGTCGCGAAAAAGCGCATCGCTGCGCCGCGCGCGAGGATCGGCAGCGCGTTTCGCTCCGCTTCCGACAACACCCGCACGCTTTCGTAGCCCGCGATCAGCGCCTGGCCTTTCGTCAGATTGAACGCGCCGCGCGGTTCGAAACACCAGGCGTTCAGGCACACCGTGAGGTCGTAGGCGAGCGCATCGGTGCAGGCGAAATAGAAATCGATCAGACCCTTCGTCTCGTCGCCAAGGAAAAGCGTGTTGTCGGGAAAGAGATCGGCGTGGATCACGCCGCGCGGCAATCCTTGCGGCCATGCCGCCTCCAGCGCCGCCAGATCGGCCTCGACGTCGGCCGCGAGTCCCGCGCGCAGGCTGTTCGCCAGCGCCGCGCGCGGCCGCACCAGCGGCGCCCACGCGTCGACCGACAGCGCGTTCGCCCGCACCTCGGCAAAATCCCGCAGCGCCTCATGCATCTGCGCGAGCCTCACGCCAATCGCGCGGCACTGCGCAGCGTTCGGCCGCTTCGGCGAAACGCCCGTGAGGAATGTGATGATCGTGCAGGCCTTGCCCCGCACTTCGCTGAAGAGATCGCCGTCGCGGTTGCGCATCGGTCGCGGCGCGGGAACGCCGCGCGCCGCCAGCGTCTCCATGATGTTCATGAAGAAGGGGAGGTCGCTCCGCGCCACGCGCTTCTCGAAGATCGTGAGGATGAAGCGACCCGCCTCGGTTTCCAGCAGGAAGTTCGAATTCTCCACGCCCTCCGCGATGCCCTTGAACGCGAGCGCACGGCCGAGGTCGTAGCCCGCCAGAAGGTCGGCGAGTTCTTCGTCGGAGAGATCGGTGTAGACGGCCATGAGGAGAACCTAGAGCGGCCCGTCGATGCCGAGGATCTGGCGATCCTCGCCGAGCCGCACAACCCACTCCGCGCGCCGTCCGCCCGCGAGCATGTGACGCGTGATGCGCTCATAGTACTGCACGAAGCGGCCGATGTTGGTCTTCACCTCCGGCGGCACCTTGTCGAGCGCCAGCCCGCGCATCGTCGCTTCCTGCTCAAGCCGCCAGTGCGGCACCACATCGAAGGAGGGCGCGGCGATGTTGATGAAGAGATCGAACCGCCCGAAAAAGTCGGCGTAGGCGCCTTCGAGCTGTGCGTTCGCGTAAGTGCGCCAGACGGCGCCTTCGTCCTCATCCAATTCGAGATCGTTCACCGGCATTTCGAGGGCTTCGACGGGCTCCGGTGTCGCGCCCATGCACCAGCCGTCCACGAGCACGACATTCGCCGTGCCCTTGAACGCCGGCCATTCGGCGGCGGGCACGCGGTGATCGGCAAGCTTGTCGAAGCGCGGCAACTGCGTAACGTCCTGCGCGCGCGCGTCCTTCAGCTTCGCCAGCGTGCGCTTGCCGAGTTCGAGATCGTGCGTTCCGGGCGGGCCGCGCATCTTGAAGAGGGGATGCACGTTGGCCGCGAGCGCCTTACGCTCGGCGGTGGCGAGATAGATGTCGTCGAGCGAGAAGTGCGCGGTGCGCGGGTTCGCGGCGGCGAAGGCCTTGCACGCGGTGGTCTTGCCGCAGCCCTGCGCGCCCGAGATAGCGATGCGCACCGGGCGGCGCAGTTCGAGGATGAGTTCGCGCGAGACCATGTCGATCAGCGTCGCGATCTCGGCGGCGGTCGCGGGGACGGGCGGGCTCGCCATCAGTTCGCGCCGCCAAGCGCGATGGTGACGACGGACTCGATCGCCTCGGGCAGCGGCATGTCGAAGACGCCGGCCTCTTCGTCGGCGCGCCACGCGGCGTAGCCTTCTGCGAACACGGACGGCGGCATCTGCTGTGCCTTCAACAGCGTGTCGAGCGCGTCTGCGACGGTGTCGCGGTAGAGCGGCATATGTCCCAACTCCAGCCGCGACCCGAAACGTGAGACGAGGTGGGGCGGCGTGTCGATGGTCACGAAGAGGTGCACAATGGACGCTTCGTCCTCGTCGTCGATACGGCCGATCAGGGCCACGGCGTTCGTCATGCCGCGGATCGACCAGAGCTGACCTTCTTCAAGCGGTTCCTGCGCACTCATGGGTTCAAGCGTCCTGCAGGATGCGGGGAAGCTTGAAGACCACGTCCTCCTCCGTCACCGACACTTCTTCCACGCGCGCATCGAACCGCGCCGAGAGCGCCGCGATCAGCGCCTCGACGAGATCCTCCGGCGCGCTCGCGCCGGCGGTGACGCCCACGGTGGCGGCGCCTTCGAGCCACGACCAGTCGAGGTCCTCGGCGGAATTGATGAGGTAGGCGGCGCTCGCGCCCGCGCGCCGCGCCACTTCCGCCAGGCGCACCGAGTTCGACGACTTCGTCGAGCCGATCACCAGCACGACGTCGCTGTCGCGCGCGAGCACCTTCACGGCGTCCTGCCGGTTCGTCGTCGCGTAGCAGATGTCCTCCTTGTGGGGCGCAGCGATCTCCGGGAAGCGCGCCTGCAGGGCGGCGACCATCTCGGCGGTGTCGTCCACAGACAGCGTGGTCTGGGTCACGAAGGCGAGATTGGCGGGATCCCTGGGCTCGAAAGCCTGGGCGTCGGCCAGCGTTTCCAGCAGCGTGATGGCGCCCGGCGGGAGCTGCCCCATGGTGCCGATGACCTCCGGGTGGCCGGCGTGGCCGATCAGGACGATCTCGCGGCCGGCGGCGTGGAGGCGCTCCGATTCGACGTGAACCTTGGATACGAGGGGGCAGGTGGCGTCGAGATAGAGCATCCGCCGGGCCTGCGCCTCGGCGGGCACCGACTTCGGCACGCCATGGGCAGAGAAGACGACGGGGCGGTCCTGAGGGACCTGATCAAGCTCCTCGACGAAGACGGCCCCGAGTCGCTCAAGCCGTTCGACGACATGACGATTGTGCACGATCTCATGGCGCACATAGACCGGAGCGCCCCACTTGCCGAGCGCGCGCTCGACGATCTGGATCGCCCGGTCCACCCCGGCGCAGAACCCCCGCGGGGCCGCGAGCAGGATCGTCATGGGCTGTCGGGGCGGGGAAGAGGCGTCATCAGCGGGCATTCGGGACCTTACGGCGGCGCCTTGTTGCGGGCGCCTTCGGCGGCTTGTATCACGCCTGCCGGTCCAAGCGGCGCGCGTTTCTGCGCCGCACGCAGGGCCGCTCGCCAGGTGTGTTCCTGCGGGGTTGTTCCAGGGGTCTTCATGAAGCTCAGCCATCTGTTCCTCGCCGCGCTCGCGCTGCCGCTCGCCGCCTGCGCCTCCGGCAAGGATGAGCGCGACCCCGCCGAAGGGCCGCCGGTCGCCGGTCAGGCCAAGGCGGGCGTGACCGAGACTCCCGGCTTCCTGTCGCGCACCTTCGGCAACAACAACGAAGCCAACGCCGGCCCATGTCCGCTGCTCGGCGTGCTCTACGACGCGTCGCGTCTGGTGGAATTCAAGGGCGAGGGCGAGCGCTACGCCAACGTCGCCTACACCGGTGAAATGCGCGGCGTGCGTGGACTTTGCCGCTACACCGGCGCCAACCCGATCGAACTGAACCTCGAGATCGACATGGCCTTCGGCAAGGGCCCGGCGGCCGAGAATTCGAGCCGCGTCTACCGTTACTGGGTGGTCGTCACCCGTGCGAACATGGCGCCGATCGAGAAGCAGTACTTCGACGTCACCGTGAACTTCCCGCGCGGCGAAGACCGCATGGCCGGTTCCGAGACGATCCAGCGCATCGTGATCCCGCGCGCCAACGACACAGTCTCCGGCGCAAACTTCGAGATCCTCGTCGGTTTCGTGTTGACGCCCGAGCAGATCGCCTTCAACCGCGCGGGCAAGCGCTTCCGTGTGGACGTGGGCGCCGAGCCGAGCGGCCAGCAGAAGAAGTAGGCTTTCCGGCGCGACGTCTTGTTCGTCCGCGCAGGACGCATAGAAGACGTCGCCCATGACTGATCTCGCGCACACGCTCACTACGCACCTCGCCGCCGCCTTCGCGGCGGAGGGCCTCGATCCTGCGCTCGGCGCGGTGAAACGGTCCGACCGCCCGGATCTCGCGCCGTTCCAGTGCAACGGCGCGATGGCGGCGGGGAAGGCCGCGGGCAAGCCGCCGCGCGTCGTCGCCGAAGCCGTGGCGGCGCGCATTCAGGGCGCCGACGGAATCGCCTCGGTGGAAATCGCCGGGCCCGGCTTTCTCAACATCGCGCTGACCGACGCGTTGCTTGCATCACGCGCACAGTCGATCGCTGATGACGCGCGCAGCGGCGCCACGCCGGTGGCCACACGGCGTCGCGTGATTGTCGACTACGGCGGGCCGAACGTCGCCAAGCCCATGCACGTCGGGCATTTGCGCGCGTCGATCATCGGCGAGAGCATCAAGCGGCTTTTCCGTTTCCGGGGCGACGAAGTCTGGGGCGACGCGCACTTCGGCGACTGGGGCTTCCAGATGGGCCTGTTGATCGCGGACTTCGAGGAACGCTTCGGCGCGCTCGACCCCGATGGCGCGCTGTCGGCGGAAGCGGATGCGCGTCTCGCCGCCGTCACGCTCGATGATCTTCAGACGATCTACCCAGAGGCCGCCGCGCGCGCGAAGACAGACGAGGCGTTCCGCGACCGAGCGCGCAAGGCGACGACGCGCTTGCAGTCAGGCTCCGTCGCCTATCGCGCGATCTGGGCGAAGTACCGCGCGCTCTCGATGGCGGCGCAGAAGGAAGACTTCCACGCACTCGGCGTGGATTTCGATCTCTGGAAAGGCGAGGCCGACGTCGATCCGCTCATTCCGGGCATGGTCGAAGACCTGCGCGGCAAGGGTCTCCTCGTCGAGGATCAGGGCGCGCAAGTCGTCCACGTTTCCGGCGGTGAAACCAAGAAGAGGAAGCTCGACGACGGTACCGTGATCGATGCGCCGTTCCCGCCACCGTTGCTTGTCGTGTCGTCGGAAGGCTCGGCGATGTACGGCACGACTGATCTTGCGACAATTGTGGAGCGCGCCAAGGACTTCTCGTTCGATCTCTGCCTCTACGTGGTGGACCAGCGCCAAGGCGATCACTTCGAGCAGGTGTTCCGCGCCGCCGTCATCGCCGGCTACGCGACGCGTGAATCGCTGGAGCACATCGGCTTCGGCACGATGAATGGGCAGGACGGCAAGCCGTTCAAGACGCGCGCCGGCGGCGTTCTGCGCCTCGCCGATCTCATCGAGATGGCCCGTGAAAAGGCGCGCGAGCGCCTGCGCGCAGACGATATCGGTTCGGACTTTTCGGCGGAAGAGTTCGAGGATGTCGCCCACAAGGTCGGGATCGCTGCGCTGAAGTTTGCCGATCTCGCGAACTTCCGCGGCACGTCCTACGTCTTCGATCTGGATCGCTTCATGAGCTTCGAGGGGAAGACGGGGCCATATCTGCTCTATCAATCGGTCCGCATCAAATCGATCCTGCGCAAGGCCGAGGAGGCGGGCGTGAAGGCGGGGCCGATTTCCATCGCGCACGCCAACGAACGCACCCTGACGCTCGCGCTCGACGCCTTCGATGCGGCGCTGGTTTCGGCCTACGACAAGCGCGCACCGCACTTCCTCGCCGAGCACGCCTTCAATCTAGCGCAGGCCTTCAGCGGCTTCTACACGAATTGCCCGATCCTGCCGGAGAAGGACGAGGCCGTGCGCGCGTCTCGACTCGCGCTGGCGCAGGCGACGCTGAAGCAACTCGCGCTCACGCTGGGCCTGCTGGGACTGGAAGCGCCGGAGCGGATGTAGCAGCATCGTCTCGACCAAAGGGAGAGACGGCATGGCGGACGCAACCGGCAAGGCGCAATGGCGCCTGTTCTGGATTTTCTACGTGATCGGTTGGGCGGTCTTCGCGTACATCGCCGTCACCAACGGCACGCTCGCCACCGCTGAATCGCCCGGCGGCATTCTCGATCACCAGGCGGCGGCAACGGCCTCGCGCGTCGAGCGCATCCACGCCGCGTGGAAGGCCAAAGACGTATTTGACTTCGCCGCGCTTTCGATGACGCTCGATCTGGTCTTCATCACCTTCGCGACCATAGCGGGCGTGATCGGCGGCTATCTGATCGCGCGCGCCGGCGGCCTGCGCGGCCTGCTGGGCTGGGCGACACTTGTCCTGTGGATCGTCTTCGGCGCCTGCGACTACATCGAGACGACATGCCAGCTCGTCCAGGTGCTCCAGGACGCGGGCAAGGACGAACTGGCGGGACTCGCCGCGACGGTCCGGCCCCCGAAGATGGTCACCTTCGTCGCAGGAACGCTCGCGCTCTGGGCAGGGCTCGCCTGGACGGGGATGGCGGCGCGGAAAAAGGCGCCTGCGGCCTGAGCTTTGTTTGACTCGGGCAGGAGGCCCCACCATGTTGCGCTGCAACGGAGAGGGCCGACGCGAGTCGCTCCCGCTCCGGTCAGACAGATGAATCTCGCGGGAGAGACCGGGTTTCGCACCCGGCCCCGAAGGCGCAACCGCCCCGGAAACGCTCAGGGCAAAGGACCGCGAGAGGATGAAGACGCTGGAAAGTGCGAGAAGCCTGATCGGGCGCTCGCCGCCGACGGAGTAAGCGCGCGGGACTTCCGCCGTGAATCTCTCAGGCCCAAGGACAGCGGGGGCGCCGGCGATTTGCCGGGCGCCGACCCGACTCCGAGGACCAGACATGGGCGAAACCACCGGACCGCTGAAGAAACTGCCGCTCGATGCGCTCTGGCGTGTTGGCGCAAAGAAGTTCGGCGACTTCGCCGGCTACGACATGCCGCTCGAATTCGAGGGGCTCATTCCCGAACACAACTGGACGCGCACCAAGGCAGGGTTGTTCGACGTCTCGCACATGGGGCCGTGCTTCTTCGCGCTGCCGAAGGGCCACGGGCTCGTTGGTGATGAAGCGCACAAGGCCGTCGCCGCGATCATCGAAGAACTCGTGCCCGGCGACATCCAGGGGCTGAAGCCCGGTCAGGTCCGCTACACGACGCTGCTCAACAAGGACGGCGGCTGCCTCGACGATCTGATGATCGCGCGGCCGGCGGAACCGGGCGCAGCGGGCGATCTCTACATCGTCGTCAATGCCGGCACGAAGGAGCAGGACTTCGCGCTGATCGCACAAGGTGCGGGCGCGCGCGCCAATCTCGTGCGCGCCGATGATCGTTGCCTCCTCGCGCTGCAGGGACCTTCGGCGGAAGCGGTCGCGCGCGCGGTCATCTCCGAGGATCTCGGCGCGATGACCTTCATGCAGGTGAAGCGCTTCGACATGTTCGGACGCCTGACGATCACGCGCTCCGGATACACGGGCGAGGACGGCTACGAAATTCTGGTGCGCGCGGAACATGCGACCGCGCTGGCGGAAGCGCTGCTCGCGCATGCGGATGTGAAGCCCATCGGCCTCGGCGCGCGTGACTCCTTGCGTCTTGAGGCGGGTCTCTGCCTCTACGGCCATGAACTCGACGAGACGATCTCGCCGATCGAGGCCGATCTGGCATGGATCATCCAGAAGCGCCGTCGCACCGCGGCGGATTTTCCGGGTGCGTCGCGCATCCTGAAAGAACTCGCTGATGGCCCCTCGCGCAAACGTGTCGGCATTCGCCCGCTCGATCGCGCGCCCGCGCGTGACGGCGTGGAGATCGTCGTGGCCGGCAAATCCGTGGGCGTCGTGACCAGCGGCGGCTTCTCGCCGATCCTCAACGCGCCGATCTCGATGGGCTATGTCGAGACGGCGTTCGCCGCGCCGGGCACGAAGATCGACCTCATCATCCGCGGTACGCCGCGCGTGGCCGAAATCGTGCCGCTTCCGTTCGTTCCGCACCGCTACAAGAAGGGCTGAGCCATGACGAAGAAATACACCAAGGATCACGAGTGGGTGCGCATCGAAGGCGATGTCGCCGTCGTCGGCATCTCGAACTTTGCCGCCGAACAACTCGGCGACGTTGTCTACGTGGAGCTGCCCGCCGTCGGCAAAGCCGTGAAGCAGGGCGGGGACATGGCGGTCGTGGAAAGTGCGAAGGCGGCCTCCGACGTTTACGCGCCGCTGTCGGGTGAAGTCGTCGCTGTCAACGACGCGCTCAACGGCAACCCCGAGAAGGTCAACGAAGGCGCCGAAGGCGACGGCTGGTTCGTGAAGATCAAGGTCGCCAACGCCGGCGAACTCGATGCGCTCATGGACGAAGCCGCCTACGCCGCATTCGCCAAGGCCTGACACACGAACTGAAACGGAAGACTACAGAATGCGTTACCTGCCCCTGTCGGATGAAGATCGCGCGCAGATGCTCGCGACGATCGGCGCCAATTCCATCGACGATCTCTACGTCGATGTGCCGCGCGAGGCGTTGCTGAAAGCGCCCGTCGCGCTGCCGGCGCACCAGAGCGAGATGGAAGTCGAGCGGCTGATGAAGCTGCTCGCGTCCTGCAACATCCCGGCGGGCAAGACCGCGTTCTTCCTCGGCGCCGGCGCCTATCGCCACCACGTGCCGGCGAGCGTCGACCACCTGATCCAGCGCTCGGAATTCCTGACCACCTACACGCCGTACCAGCCGGAAATCGCACAGGGCACGCTGCAGGCGCTCTACGAATTCCAGACGCAGGTGGCGCTCCTGCTCGACATGGAGGTCGCCAACGCCTCGATGTACGACGGCTCCACGGGCCTCCACGAAGCGGCCATGATGGCGTCACGCGTGACGAAGCGTTCGCGCGTGGTGCTCTCCGGCGGCGTCCATCCGCACTACGCCGAGACGGTGCGCACGGCCTGCGAAGCGCACGGTCTCGAGATCGTCACGCTGCCGGCGGCGATCGACGACGAGTCGGCCGTCCTGCGTGCGATGGACGCCAACACCGCGGCGGTCATCGTGCAGTCGCCCAACGTGTTCGGCACGATCACGGACCTGAAGCCCATCGTGGCCGGCGCGCACGCAGGCGGCGCGCTGATGATCTCAAGCTTCACGGAAGCGATGGCGTTCGGCCTGATCGAGCCGCCAGGCGCGATGGGCGCCGACATCGTCGTCGGCGAGGGGCAGTCCATCGGCAACGCGCTCAACTTCGGCGGGCCGTATGTCGGTCTCTTCGCGACGAAGGAAAAGTACCTACGTCAGTCGCCAGGTCGCCTTGCGGGCGAAACCGTCGACGCTGACGGAAAGCGTGGCTTCGTGCTGACGCTATCGACGCGCGAACAACATATCCGCAGAGAGAAGGCGACGTCGAACATCTGCACCAACTCCGGCCTCTGCACCCTCGCGTGGACGATCCACATGACGCTGCTCGGCGCAGAAGGCCTGAAGCGCGTCGCGACGCTCAATCACGAGAATGCGTGCGATCTCGCGGATGCGCTCGGCGTCATCGCCGGCGTCGAGGTGCTGACTCCGCGTTTCTTCAACGAGTTCGCGATCCGCCTGCCGAAGCGCGCGGATGTGGTGCTCGACGCACTCATGGAGAAGGGCATTGTGGGCGGCGTGCCGTTCACCCGCCTCAATCCGCGCGAAGGGCTCGAGGACGTGCTCCTCGTCTGCGCGACCGAAACCAACACGCCTGAAGACATCAACGCCTACGCCGCCGCGCTCAAGGACATCGTGCAATGACCGCAACTGTTTCCGGCAATCACGGTTTGCAGCAGGCCGAAGGGCTTCTGTTCGAAACCGCGTCGATCACGCGCACCGGCGTCGACATGCCGGCGCCGAAAGGGCGGCCTGATCGTCTCGGCGGTCTCGGTCGCAAGTACGCGCCTTTGCTTCCGGGACTGTCTGAGCCTGAGGCCGTGCGTCACTATGTGCGCCTCAGCCAGAAGAACTACGCCATCGATCTCGGTCTCTTTCCGCTGGGCTCGTGCACGATGAAGCACAATCCGCGCCTGAACGAGCGCATGGCGCGGCTGGACGGCTTCGCCGATCTCCACCCGCTGCAGCCGGTGCAGACGGTGCAGGGCGCGCTCATGCTGATGGAAGAGCTCGCACGCTGGCTGCTCACGCTCACCGGCATGGACGCGGTGGCGCTGTCGCCGAAGGCGGGCGCGCACGGCGAACTTTGCGGCATGCTCGCAATCCGTGCAGCGCTCATCGCGCGGGGCGAAGGCGAGACGCGCAAGCGCGTGCTCGTGCCGGAGTCCGCGCACGGCACCAATCCCGCGACGGCTGCGGCGTGCGGCTTCATCGTCGATGAAATCCACGCGACCGATGACGGGCACGTCGATATCGAGGACCTGAAGAAGAAGCTGGGGCCCGACGTCGCCGGCATCATGCTCACGAACCCGAACACCTGTGGTCTTTTCGAGCGTGACATCAAGGAGATCGCCGACATCATTCACGGTGCGGGCGGCTACTTCTACTGCGACGGGGCCAACTACAACGCCATCGTCGGGCGCGTGCGGCCCGGCGATCTCGGCGTCGACGCCATGCACATCAACCTCCACAAGACGTTCTCGACACCGCACGGCGGCGGCGGACCCGGCTCAGGACCGACCGTGCTGTCGCCTGCGCTCGCTCCATATGCGCCGGTGCCACACATCGTGCGCCGGGGCGAAGACCTCGCGCTCATGGAGCACAGCGAGGCGGCGGAAGGCTCGCCGTTCGGGCGCATGTGCGCATTCCATGGCCAGACGGGCATGTATGTGCGCGCGCTGACCTACATGCTCAGTCACGGCAGCGACGGTCTGCGCCAGGTGGCCGAGGATTCGGTGCTGAACGCGAACTATCTGCTCGCGCGCCTGAAGGATCACTTCAACGCGCCCTTCGGCGCTGGTCCCTGCATGCACGAAGTGCTGTTCGACGACTCGACGCTGAAGACGCATGGCGTGGAGACGATCGACTTCGCCAAGGCCATGCTCGACGAGGGGTATCACCCCATGACGACCTACTTCCCGTTGGTCGTGCACGGCGCATTGCTCATCGAGCCGACGGAAACGGAATCCAAGGCCGAACTCGATCGCTTCGCCGACGTGTTGATTGCGCTCGCCGAGCGCGTGAAGACCGACGCCGCGCACTTCAAGTCCGCGCCGCACTTGGCGCCCATGCGTCGCCTCGACGACACGCGCGCCGCGCGTCAGCCGAAGCTGCGATGGAAGCCCGACGAGGCGCTGAAGACGGCGGCTGAGTAGTGGTTCAGCGGTGGAAGAGGCCGAGCGCTTCTTCCGCCGCGACGCTCGCGGGTGTGCGGCCTTCAGCGACGGCGTGTTCAAGCGCGGGGAGCGCGGCCTTCACGGCGGCGTCGTTCCGGAACGCGACGCCGAGCGCTTCGTCGATCAGGCTCCACATCCAGCGCACCTGTTGGCTCGCGCGACGTGCAGCGCGTTCGCCGCTCGCGGTGAGCGCGGCCTTGTGCGCCTCCACCTGCGTCCAGACGGCGTCAATGCCATCATTGGCGAGACCGCTCGCCGTCAGCACGGGCGGCGACCAGTGCGCGCTGGTGGGTTCGAGGATATGCAGCGCATCGCGATAGACGCGCGCGGCGCGTTGCGCGGCCGTTGGATCGATGTCGGCCTTGTTGACGACGATCATGTCCGCGAGTTCCAGCAGACCTTTCTTGATGCCCTGCAGTTCGTCGCCGGCGTTCGGCAGCATCAGCGCGATGAAGATGTCCGTCATTTCCGCAACGACGGTTTCGCTCTGGCCGACGCCGACCGTCTCCACGATCACCACGTCATAGCCTGCCGCTTCGCAGAGCAGCATGGTCTCGCGTGTCTTGCGTGCGACGCCGCCCAGCGTGCCGGAAGAGGGCGAGGGGCGGATGAAGGCGTCCGGATCGACGGAGAGCTGCGCCATGCGCGTCTTGTCGCCGAGGATGGAGCCGCCAGTGCGAGAAGAAGTCGGATCGACGGCGAGTACGGCGACCTTGCGGCCCTGGCTCGTGAGGAGAAGGCCGAGCGCCTCGATGGTGGTGGATTTGCCGACGCCGGGCACGCCCGTGATGCCGATGCGGTCCGCGCGCCCCGTATAAGACATGGCCGCCGACAGCAGCGCGCGCGCCTCGGCCTGGTGATCTGCGCGGCGTGACTCCACCAGCGTGATCGCCTTCGCGAGCGCGGCGCGATTGCCCGACAGCAGCGCCTCGATCACGCGACGTCCGCCATCACGACGGCGACGACCTCAAGGCCGTAACGCTTGAGTTTCGCCTCGCCCACGCCTGCGACCTTGGCCAGGGCGGCGAGGGTGTTGGGTTTCGAGATCGCAATTGCCGAGAGCGTAGCGTCGTGGAAAATCACGTAGGGTGGCACGCCCTGTTCCATTGCCTTTTCGCGTCGCCAGGTGCGCAGCGCGAGAAAGAGCGGCGAGGTATCGAGCGGAACTCCCTTGCGCGCGGCGCGGCCGGCGCGGCGTTCCTCAGTGGAGCGGCGTCCTTGCTTGTTGGCGACTTCGCGGATGCGGATCGTGCGTTCCTTGCGGAAAATCGCGCGCGTCGCTTCTTCGTCGCCCACCTGCAGAACGGGGCGCATGTCTTCGCCGCCCTCGATCAACACGCCATCGAACAGGAGCTGGTCGAACACCGATTTCCAGCAATTTTCATCCACGTCGGCGCCGATGCCGTAGGTGGTCTTGGCGGCGTAGGCTTCATCGGCGCCGTTCTGCGGCGGTCGGCCCATGAGGTGCGCGATGACGCGCGCGCGACCGAAGCGCTGGTCCGTGCGCAGCACGGCGGAGATCGCCTTCGCGGCCCATTCGGTGGCGTCCACCGACGCCGGCGGGTCGAGGCACACGTCGCACGCGCCGCAGGCTTCGACGTTCTCTTCGCCGAAATAGCGCCGCACGCCCGCGCGGCGGCACGTCATGCCGTCGAGAAACGAAAACAGCTGGCGCGCCTTCTTGGCTTGCGCCGCCTTCACGGCGAGATCGGTGGCGCCGTCCTCGATGAAGCGCAGCGACCGGCGCAGATCACCCGCGCCATAGAGCGCGAAGCCTTCCGCCGGCGCGCCATCCCGGCCCGCGCGACCGACCTCCTGCCAATAGGCTTCAATGGAGCGCGGCGCATCGGCGTGGATCACGAAACGCACGTCGGGTTTGTCGACGCCCATGCCGAACGCGATGGTGGCAGCCATCACCACGTCGTCCTCGTTCTGGAATGTGTGCTGGCGCTTTTCGCGGACGCGTGCGTCGAGACCGGCATGGTATGCAAATGCACGAATGCCCGCGTTTTCGAGCGCGGCAGCGATTTCTTCCGTGGAGTCGCGGGTGCCTGCATAGACGATGCCGGCGCTGCCTTTGCGTTCGAGCGCGAGATCGACGATGCGCTTTTTCGGATTGACCTTTCGCTCCGCCGCCAGCGCGAGGTTCGGGCGATCGAACGACGCCACGAATGTGCGCGCGTGTTCGAGTTTTAGTTGCGCGCGGATATCGGCCTGCGTTTCTCGGTCGGCGGTTGCAGTGACGGCGAGGCGCGGCACGCCGGGAAACAGTTCTGCGAGCCTTCCAAGACCGCGATAGTCGGGGCGGAAATCATGGCCCCATTGCGAGACGCAGTGCGCTTCGTCGATGGCGATCAGTGCGATCGTCGCATGCTTCAGCCGATCAAGACCGGCCCCAGACATGAGGCCTTCCGGCGACACATAAAGAAGATCGAGCATGCCCTCCGAAAGCGCCGACAGTACATCGAGCCGTTCCGCTGGCGGCAAACTCGAATCGAGACGCCCCGCGCGCACGCCGAGATCCTTCAGCGTCGCGACCTGGTCCTGCATCAGTGCGATGAGCGGCGATACGACGACGGCGACGCCTTCCCGCAGCAGCGCGGGTACCTGGTAGCATACGCTCTTGCCGCCGCCCGTGGGCAGGATTGCAAGCGCATCTCGACCGGCGAGCACTTCGGTGATCACATCGCCCTGCAGCCCCCGAAAGTCCGGGTGTCCGAAGACGCGGCGCAGCGTTTCGCGCGCGACCCCGAGAGGATCATGCGGGGCATCGGCGGCGGGCAGGGGCGCGGGGAGACTCACCGTGGCGTTATGCCCGATGCCGGCGCGGCGAAGAAATCTTTTGGTGTGTAGGGGACCTCCGTCGCCATGTTGGAGTTTTCACGAAGATGAAGCAGGTGTTTGCAGTTCTGGCCTTCGTCATCGGGCTGTCGGGAGGTGTCGCCATGGCGGTCGAGGAGCCCAAGTTCCGGGTCAGCATTGAGGAAGGCGCGTTCGAAGTGCGCGACTATCCTGCGCTTATCGCAGCGGAAGTCGATGTGGGCGGATCGCGCGATCAGGCGTCAAATGACGGCTTCCGCCTCCTGGCCCGTTACATATTCGGGGGAAACACGCGGAAAGAGAGCATCGCCATGACAGCGCCGGTGGTGCAGGCGCCAGTGAGCCAGAATATTCCGATGACCGCGCCTGTGATCCAGACCGGGGAGGCCGGCGCCTGGACCGTCCGGTTCATCATGCCGGAAGGCTCGACGCTGCAATCGCTGCCGACGCCCAATGATCCGAAAGTACGTCTGGTAACTCTTGCACCGCAGCGCTTTGCCGTCGTTCGGTTCTCCGGTCTCGCGGGCGCCAGGGATGTAGCCGGACGCACCGAGGAGCTTCGCGCGTTCGTGACGAAAAGAGGACTTATGGCGAGCGGGCCGCCCGCGCTCGCGCGCTACGATCCGCCGTGGACGCTCTGGTTCATGCGGCGCAACGAAGTGATGATTCCGCTCGCCGCGTGAGCGCCGACACTGGAAGAGGAGTTTACATGGTGAAGGGCTTCGTCGGCGATATCGTGGACATGACGCACGAAAATGAAGATTTTCGCCATGTCGTCTATACGGGCAAGCACCTGCAGCTCGTATTGATGACGCTGAAGGCCGGTGAGGAGATCGGCTCGGAAGTTCACGCCACTCACGACCAGTTCTTCCGCGTAGAGAAGGGCAAGGGCGAGGTCTGGATCGACGGCGTCTGCACGAACGTGAAACGCGACGACGCCATTGTCGTGCCTGCGGGCGCGCGCCACAACATCGTCAATCGCGGGGAAAATCCGCTGCGGCTCTATACGGTGTACGGCCCGCCCCAGCACCTTGCGGGCACGGTTCAGGCGACGCGCGCCGACGCGCTTGCGTCGACAGAACACTTCGACGGCACGACCTCCGAGCTCGCCGACCAAGTCTAACCCAGGCGGACCGCCGTCCCCGATGCCGTGACCATCAGCATGGTGCCCTGGCTCACGGTTTCGTAGTCGAGGTCGACGCCGACAATGGCGTCCGCGCCGCGCTTCTGCGCCTCGGCCTGCATTTCCGTGAGGGCGGCGTCGCGCGCCTCGCGCAGCACTTCCTCGTAGCTGCCCGAGCGGCCGCCGATCACGTCACGGATGCCGGCGAAGAGGTCGCGGAAGACGTTGGCGCCGAGGATCGCCTCGCCGGTGACGATGCCGAGATAGTCGCGGATCGGGCGGCCTTCGACGGACGGCGTGGTGGTGACGATCATGGCTGGTCGTGCCTCCTGTGATGCGCGCGGATGTGGGGAGGGCGCGGCTGGCGTTCAAGCGGGCGGGCGATTAGCCTTTTCGCCGGAGGAAGCGCCCATGACCGACCAGACACTCGCCGCTGCGCGGGAGAAGACGATCCGCGATCACATGCGGCTGGAGATCACGCACGAATTCGACGCGGTGATCGATACGTTCCAGCACCCGCGCTACGAACTGATCGGCACGGGCGCGGTGTTCGACGGCGAGGAGGCCGTGCGCGCCTACTTCAAGGCGTCGCGCACGCCGTTCCCCGACCAGTCCAACGAGATCATCGCGCTGCGCCAGAGCGAGGACGCCATCGTCGCGGAGTTCTGGCTGACCGGCTCGCATCTCGGACCGCTGAAAACGCCGAACGGCGAGATCGCACCGACGGGCAAGACGTTCCGCGTGCAGATGTGCGCGGTGTTCGAGTTCGCGACGGGGACGGACAAGATTGTTTGTGAGCGGGTGTATTTTGATCAGGGGTCGATCCTGAAGCAGCTGGGGCTGGCGTGACGCCCTAGCTCGCTGCAAGCGTTGCGACGTTCCGGGTTAGTTCGCTCCACGCAGCGCGAATGAGTACGGCGTAAGAGCGCATACGGCGAAAATGGCCACGCTGCCCGCAAGGCAAATGTCCCAACTCTTCGCTGCCGCTCTCGTAGATGAGTGTTGGTCCCAAAGGAAATAGGCGCGCACCAGCAACACAGCGGCAGCTACATTGAGGGCTGGTATCCAGACATCCCAGCGGTCAACTCCTGCAATCAGGAGAAAGCCGGATGCTGTGGCGGCTCCGGCAAATGCCACCATGATTAAGAGGACGCGCGAAAGGACCATAACTTTAGGCCGCGTGCCCCAGCCGCGCGCCCAGCGTCCCCAACAAATCCTGCGCCGCTTCCGCGATCACCGTCCCCGGCGGATACACCGCGCTCGCGCCCATCTGCATGAGCGTCGACACATCATCCGGCGGGATCACGCCGCCGACGACGATCATGATGTCGCTGCGGCCTTCCTTGCTCAGCGCTTCGCGGAGTGCGGGGACGAGCGTCAAATGGCCGGCGGCGAGTGAACTCACGCCGACGACGTGAACGTCGTTTTCCACCGCCATGCGCGCGACTTCTTCGGGCGTCGAGAAGAGCGGCCCTATATCCACGTCGAAGCCGAGATCGGCGAACGCCGACGCGATGACTTTCTGGCCGCGGTCGTGGCCGTCCTGGCCCATCTTCGCGACGAGCACGCGGGGGCGGCGGCCTTCGGCTTCGGCGAACTTGTCGGTCTGTGCGCGCGCGGCGGCGATCGCGTCCTTGCCGGCCATCATCGCCTCCTTCCCGTAAACGCCCTGGATCGACTGGATGCGCGCCGCGTGGCGGCCGAACACCTTTTCCAGCGCGAGCGAAATCTCGCCCACCGTCGCCTTCGCCCGCGCCGCATCGACGCCGAGTGCGAGCAGATTGCCCGAGCCTTTCGCCGCTTCCGTCAGCGCGTCGAGCTTCGCCTGTACTTCCGTCTCATCGCGTTCGCTGCGCAGGCGCTTCAGCTTGTCGAGCTGCATCACGCGCACGGCGGCGTTGTCGACTTTGAGGACCGCGAGGTCTTCCTTCTCGTCGAGCCGGAACTTGTTGACGCCGATGACGCTCTGCACGCCCGTGTCGATGCGCGCCTGCGTGCGGGCGGCGGCTTCCTCGATGCGCAGTTTCGGCAGACCCTGTTCGATGGCCTTCGCCATGCCGCCGAGCGCTTCCACTTCCTCGATCAGCGTCCACGCCTTCGCGGCGAGATCGGCCGTCAGGCGTTCGACGTAGTACGAGCCGCCCCACGGATCGGCAGGGCGGGTGACGCCCGCTTCGTTCTGCAGGAAAATCTGCGTGTTGCGCGCGATGCGCGCGGAGAAGTCCGTCGGCAGCGCGAGCGCCTCGTCGAGCGCGTTGGTGTGCAGCGACTGCGTGCCGCCATAGGCCGCCGCGAGCGCTTCGATGCAGGTGCGCGGCGCGTTGTTGAACACGTCCTGCGCCGTGAGGCTCCAGCCCGACGTCTGGCAGTGCGTGCGCAGGGCGAGCGATTTTTCGTCCAACGGGGCGAACTGCTTCACGAGCTTCGCCCAGAGCAGGCGGCCCGCGCGCATCTTGGCGATCTCCATGAACGGGTTCATCCCGATCGCCCAGAAGAAGGACAGACGCGGCGCGAATTTGTCGACGGACAATCCCGCCGCAATGCCCGCGCGCAGATATTCCACGCCGTCCGCGAGCGTGTAGGCGAGCTCGATGTCGGCCGTCGCCCCGGCCTCCTGCATGTGATAGCCGCTGATCGAGATCGAGTTGAACTTCGGCATGTTCGTCGCCGTGTAGGCGAAGATGTCCGAGATGATCCGCATCGAAGGCGTGGGCGGATAGATGTAGGTGTTGCGGACCATGAACTCCTTCAGGATGTCGTTCTGGATGGTTCCGGCCAGCTTTTGCGGCGCCACGCCCTGTTCTTCGGCCGCCACGATGTAAAGCGCGAGGATCGGCAGCACCGCGCCGTTCATCGTCATCGACACGCTCATCTCGTCGAGCGGAATGCCCGCGAACAGCGTGCGCATGTCGTAGATGGAATCGATGGCGACGCCCGCCATGCCCACATCGCCCAGCACGCGCGGGTGATCTGAGTCATAGCCGCGGTGCGTGGCGAGATCGAACGCGACCGAAAGGCCTTTCTGTCCGCCCGCGAGATTGCGGCGGTAGAAGGCGTTGGAATCTTCCGCCGTCGAGAAGCCCGCATATTGCCGGATGGTCCACGGCTGCTGCACATACATCGTCGCATACGGACCGCGCCCAAACGGCGCCATGCCCGGGAAACCGTCGACAAAGTCGAGGCCCGCGCGATCGGCGGCGGTATAGACGGATTTGACGGGGATGCCTTCGGGTGTGAGCCAAGGGTCGGCTTGCGTGGGCGCGATGGAAGGCTTGTGTGCGCTGTCAAGGGCGAGCGTCGAGAAGTCAGGAAGCTTGGCCATCACTTGATCCCGAGCGAAGCATGAAGGGTGCGGAGCGCCTCAAGCGCGTCCTGACCCGCGAACACGAACTGGTCGACGCCGGCGGCGCGCAGCGGCGCTTCGTCGGCGGCCTTGCCGGCGTAGACGATCCATTGCGCGCCGGCGGCTTTCAGTTCCTCCGCCACGGTGATCGCATCGCTCGCATAGCGCGCGTCGGAGCCGCACAGCACCGCGACTTTCGAGCCGCTCTTGCGGAACGTCTCCACGAGCTCGGGCGCGCCGGCGTGGACCTCTTCATTGCCCAGCGCAGCGACGCCACCGACCGCGAAGAGGTTCTTCGCGAAATTCGACCGCGCGCTGAATTCGGCCAGCGGGCCAAGCGCGGCGAAGAAGACCTGCGCCTTCGCCGCTTCGCCCTTGTCGCGCAGCATCTCGAACGGTTCGGCCCAGCGGATCGGGGTGAGGGAGCCTGTCTTTGGTGTCGAAACGGTGCGCGGGCCTGAGGTTGCGGGCAGCTCGGCGCCCAGCAACGGAAAGTCCGTCACGCCGGTCACGCTCTCGCGGCGCGTCGCGAACGCTTTCTGGCGCTTCTGGCGAATGAGTTCGACCTCGTGCTGCACGACGCCGTTCTTCAGCGCCGCTACAATGCCCCCCTGCGCCTCGATGCCGTGCATTTCCTTCCACGCTTCCTCAGCGAGATCGCGCGTCAGCTTCTCCACGAACCACGCGCCGCCCGCAGGGTCGATGACGTGGCCGAGGCGGCTTTCCTCCATGAGGATGAGCTGCGTGTTGCGCGCGACGCGGCGCGAGAAGGGCGTCGGCAAACCCAGCGCATCGGTGAGCGGCAGCACGGTGATCGCGTCCGCCGCGCCGACAGCCGCGCCGAACGCCGCCGCCGTAGTGCGCAGCATGTTCGTCCATGCATCGTGGCGCGTCATCATGCGGCGCGAGGTGACGGCATGAATCTGCGCGGCGCGCGCCTCGGGTTTTGCGCCCGATGCTTCCATGACGCGCGCCCATGTCAGGCGCAGCGCCCGGAGTTTCGATGTTTCGATGAGGATGTCGGGGCCGACCGCGACGGTGAAGAGAATGGACCCACCTGCCTCGTCGACGCTGAAACCGGCATCGGTCAGCGCGCGCAGCGCCGCGATTCCGCTCGACAACGCCGCCGCGATTTCCTGCGCCTCCGAACCGCCAGACTCGTGCACGGGCCGGCCATCGGCACGGAACCACGTTGCGCAGGGAAATACGTCGCGCTGCGCATGCGCGAGCGTCGCCGACGCTTTGAATGCATCATCTGCGACGGCGCCGTTGCGCATCAGTGCGCTGACAGGGTCGATATTGAACGCCGGCGGCGCAGCCGCTTCGCCGACATCCTTCAGCGCCGCTGCGAGCCACTGGGCCGTTTCAAGCGCGCCACCATCGAGCGCGACCGGCGCAAGATCCACCAGCACGCCGTCGAGCAGCGCCTTCATGTCCGTCGCGCTCTTCGCGACCCCGGCGCCGATCTCGATGGAGGACACGCCGCGTTCGAGATCGGTCATGATCTCCGCGTGCGCGGTCTTCACGTCCGGCGCTTCAATTAGCTGGCGGATCTGCCAGGGCAGGAACGCGTCGCGCGTCGCCTGCGTCCCGCGTACGAACGGCGCCTGTCCCGGCGCGCCGGATGGATCGCCCGCCGTGGCGAAATCGGGCTCGCGGTAGAGCGGCTGGATGGGCGCGCCGTCGGCGGTGCGCGCCACGAGGCGGTCCCAGGGCGCGCCCTTCAGCGCGGCTTCGGCAAGCGCCCGCCAGCGGGCTTCGTCCTGGTCTGGAAAATCGGCGGCGAGGGGGAGTGTCGTCATGGCGCGAAATGGCGACGCGCTGCCGCGCACGTCAAGTCGGACATGGTTTCTCGCCGGGCTTCTCGCCATCAAACGGGTGCGGTACGATTCCGCTCACGTTGACGTAAGGGGAATTTCATGGCGCTGCCGCCCGTCCTTCAGAACCTGCGCATTCCGGTGGTGGGCTCTCCACTTTTCATCATTTCCCAGCCGGACCTCGTGATCGCGCAGTGCAAGGCGGGCGTCGTGGGATCGTTCCCGGCGCTGAACGCGCGGCCGGGGCCCGTGCTGCACGACTGGCTCGATCGCATCACCAGCGAACTCGCCGATCATCCGGGCGCGGCGCCCTATGCGGTGAACCAGATCGTCCACAAGTCGAACGACCGCCTCCAGCACGATGTCGAGGCGTGCGTGAAGTACAAGGTCCCCGTCGTCATCACCTCGCTCGGCGCGCAGACGTGGCTGAACGATGCGATCCACTCCTATGGCGGCATCGTGCTGCACGACATCATCAACATACCGCACGCCAAGAAGGCGCTGGAAAAAGGCGCCGACGGCCTCATCGCCGTGTGTGCGGGGGCGGGCGGTCACGCGGGTGCGCTGTCGCCATTCGCGCTGATCCAGGAAATCCGCCAGTTCTTCGACGGACCCTTGCTCGTCTCTGGCGCCATCGCGAATGGCGGCGCAGTGCTGGCGTGTCAGGCCATGGGCGCCGACCTCGCGTATATCGGCTCGGCTTTCATCGCGACGAAGGAAGCCAATGCCGACGAACGCTACAAGCAGATGATCGTCGACAGTCGCGCCGAGGACATCGTCTATTCCAACCTCTTCACCGGCGTGCACGGCAACTATCTGCGCCCGTCCGTGATCGCGGCGGGCATGGACCCCGACAATCTCCCCGAAAGCGATCCGTCCAAGATGAACTTCGGCTCCGGCGGCAACACCGACAAGAAGGCCTGGAAGGACATCTGGGGCTGCGGGCAGGGCATCGGCGGCGTGACCGAAGTGCAGACCACGGCCGCCTTCGTGGATCGCCTCGAACGCGAATATTACAAGGCGTTAGGGGGATTGCGGAAGCCTTCGTCCCGCGCTTCCGCCGCCGTTGCGTGATTTCCCGCGCGGCGACGGTCGCGCGGATTCCATGAGCGCCAAGAGATTGCGCGTCTGAGGACGTGCGCGTCTCTGCGCGTGCTGCACATTTTTTGCCGATTCAATCCGACCGGGTCGCAAGCGCCCTGATCCTCTTCGTGTCATCAACGAGGAGGTCACGACATGACCGAAAGTATCGCCGAACCCACCGAAGAACCCGCTGCTGCTGCGAGACCCGCACTCCGTTCGCTCACGCTGCGCGGCGCAGCCGCCATGGCCATCGCCTTCGGACTTGCACGTTTCGGCGTCGAGCTGCCCGCCGGTGCGCCGGAAGCGATCGCGGACGCATGTGCCGAACTCGTCTTCTACGCGGGCCTCGTCGCCGTGAGCGTCGGACGCGCCCGCGCGCGCGGGCCGATCGGCTGATGTGCGCGAAGTTGGAAACAATCGAAATGTTGCAAAGGAAAAATCCGATGCGGAATCTGTTGCGCACTATCGCGCTCTCCGTGGCGCTCTGCGCCGTTCCTGCGTGCGCCTCCCTTGAGGCGCCGCGCTTTGAAAATCCCGTGGAAGCAGGGAAAACCGCCGACCAGAAGGCCTATGCCCTACTCGCAAGCTATGCCGCGGTGCTGGAGGAGGCGACCGACCTCGTGCGCGATCCCAACGTGCCTGTGACGGTGAAACGTGCGCTCGTCACCGCCGAAAGCGCAGCGACGCCTGCCGCTGAAACCCTGCGCATCGCGCTCGTCGCCTATCTGCGTGCGCGCGCGGACTACGAGGCCATCGGTCCAGACCGTCCGCCGCACGAGCGCACCGTCGCTGCGTTCGCCATCGCCGTCGTGCGTCTCGACGAGGCGTTCACCGCCGCGCGTGGCCCGCTTGACCAATTCGCCGCACTCGCTGCGCGTAAGTCGTAAGGATGGAAAAGATGCAGACCCTCATCGTACAACTGCAGCTCCTTCTCGCCGCGCTCGGCGCGCTGCTCCCGCTCGTGCCGGAGAAAAGCCGCGCGCGGATCGGCGAACTCTTCGATCTCGCCGGACAGGTGCTCCGCGTCGGTGACGCCGCCGCACGCCAGGCCGACGATCTCGCCGTGAAGCTCGCCACCATCCGCGCCGACGTCGAACGCATGGCGCTCGACGGTCAGACGCTGACGCCCGACCGCATCGACGAAGCGTTCGAGCGTGTGCGCGTCGCCAGCACCGCCTTCCGCAAAGCCGCGGAGGCGTAACAACCAACCCTCTCCCGCTCAGGCGCGGGAGAGGGAAGGCTTGGCGTGCCCGCTCGCCGGCGCGTAATCTCTCGCCATGAAAAAGTTCATTCTCGCGATCGACCAAGGGACCACCTCCACCCGCGCCATCGCCTTCGACCTCGACTTCGCGCCGAAGGCCGTCGCGCAGATCGAACTCACGCAGCATTTCCCGCAGCCCGGCTGGGTCGAGCATGATCCCGACGAGATCTGGCGCGCGACGCTGCAGGTCTGCCGTGAAGTCATCGACAAGGTCGGCGGACCCGACGCCATCGCCTGCATCGGCGTCACCAACCAGCGCGAAACCACGATCGTGTGGGAACGCGCCACCGGCAAGGCGATCCACAAGGCCATCGTCTGGCAGGACCGGCGGACCGCCGACGTCTGCGCCGCGCTCAAGGCGGACGGGCATGAGGCGATGGTGCAGGCGAAAACCGGCCTGCTGCTCGATCCCTATTTCTCCGGCACGAAAATCGCGGCCATCCTCGACGCCACCGGGCGCCGTGCCGACGCCGATACACTCGCGTTCGGCACTGTCGACAGTTTCCTCATCTGGAATTTCACCGGCGGCAAAGTCCACGCGACCGATGCGACGAACGCCTCACGCACGCTCGTCTATGGTTTGAAGCCGCCCGCATGGGCGCCCGAACTCGCCGCACTGCTGCGCGTGCCTGTGTCCATGTTGCCGGAGGTGAAACCAAGCGCCGGCGATTTCGGCCACACGGACCCGGCGCTCTTCGGACGCGCCATTCCGATCACCGGCGTCGCGGGCGATCAGCAGGCAGCACTCGTCGGGCATGGATGTCTCTCACCCGGCATGGCGAAGGCGACGTACGGCACCGGCTGCTTTCTCGTCATGAATTCCGGCGATGCGCCGCCGATTTCAAAGAATCGCCTGCTCGCAACCGTCGGCTATCAGGTCGGCGGCGCGACCACCTACGCCCTCGAAGGCTCAATCTTTTCCGCAGGCTCAACGATCCAGTGGTTGAAGGAGGGCCTCCACCTCATCAACGCGTCGCGGGAATCCGAAGCGCTCGCTGCGCAACTCAATGACAACGGCGGCGTCTATCTCGTGCCCGCATTTGCTGGGCTCGGCGCGCCGCAATGGAATGCCGAGGCGCGCGGCGCCATCGTCGGTCTCACGCGGGATTCGAGCGCGGCGCATGTCGTACGAGCGGGGGTCGAGGCCATCGCCTACCAGACGCGTGATCTGCTCGACGCGCTCGTCGCCGACGGTGCGCCGCGCCCGACGACGCTCGCCGTGGACGGCGGCGTCACCGCCAATGCCTGGGCCATGCAGTTCCTCGCCGATATCTGCGAGACGCCCGTTGAGCGACCCGCCTTCCAGGAAGTCACCGCTCTCGGCGCCGCCAAACTCGCGGCATTTGGCGCGGGGCTCATCCCCAGTCTCGACGCCGCGAAAGCGAGCGCGCCTGCCGCCCGCTGGACGCCGTCCATGGACGCCGCCGTGCGCGACAAGCTCCTTGTCGGCTGGCGCGCCGCGGTGCGCGGCGTGCTGTCCCATGCGGAAGGCTGACGGGCGCTTGCCATAGCGGGCGCGGCGCCTTAGCGGAGGGGCAACGCTTCGGGGCTTCGCCTTCGTCGCGAGCCTGTAGCTCAGCCGGTAGAGCATCTGACTTTTAATCAGAGGGTCCCGGGTTCGAATCCCGGCGGGCTCACCATGCCCCCCATGGGCTCAGATCACTTCCGGAGCCGGTGGTCTGTCTTCCGACGGTCGAAGTGTGCCCGATGTATGCTCTCATCGCGACCGCGGGACGCGACACGACGAGCTAGTCCCTCAGCGAAGTCGTGCGCCAGCTTGCGTTGTCGCCGCCAATCTATGGGCAGATGCGGGCCGAGGGCTCCGCGCGCTGCGAGCGCCCATTGTCATGAGCCCTGCCGAACTCGGTTGGTCTGGCGTCGGCCCCAAGATGTTGGGTTGCCGCGAATGTCGCATTTGTGGGACAGAGCCGCACGTGCCGCCCTAGCGAGGCGCCTGCCGCATCGGTGCAATCCGGCCCCGTTGAACGGCGAGCCAGGTCTCGGCGAGTAGCAGGTTGGGGACCCAGCTCGCCCAAGCGATGATTGTGTAAGGCAGGGTGAACTCTCCTTAGTTCAGCGCAATCCCGATAGGGAGATAGAATGGGAGCATGTCAGGCGGGGGCGGTCATGCGAGAAACTTGTCTTTCGGAAAATCGCGGAAACTCTCGCACTCTCCGCGAAAATCATAGGCAACTTCCGCGTGGCAGTCGGGCCATTCCCGTGTCTGGAGCCCTTACTCCACCAATCCCAGACGCGCACACAGTTTCACGAAACGCCTGTCCCGGCGGATTTCCGGCATGATCTCCCAGAACAGCATGCCCGTCGCATAGGCGTCGGGCCCCATGAGGTCGGTGGCATTCCCGCGCGGCCCGAGGTGGGCGCCGTCCGCCGCCGCATAGGCCTCGTCGACCAGGCCAAGGTGCGCGGCGTAGACGAGGCGCGAGATATCGATGCAGCCCGTGTCCGCAACGCGCGCGGTGAGCCCGTCGCGGATCTTGGCGAGGTTTTCCGGAGTCGGCCGCCGCTTGGCGTTGATGAAGGCCAGCCCCTCCTCGAACTCGCGCAGGGGACGGTTGGCAGCCGGATCAAGCAGCTGGTCGATGCGCGCCCAGGCACCCAAAAAAGCGTAAGCGCGCATGAGATTCGCGACTGCAAAGCTCATGTCCGGCACGCGCGCGACGAGACCTTCAAGGATCGGCACGGTTTCGGCGACACGGCCCCGCGACATGATGGCTAGCGCATAGAGATTGGCAAACAGCGGATCGAGCGTGTTGAGGTGATAGGCCCGTTCCGACACTTCCGCCCCGTCGCGGACCCGGCCGACCGAGCGCAGGAATCGGCTGATGAACATCTCGCCGCCCGTCGACGGCGTACGCCGCATCCGCTCGGCGGCCTCACCGCCTGGCAGGAAGGCGCCGTAGGTCGGCAGAACAAGCAGCAGCGCCAGCGCCGCTTCGGCGCTGCCCTCATCGATTGCCATGGCGCGATCGGCGGCCGTCCGAACGAGGCCGGCACCCGCCGCCCGGTCGGCATAGGGCGTGTACATCAGCAGAAAGGCCCGCGCGTAGGCGAGCCGCCCCCACGCCTCGGCGAAATCAGGTGCGCGGTGCGTCGCGCTTTCCAGCAGGGTGATGCAACGGCGCAGTTCGTCCGGAGATTGGGATACCATCGCGGCGCGCAGGTAGAGGTCATACACGTCGGAGTCGACGCTCCGGGTGGAAAAGCTCGTAAAGGTACGATGCAGCGCGGCCGCAATGTGCTCCGATATTTCGTCTTGAACCGCGAAGATGTCTTCGAGTGTCCGGTCAAATCGGTCCGACCAGAGTGTGACGTGACTCGCGGCCTCCACCAGATGGGCCGCGACGCGCACGCGACCTCCCGCACGCCGGATGGATCCGTCAAGCACATGGCTGCAGCGTAACGCCGCCGCCGCGTCGGCCTTGCGCTCGCCCCTGAACTGGAAGCTCGATGTGCGGCCAATTACCTTCATCTGTGCGCCGCGCGAAAGGCGCTGGATGATCTCCTCCGAGACGCCGTCCGAGAAGAACTGCATGTCCGCATCCGTCGACAGGTTGTCGAAGGGCAACACCGCGAGCGCATGCGCGACGGGCGGCGGGGGAGCCGGCGCGCGCGGATGCGCAGGCTGCGCCTCTCCGGTCACGAACCCCCTCACATCCGCAAGGAAGGTTTGCCATCCTCTGTCTTGCTGATCGCCCCGCCAATGCGAAAGCTCCGCCGTTTGCGTCAGCTCGAACATGATCGGCCGTTCGCAGGGCTCGATCATGCAGGGGACGAGCGTCTTGTTCCTGTCTGCGAGAGTGGCTTCAGCGCGCACCCAGCGGGAGACCACGGACTTCTTCGACCACAGCACGACCACGGCCTTCGCCGTCCGCAGCGCAGTCTCCGTCACCTCGTCATAGGCTTCACCCGTGCGAAGACCCACATCCCACCAGACCTTGAAACCCTGGGCCTCAAACGCCTCGGCGAACAGCCTTGCTTGCGCCTGATCCTCGCGATTGTAGGAAAGGAAGATGTCAGTCACGCGCGCCCCTGATCGGTCCGTCACTTGCCTAGCCCGATCGCGCGAGCGGGTCGATGGCGGCGAGGTTCACGGACGCTGCTATCGCCGGAGTCGGCGAGAAGCCTTCGGGGGTATTTTTACCTCATCCAGCGCGCAATGATGTTGCGGTGCGTTTCGCTGGTCCCGGAGTAGATTGTCGCCGCCCGCACCGCCAGGTACTTGGCCATGGCATGCGCACCGGCCTCATCGTCGGCGTGCATATGGCGTGGAGCCATGCCCATCGGTCCCGCGACATCGAGCGCGAAGGCGGCGACCTTCTGATGCAGTTCGCTTCCGATCAGCTTGAGCATGGAGGGCGTGGCGTCATCGCTGACGCTCGGTCGTCCGGAAGGCAACGCGTCCTGTTCGATCTGCGCAAAGGCTTCGAGTTCGATCTGTAGCCCCGAGAGGCGTGCATGCAACCCGTCGTCTTCTGCGCCGATTTCAGCGAGCGCTTGCGCACCGCGCAGCAGAATGCGCCGCACAAGCGCCGAAGGTGAATTGTTGGACCGCGCAAGCTGCATCAGCCGCTTCGCGACCGTCCAGCCGCTGCCTTCCTCGCCTACTCTGTTTCCCACCGGAACGCGCACGCCGTCGAAGAACACCTGGTTGACCTCGTGCTCACCCGCGAGATCGATGATCGGTGAGACACGCAGGCCCGCCGTATTCATGTCGAGCAGCAGGAACGTCAGCCCATCTTGCGGTCTTGCGGCGGTCTCCGTCCGGACGATGGCGAACATGCGGTTGGCGAGGTGCGCGCCCGTCGTCCAGATCTTGGATCCGTTGATCACATAGTGGTCGCCCTGTCTTTCGGCCCGAGTCGAGATGCTGGCGAGGTCGGAGCCCGCGCCGGGTTCGGAAAATCCCTGGCACCACATGTCGTCGCCCCACAGTATCGCGGGCAGGTAGCGTTGGCGTTGCGCCGGGGTCCCGCATTCGATGATCAGCGGGCCGATGCTGCGTAGCCCGCTCGCAAACAGTAGCGGCGCATCATTCAGCGCGCACTCACGATCGAACAGGAAGCGCCGCCGCGCCGACCAGCCAGCCCCGCCCCACTCGACCGGCCAGGCCGGTGCGATCCAGCCACGCGCGTGCAGGCGGCGATGCCAGAGGCGGCAGGCGTCCATGTCCGCATGTACGCCGAGCGTCGCACGCCCGGCCTCGCGTAGGTCCGCCGTCAATGCTGTATCGAGGAAGGCTCGCACTTCGGCGAGAAATGCATCGTCGCCGGTTGCGGCTTCCCTCAGGTCGGCTCCGGACGCTGTTGCAGCGGCTTCCATGTTGACGCTCCAGGCGCCGTTTGTCGCCGCTGCCGAAAGCTAGGGCCGGAGCGATCTTTGCCCATTGATGCGCATCAATGGTCGCGTCGAGTTCGCCGGACGCGCGAAGGGGGAGGCCCCCGAACGCGACATCGGCGTGGATCGCGACAACTTGCCCGCTGCCCCGCCGCCAACGATTGACCTTGGTCAAGCCTGGACGCTGACGCGCGTGTCACTTTTTGCGGGTCCTAACAGGGGAGCTGTCATGATCAATGCACGCATACTCGCATTCACACTTCTCACTGCCGCCGCCGCGTTCGCCGCGCCGGCGCAGGCCGGCGTTCTCGACAATGTCCAGGTGAAGGTCGGCGTGTCCGGCGTCCTGCCGGAGGAGAGCGCCGACATCTCTCTCATCGGTGGCGACGTCGACATCTCGGACGAATATGTGCCGACGCTGCAGCTGGAGTACTTCTTCACCAAGAACATCTCGGCAGAACTCCTCTGCTGCGCCGCGCAACACGACGTCGGCGCGGTGCAGACGGCGCTGGGAACTGTCAATCTGGGTCAGGTTACCCACTTTCCGCCGACGGTGACGCTGAAGTACCGGTGGACCAATCTCGGCCGTGTGGAACCCTATGTCGGCGCCGGCGTGAACTACACGCACTTCTTCAACGAGAAGCTGCCTGCGGGCGGGCCCGTCACCTCCATCTCTTACGACGACTCCTTCGGCGGGGCGTTGCAGGCGGGGGCGGATATCCGGCTCGACGATCACTGGGCGGTGAACCTCGACGTGCGCAAGATCTGGATCAACACGGACGTCACGATCTTCGCGGGCCCGACGCGCATCGACGCTGACGTGGATATCAACCCGTTGGTGACCACCATCGGCGTGGGCTACCGGTTCTGAAAACCGGTGCGATGCGGCGGTCGAGGACTGCGACCGCCGCGTTGCCGATCTCTCCCAGTCCTCCCATCCAGTAAATTATGCAGAGCACCGGCGCCCGAATCGCCGGTGCTCTCTAATTTTGGCAGGTCGTGACGCCGAACAATGCCGGCCCTTTTCTCGGCGCTCGCGTGTGTGTCGTCGACGATCAGGCGCGCGGTGGCGGGAGGTCGTCGTCATCCAGAAGGATGCGATGCGCGGCGCCTTCGAGATCCTCGTACTGGTTTGCACGCAGGCTCCAGAGAAACGCGGCAAGTCCCATCGCGCCCAGCGAAAGGGCGGCAGGGATCAGATAGGCTATGATGTCCATGAGCGCATTCCCTGCAGCCTGAGCGCATTGACCGTCACCATCAGGGAAGAGCCCGCCATGGCGAGCGCCGCGATCAATGGCGTGACGTATCCGAGCGCCGCGATCGGCACGGCGATGGCGTTGTAGAGCGCCGAGAAGGCGAGGTTCTCGGTGATCCGCTTCTGCGCGGCGCGCGCGGTGTCGATGGCGTCGACGAGCGGGGCGAGATGCGCGCCGGTGAAGACAATATCGGATGCCGCCTGGCTCACTTCCACGGCCGTTCCCGGTGAAGCGGACGCATGTGCTGCCGCGAGCGCGGCCGCGTCATTCAGGCCGTCGCCGACCATGAAGACCTTGCGACCCGCCGCCCGAAGCGTTTCGAGGTGCGCAACTTTTTCCGCTGGCCGTGTGTCCGCCACCCATCTCGTTACGCCAGCAGCGCGCGCGGCCTCCGCCACCGCGACGGTGCGGTCGCCAGACAGCACCTCCACAGCCAGACCGCGCTGTTGCAGCGCCTGAATCACGGCTTTCGCGTCAGGGCGCAACTCATCGACGAACGACATGCGCACCGGCGCCGCGTCGCCATGTGCGAACCAGAGTTCTGCGGCATCGTCGTCGCTTTCGGGTGCGTCTGGTGCGGAGAAGGCGCGGCGCCCGAGCCTTGCGTGCACGCCGTCGATCTCGCCAGCGACGCCCTCGCCCGGAAATTCCTGCGGCGACTGCGCTGGCTTGCCGGGACCTGCGGCCTCCACAAGCGCGCGGGAGAGGGGGTGACGCGAGCAGCGCGCGAGCGCAGCGGCCGTGCGCAACAGGTCTGCGTCTAGCGCTGTGGCGAGATGCGGTTTGCCGAGGGTGAGCGTGCCTGTCTTGTCGAGCACGACGGTATCGATCTGCGCCAGCCGCTCCAGCGCGTCGCCGGATTTCACCAGCACGCCGCGTTTGAACAGCCGCCCCGTCGCCACGACCTGCACGGCGGGCACGGCGAGACCGAGCGCACAAGGGCAAGTGATGATCAATACGGCGACGGCGTTCATCAGCGCGCCGTGCACACCGATCTCTGCCATGCCTGTGATGCCGAAGCGCGCAAGGATTTGCGGGCCGAAGGTCCAGCCGAGAAACGTCGCTGCGGCCAGGGAATGAACGACGGGGACGTAGAGCGCGACGGCCTTGTCGGCGATGCGTACGAAACGCGCGCGGCCTTGTTCGCCGATCTCGATGAGGCGCGCGAGCTGCGCGACGAGAGAGGACTCCACCGGGGCCGTGACGCGCAGCGTCAGTGGCCGCGTGAGATTGATCGCGCCCGCGTGCACGGTGTCGCCCACCCGCGCCGGTACGGGCAGCGTCTCGCCGGTGAGCATGGCGCAATCGAACTCGGAGACGCCGTCGAGGATCACGCTGTCCACCGGCACGCGGTCGCCGGCGGCGAGCGAGATGGTGTCGCCCGTGCGCAGGGACTTCGCGGCCACGGCGCGCGCGACGCCGTCTTCGGCGATGCGGACAGCAGTCGTCGCCTGCATGGCGAGAAGGTCGCGCGCCGCCGTCCGCGCCTTTTCGCGCAAGCGGTGGTCGAGGTATCGCCCCACCAGCAGCAGGAACAGCAGCATGCAAACGCTGTCGAAATAGGCGTGGTGTCTGCCCGTGGCGGTCTCGAAAAGGCTCATGCCCAGCGTGAGCACGACGGCGAGCGAGATCGGCACGTCCATGTTCGTGCGTCCGCGACGGAGTGCTGCAAACGCGGAACGGAAGAAGGGTTGCCCCGCGTAGAGCGCCGCGGGAACAGCAACGATGGCGGACCACCAGTGCATCATGGTGCGGGTTGATCCGCCCATGTCCTGATCTCCGGTCCAGATCGGCACGGAGAACATCATGACGTTCATCGAAGCGAAGGCCGCAACCGCAAGTGCGCGCAGCAGCCGCCGTCCTTCCTCGTCGATCTGCTTCTGCCCCTCTGCGGGATCGAAGGCGGTGGCGGCGTAGCCTGCGTTGGCGACGGCATCCGTGATTGCGCGTGGTTCTATCCTGCCGCGCGTCCAGGTCACGCGCAGGCGACCGGTCGACAGATTGAGGCGCGCATCCCGAACGCCGGGAAGGGCGAGCATGGCGCCCTCGATCTTGCGGATGCAGCCGGCGCAACGCGCGCCTTGAACAAGCAATTCGAGCGCATCGACGCCATCATCGTTGGCGCGTACGAAGGCGGAGGGATCGACGCCCGACGTGGCAGGGGCGGCGACAGAGAGGCCCGAAGGACAACCGATCAGGGCATCGGCGGCGTCTGCCTTCAGCGCGGAGGCGTCCATGTCATCCTCCGCTCGAACTCGAAACGCTCGGGGCGGCGATTGGCCATGCCTTGAAACGTCCACGCGCCGGCTGAAATCGGGCCGACGTCGGCGACATAGACCCCATCACCCAATGCGGTGAAGGCTAAAATGCGGTCGTCGCGCGTCGTAGCGGGGCGGCGTAGTTTGCCTTCAATGGCAAGGCCCTCGATCGGCCGGCCATTGCGGTCCACAAACCGCACCTTGAGCTGTGCTGCGGTGCCCGTTGACGCCATCTCCATGCTGGCGCGCCATCCAAGCGCCGCCTGCGCGGCACGTTCCTCAAGCTTGTCGTTGTAGCGCAGGCCCTGGAGATAGGAGCGCCTCTCGTCCTCGCCGGGGAAGCTGCGGACGGCAACGATGGAGAACGCCACGTTGATGGCGATGATCGCGCCGAAAAAGAGGAGCATGGCCGCGAGAACGTGTGCGCCCTTGAGTTCGTGTCGTGTCGCCGTCCTGGATGTCATTGGGGGTCTCCCGCCATGAAAATAGCGCGTCTCTCGGACGTCTTGCCTGTAGAGGGCTCGACAAGCACGAAGCGGATCTCGTTGGAGCGTTCGGTTGCGGTGTTCGAGGCCAGATAGATGCGCATGCTGGTGACGTTATCGGCGCGCGCGGTCACGATGAGCCCGCCATCCGCAGTGACGGGCAGGGCCATCGCGGAGATCTTTGCGTCCGGCAGACCCGTGACGCGCAGCTCGAGCGTGCGTTCACGCGGCTCCTTGTTGATGACGCGGATCATGTAACCGTTGCGGATGCCGCCATCGGAGAGACGCACGAAGGGCGGACTGCGATCGCGCATGGCGTCGAGGGATAGAGTCGTGCGGTTCAGGAGCGCGTAGAGCATCACGGCGCCGACGATGACGAGGACCGATGTGTAGAGAATGGTGCGCGGCCGCATGAAATTATATACGGGCGCTTCACCGCGCGTGGCTCGCGCCACGTTTTCATAAGAATCGTAGGCGATCAGCCCCTTCGGGCGGCCCACCTTCTCCATCACCGCGTCGCACGCGTCGATGCAGAGCGCGCAGTTGATGCACTCAAGCTGGTCGCCATCGCGGATGTCGATGCCTTGCGGACAGACGGCGACGCACTGGCGGCAGTCGATGCAGTCACCGCGATCGTCCCAGCTGGCGCCCTTCTTGTGCGCTGCGCGCGGCTCGCCGCGCGCGACCTTGTAGGTGACGCTCAGCGCGTGGCGGTCGGTCATCGCCGCCTGGATGCGCGGCCACGGGCACAGATAGGTGCATACCTGCTCGCGCATCGTTCCCGCGAGCGCGTAGGTCGTGAAGGTGAGGATGGCGATGAACAGGTAGATTGTCAGCGAGGCCTCGCCGGTGAAGATCTCGCGCATCAGTGTCGGCGCATCGCCGAAGTAGAACACCCAGGCTCCGCCGGTGAGTGCGGCGATCACGATCCAGAGGATGTGCTTGGAAACCTTCTTGCGCGCCTTGTCGAAACTCATCGGCGCCTTGTCGAGACGCATACGCGCGTTGCGGTCGCCTTCGATCCAGCGTTCGACGTGGATGTAGAGATCGGTCCACACCGTCTGCGGGCACGCGTAGCCGCACCACACGCGGCCGAAGAGGGCCGACGACAGGAAGATGCTGACCGCCGCCAGGATCAGCAGGCCGGTGATGTAATACACCTCCTGCGGCCACAGCTCGATGAAGAAGAAATAGAAGCGACGTCCTTCGAAATCGATCAGCACCGCCTGGTCCGGCGCGCCGGCGCCGCGATCCCATCGGATCCATGGCGTCAGGTAGTAGATCGCCAACAGGACGATCATCGCGCCCCACTTCAGCGTGCGGAAGGGCCCGCCGCTGATTTTGGGATAGATCGGCGTGCGCTTCTTGTAGAGTTCACGCGCCGCCTTGGAGTTTACGGCCTCGACATCAATGCTGATCGAGTCGGGGTTGCCATTGCGACGATCGATGAGCGTCGTTTTGTTGGTCATGGAGTAGCCGGAGCGGGCGTCGCAGGCGCTGTCCCATCCGTCGAGACGGGTTGAGGCGCAGGCTCAGGTTCGCCGCCGCCAAGGCCGTAAACATAAACCGCCAGCGCGCGGATCGTGGCAGGGTCGAGCCGTGTTTCCCACGTGGGCATGACGCCGCCGCGACCCAGTTCAACCTGTTTGCGGACCTCCGCGCGCGTGCCGCCATAGAGCCAGACATCGTCAGCGAGGCTTGGCGCCCCCAGCGCGCGATCGCCCGCGCCGGTTGCGCCGTGACACGCGACGCATTGCTGCTGGAAGATGGCGGCGCCACGGCTGGCTGCTGCTGCTTGTGGCTTTTCACGGGATTGTGCGGGCGACAGCGTGAGGACGTATTCGGTCACGTCGCCGATGTCCTTGGCGCTCATCAGTCCGTCACGGCCATATGCCGGCATGATGGAGATGCGCGTTTCATCGTGCGTCGAGCGGATGCCGACACGCAGCGTGTGCTCGATCTCCTTGAGCGTGCCGCCCCAGATCCACACGTCGTCGGCGAGGTTGGGATAGCCTGGCGCGCCTGCCCCGCCTGCGCCGTGACAGGTGCGGCAGTTGTCGCCAAACGTGGTCTCACCGGCTGCGCGTGCAAACTCGGCAAGCTGGGGATCGGCAACGATCTGCTCGTACGATGCGGTGTTCAATCGCTCGAAGGACGGACCGCGCCCCGCTTGAAGCGACTTGATCTCCGCAGCGACGTTCGCGCGGTCCGAGAAGCCCAGAATGCCAGGCGTGTAGCTGTTCAGCATGGGCCAGGCGGGCATGAGCACCCAGTAGATCGCGGCGACAACGATGCACGCATAGAAGAGATACAGCCACCAGCGTGGCAGGGGCGTGTCCAATTCTCGGATGCCGTCCCACTCGTGACCGGTGGTGCTCGTTCCCGTGAACTCGTCGACGACGTGGTTGTCAGGCTTGGTCATCGTCTTCGTCCTTGGTCAGAGGGGCGCGTGAGGCTTTGTCAAAGGTTTTCCGATTGCTCGGCCACAGGGCATAAATCACCGCCGCCAAAAACAGGATGACCGCGAACGCAAGTCCCCATGTTTCCGCAAAGTGGGAAGCTGCCGCGAATGTCATGGCTTCACCGCTGATTCTCAGGCGCGTCGGCCTGGTAGGTGCTGAAGTCCACGCCGGCGCCAAGCATTTGAAGATAGGCGATCAGCGCGTCCATTTCGGTCAGGCGCGCCGCGTCGCCGTCATAGCTGCGTGGCTTCACCGTCGGGTAGCGAACCTCAAACGCCGTCGCTGCGTCGCTGTCGGGATCGGCCTGGGCGCGGAGATCGGCATCGGCGTTTTCGATTTGCTCCTTGGTGTAAGGCACCTTCAGCATGGCGTTGACACGCAGGTGATTGGTGATGTCGTCGGTGCGCAGGTCCTTGGCGTCAAGGAAAGCATAGGGGGGCATCACCGACTCCGGCACCATGGAGCGCGGATCGGCGAGATGCGCGCGGTGCCATTCGTCCGAGTAGCGTCCCCCGACCCGTGCGAGATCGGGTCCGGTGCGCTTTGATCCCCACTGGAATGGGTGATCGTACATGCTTTCGGCCGCAAGGCTGTAGTGGCCGTAGCGCTCAACCTCGTCGCGCAGCGGACGCACCATCTGCGAGTGGCAGACATAGCAGCCTTCGCGCACGTAGATCTCGCGACCCTTGAGTTCGAGTGGTGTGTAGGGACGCACGCCCTTCACCTCTTCGATGGTGCTCTCGATAAAGAAGAGCGGCGTGATCTGCACGAGGCCGCCAATGGAGACCACCAGCAGGATGCCGACGACGAGGATGAGCGAGTGACGCTCGAACCATTTGTGGAAGTGCCACATCGTGTGCCCCTATTCTGCGGCGACGGCGGCAGGGGCCGCGTTGGGACGGACGGTGACGGCGGCTGGGGCGTCGCCGCGAGCGGTACGCCAGAGATTGTAGGCCATCAGCAGCGCGCCGATGAGGTAGAGCAGCCCGCCGACCGCACGGATGATGTAGTAGGGATGCATCGCCTCGACGCTCTCGACGAAGGAGTATTCGAGGAATCCGAGTTCGTTGTAGGCGCGCCACATCAGGCCCTGCATGACGCCCGCCACCCACATCGAGGTGATGTAGAGAACGATGCCCAGCGTCGCGATCCAGAAGTGCCATTCCACAAGCGCGGTAGAATACAGGCGCTCGCGTTTCCAGAGCCACGGCGTCAGGCAGTAAAGGGCGCCGAAGCTGACGAAGCCGACCCAGCCGAGTGCGCCGGAGTGCACGTGGCCGATGGTCCAGTCGGTATAGTGCGAGAGCGAGTTGACGGCGCGAATCGACATGACCGGGCCTTCGAACGTGCTCATGCCGTAGAAGGCGACCGACACCACCAGCATCCGCAGGACGGGATCGGTGCGCAGCTTGTCCCAAGCGCCCGAGAGCGTCATCAGGCCGTTGATCATCCCGCCCCACGACGGCATCCACAACATGATAGAGAACGTGGCGCCGAGCGTCTGCGCCCACATCGGCAGCGCCGTGTAGTGCAGGTGGTGCGGGCCCGCCCAGATGTAGAGGAAGATCAGCGCCCAGAAGTGGATGATCGACAGGCGGTAGGAATAGACCGGGCGATCCGCCTGCTTCGGGATGAAGTAGTACATGATGGCGAGGAAGCCGGCGGTGAGGAAGAAGCCCACCGCGTTGTGGCCGTACCACCACTGCGTCAGCGCATCCTGCACACCTGAGAAGGCGGAGTAGCTGAAAGAGCCCGCGAACGACACTGGCAGCGCCAGGTTGTTGATGATGTGCAGCATCGCGATCGTCACGATGAATGCCAGATAGAACCAGTTTGCGACGTAGATGTGCTTTTCTTCGCGCTTCCAGATCGTTCCGAGGAAGACGAGAAGGTAGGCGACCCATACGAGCGTAAGCCAGATATCCACGTACCACGACGGTTCTGCGTACTCGCGCCCCTCCGTGATGCCGAGCAGGTAGCCCGTGCCGGCAAGCAGAATGAAGAGCTGGTAGCCCCAGAATACGAACCAGGCCCACGGCCCGCCTGCGAGGCGTGCGCGGCAGGTGCGCTGCACCACGTAGAAGGATGTCGCGATCAGCACGTTGCCGCCGAACGCAAAGATCACGGCTGACGTATGCAACGGCCGCAGGCGACCGAAATTCGTCCAACCGAAGTCCTCGAAGTAGAAGATGGTCGGAAACGAGAGCTGCAGCGCGATGATGACGCCGACAAGCAGACCCGCGATTCCCCAGAAGGTCGAGGCGATGACGCCCGCCTTCACCACGCCGTCCTCGTAGCGCGTGCGGACGGTTTCTTCATTCGGCAGGATGTAGGCGCGTACGAGCGCGAAGATGCCGACCACGAACGCCGCCAGCGCCGTGTACATCTGAATGGCGAAGGGCCCGTCCTGCGTCCGCGCCGCGCCCCAGATGGTCAGCGCCGTCCCGAGGACGAGGATCAGGCCGATGGCGAGCGGCGCATAGCCTACGTCGCTGGTCGTCTGTCGTGAATTCATGCTCCGCTCCCGCTACGCCGCGAAAGCGACGCAAGAACGGTCATGCGCGAGGCTGCCGGAGCAGGCTTTGATTTGACGCAATCCCGCCGCCTGCCGGCCGTGTCATGAAGGTTGCGGCGCTGCGCGAATTGTCGCGCAGCCGGCTTCGACCGGAGCGGTCGTTGCTATGAGGGGGAAGAGGATCTATGGGAAACGCGACTATATTCCGGGCGGCGCTGATGCTGTTGCCGGCAGGCGCGGCATGGATCGCGTTCAGCCAGTCGGCTCAGGCGCATGCGCTGGATGTTCTGCTTGGGCAGGGCGCCTGCGGCAATCTCTTCATGACACCGGATGCTCCGGTGATCCTCGGGCATTGCCTCAACTGTTGGTCAGCTGGCGCGACAGCGGGCGCTGTGGCGTTGTTTGCTGTCCTCACCGTGCGCCGCGTGCTCACGCGACATGAGCGTATCGCCTGAGTGCTACACCGCCCGCGAGTGGCGTGCGGGGTTGTGCTGGTGAAAGTCGTCGAAGGCGCTCGCTATGACGCGGGCGAGGCGGCGAGCCTCGTGCGGGATGGTGAGGTGGTCTCCGCTGGTCACCACCAAGCCGTCCCTTTCAGCCTCCTCGAGTGTTTGAAGCGCCGTCTCGAACGATCGCGCGCCGCCATAGGGTGCGAGATCTACCTCAAAGGCGCAGAGAATGCGCTCGATGATGTCGCGGCGGACCCGGTCGTCGTGACTCAAGGCATAGCCGCGCGAGACGGGAAGCGCGCCCGCGTGCACGAGCCGTGACCATTGGCCGACCTCGGCGTTGTTTTGCGCATAGCCCTGCGGGAGGCTGGAGATCGCGGACGCGCCGAGACCCACCAGAGCGGCACAGTCGTCATCGACATAACCCTGGAAGTTGCGTCGCATGGTCCCATCCTCTGCCGCGCGTGCAAGGGGATCCTCCGCGCGTGCGAAATGATCGAGACCGATCTGCACATAGCCCGCGTCACGCAGCACCTGAGAGACGGCGTCGGCTTGCGCGCTGCGTTCCGCCAAGCCGGGAAGGCTATCGGCGTCCATGAGGCGCTGGCGCGCCTTGAACCAGGGGACATGCGCGTAGCCGAATACCGAAAGCCTGTCGGGGGCCATGCCGACGGCGATGCGCGCGGACGTTCGCGCGTCTTCGACGCTCTGGTGCGGCAGTCCGTACATGAGGTCGAAGCTGATCCCGGCAACGCCTGATTGACGTAGCATTGCGACCGCGCGCGCCACGGTTTCAACAGGCTGAAGGCGCCCGATGGCCTGTTGCACATGCGGGTTGAAGTCCTGGACGCCGAGCGAGGCGCGTGTAACGCCATGTCGCTGGAAGGCCGCCACGTGTGCCGGCGTCAGCGTGCGCGGATCGATCTCGATGGCGTGCTCGGCAAGTGCGCCGAGATCAAACGTCTGGCGGAGAGAGTCGAATACGGCGTCAAAATCATCTGACGTGAGGATGTTGGGCGTACCGCCGCCCCAGTGGATGCGGTGCGCCGGGTTCTTGCCCAAAATGGCTCCGACCAACGCAATCTCGGCCTTCAGCGTTGTCACATAGTCCGTTACTGGTTCGCGTCGTCGCGCGGCCTTCGTATTGCACCCGCAATACCAGCAGATGTCGCGGCAGAACGGGACGTGCAGGTAGAGCGAGAGCGGCAGGCCCACAGCGCCGACGTCTGCAAGCCAGCCTGCATAGGTCGCGCCGGTCACAGCGGAGGTGAAATGCGGGGCGGTGGGATAGCTTGTGTAGCGCGGCAGACTGCGTTCCGCGTAGGGGGCATGGCGTTCATCCATGCCCCATGCTTCAGCGCCGGACGGATGCTCACCTTGACCATGATCAAGTGTGGCGGGACCGCGCTCGTAGGAGATGCGTCACTCCGTCTGCGTAGAATCCCTTAGGGACATGATCGGAATTTCTGGGTCGCGCCGCTCCGCCTAGTCAGGAGGCACGCAAATCAGGGAGCGTGACATGGCGACGCTGGCAATGCAGGACGACTACCAGACGATCCGGGCGGTTCCGGCGGGCGCGGGGCTCGATCTGATCAGGCTGGCGCCGGAGGTGGTGGCGCACGGCACAATCGTGCCGGTGGCGCGCGAAGCCGCCATCTTTGTCCAGGAAGACGAAGTGGCTCACGTCTATAAGGTCGTCTCCGGCGCAGTGCGCGTCACGCGCCTACTGACGGACGGTCGCCGTCACATCGTTGCGTTCTATTTCGCGGGCGAGCTGTTCGGGCTCGAAGCAGGCGACACGCACCAGTTCTCCGCCGAAGCGGTCGTGGCATCGCGGATCGCCTTCGTGCGCCGTTCGGCGGTCGCGACCGAAGCCGAAAACAGCGACAGCGCCATCTGGGTTGTGTGGCGGCTTATGGCGAAGGAGCTCGCGCGCGCGCAGGAGCATGCCCTCGTGCTCGGCCGCCTCAGCGCCGCGGAAAAGGTGAGCGCATTCCTGCGCGACATGGCCGTCCGCACCGGCTGCAACAACGCGATTGATCTGCCGATGTCGCGCACCGACATCGCCGACTATCTCGGCCTCACCATCGAAACCGTCTCCCGGACGCTGACGCTCATGGAGCGGCAGGGCGCAATACGGTTCTCCGGCGCGCGCCACATCGACCTGCAAGGCGGTCGGTCTCTCGCGCGGGTCGCCTGACCCTTCAGGCGCCGATGGCGGTGCGGATGGCGAGCGAAAGCTCGTCGCGTAGCAGGGGTTTTTCGACGATCGGAACGCGCAAGCTGCCGCACCGTGCGCGCAGGGTCGCTCCAGGGTGGCTTGTCATCAAGATCGCGGGCGCCTTGAAGCCGCGCACGCGCAAGACTTCGACAAGGTAGAGCCCGTCCATCCGCGGCATGCGGTGATCGACGACGAGACACGCGACGTCGGGAAGTTCCCGGAGATCAAGTACCTCTTCGGAGCCGGCGAACGGCAATACGCAATAGCCCTCGACCTCAAGGCCGAAGGTGAGCGCATTGAGCAGCGCGCCGTCGTCATCCACGATCATGACCGTGCTCGCGGGCGCAACTCTGGCGGGTGCGGCAATCTCGGTGCTGGGGGCGACAGCGCCCATGAACGATCCTTCCGGCCTTCTCCGGGCACATCATCGTCAGGACCGGGGCATGCGCCTTGATGAAGCGCAATCTAGGTGCGGCTCACGACGACCATGCGCACGAGTTCCGACAGGCTGGAGGCCTTCATTTTCGTCATGACGTTGGCGCGATAGATCTCGACGGTGCGTGCGCTGATGCCGAGGTCGAAGGCGATCGCCTTGTTGGCATGTCCCGCGAAAAGCCCTTCGAGAACGTCCATCTCGCGCCCTGACAGGGTGGCGATGCGTCGGGCGGTTTCGACCTTTTCGGCCGCGCGCTCGTCGCCGAGCGTGAGCGACTCGCGGCTCGTCTTCAGCGCAGCAAGGAGGCGGCCCGCATCGAAGGGCTTCTCGAGAAAATCGATGGCGCCGGCCTTCATCGCCTCTACTGCCAGCGGCACATCGCCGTGTCCGGTCATCAAGATCACGGGCAGGGTGAGGCCGCGCGCCCTCAGCGTGCGCAACAGATCGAGCCCCGACTTTCCCGGCATGCGCACGTCGGTGACGATCCAGCCGTGTTCCGGCGCATCGGTCTGCTCGAGGAAATGATCTGCCGACGGATACGCCCGTACGCGATGCCCGCTCGATTCAAGCATGAAGGCGAGAGAGTCGCGTATGGCGTCGTCGTCGTCGACGATGTGCACGATCCAGTCAGGACTCATCGGAAACTCCTGCCGGTATCGTGAAGGCGAACGTGGCGCCGCCGCCCGGTGTGTCCTCGATCCAGATGCGGCCGCCGTGGGCGTCGATGATGGTCCGGCAGATGGAAAGGCCGACGCCCATGCCCGTCCTCTTCGTCGTCATGAAAGGTTCGAACAGGCGCTCCGCCAGCGCCGGACCGATGCCAGGACCGGTGTCGGCGACACGCACGAGCGCTTCGCCGTTATCACCTGTATGCGTTGAGATCGTGAGCTCACGGCGCGGCGCACCCGCCATCGCCTCGAAAGCGTTGCGGATGAGGTTGAGCAGCACCTGCTGGATCTGCACCTTGTCGGCGAACACGAGATCAGCGGCATACCCGCGCTCCTTCTGCACGCGAACATCGCTGCTCTTCACGCCGACGAGCGCGAGCGCCAGCGATTCCTCGATGACCTTCGACAGGCTTTCGACATGCCGTTCGTTCTCGCCGGTCGCCACGAAATCCCGCAGCCTTCGGATCACGTCGCCGGCGCGCAAGGCTTGCGCCGCGGCCTTCGACACGGGGTCGCGCAACCGCTCCACGTCGGGCTCCGGTCCTTCGAGCAGACGTTCCGCGCCGCGCAGGTAGTTGGTGATCGCCGACAGCGGCTGGTTCAACTCGTGCGCCAGCGCCGATGCAAGCTCGCCCATCGCCGTGATGCGCGAGGTGTGCACCAATTCGGACTGCAATTCCTGCAGACGCGCCTGCGTCGCCTGACGCTCGGTCAGATCGCGTACGAACCCCGTGAAATAATGCGAATGGTGGACGCGGACCTCGCCGATAGAGAGTTCCATCGGAAACGTGGAGCCGTCGGCGCGCTCCCCGACCGCGATCCGCCCTTGGCCGATGACGCGCTTCTCGCCGGTCTTCAGATATCGCTCGATGTAGCCGTCGTGGGCGTCGCGGTAAGGGGCCGGCATCAGGCAGGACACATTGCGACCGATCATGTCTGCAGGCGCGCGTCGAAAGAGCCGTGAGGCTGCCGCGCTGAACGACTGGACGATGCCTTTCGCGTCGATGACGACCATGGCGTCGGGCACGGTGTCGAGAATCGACTGCAGATGCGCTTCGCGTTGCAGGATCGTCTCGTTGAACGCGCGCGCCGTCGCATCTGTGCGAAAGAGACGGTCTCCCACAAGGGCGATCCCGACTCCCAGCGCTGCGAACAGTCCCGTTTCTACAATGCCCCCGATGCCGGGCGCGCGCGATCCCAGGGCGATGCTCGCGATCACCCCGAACGCCGTCGCGACGAGACCAGGCCACAGCCCGCCGAGCGCTGCGCCCACCAGCACCGATGGAACCAGCAGCAGGAACGTCACCGAGGTTCCAATGGCTGGCGGGAGCACGCTCAGAACGACGAATGCCGCGACTGCAGCGGCGATCGAGACGGCGAAGGCGGCAGGCGCGTTCGCTTCGATCGCCCATGGGATGCGCCACGGGGAAAGGCGGTGCGCCAGCGGCGCACTCGGCTCAGGCAGGGCGTTCAAGGTCGGCGCGGCCTTTCAAATCGTTGAACGTCCCTGATACGCCCCGCGGGGGCGCTCGCCAACCGCGCCACTTGATCCTGCTCAATGCCGCGTGCGGCGTCCGCGCGCACCCTGACTACTGCCTTCAAGAGGCGGTGGAAGGGATTGGCGATGGCGTTCAAGGATCTGCTCGTTGTTCTGTTCGGCGATGAGAGCGACGGGCATGTTATCGACACACTCGATTTGCTGCCGGCTTTTGCCCAAGCACATGTGGCGGCCACGCTGCTTGCGCCGATTCCGGACCCCGTGTTCGTCGGTGACATGATGGGCGGCGGCATGGCCCTTGGCGAGTTCGTCACGCAGGTCCGCAAGGATGCGACGGCGTCACAGGAGAAAATCCGTCTCGCGCTCACGCGCTCGAACCTGGGCTATGAGCAGCGGCTCGTCATGGCGCAGACGCTGACCGCCTGCGACATGGCCGTCACTCAGGCGCGGCATGTCGATCTCACCATCATGGCGCGGCCGTCGAAGACCGGTACGGGTTTCCGCCACGAGGTGATGGAAGCAATACTGATGGAGTCCGGTCGGCCGCTGCTGCTCATCCCGCCGGGCTGGAAAGCGGACGGCGCGGTCAAGACGGTGTTCGTGGCGTGGAACGCGGGACGCGAGGCAGCGCGCGCTGTGGGCGATTCCAGGGACTGGCTCGACGCGGCGTCGAAGATCGTCATCGGCACGGTGGACGCCAAGCCCGGCCCGCGCGGTCACGGCGAGGCGCCCGGCATTGACATCGCAACGCATCTCGCGCGACACGGCCACGCGGTCGAACTCCGCAACATCGACAGTCTGGGCATGGAGACGGGCGATGCGATTCTCGATGCGGCGGAGGCGGCGGGCGCCGATCTCATCGTCGTTGGCGGCTTCGGTCATCCGCGCCTGCAGCAGGCGCTTTTCGGCGGCGTAACGCGCACGATCGTGGAAACGTCCAAAGTCCCGCTGCTGATGTCGCACTGAAAGAACAAACCCATGACCGCACTCAAGCGCATTACGCTCCGCCTCGCGCGCAATCCCGACGCGGGCTATCCCGACGGCGACCAACACCACGGCTACACCATCGTCGCGCCGCTGCATGACGATGGGCGTCTCGATGTCGAGACATGGCGCGCCGCGCGCGAGAAATGCACGGTCATCCGGTTTTCGCCCGATGCAGACCAGCGCGCGGACGGCTGGCTGACGCACCGCGGCTCCCACTGGAGCATCCGCTACGACGAAATTGAAGAGGGCCCCGACGAGCCGTTGTTTCGCCTGAGCGAGCACAAGCTCGTCGTCGCGGAGTATCTCTCCGTGGCCGATCCCGACGGCCCGACTCTTGTCTACAGGGTCGCCGACGTCTCGCCCGTGACAACCTGAGCGACGCTTTCCCCCGTTCGAGGCGCGCGACATGATGGACATGCTGCAAAGCCTCGCGCTCGCCTCCGTCATGGTGGTCGCAACAGTACTGATCCATTTCTGGGGCTTGATGGGACTCATCCGGATCATGGGTGAAAGCGGCGCCCACCGCCGTGCACGCGGCGGCTATCTGGGGCAGGCGAGCGTCATCCTTTTTGTCGTGTTCGGCATTTTTGCGCTGCACACCATTGAAATATGGCTCTACGCAGCTGGATATCTGTGGCTCGGCGAAATGCAGACGCTGGAGCCGGCGCTCTACTTTTCGACTGTGACCTTCGTCGCGCTCGGCTACGGCGATGTCGTGCTCAGTCCGCAATGGCGTCTCGTGAGCGCGATTGAGGCGGCAAACGGTGTCATTCTGATCGCTTGGTCGACAACCTTCATGTTCTCAGTCACCAGCCGCCTGCGCATGCTAGAACACGACTGGCTCGACAAGGCTGACTGAACCGTCGTGTGTCAGGGCGCGACGGGCGCACACACTTTCGGATACACTGCCTCGGCGACGCCGCCAGCGCTGAGCGGCGCCAAGGTCACGGGTTCCGGCGTCACGCGCCGGTCGATCACCGCATCATCTCTGCCCAGCGCTTCCCGCGACACCACCCCCATCGTGCGCGCCGCACAGTCGAAGCGCAGCGTCGCCTGCTCGGTCTGGAATACAGTCTCACCCGCATAGTCCTTCGGCAGGTCCTGCGCCCACCCTTCGAGACGCGGATGACGGATGCGCACCGCCACGTCCGTCAGTTTGCCTGTAGCATCGACCTTCGTCAGCGCGGGGTCGTAGAGGATCGCGCCGCCGTCGCCGGTCTGCGCGATGGGGATCCACAGCAGCGCGGGGATGGTTTCGGGCGGCGCCTCATCGGTCTTCGTCGTTTGCCCGCATGCGGCGAGCGCGAGCGCAGCGCACACAATGGCGAGGGTGCTATTCTTCATGTCGACATGCTCCTTCAGCGAGTGACTTCGTCCGGGCGGGGCGGTTCCTGGATGGACTTGAGATAGGCGACGAGGCTGTCGACGCCCTGCGGGTTCAATTCAAACAGCGGCATGTCGGGATGGCCGACCTTGATGCCCGCGATGAATTCTTCCGTGAGGGTGTCGGCGCGGTAGTGCGAGAAGAGCGTGCGGAGCGGCGGCGCATCGGCGCGGGAGCTGGCGCCGTCCCTGCCGGGGGCATGGCAGCCGCCGCACTGGCTTTCCGCGATCACGCGACCTTCCGTGGCCAGGTCCGTCGCCGCGACATCGGTTGCGCGCGGCGCGCAGGCGGTCGCCATGGCGCACGCCGATAGGGCAAGGAGGAAAAGGCGGATCCTTCGAGCAGTCATGTGATGGCCTTGCGAACGCGGCGGACGGTAAGCATAGGCGGCGCCATTGAGTCGCGCCTTGATCCCGGTCAAGCACGCCAATCACTACGACGGCGAACACATCCGACGACGTGAGCACGCGGAATTGATGTGCTTGCCTGTGCCAGCGGCAAACGCGGCTTGCCTGGCGGCGCCCCGGACAGGAATTCGCAGATTCAAATCATACGCTTTGGACTAGATATGCATATCGGGTAGAATTCCTGTCGCAGCTGCGCAGCCAGCTTGTAGCGACCTGGATTATGGCGAGCGCTGACTGAAACGCCCGCGCATCGAGATCATCCACCTGCCTTGCCATCAGAAGGTCCCGGGTTCGAATCCCCGAGCTTCCAACGTGTTCCTCGGCGGATGCCGTCAGCGTGCGTTGTCGGCTTCAGCGCGAAGACGTTCTGCAAAGCTTTGACGACCAAGCGCCTCGTTCATGGGTCACAACGCCTCAAGAAGAGCCGGCGACGCGTCACCCATCAAGTTTTCGCAGGTTTGCGCCATCACGGTGAGCGCCGTCCGCAGGCGCCGCACCTCGACGCGCGCGCCGCCTGAGTATTTCCCGCGCATGCGTGATTGCGTCTTGACCGGTCGCGTCGAGACGTCCGGTCTGCCGCACCGTTGAAAGGCGGCCCGGCGGACATACTAGCGGCCCCGCGCCCTGCTCCTGTAAGCTCATCCGCAAAGGATCAGTAACCGGGAGAGAAACGATGAACCAACACGCTGCACCTGCCGAAGGCATCGATATCGAGGCCGAACTCAACAAACTCGCCATGTCGGAGAAGGCGCGCCCGCTGTTCGAGGCGGTGAAGCGCCACTGTGTCGAGACCGTCGCACCGATGGCTGAGGAATTCGAGCGTCTCGGCAAGGACCGCGCGGACCGCTGGAGCTTTGCACCTGGTCAACTCGAAGTGCTGCAGACCGCCAAGGACAAGGCCAAGGCTTCCGGCCTGTGGAACTTCTTTCTGCCCGATCACGAGACCGGGCAGGGCCTCAGCAATCTCGACTACGCCTACATCGCCGCCGAACTCGGCAAGTATCCGCTCGCGTCGGAATCTCTGAACTGCTCGGCGCCCGACACCGGCAACATGGAAGTGCTCGAGCGCGTCGGCACGGCGGCGCAGAAGGAGAAGTGGCTGAAGCCGCTGCTCGCCGGCGAGATCCGTTCCGCCTACGCAATGACGGAGCCGGGCGTCGCCTCATCGGACGCGAAAAACATCGACACGCGCGCGGTGCTCGTCGGCGACGAGTGGGTGATCAACGGCGAAAAGTACTACATCTCGGGCGCCGGCGATCCGCGCTGCAAGATCATGATCGTCATGGTCAAGACGAGCCCCGAGGCGCCGACGCAATTCCAGCAGTCGCAGATCCTGGTGCCGATGGACACGCCCGGCGTGAAGATCCTCGGGCCGATGCACGTTTTCGGCGAAGACCACGCGCCGCGCGGCCACATGCACCTGCTGTTCGACAACGTCCGCGTGCCGGCCGACAACATCCTCCTCGGCGAAGGGCGGGGCTTTGAAATCTCGCAGGTCCGTCTCGGCCCCGGCCGCATCCACCACTGCATGCGTTCGATCGGTCAGGCGGAGATCGCGCTTGATCTGCTCGTGAAGCGCGGCAAGACGCGTGAAGCGTTCGGCCGGCAGCTCGTCCATCTCGGCAAGAACCTTGAGACGATCTCGCGCGCGCGCATCGACATCGAAGCCATGCGCCTGATGGTGCTGAAGGCCGCCCGCGCAATGGACGTGCTCGGCAACCGCGAAGCGCGCGTCTGGGTGTCCATGGTGAAGGCCATGGTGCCCGAGCGCGTGTGCCAGATCATCGACGCCGCGATCCAGATCCATGGCGCGACGGGCATGTCGCAATGGACGCCGCTGCCGGAGATGTACTCGCACCAGCGGCACCTGCGGTTTGCGGACGGCCCCGATGAAGTGCACCACATGGTCGTGGGGCGTGCTGAACTGAACCGGCACTAGACGCGGCGGTGTGCGGGTTTCGATTTACAGAAACTCGCGCAGCTCCGCCAGAAATCGTTCGAACTGGTCGTGGTGCAGCCAGTGGGCCGCGTCCTCGTAAACCTTCACGGTCGCGTGGCGGAAGTGCCTGATGCGGCCGTCCTTCTCGGGGTTCGAGGCCCAGCTCTTCGCGCCGTAGAGCAGCAGCGTCGGGCAGTCGATCGCCGCCCAGAGCTGTTCGATGTCCTCCTGCGGCAGGTCGAACGGCGGCCACACGTTGAGATACGGATCGAACTTCCACGAATAGGTGCCGTCCTCGTTCTGGCTCGCGCCGTGGACGGTGAGGTGGCGCGCCTGGTCGTCGGAGAGGTAGCCGTTCTCTTCCTGCATGCGCGCGAGTGCGGCCTCGATAGTGGGATAACGCTTCGGCGAACGGCCCGCCGCGCTCCGCTTTTTTTCGATCCAGTCGCGCCAGCGCTGGCGCGAAGGAACGGCGTTGCGTTCGGCGATGATCTTCGGCGAGGGGCCGAGGCCCTCGATGGCGACGATCTTCTTCACGTTCTCGGGGAAGAGGCCCGTGTAGCGGAGCGAAATGTTGCCGCCGAGCGAATGCGCCACGATCGTCGCCGGCGCAATTTTCAGCTGATGCACGAGCTGCGCGAGATCATAGACCATCGTTGTCGACGAGTAGTCGCCGGAGGGCGACCAGGCGCTGTCGCCGTGTCCGCGCAGATCCGGCGCGATGACGCGCCAGTCCTTCGCGAGTTCGCGCGCCGTCCAGTCCCAGGAGCGGCAGTGGTCACGCCCGCCGTGGACGAGCAGCAGCGGCGGCGCGGCGGGATCGCCCCACTCCACGTAGTGGAGGCGGAGGCGTTGCGAGATGAAGGCGTGAGACGACGGGCCGTAGCCGGAGAGGGAGGTCATGGCTGACTTTCGCTCCCGGCGGCGGGATTCGCAAACCCGGGCGGTCAGGCGGCCTGCAGATGTCGCGGCACGCGCAGCTCCGCCGCGAGCCCGGCGCCCATCAGGTCGACGAAATTATCCCTGTAGAAGCCGTCCACCGCAGCCCGACTCGCGCCGACTAGGGCGTCGTCGAAGCGCTTCAGCGGATTGCGCCCGCCTTCCACGTGCGGGAAGTCCGACGAGAAGAGGCACACCTCGTTCCCGGCATTGGCGATGATCCAGGCGGTGTCCTCGTGCGGGTAGGGCGTGATGCGCACCTGGCGGCGCACGATCTCCGACGGCGTCGCGGAAAGCCTGCGCAGGCGCTCCTCGTTCTTCGAGAAGGCCGCCTGTGCGGAATCCATGAAGCGCATCCAGCTCGGCGCCCACGACGCACCCAGTTCGATCGCGCCGAACTTGAGTCGCGGGAAACGGTCGAGCACGCCGTCGATGATCAGCGCCGCGAGCGTCTGCATCACCGAATGCGGAATGGGCATGAAGCTGACGGAGGTGAAATTCTCCTCGCCGCCGTGGAAGTCCTTCACGCGCGGCAGGCCGTTCTCGAAATAGGCGGGATCGAGTTTTTCTTCGCCGCCCACATGGAAGAGGATCGGGATGCCCGCCTCCTGCGCCATCGCCCACAGCGGATCGAAGGCGATGTGGCTCGGCGAATGATGCTTGGGCGGGCGAGAGGGGATCAGGAGCGCCTTCGCGCCGAGGCCGATGGCTTCACGCGCGCAGGCAATCGCACGATCGAAGTCTTCAAGGGGGACATAAGCCGTCGCGAGCAGTCGGCGATCGACCTTGCAGAAGTCGGTCATCATGCGGTTGTGCGCTTGTGCGGCGGCGTAGCAGAGATCGAGGTCCTCGCCGCGGTCGAGCCCGAAATTGCTGAGGCAGAAGGTCGTGAAGACGAGCTGGCTGGCGAAGCCGAGCAGGTCCAGCGTGTGCGGGCGGTCCTCGGGGATGAAGGCGCCATGCGCCTGATAGTTCTTGCGCAGCAGCACGTTGGCGTCGACGTCGGCGCGAAACGCGGGATCGGCCTGTTCGGCGCGGACCTTGTCGGCCCATTCGGCGCGCGTGACCTTCGCGCGGTAGTAGGGGAGATCGTGGAACCGCCCGATCAGCCGCGGATCGAAATACGCATCGAGACAGCCGGGCAGCTCCATGAGGTGGGAATCCGCATCATGGATGATCCGGTCCTGCGCATAGGGCATGGCGTCTTCTCCCTTGGTCTCCGGTCGCCCATGGGGTCGCCAGAGATTTTTGGGAGCAGCATAGCAGGCTTTGGAAAAAGCGAAATCCGGCCTGCCGCAAAACGGCCCCGGCGTTCACCGGGACCGCTGGTTGCTTACGTCGCCGGGGTCACCGGACGATGGTGCCGCGGATATAGACGCGCGAGTTCGTTGCGCCGGAAATGCACTGGTATTCGGTGGTCGAGACGAAGTCCGTTGTGTCGGCGAACGAGCGCAGGTTCACGACACGCGAGCCGCCGCGGGCCTGGGCGTCGGCCTTGATGGCGAGCAGCGCGCTCAGCAGGGCCCACTGGCACGCCGCCTCGTCGGATTTGCCGAAGCCGCTGGTCGAGCGCCGCGTTTCGGTCGTGCCCATGGAGGCGCCGCTGCCGCCGCCCCACTGGAAGCGGAAGCCTTCGAGGCGCGCCATGTACTCGGCGTTGTTTTCGAAGTCGGCGATTTTCCAGACCTGCGTGGCGCGGCGACCCTTGGCGTCGGCGGCGGGCGCGACAGCGAAGGAGAGCGCCAGAGCGAGGGCGAGAGCGGTTGCCTTGATCTTCATGGAGTGGTCCCCTTCAGTGATGATTCAGGCCGGGCCCGATCCGGCCCGACATCGTAGTCTTATACGGCGGGCCCGTTTCGGCGACAATCCGTCGCTTCGGTGGTGAAATGAAGTCGAGTGCGGGCGCGGGGTCGCTGTCGGAAGCTGCTGGCACAAGCGCGTTTCGCGCCTGCGCCATCGTGCCCAGCTATCGCCATGTCGCACGCCTTGGCGATGTCGTGGCCGCGCTGACGGCCCTCGATCTCCCGGTACTGATCATCGATGACGGCAATGCCGAGCAAGCACGCGCGACGATCGCCGCGCTCGCCGATCACGCCCGCCAGGTGACGGTGATCCGGCGCGATGAAAACGGCGGCAAGGGCGCGGCGATCAAGACCGGCTTCGCTGCGGCGATCGCGGCCGGTTTCACGCACGCGCTGCAGGTGGACGCTGACGGCCAGCACGATCTCGCCGATGCACCGGCGTTTCTGGAGAAAGCGCGTGCGACGCCGAATGCGGTGATCTGCGGTGCGCCGCGTTATGATGCGTCCGTGCCGAAGGCGCGCAAGTTCGGGCGCTACATCACCCACGTTTGCGTGTGGATCGAGACGCTCTCCCTCGACATCACCGACAGCATGTGCGGCTTCCGGCTCTATCCGCTGGCGGCGACGACGCGTGTGGTGGCGCGCGAGACGATCGGCGACCGCATGGATTTCGACACCGAGATCGCGGTGCATCTCCATTGGGCGGGCGTGCCGTTCGTCACGCAGGAAACCGGCGTCGTCTACCCGGAAGGCAACGTCTCGAACTTCGACATGCTCGCCGACAATGTGCGGATCAGCTGGATGCACATCCGGATGCTGGTGCAGATGCCGGTGCGCGCGCCGCTGCGGATGCTGCGCGGACCGGCGCGTTAGTCTTTCGTTAACCACGATCGCCCAAGCGTTAACGGCGGGATTCGGAGGCGGATATGCTGTTGTTCGGTTGGCATGTGTGGCGGGGCGAAAGCAGGGCGCGATACCGTTTCAAGGTCACGCTGACCAAGAAGGGCTTGCCCGAGCCCGGCGGCATCTATGTCTTCGTGCGGCGTCGCTTCGTGTTCTTCATGGAGCCGCTCTACGTCGGCAAGGCGGCCGGCCTGCGTAGTCGTCTGCTCGGCCACGAGAAGTGGGGGCGGGCCTATTGGTACTACGGCGCCACCGAGCGTCACGTCCTGAAAATTCCGGAAGAGCGCGAACGCCAGATCATCGAGGAAGATCTCATTCGCGGCCTGAAGCCGCGCATGAACGACATGATGGTTCCGCGCGGCGCCAGGGACTTGCCGACGCACGGGCTCCTGCGCAAGAAGTGGATGGACCGCAACTGGATGAAGCTCTGGCTCGCGCCCGGCGGTCGAGCGCAAGCGGGCGGCTAGATTTCCGCAACACGGTGCACGGCGCTCGCGCTCAGCACGAGCGTGTCGCCCACTTTCAGTTCGCCGCGTGAAAACACGATCGTGCGCGTGGAGCGCGTAATGGTCACGTGTGTTGTCGCCGCGCCGGCGTCAGGCGCGGGCTTGATCCACTCGAACGTCGCCGACACGATCACGACAGGTCTGTCGCTCGCGCGCGCAACCTCGGCGTTGATGGACGCCAGCAAGGTATGGACGTCTTCCGTCTCGCTCATGCGCCTCCCCGGTTATAGCGTTCGATAGCGAGGCGAATGCGCTCGTGCGCCACATCGAGACCCGCCCATTCACCGACGGACGCGTTCTTCCCGGGCTCCAGATCCTTGTAGTGCGTGAAGAAGTGGGTGATCTGATCGATCAACAGGGGCGGCAGGTCGGTGTGGAATTTCACGTCCTTGTAGAACGGGTTCAGCCGGTCCACCGGCACGGAAAGCACCTTCTCGTCGAAGCCTTTTTCGTCGCTCATCAGCAGCACGCCGATCGGGCGCGCGCAGATCACCGAGCCGGGCACAACGGGCGTCGGCGCCACGACCAGGATGTCGAGCGGGTCGCCGTCTTCCGCGAGCGAGTTCGGCACGAAGCCGTAGTTCACCGGATAGATCATCGAGGTGTGCAGGAAACGGTCGACGAAGAGCGCGCCTGACGCCTTGTCGAGTTCGTACTTCACCGGCAGGCCGCCCTGCGGAATTTCGATGAAGGCGTTCATTTCGTGCGGCGGATTTGCGCCCGGCGGAATCTGGGTGACGTCCATGGAGGCATCCTTTGCTGTCGGCGCGTCTTAGCGTGTCTCGCGCGGGATGGGGAGTTGCCCAGCACTTTTGCGCCGCCGATCCCGGGGATCGCGGCGTCGCCCACGAAAGTGGGAGGCGGGGCGCAAGGCGATGCGCCGTTGGGTGCCGATCTTGCGATCAGCGGGTAGTGACGCACAGCCTTGCGCCCCGTTCGAGCCGTTCTTCCCGGACGCGAGTGCAGGAGTTGCTGAACCGGAGGATCACTCCGCGACGTACGGTCCGGTCGGTCGCCGGGAACAAGGTTCCCACGTGCCGAAGCAGCCTGCCTTAGCTCCACCTCGCGCTGCCGGTGCAACGTGCGGGATGTCCGACCACCCCGGGCCCTGCGGTTTGCATCCCCGCAGGCAATCACGCCGACCCATGCCCCGCTCGCTTAAGGTTTCGGAGCTCCTCGAAGCCCTCCCGTGAACGGCGCACGGGATGACCATAAAGGAATAAAAGCCTTAGTCAAGGCAAAAAATCTCCAACAGATGGGCCAGCTTTGCCCGCCCGGCATTTGCGTCCCGGAGTTCAAGGTATGCCAACAACGCGTGTGTGGAACCCAAGGTCATGGTGGGGAGTTTGAGAAACTTGGGGCGCTGCAATGTCATCGGGGGTCAACGACTGCTACCCTGCGATGCGTCTGAACCCGTCTGACGACAGATAGAACGCGCCCTAGGACTATGCCGGAAATTGCAAACAAGACTGACGAACAAGTGGAAGCCGAAGCTGATGTCGACAGCTTTCGCAAAGACCTTGGTCCGTTTGTGGTCGCCACCGAGATGACGCGCATGGCCATGGTGTTTACCGACGCCAAGGAGCCCAACTATCCGATTGTTTTCGCCAACGACAGCTTTCTGGAACTCACTGGCTACGAGCGCAAGGATGTCCTGGGAAACCCCTTCAACTCCCTGATGGCTGTTGGCGTTTCGGCTGAATCGCTGGCGCAGGTCGAGGCGGCGTTCGAGGGCGATTGCGACATAGACCCCGAGATTCACTATCGCCGCAAGGATGGCAGCGAGTTTTGGGCGTCGCTCTTCATCAGTGCGGTCCGCGATGAAGCTGGTGTCGTGGTGCAGCATTTCATCTCGCTCGTCGACCTTACGAGATACAAGCAGGAGCAGGCTCAGTCGAACATGCTCATCGACGAACTGAACCACCGCGTGAAAAACACGCTTTCAACGGTGCAATCGATCGCGTGGCAGGCTCTGCGCAATTCGTCTGATCCAGAGGTGATTCGCGAGTCCATGGAGTCTCGTCTCTTTGCGCTCTCGTGTTCGCATGACCTTCTGACACGCGAGAACTGGGACGGCGCGGAGCTTCTTGACCTCGTCAACGAGGCTTTGAAGCCCTTCGCGGCGTCTAACGGCAGGGCCGACCGCATCAACGTGAGAGGCGACAAGATCCGGGTCCCGCCAAAAGCGGCCCTCGCCCTTGGCATCGCCATTCACGAGCTTGCGACCAACGCCGCGAAGTATGGCGCATTTTCCAATGCCCTCGGATCAATCGAAGTCAATTGGGCGATCGAGCAAGGTGAAGGCGGCGAGCGGCTTGTCTTGCACTGGCAGGAGAAAGACGGCCCGCCCGTGACGCCGCCAAGCCGCAAGGGATTTGGTTCGCGTGTGATTGAACGCGGCCTGGTGCATGAACTGGACGCTCGCGTGACCCTTGAATATCGCCCGGGCGGCGTCGCGTGCACGATCGACATGCCGGCGCCGAAGGCTGGCTCCAATGAGTAAGCTGCTGGCCGGTCGCTGCGTCCTCGTTGTGGAGGACGAAATGCTCATACTGATGATGATAGAGGACATGCTTTCCGACCTCGGATGCGAGTCCGTGATCACGGCGAGTTCGGTTGATCTGGCGCTGGCCAAGATCGACGCGCACACCATCGATGTCGCCATGCTGGATTCAAACCTGGGCGGGAACTCCAGCGATCCGATCGCTGATGCGCTTGCGGAGCGGCATGTACCTTTCTTCTTCGCGACGGGGCAAAAGAACGGCGCTATGGAACGTGGGTATCAGGATCGCCCCGTGTTGAAGAAGCCTTTCAGCCGCGAAGCCCTGGAAGCGCGCTTCAGGCAGCTGCTTTCCGGGACGGAATAGCGGCGAACCATTGCCCCGATCGCGCAGGACCCGTCATTCAGGTCCGCGTACGCAGACCCCACGCCTCACATTTTCTTCTTCAACGGCTCCAGATCAGCGAACGCCGCATCGCGTTTCCCGCTCTTCGCCGCAAACGCCTCCGCCATGTGCGCGGGCGAGAACATGCCCACCTGCCACACCGCGATGTAGTCGAGCGCGTCGGCGATGTTGTGGTCGCGGGCGTAGTTGATCATCACTTTTGAGCCGGCCACGGCCAAAGGCGCTTTCGACGCGATCTCGCGCGCGGTCTCCATCACGGCGGCGAGCATGCTCTCGTGATCCTTGTACACCTCGTTGACGAGGCCGATTTCCTTCGCGCGCTGCGCGGGCAGGCGACGGCCCGTATAGGCGAGCTCGCGCACCCAGCCTTCGGGGATGAGCTTGCACAGGCGGGGGAACGTGCCGACGTCGGCGGTCATGCCGATGTTGATTTCCTGGATGACGAAGAACGCGTCTTCCGTGCAGTAACGCATGTCGCACGCGCTGGTCATGTCGACCGCGCCGCCCACGCAGCCGCCCTGGATCGCCGCCAGCACAGGCATGCGCGCCTGGTCGAGGCGGGTGAATACGTCCTGCAGCACGTGCACGTAGCGGCGGAAGGCTTCGCCGGCGGTGTGCTTGTCGGCGACCGCGCCCGAGGTCGCCCCTTGGCCGTCGGTGAACACCGCGAGATCCATGCCGGAACAGAAATGTTTGCCGGTGGAGGAGATGACGATCGCGCGGGCGCGGGCGTTGTCGTTGATGTCGTCGAGGATTTCCGGAAGTTCACGCCAGAACGGACGGTTCATTGCGTTGAACGCGTCCGGGCGGTTCAGGCGGATGTGGGCGACATGGTCTGCGATGTCGACGTCGAAACAGGTATAGGGCATGACTTCCTCCGTCGTCGTTCAGACCCGCCGCCGGCGAGGGGCGGGGAGTCAGTGTTCCAGTCCCCGGAGGGAAGCATGCGACGTAGCGTCATCGCAATCGCGATCGTGGCGATCACCGCCCTCGGTGTGAGCGCCGCCTCCGCGCAGACCGAGCGCCGCAGCATCCTGTCCGACATTCTCGGCGGCCTGACCCGCCCGAGCGCCGCCGCGACCTCCCAGCGCGACGCCGCGTCCGCGCTGCGCGAAGCGCTCACCAACGGCGTCGTCGCCGCCACGACGCGGCTTGGCCGTGTGGACGGCTTCTACCGCGACGGTCGCGTCCACATTCCGCTGCCCAGCACGCTGGCGAGCGCGCAGCGGGGCTTGCGTCCGCTCGGCATGGCCGGCCCCCTCGACGATCTCGAACTGAAGGTGAACCGCGCGGCGGAAGCCGCCATGCCGCAAGCGCGCACGCTCATCGTCGACGCCGTGCGCTCGATCACCTTCTCGGACGCGCTCTCCATCGTGCGCGGCGGTCAGGACTCGGGCACGCGGTATCTGCGCCAGCGAACGGAAACGAAGCTCACCGAACTGCTGCGTCCGCACATGCAGGACGCGCTGCAGCGCTCCGGCGCCTTCAGCGCGCTCGACACCGCGGTCGCGCGCTCGCGTCTCAACGCCACGACCGCCGTCGGCCGCCTGCGCGGGGACATGATCGACTTCGCCGTCACCAAGGCCCTCGACGGCGCGTTCGCCTACATTGCCGACGAAGAGAAGGCGATCCGCACCGATCCCGCCAAGCGCACCAGCGACATTCTGCGCCGGGTGTTTGGCGCGGTTTGAGGGGCGTCTGACGCATTTTTACGACAGCCGTGTAAGAAGTCGCTCGACCGCTGGACTATAGTCGGCATGAGGGACGATCAGGACACGCGCTATCGGGAGGTCGCGGCCGCTTACGGCGGCGCGCTGCAACGCCTCGCCCGTGCTGTGGAGATCAATCCCGAGCGGCGCCTCGATCTGCTGCAGGACATGCACGTCGCCCTGTGGCGCAGTCTTGCCGCTTACGACGGGCGCTGCGCCATGCGCACCTGGGTCTATCGCGTGGCCCACAATGTCGCCGCCACCCACGTCGACCGCGAACGCCGCACGCCGCGCGGGCAGGTCGCCCTCAATGACATCGAACATCTGCCGGATGTGCACGATGTGGGTGGCGACTTCGAAAAGTCCGAGGCGCTGGAGCGGCTCACGGCGCTGCTGCGCGATCTCAAGATGCCCGATCGCCAGATCATGGCGCTCTATCTCGAAGGACTGGACGCCGCCGCCATCGCCGACGTCACGGGCCTTTCATCCGGCGCCGTCGCCACGCGCATATCCCGCCTCAAGACCCATCTCGCCCGAACCTTCCGTGAGACATCACATGCCTGATCGCGATCCCTTTCAAACACTCTGGACAATGCAAGACGAGGAGCCCTTCACCATGTCACTGGCCGATATCCACACGCGCGCGCAGCGTTTCCAGTCGCGGATCCGGATGCGCAATATTTTCGAGTACGGCGCCTCCGCCATCGTGATCGGCGCCTTTGCCTGGATCGGGTATCTGGTTCCCGACGCGGTCGTGAAGACCGGAGCCGCGCTCGTCATTCTCGGCACGCTCTATGTGTGCTGGCAGCTCTTTGTCCGTGCGCGCGCGGCGTCCGGCGATGCGGCTGCACGGGGATTGAGCTGGGCGGATTTCCACCGCGCCGAACTGGTCCGTCAGCGCGATGCGCTGAAGAGTGTGCTGACCTGGTATCTCGCGCCGTTTGCGCCGGGGATGATCGTGTTCGCGCTGGGGGTCGCCTTCGCGCCGATGGCGGGTCTGGCGTTCCCGGCGGCGCTGGGGATCGCACTTTCAGGCCTCGGCTTCATCGCCATGATCTTCTTCGCGGTCTGGGCGCTCAACCAGTGGGCCGCGCAGAAGGTGCAGACCGAAATCGACGCCGTGGACCGGATGCGGGGCGCCTAGATCGTCAGCGCGCGCGACGGCGCCAGACTTCGAGCTGCCCGTCGCAGCGCTGTGCGTAGACCATGTTGGCGTCCGGCGAGAGGGAACCGCCGCACACCGGCGCTGACGGCCCTACGTAAGCGCCGAGGCGCGGTTCGCCGGTCCACAGGTAGAGGCGCCTGTCCTCGTTGAGGATGAGCGCCACCGATGCGTTCTTCGCCACGCCCTGGATGGTCGCACGCCGCGGCAGACCCGTGAGTTCGAACGCGACGGCGCCGCTGCTGGCGGCCCACACTTTCATGACGCCGTCGATGGAGCGCGACAGGAGACGGTTGGCGCCGAACGGATAGATAGCGGTGACTTCCGCGCGGTGGAGGCGGTCGGTGCGCACCAACGTGCATTGCGCGTTATAGGCGGCAATCGCGCCATTGGCCGCGGGGATGTGAAAGCCGCCTGTTTCGTTGAAGGCGGCGTCGGCTGCGGCGCCGGGAATCCGGCAGATGAATTTGCCGTCGCGCGCCGACATCAGCAGCGTTTCTGCATTCGGCGCGCCGCTCCGCGTGTTGGTGACGCCGGCGATGACGCGCTGGTTGGCGCTGTCGGCGAAAATCCAGTGAACCTTGCCGGCCCCACAGTGCAGCGGAATGGCCCAGTAGGCGTCGCCGGTCATGCGGAATGTCTGCAGGTCGTAGAAATCGAGATGGCATTCGCCGTAACTGAACACCGCGACCGACGGCGCGCCGGTGACAAGCTCGAGGTGGGGCTCGGTCGAGGCGTGATTGACGTCGCCGGTGGTGCGGCGCCCGTTTGTGATCGAAAAGAGATCGACCGGCGTGTGGACGCCGATGCGTTCCTCGACATCACCGGAAAACACCAGCGCGCCGGCCGCATCGGCATAGTCGCGCCGGTCGTAGGACGGTGGCGCGATTGTGCGCTGCAGGGTTGCGCCGTCGGCGCTCCACACGCGCGCCTTGTTGTCGTCCTCGAAGGTGATGAGGCGCCCGGCGCGCAGCGTGAACCCCTTCGTTTCGCATTTCACTTCGGTGGTCTGGAAGCAGTTCTCGTCCTTCACCGTGCGCACATAGTCAAAGAACACCGACGGGCCCTGACCAGCCGTCGCCGCGCCGTGAATGCGACCGGGTGCGGCGGGCGCGAGAACGGTTTCGGCCCCGGAAAGCGATGCGGAAATGAACGGACGCTGGCGGCCATTGGTGGTCGCCGCGACATCGTCGCGGATGCGGCCTGCAATGAGGCGCAGATCGATATTCGGTTCGCTCACCCAGCGCGCAAAACTCGTGGCGAAGGGGCTGTTGGTCTGCCCGTCGAGCGCGAATGCGCCGACCCCCGCCGCATACATCACGACATAGCCATCGACCTCCACCTCCGCGAGACCGCGATTGATCGTGCCGCCTTCGGCCACGCGCGCCGCGAAGGGATTGTCCCGGCACGCATCGAGCGCGACGATCTTGACCTTGGCGCCCGCAAGGCTGCGCGTGATGGCCTCGAAGGGCACGGCTGCGCCCGCCATATCGCCGGCCTGCGTGATCTGCGCATCGATGGGCACGAGCCAGTTGCGTCCGCCGGACTCCAGGCCGTGCCCTGCGTAATAGACCGTCGCTACATCCGCCTGCTGCGCGACGCGCGCGAAGTCCTCGATCGCGCCGACGAGGGCCGCCTTGTCGAGATCGAGGCCGAGACGCACGTCGAAGCCTGCACGTGAGAGCGCGCGGGCGACGAGATTGGCGTCCGCAGAGGGATTGGCGAGTGGAGAGATCGCGCGGTAGTTGCTCTCGCCGATCACCAGCGCGACGCGCTTGGCCGGCGCCTGTGCGTGCGCGGGCGCGGCGGCCATGAAAATCCAGAGCGTGCAAAGAGAGAGTATCCACCGCATTGCATGTCCTCCAGACGCGTGACCCTAGCGGCGGCGCACGCGCGGGTAAATCGCGGGTTCGGCGGCGTATCTTGCCCAACCTGTCCACGCCGTTAGACTCCGCCCATGGAAAGCGAGTCGCCGGCGTTTCGACGCGTGTCGTTCGAACTCAAGGCCGGCCGGATGGCGGGGCTTGCGTGGGGCGACGCCACGCGTCCGCCGGACATCCTTTTCCTGCACGCCACCGGCTTCAATGCGCGGACCTACAACACGCTGCTGGCGCCGCTGGGTGAACGATTTCATGTGCTTGCGGTCGATCTGCGCGGGCATGGGCAGACGATGCTGCCGGCGCACACCTTCGGCTACGGCTCGTGGAATCGCCATCGCGACGACGTCATCGAGCTGATCGACCACCATATCGGCGCGCCGGTGACGCTCGCCGGGCACTCCATGGGCGGCACCGTCTCGCTGCTGACGGCAGGGCGGCGTCCCGATCTCGCGCGCGGCGTGGCGATGATCGATCCGGTCATCATGTCGTCGGGCATGTACGGTTTTGCGCAGCTGCCGGGTGCGCCGCTGTGGTGGAGCGTGATGTTTCCGATCGCGCGCGGCGCTTCGCGGCGGCGTTCGACGTTCGAGAGCAAGGAAGCGGCGGTCGCGGCGCTCACGGGGCGTGGCGTGTTCAAGTCGTTCAAGCCCGAACAGATCGCGGACTATGTGGGCGACGGCTTCAACGAGACGCCGAACGGCGTGAAGCTCGCCTGCACGCCCGCCTACGAGGCGCGCACGTTTTCCGCGATGCGCCACGATCCGTGGGCGGCGCTGCCGAAAGCCCCGGCACCGATCGTGATTCTGCGCGCCGATGTTCGCTCGACCATGCCCCGAGCGGCGGCCGCACGCGTGCTGGAGATCCGGCCCGACGCCCGCGTCGCCACTGTAGACGGCGCAACGCACATGCTGCCGATCGAGCGTCCCGATCGCGCCCGCGCCGCCATCGAAACCGCCGCATTGATGGCGAACCCGACGTACCGCGATCTCGTCTAGATCGTCATCTCGCGCACGACCTTGGCCTCCAGCGCCTTGCGCTGTGCTTGTGGTATCGCGATCGTCTTGCGGGTCACGAGATCGAACGTGACCGCCACGGCTTCCGCCGTGCACCACGCATCGCCGGTCACCGGATCGAAGAGCCAGTGGACCAGGCGGTTGGTCTTCTCCGCCACTTCGACAACGCCGGAACGCACCTCCAGCAGATCGCCTGCGCGCGGCCAGCGGCGCGGGCACATGCGATATTCGAGCACGGCCGCGCCAGCGGTCTTGTCGACGCCGTCGGCCTGAGCCGCAGCCTTCGCGGCTTCGGTGCGCCAGCCTGCGAGCAGGTTCGGCACCGCGTCCGACACGCGTCCGAGAAAAAGCTCCATGCGCATGCGACCGAACGGATCGCAGTGGTCGGGCGTCACCGCGAGACGGCCCACGACGGTAGCGCCGATGCTCTCGGCGAACGCCGCCTTTGGATCCCTCGGCGCCGCACTCATGTCGATCGAGCGCGGCATGCCGTGTGCAGGCGCGCTGCACATCAGCGCTGCGGCGCGTGTGCGTGTCTTTTCCGACCACGGAAAGCGTCGCATCTGCTGCGGCTCGATGTGCGCGACGCGCGTGGTGAAAGTGGCTGCAGGCGTTCCATCCGCGTGCAGCAGTTCCTGATAGGCGACGGCCTCGTCCTCGCCCAGGGCAAGGATGCCGCCGCGCATGGAAAGGGGCGCGCCTTGACGCGCTTCCTTCAGAAAGCGGACATGCATGTCGAGCGGAAGCAGGGTCGAGGAGGCGCGCTCCTTGAATGCGCCGGGCATCTCCATCGCCGCCGCGAGAAAGGCCAGGCCCTCCATCGCGCGCGACGCGAAGAAGCGCACATTCATGTGCAGGTTCTCGTCGCACTCCCAAGCGTTGACGGACCCGCGATAGGTTTCAAGCGGCAGGGCGGGCGATGGCGTCGCGGATTTCCTCGTCATGCGGCGGCGCGGCACTTGGCGCAGCGCCCGTGCGCTTCGATCATCGTGCGCTCGATGGTGAAGCCGTCACGCGCGGCGGCTTCGCTCACATCGACAAGCGCGTGGCCGGCATCGAATTCTTCCGCGCCGTTGCACGTGTCACAGATGAGGAAGATCGTCGCACGCGCGCACGCGCCGACATCGCACGCGACGAAGGCGTTCAGCGACTCCACGCGGTGGGCGAGACCCAGGCGCGTGAGAAATTCGAGCGCGCGATAGATTGTCGGCGGCTTCGCCGCTGCGCCCGCTTCGGATTTGAGGCCGTCGAGAAGATCATAGGCTTTCGCGGGACCGCCCGCGTCGAGCAACAACTCCAGAACGCGACGGCGCAGCGGCGTCAGGCTTTCGCCGGCATCGGCGCAAAGCGCTTCGGCGCGCGCGACATGCGTCTTGCGGTCGACCGCGTGACGCTGGGGCTTTGCGCCGGCTTTCGCCTTGCCGGTCTTGAGGTCCGCTTGGGCCGGCGGGCGCGCGTGGGAATGGCTCATGGCCGCATGATCGCAATCTTCGGGGGGCGTGGAAAGGCGGCGCCTTGAGGCGGGGAAAAGCGTGTTCCGCGAAATTCTGGTGAATAGAACTTTACAAGAACAAACTACGGCGCCATATTGGAACACAGAGAGAACAAAATTGTCTCTAACGGGAGATCGTCATGCAGGAAGCGGTGTTCAAGGGCGTGAGCGGCAAGCTTTACCGGTTCTCGGCGCTGCGCCCGGACGGCGCTTTTCCGGCAGGGCCTGCGGTCTATGCCTTCGCCCGACCCGGTTCGGGAGCAGGCTACGGATGCCGCAACTGGACGCCGCTCTTCATGTCCCGCACCGCCAATCTCTCGGTCCGCATGGCCGGTCACGAGCGGTGGGATGAGGCGCGCCGCATGGGCGCCACCCACGTCATGATCCTCGCCTTCAACGAACGCAGCGAACGCGAAACCGCCGAGCATGATCTCGTCGCCGCTTTGCGCCCGGTGATGAACGATACCGCGCCCGCGCGGTCAGAAGATGCGCCGGTGGCGCCGGGGCAGGTGGTCCACTTCTTCCCGCCGATCCGGCTGCGCACGGCGGCGGCGTCTTGAGGTCCAGCGTCTGGAAGTCAAAGACCGAGCTGGCGCGCCGCCAGGTCGCGCATGATCTCTTCCGATCCGCCGCCGATCGCGTTCACGCGTACCTCGCGGTAGATCCGCTCGATGCGTCCGCCGCGCATATAGGCCGCGCCGCCGAGAATCTGACTCGCCTCGCGGGCGCAGAACTCGAGCGTCTCGGTCGCCTGCACCTTGAGCAAGGCGAGATCGACGACCGGCGTCTCGCCGTTCTGCACGCGCCACGCGCAGAGATCGAGCCACGCGGTTGAGGCGCGCACGCGCTGCACCATCTGCGCGATCTTGTGGCGGATGACCTGATGGTCGGCGAGGCGCTTGCCGAAGGTGCGCCGCTCGCGTGCCCATTCGGCGGCGTCCTCGATGCACGCCCGCGCGGAGGCGAGTGAGCCCGACGCCATGCCGAGACGCTCGCCGTTGAAGTTCATCATCACGCCGGCGAAGCCGTTGTTCTCGACGCCGATGAGGTTCTCGTGCGGAACCGCGACGTCCTCGAAATAGAGCGCGGCGGTGTCGGACGCCCACCAGCCCTGCTTCTTGAGCGGCGTGCGCGTGACGCCCCGGGCGTTGAGATCGATCAGCAGCAGCGAAACCCCGCCGGCGCCCGGCCCGCCCGTGCGCACGGCCACCGTCGCCCAGTGCGAGGTCATGCCGCCGGTGATGAACATCTTCGCGCCGTTGACGACGTAGTGGTCGCCCTTGCGTTCGGCGCGGGTCTGGAGATTGGCGACGTCGGAGCCGCCGGAGGGTTCGGTGATGGCGAGGCTGATCTGCTTTTCGCCGCGCAGCACGGGCGGCGCGATCTCGGCCTTCATCTCATCGCGCCCGATGGCGAGGATCGGCGGCAGGCCGATGCCGTGGATCATGAGCGCAGCCGAGACGCCGCCCGCGCCGGAGCGCGCCATTTCTTCCGACGTGACAATGCCGTGGAAGCGGTCGACGCCTTCGGTCCAGCCGCCGTACTTTTCAGGATAGCCCGCGCCCAACAGGCCGAAGCTGCCCGCCTTCAGGAACACCTCGCGGGGCACGAAGCCCGCTTCGTCCCACGCGTCCACGTGCGGCGCGATCTCGCGGTCGATGAACTTCCGCAGCTCGCGCCGCCAGGCGTGGTGGCTCTCGGTGAAGAACGGCGAGGGCGGGCGGAGCGCATCGAAATCGAGCGCGCTCTGGCGCCGTTCGCGCGGGGCGTTTCCATCGGAGCTCATGACGTTTCCTCTTCTCGCGCCATGCTCCGACGCGCGGACCCGCCACGCAAGACGTACCGTGACGTTAGCCGGGGAAGCGCGTCGTGCAGGAGGCTGCGCTCGTGGCGAGTTCAGCCGGCGGCTTGGCCTTCCACGCGTCGCGTGCGGCGGTCACGTCGGCGCGGGCCTTGGCGGCGTTCGCCGATCCGTACTCGGCTTCCTTGTCGAGGAGCGCCAGGATCGTCCACACGGCGTTCGACTGCGGCGTATCGCTCGTGGGCGAGGCGGCGATCTCGACATTGCCCGCAGCCGCGATGGCGCCCGCGCAATCGACAAGCTGGGCGGCGGTGAGCGGCGAGGTCGCGGTGATCACCGGCTCGACGGGCGGGGCCTCGGGCGCGGGCGCTTCGACCGCAGGCGGCGAGCAGGCGGCGAGGCAGACGGCGAGGGCGGCGAGGACGATGCGCTTCATGACGTTCTCCTCCGGGTTCAGCAGGGGCCGAGGTATTCGGCGGTCGTCGTCGTGCTCATGTTCCCGTCGTCGCTGACCACGGACATGTCGACGGTGTAGCGGCTGTTGAAATCGCCCGTGGCGCGGGTGATGACGGCGCTCTTCTTGCCGTTCGACGTGCAGCTGACCTTGGTGACGTAAGCGCCGCCTTCGCGCGAGATCGAGGGTTCGTCGCAGTCGGTGTTGGGCATCTTCGCGGACATGCCCTGCATCTCGTCGAGCATCTTCTGCGTGTAGCAGATCTCGACGTTCTGCGGCCCCGGGGCGCCGGGGATATTCATGGTCATCTTCCACTTGCCGATCTTCGGCCGGGGGAGATCGTTCTGCGTCAGCAGACCGCCGCCGGAGGACTCCTGCGCCGCAGGCGCGGAACCGTCGGCGGCCTTTTCACCGGCGGGCGAACAGCCGGCCAGGACGAGCGCGAGCGCTGCGCCGGCCAGGGCGCCTTTTCGAAACTGCATGTGATCCTCCCGAAGCCGTCGTTCTTATTTCTTCTTTTCACCGAGCAGGGGCGCTGCGGTCTTGGCCGCCTTCTTGTCCTTCTTCGGCTTCTTGGCTTCCTTGTTGCTGCGCATCTGGCCTTTGGCCATGGGAGCTCTCCTTGCTTCGCTTCGGCGCAGTATAGAGCGCACCCGGCGGAAATGGGGAAGGCGGACGGCGCCCGGAAGCGAAAGAATATCGCCGGGCAAAGTTCCGCCGGAATTGAGGGGTCCCATCGGCGTCGTGGATGGAGGATGCGATGCGCGTTCTGGCGGCTGCGGTGGTGATGGCGGTGCTGGCCGGCTGCGCGACGACGCCGTCCGCGCGGGAAAGTGCGGCGCTTGCGCCGTCCGTCGTCGCCGAGGCCCGCGCGCAGCGCCGCAGCCAGCAGGAGCTGCTCGCCGCCTACTGGGCCGAACGAAGGGCGCCGCGGGTCCTTATGGCCTCTGACTTCACGCCCGTCGACTTCACCGCCGCCTTGAGCGCCCGCAGTCTGACGATCGGCCAGAACTTTCCCGAGAGCTCTGACTCCGAAGATCAGTCGCGGCTCAATGAGGAGCGGCTCGAACGCGAAAGTGCTGCGACCCGGGAAGCGGTGCGCGCGGCGATAAGGCGGTAGGCGTTTGAGGAACGGGGCAGGCGGGACGCCTTGACTCCCGCCCGCATTTGCTTCCCGTTAACCATAAGGACAACGGCGCGGCCAACGCGCCACTTATGGGTGGGACCAATGACGACGCCGAACACGACCACGCCGCTCCAGTACTGGCAGCCGGGCGCCGAAGAGCGCCAGCTGCGGGTGTTCATCAGCCATCGCTATGACAAGGACGAGACGCTGTATGACAGCGTCATCGAGGCGCTGAACCGTCAGGGCTTCTCCGTGCAGGACCTCTCGCTCACGAAGGACAAACAGAAGAAGGGGCCGCGCGGTGGCAAGCTGCCGACGCTGGCCATTCAGGCGGAGATCGCCGCGCGCATCTATTCGTCCGACGTGTTCATCGCGCCGAGCGGCGTGGCAGTGAGCTGGTCGCCGTGGCTGACCTGGGAAATCCAGACGGCGACGGTAAACTACGGCGTTCCCGCCATCTTCGTCGGCAAGCCGGACCAGAAGTACAACGCGCAGCTTGTCTCGGACATGGGCAAGGTCGGCCTCGCTTCCCGCATCTGCGACCGCAACGCGCGCGAGATCGTCTCAAGCATTTCCGAACTCGTGACGACGCGCCCCAAGTGGGCCGTGCGCACGTCAGAGACCGATCCCAACCTCCGATTCCGCGGTCCAACGCGTATCGCGCTCGACGCGGTGATGACGCAGACGCCGTATCACCCGAGGCTCGCGGACTACGCGCCGCCGGTGGCGGTGAAGAAGCGCCGGATTTTCGGGATGTTTGGGTTAGGGCGGTAGCCTATCGGAGTAGTTGTAGACGCCGTTGAACGCGCACGGTGCAACGAGGTGGGGCATGAGTTTATCGGAGAACGGCAAACGCAAAAGAAGCGCGCCTTGGGCTCTAGTATTTGCGTCCATAGCATTGGGACTAGTCGGGGCAGCCGCCGTCGGTGCAGTCGCGCACGGCATATTGAATGGTTGGATTGAACCTTACTGGCGCAACATAACCGATACGCAAGCTTCATTGCTTTCGATTCTGACCGCTATCTATGCCGCCGCCTTTGCAGCAACAGTCGCGCCTCTAATATTCAGAGGACAGGTGAGCAATCTGGAAAAGGCGAGTGAAGATCTATTCGACGAGCTACGCTCGAAGTTGGACACGCTTACGGATGATCAGCAAAAGTCCAGCGCGCGGGTGCTTGAGATAGCAGAACAGTCGAAAGACGCTCTCACTGTTCTTCAAAATCATGCGCTTCACATGATGGGGTTCGTGGACAGATTCACTGATGCCGATCTGCAAAACGCGAAACACATTCTGCTCGGGTTTCAAAATAGCGCGGCAATCCTTTGTCAGAACGCGTTAGCCGATTCAAATCGGTGGACCAGCACAAAAGCCCAGTTTGCTGGCAAATGGCCGGGATACGCGCCCTACATCAACAAGCTTGCCGAGTTGAGTATTATTGGGCCGGATCAAAAGGCGAAGCTTGTGGAGATCGCAGATAGTCGAAAATTCACGCGTGAAAACAATCCGGAAACAATCGACCTAGTGAAGCTCAACTTGTTGAACAAAACGATGCGGGACTTGCAGGACAGCTTCGCGAAAGCCGGCTAGGTATCGCAATCACTTCCGCCTTCTTCCCCTAAACCCGCCACTCTTCCCACCCGCCGGCATGCCCTTGCCCCGCGCCGCGCGCACGCCGTCTTCCGCGCTGGCGCTCACATCGCTCTGGCGGGCGAGGGGATCGTCGGCGATGAGCAGCTCCGTTTCCTGCAATCTCCGGATTTCATCGCGTATCCGTCCCGCTTCCTCGAATTCGAGATTGCTCGCCGCGTCGCGCATCTGCTTTTCGAGATCGGCGATGTAGCTCTTGATGTTGTGGCCGATGAACGGCGTGGACGTATCGCCCACGCCTTTGCCGGCCTTGCCGAGACGCTTCAGCGCCATCGGGTCGCGCGGATCGATGGTGAGGCTGTCACGGTCGGCGACGCTGCCCATGATGTCCTGGATGCCGCGCCTGATCGTCTGCGGCGTGATGCCGTGCTCGAGATTGTAGGCTTCCTGCTTCTCGCGGCGCCGCGCGGTCTCGGCCATCGCGCGCTCCATCGAGCCCGTCACCTTGTCGGCGTAGAGGATGACACGACCGTCCACATTGCGCGCGGCGCGGCCGATGGTCTGCACCAGTGAGGTTTCGCTTCTGAGAAAACCCTCTTTGTCGGCGTCGAGAATGGCGACGAGCCCGCATTCGGGAATGTCGAGGCCTTCGCGCAGCAGGTTGATGCCGATCAGCACGTCGAACACGCCGAGGCGGAGATCACGGATGATCTCGATGCGCTCGATGGTGTCGATGTCGGAGTGCATGTAGCGCACGCGCACGCCTTGCTCGTGCATGTACTCGGTGAGGTCTTCGGCCATGCGCTTGGTGAGCACGGTGACGAGGCTGCGCATGCCTTTCTTCGCGACGTCCTTCACTTCCGCGATGACGTCGTCGACCTGCGTGTGGCCCTTCGTCGAAACGGGGCGCACTTCCACCGGCGGATCGATGAGCCCCGTCGGGCGGATGACCTGTTCGACGAACACGCCGCCCGTGCGTTCCAGCTCCCAGCCGCCGGGCGTCGCCGAGACGTGGACCGTCTGCGGGCGCATGATGTCCCACTCCTCGAATTTGAGCGGGCGGTTGTCGATGCAGGAGGGCAGGCGGAAGCCGTAGTCGGACAGCGTCTTCTTGCGGTTGAAGTCGCCCCGGTACATGCCGCCGATCTGCGGGACGGTGACGTGGCTTTCGTCGGTGAACACGAGCGCGTTGTCGGGCAGATATTCGAACATGGTCGGCGGCGGCTCGCCCGGCTTGCGGCCGGTGAGATAGCGCGAATAGTTCTCGATGCCCGCGCACGAGCCGGTGGCGAGCATCATCTCCATGTCGAACATGGTGCGCTGCTCAAGGCGCTGCGCTTCCAGCAGCTTGCCCTGCTGGCGGAAGAGATCGAGCGTCTGCTTCAGCTCTTCTTTGATGTGATCCACCGCCTGATGCAGCGTCGGTTTCGGCGTCGTGTAGTGAGAGTTGCCGTAGATCTTCACCGCATCGAGCTTGGCGATCTTGCGGCCGGAGAGGGGATCGAACTCCTCGATGGATTCCACCGTGTCGCCGAAGAACGCAAAGCGCCACGCGCGATCTTCCATGTGCGCGGGGAAAACATCGACGGTGTCGCCGCGCACGCGGAACATGCCGCGCGTGAAGGCCATGTCGTTGCGCTTGTACTGCAGCTGGACGAGACCGCGGATGAGGTCGCCCGCATCCATGTTCTCGCCCTCCTTCACCGTGAAGGTCATGGACGTGTAGGTTTCCACCGAGCCGATGCCGTAGATGCACGACACGGAGGCGACAATGATCACGTCGTCGCGTTCGAGCACCGCCCGCGTCGCCGAGTGGCGCATGCGGTCGATCTGCTCGTTGATGTTGGATTCTTTCTCGATATAGGTGTCCGTGCGCGGGACGTAGGCCTCCGGCTGGTAATAGTCGTAGTAGGAGACGAAATACTCGACGGCGTTGTGCGGGAAGAAGCTCTTGAACTCGCCGTAGAGCTGCGCCGCGAGTGTCTTGTTCGGCGCGAGAATGAGCGCCGGGCGCTGCACCGTTTCGATGACCTTGGCCATCGTGAACGTCTTGCCGGAGCCCGTGACGCCGAGCAGCACCTGGTCCTGGTCGCCGCGATCCACCGCCTCGACGAGATCGCGGATCGCATTCGGCTGGTCGCCGGCGGGCTCGTAGTCGCTCTCAAGGACGAAGCGCTTGCCGCCTTCGAGCTTCTCCCATTTGCGCTGCGGCCGGTGCGGCTCCCACACCGCCACCGTCTTGTCGAACTGGAAGTCGGGCGAGGCCTCGGCGACGCCGTTGGGGGGAGCTTTGGGCATTGGTGGAATGTAGGTCGCGTGCGCGTTGTGTTCCAGCGCATGTCCTGCGTGCTGCAATGCTGCTGACAGATTTCGGTTCCGGGAACCCTGCAACAATCACGCAACAAATGAAGCCATTTCAAAACACTATTTCTTGCGAATACATCATTGGTTCAGGCTCAATTCACGCGACAACTGCGAATGTCTTTCCAGAGACGGAACGCCAGCCCGTCCCGCCGAGTTGTCATCCGGCGAGCACATGAAGGAGACTGAAATGAAATCCACCAAGCGCTTCGCCATCATGGCCATCACCGCGCTGACCGCGATTGCGCCGCTCGCCATCGCGCCGACCGCGTCCGCCGATCCGCGCTATCAGACCGCGCCGCAGAACAGCCCGCAGGCTGAACGTCGCGAGGATCGCAGAGACGACCGCCGAGATGAGCGCCGAGACGACCGGCGCGACGATCGCCGTGATGCGCGACAGCAAGCCCGCTGGGATGCGCGTCAGCACAACGGCTACAGCTACAACGGCCAGTGGCGCTACGGCCCCGCGCCGACCGCCTACTACGGTCGTCAGGGCTTTGAGTCAGGCTATCGCGCCTGGAACCGCGGCGACCGCGTCCCGGCCTACTACCGCGACCGTGCGCATCGGGTGGACTACCGCCAGCACCGCAACCTGCGGGCTCCGCCGCGCGGCTACACCTACGTCCGTGACGATCGCGGCACGATCCTGCTCGTCGGCATAGCCACCGGCGTTGTGCTCTCCGCGATCCTGTCGAACTGACCGACAGGCGTGATCGACACCCCTTGGAAAAGGCCGCCCCGGAGCAATCCGGGGCGGTCGCTTTTCCGTTGCCCTGTCATCGTTCCCGTTTGGCTGGTCGCTCCGGCGCATGGTAAGATGCGTGCGAGCCGGAGGGACGGGGCCCCGCAACACGTCAGTCAAGGAAACCCGTTCATGAGGAATGCACAGATCGCCGCCGCGCTGGTCGCGGCCATGGCCGCCGCTGGTTGCGCCAGCACGGAGTCCACATCGTCTGCGATACCAGTGGAATACACCGTGGTGAGGGCGGATGCGACCATCCCGTTCACCAGCAGCGTGCGCAACTTCCGCGTCGGTTCCGACAAGTCGCTGCTGCTGGAAGGCAATGGCAACCGCTGGTATCGCGCGCAGATCGCCGAACCGTGCAAATCCGATCTGCGCTGGGAACAGTCTGTTGGACTGGCCGATCGCACGATGACGAGCGTATCGAAGTTCACCGAAGTGATTGTCGATGGACGTCGATGCCAGATCATCTCGCTTGACGAAATCGCCGATCCGAAGGCCGCCGAGGACGCCGCACGCGCCAAGGCGGCCGCACAAGCGCCGGCGCCCTGAGGCCTGTTTGTTGGCGGAGAGTGGTTTTTCCGGTCGCGCGGGAGCTGCTGCGGCGATCCCGCGTGCGCCATCTTGAACGTGGGGCGGGGACAGCGGATGATTGTGGTGCAGGGCTTGTTGCGCGTGTGCGCCGAAGACTTGGAACGCGTCCGCGCGGCCATAGCCTAGTACGCGCCCGCTACCCGCGACGAATTTGGCTGCCTGCACTATGCCGTGGCGCACGACATGCTGGACCCGACCGTGCTCCACGTCATCGAGCGCTGGGAAGACGAGGCGGCGTTCGAGGCCCATCTGGCGACGGCCCACGCAAAACGGATGAACGAGTTTCTCGGCAAGATCGGCGTGATCGAACTGCTCATAAAATCGTATGCCGCCAGCGACGAGAACGTGCTGATGGGCGCCTGAGTCGGCTTGGCCTGTTGGGTTCCGGACAATGTACGCGCCAACGCAGAGGCCGCCGGCCTCCGGTGGCCTGCGCGTTCGAGAAATTCGACCTGCGGGCATGACCCCAAATCCTGGGCGGCCACGCCTCTCCCTGTAACACCAGCAGGGGCGATCGATGTCCGAGACCAAGCTTCCCGAGGAAATGCCGTTCACCAAGGTGGTGCGCGAAGCCGAAGAATCCGCCGCCAGGCAGCAGGCCGAGGCCGAAGCCAAGGCCCAGGAAATCCCCGGCTGGGTGCGCGAGACGCCGCCCGCGCAGGAGAAAATGAGCGAAGCGCCGCTGATCAAGCTGATGGTCGAGCAGGAGGCCGCCGTCGCGCGCGATTACGCCGAAGGCCGCATCACCGAGGCCGACTACCAGTCCTTCCGCGACATGAGCGAAGCCAAGATCGAGGACTTCAAGACGCACCTGCAGGAGACCGGGCAGGACATCGTCGAGAGCTTCAAGGAATGGACGCCCGAAGCAGTCGAAGCGATCAATGACCTGAAGGAAAAGCACCCCGATCTCGTCGAGGAGATGGAGTCGGGCCACCCAAAGCTCGCCGTCGTCGCCGACACGCTTGAGACGCTCGAGGTGTTTGAGCCGCTGATGGAGAAGGGTCTCGACGGCGCCGACCAGCTCGTCGAGGTCATCGGCACGGACCTGCCGAGCATGGCGCAGGATTTCGTCGACGCACGCGCCAACATGGAGGGCGCGGACCAGGCCGAGGTCGCCGACGCGCAGACGCGTCTGGAAACCGTCACCACCGAATGGGACGCCAAGATGGAAGAGGCCGACGTCGCGATCGATTCCGCGCGCGACAAGCTCGAAGCGGACTTCGACGTCTACAGCGAGAAGGTCGACGAACTGCAGGCGCAGGCTGAAGCCAATCCCGACGCCGAAGTCATCATGCAGATCCATGAAGCCGACCTCGACGAGGAGATCGAGGAAGAGACGGGCGTGACGGACGCGTGAGTGCGCTTACTGCGAAAGCGCCCAGGCGGCGTCAGTTAGAATGATTGCATCATTCCGGAATACGCCGTCGTTGGCGGATCGTCGTCCATTGGCGCTGACCGTTGCGAACGCGCGCGCCATCGTCATGAAAGCATCTACCGCCGCCGGTCCCGGTGGTGACAGCGCGTATCGCTCCTGATGGCGGCCCAGCGTACTTGTATCGTCGGCGAGGCGCAGCAACGCCCATGCCCGCAAGCCCTCGTTGAGCAGAACGCGTGCGCGCTCCGGATTCTTGAAGCCGTACGCAAAGTATCCTGCTGACAGGAGTTGGGCGGCAAGGACCGTTCGTTCCCGATGGACATCCGCCTCGAGCGCTGGCCGAGCACCGGCGTCGCCGCCCCGCAGGCGCGCCTCTGCGGCGGCCACCTTCGCGCGCGCTTCTGCGATGTTGCGGTCTGCGGTGTCACGCTGCATCTCGCCCAGCTGCCCAAACGTTCTTTGGACCTCGGCTTCCTCCTGTGCCGGCGCGCGATTGTCGGCGACGGGCGGGCGGTCGACGAAAGGCCCCGTATGCTGTGTCATGGCCTCCCTCACTTTGCGGGCGAGATCCAACAGGGGGTCGGGGCGCCGGATCGCGAGTATCGCGAGCAACCCCTGCAACTGCGTACCTTGCGTGATCGTCCGCATCTGGGACGCCAGATACGCTTCGCCGGCGCGTTGCGCGAAATCGAGCGCCTCGTTTTCGCGGCCGATCTGCACCAACAACGCCGATCCGCGAAACAGCATCTCGACCTGTTGCGTGCGGTCCACAAGCTGGGCGTCGCCGATGCGCGCGAGGCCGTCGCGATAGGCGCTGAGCGTGCCGGCGATATCATCCCGTGATCCGCGCAGGCAGCCGATCTGCGCATATACGTTGGCGACGTCGTGCGGCGTCAGCGATGCAGGCAGGAGGCGCAGCGCCGCAGCTTCATGGCGGGCCGCGCCACTCAAATCATTGGCCTGCGAAGCCGCGTGCGCCGCACGCAGTTCGCGCTCCCAATCGGTTGGCACATAGGCTTCCGCGTTCCGGATGTTCATCTCGGCGTTGCGGACATACGCGGCCGCTTCCGGGTGGTTGCGGCAGTAGCCTTCGAAATAGGCTTTTTGGTTGCGGAACCAGGTGATGCTGGCGTTGCCCATGTCGCCGGTCGCGCTGCGCGCGATGACACGCATGGTCTGCGTATAGCGCAGGCACTGGGCGAGGTCCTGTGTCGGCGCCACGCCGGCGGGCAAGGCGTCCGGTGACATGCCGACGCACGCCAGCGCGGGCGAGGAAAAGAGCGCCAGAAGCGCCAGCACCGATGCTGCGAGGGTTTTCATTGCGTCAGTATCCAGGCGCGGTCCACGAGGTCATGCGCCGTTGCGCGGGCGGGCGCTTCTTTCATCGCCGCATCGGCGCGCGACAAACGGCTGGAGAAGGACTCGCGCAGCGCACTGTAGGCGTCGACAAAGGCCAACGAGATGAGGCCCCCGCCTGCGCGGCGCATGATCGTATGGCTGTCCCGATCCATGACCTCAGAAAACGACCACACGTCGCCTCGTGTCAATCGCGGCGCAGGCTTGCAGCCTTCCCGTGCGTCGCTAGAGTCCCCCGGCAAGACACCGGAGGGGATGCACATGAACTGGCGGCGTTTGTCGGTGGCCGTTGCTGCGGCGCTTGTGGCGGCCTCCGCGCCGTTCACGGACGGCGCGATCGCGCAGTCGCCAGGCGCACCGCCGCCGGTCGCAGCAGCGCCGATCACCACGCCGGAGGTCTGCCTTGCCGATCCGGGCTCGCAGGCCTGTTCGCTGGCCCGCGCGTGCCTGCGTGCGCCACGATCGACCGAATGCCGCGACGGCTTGCGCGCGCAGGCCTACGAGTCCGCCCAATGGGCGGTGCAGAATGCCACAGCCGCGGCGCTCAGTCGTGTCGGGGCGCGGTTCGCCGCGCAGAACAGCGATCTTGGTCGCCGCGTGACCGAACGCGAGCGCCACGCGACCGAAGTGCAGACGCTGGATGCCGAGTTGGTCGCCGCGCTGGGTCGTGGCGACACGGCGGCGCAGACCTCATTGCGCGCACGTCTGGCCGCCGCGCAGGAGCGGCTCGAAGCGGCGGACGCCTATCTCGATGCGAACTACAATTCCTATCAGGAACTCGCGCGTCCCAAACCCGTGAGCATTCGCGATACGCAGACGCTTCTGGCTCCCGACGAGGCGCTCGTATTCTACATGGTTGGCCCGCAGACAAGTTATGTATGGGCTGTCAGCCGCGAGAGCGTCGAGTGGCGTCGGATCGATGTCGGCGAAAACGTCCTGCGCCGGAAGATCACGGCGCTGCGTGACGGCCTCAACCCGGACGACGTGAACGCCGCCGTGCGCGCCGGCCGTGCGCCAAAGTTTGATTTCGCCGCCTCGAACGATCTGTATCGACTGCTGATTGCACCGGTCAGTGCAACGTTCGCTGCGAAAGCGCGCATCGTGATCGCGCCGTCGGGACCGCTTCTCGGGCTCCCGTTCGCGGTCCTTACGCCGACGCCCCCGCCTGCGGGCGCGCCGGGGCTGGGCGACTATCTGCGCGCGGACTGGCTGGGCACGAAGAAGGCGATGGCGATCATCCCTGCGCCATCGGCGTTGCGTTCCCTTCGGTGCCCCGCAGGTTTCGTCAACGGGGTGTGTGCGCCGCGCACCGGCCGTGCGCCGCCACGCGCGCGTTTCATTGGCATCGGCGCGCCGCGCTTCAACGGCCTTCCAAACGTCGTCGATCAGGCGACGTTCCAGATCTATTCGTCCTGCTTCGTGACAGGCGCGGCTTCGACTCCGCCGGCAGTGGACCAGCGTTGCATTCCGATGCTGAATCCATTGCCGGGTTCGGCTGACGAACTGCGGTCGATCGGAGGAAAGTTCGGCGTCGCGGAGGGACAGGGTCTGTACACCGGCGCTTCTGCGACGGAGGCGCGCCTCAAGGGAGAAGCACTCAGCGCCAATGTCATCGTCATTGCGACGCACGGCTTGATGGCGGGCAGCGGCGCCGGCACCGGCGAAGCGGGCCTCGCGTTTACGGCGCCGGCGATGCAATCGCCCGCGCGCTCGCCGAGTGCGCTCGACGACGGCTATCTCACGGTGTCGGAAGCGTCACAGCTTTCGATCACCGCGGATTTCGTGATCCTCTCGGCGTGCGACACCGCTCGTGGCGACAAGGTGGAAGCGGAGGGGCTTTCGGGCCTGGCGCGGGCGTTCTTCTACGCGGGCGCCGACGCGCTGCTCGTATCGCACTGGCCGGTGGCGGACGGGGCGGGGATGGTGCTTTCGCCGAAGACGGTCGAGTACAGCGGCACACGCGACCGCGCCGAGGCGTTGCGGCTGGTCATGTCCGAAATGCTCACCAGTGCGACCGACATCCGCGCCGCGCATCCCGCCTACTGGGCGCCGTTCGAACTCGTGGGCAAATAGGCGCCAGGCTGCATCGGCGCGTTTGCGTCACGGCTGATCCGCGCTAAAGGAGCGCTGCTGGGCGCGGGGGCGTTCGGAGCACCTGTGCGCATGATCGACGCCGACAAGATCCTGAAGGCCCTCCAGACCGACCCGGCCGCCGCGTTGCGCGAGCTTGGCGGGCAAGCGGCCAATGCTGGCGGCGACGTCATCGAACGCCTCAAGACCGATCCTGACGCCCGCAACACCGCCATCGCCGGCGCGGGCGGCGTCGTGGCGGGCATGATCGCCGGCGCCGGCGCGCCGAAGTTCACCGGCGCTGTCGCAAAACTGGGCGGTCTGGCCGCGCTCGGCGGTCTCGCCTGGTATGCCTGGAAGCGCCACGAGGCGAACCAGAAGGGGACGGCCCCGCCGGAGATGGCTGCGCTCGAAGCGCCGCCGCCGCATTTCCTGCCGCTTTCGGGCACGGACTCCCAACGCCTCGCGCGGGTGACGCTCAAGGCCATGATCAACGCCGCAAAGGCCGACGGACACATCGACGCCGAGGAAAAGGCGCGTCTGTTCGACCGCTTGGGGCAGGTTTCTCTCTCGGAAGACGAAAGAAACTTCCTGTTCGAAGAACTGGCGCGTCCAATGGACACCGACGGCCTTGTCCGCGAGGCCACGAGCCCTGCTATCGCCTCGCAGATCTACGCAGCCTCGCTGCTCGCCATCGACGCCGACAAGCCTGCGGAAAAGGCCTATCTGGCCGACCTTGCGCGCAGGCTCGGGGTCGATCCCGCGCTCGCCGCCGAAATCCGCACCGCCGCCTGAGTTCCGCATCTGTCGTGGCCCGTGGCGTGCATGGGCCTGCGATGGTAGTCCGGCTTCCCGCCGTCCCCGGAGATTATTAGGCTGATGCGCTGGATCGCCATCGCCATTGCCGTGCTCGCCATCGCCGCCGCCGTCCTGTTCGGCGTGGGCTACTTCCTGCTGCCGGCGAGTCTCACGGTGAAGGAAGAGGTTGAGATCGCGCGCCCGCGCGCGGCGGTCTATGCGCTCGTCGACAATCTGAAGACCTTCAACGAATGGTCGCCGTGGTTCGCCGTCGACCCGCAGGCGGAATACAAGTTCGAGGGCGAGAGCAGCGCCGGCCAGAAGGCGACGTGGGTGTCCAAGGGCGGGCGCATCGGTTCGGGCAGCCAGCGCATCACGCGCTCGGTCGCCAATTCACGTGTGGAGACGCTGCTCGACTTCGGCGTGCGCGGCTCGGCGAAGACGATCTACGAACTCGAGCGCGCGCCGGTCGGCTCGACGGTGACGTGGTCCTTCATCTCGGACTGTTCGGGCAATCCGATGTATGTCGGCTGCCGCTATCTCAATCTCTTCACGCAGGGCGCCATCCGGCAGGATCTGGTCGCGGGCCTGCAGCGCCTGAAGGCCCTCGCCGAACAGCTCCCGACAACCGACTTCGAACGACTGGCGCCGGAGTACGTGCAGCCGACGGCGATGAACTACGCCTTCGTCGAGAACGACGTGACGCGCGACGAACCGCCTGCGGACGCGATCCCGGTTTCGGCGGGCGGCCCCGATCTCGAAGCGGCCTATGCGCAGCGCGTACAGGCGGCGACGGCGGAATCCTTCTCGGTCGTGGAGGCCAAGATCACCGAAGCCGGCGCAGCCATCGCTGGCCCGCGCGTGATGGTGACGGTGTCGGCGGACGAGGCGCGCATCGTCTTCCGCGCCGGATATCCCTTCACGGGGCCGGCCCCGGCGAACGATCCCCGTGTGTCCACGGGACAGACCCCCGCGGGCCGCGCGCTCAAGTTCGTCCACACGGGGTCGAGCTCGGCGATGGGCGCGACCTACCAGATGATCGGCGCGTGGCTTGAAGCACACCGCATCGAGTCCTCGGGCCAGCCGTGGGAAGTCTACGTGCAGCCCTCCGGCGATCTCGCGCAGCGGCGCACGGAAATCTTCATTCCGATTCACTGAGACCCAAGGCGGTCGACATTCCGCGCATCGACACGCCGCGCGACGCCCGGTAGATGAGCGCCATTCCGTTTCGACGGTTTTCCCTTGTCCCGAAAGACAAACCCATGCCCGCCGCACCCGTGTCCGACGCCCTTCGCCGCATCAAACCCTCGCCGACGCTCGCCGTCACCGCGAAGGCCCGTGCGCTGAAAGCCGAAGGCCGCGACGTGATCAGCCTTGGCGCGGGGGAGCCCGACTTCGACACGCCAGAGAACATCAAGGACGCCGCGATCCGCGCGATCAGGGAAGGCAAGACCAAGTACACCGATGTCGACGGCATCCCGGAGCTGAAGGACGCCGTCGTCGCGAAGTTCAAGCGCGAGAACGGGCTCGAATACACGCGCGCGCAGGTGAACGTGTCGCCGGGCGGCAAGGCGGTGATCTTCAACGCGCTGGTGGCCACGTGCTCGCCCGGCGATGAAGTGGTCATCCCGGCGCCGTACTGGGTGAGCTATCCCGACATGGCGCTGCTCGCGGGCGCGACGCCGGTATTCATCGAGACGACGCTCGAGAAGAAGTTCAAGATCGATCCCGAAGCGCTGGAGCGCGCAATTACGCCGCAGACGAAGTGGGTGTTGCTCAATTCGCCGTCGAACCCCTCAGGCGCGGCGTACACGGCCGCCGAACTGAAGGCGCTCGCGGACGTGCTGCTGCGCCATCGCCATGTGTGGATCCTCACCGACGACATGTACGAGCACCTCGTCTATGACGGCTTCCAGTTTGCAACGATCGCGCAGGTGGAGCCCGCGCTCTACGAGCGCACGCTGACGATGAACGGCGTGTCGAAAGCCTATTCGATGACGGGCTGGCGCATCGGCTACGCGGCCGGGCCCGCCGATCTCATCAAGGGCATGTCGGGCATCATGAGCCAGTCGACGTCGAACCCGTGCTCGGTCTCTCAGTGGGCGAGCGTGGAAGCGCTGAACGGCACGCAAGCCTTCATCAAGCCGAACCAGGAGCTGTTCAAGGGCCGCCGCGATCTCGTTGTGTCGATGCTCAATCAGGCGAGCGGCCTGAAGTGCCCGACGCCGGAAGGCGCGTTCTATGTGTATCCCTCGCTCGCCGGCCTCATCGGCAAGAAGACCGCCAAGGGCGCCGTGATCGGCAACGACGAGGATTTCGCGCGCGAACTGCTGCAGGATGAAGGCGTCGCGGTGGTGCACGGCGCGGCGTTCGGTACGTCGCCCTGTTTCCGCATCAGCTACGCGACGTCGAACGCGATCCTCGAAGACGCGTGCGCGCGGATACAGCGGTTCTGCGCGAGCGTGGGGTAATTGGAGCGTATGGAATTAGCTCTTCTGATCTGGAACGGGCTGGTGCTTTCAGGCTTGTTCTGGTTCGGTTGGGTGGGTCTGTTTCAAGCCGAACAATCTCGTGACGAGATGCGTCGCATTGCGAAATTGAGCAGTCTGCCGGCGCCATTTGAAGTGCCGCTGCTGTGGCGGCGAATTGCCGGTGCGATCATGTTGTTGATGGGCATTCTGGGCATCGCAGCATTCGGTTTGTCTTTGACATGTCCGGTAGCGCCCTAACGCATAAAGGCGCGAAGCTCTCGCTCCGCGCCTCTCGCTTGACTCAAAACCTATGCGCTTACGCGCGCTTGCCCGTGAACGGGAACGCGCCGAACGCGCCGGCCTTGACGCTGCCGTTCAGCGTGTCGCCGTCGAGCGTGCCGGTGAATTCGAGCGTCATCGGCATGGGCTGCGTGATCGAGTTCGACCACGTCACCGTATTGCCGTCGACCTTGCCGTTGGCGATCGCCTGGCTTTGACCTTGCGCGGCCTGCGTGCCGGTCAGCGCGCCGCCGTCGGCCTTCACCGTCAGCGTGCTCGGCTGTTCGCCCATCGGCGACTTCACGACGATCGTCCAGTTTCCATCTACAGACATGTTTTCCTCCCTGAAGCGACGCCCTTGTAGCGCGCCGGAAGGAACCGCGCGAGCGTGCCGTTAGGGGAAGGCTGGCGCGCGGGGCGCGGCGTTGTTCTCGAACCGCTTGTACGGGCTTTCGTACGGGATCTCCTGCGAGACCGCCTGCACGACCTTCCACGAACCGTCCGTCTGGAGACGCCAGATGTAGAGATAGTTCACGCTGCGCGTGACGGGGTATTCGTGCTGCGGCGTGGAGGACGCCGTCCAGTCCAGCTGGCCGAGCGTGTAGGCGATGTCGCCGGCCTCCGACGCCACGGACTCGCCTGCGGGCCGGAATTGCACCTTGCCGTGCGGATCGGCCTTGAGGGCGTCGAGGCTTGTGCGCACCGCCGCGCTGAAGCGCGCCGTGCCGTCCGTGGCGCTGTTGTCGGCGAAGAAGGCCGCAGCGGCGCCGCCGTCGCGCGCTTCGATCGCCTTCCGCATGGCCGCGTCGGCGGCGGTGACGGTCTGCGTGGCGTCTGCGCGCTTGACCACGCACGGCGGCGGCCCGCACGCGGCGAGCAGGAAGGCGAAGGCGATGACGGCAAGGCGCACGGGCATGATCTCCTGAGACTCCCGAAGGCGCGCGCCCGCTGAAAATCGGGCCACGTCTTGCGTTCCGTGGGCGCGACGTGCGTAGGACTGTAGGGTGCCCCCTGAAGCCATCGCCGCCGCGCTGCTCTCCGCGATCATCCACGCGGGGTGGAACGCCGCGCTCAAGGCGTCGCCGGGCGACCGGCTTATCGATCTCGGGCAGATGGCGGTGGGCGGGGTGCTGTTCGGCGTCGTGCTGTGGGCGTTCTTCGGCGCGCCGCCGATGGCGGCATGGCCCTATATCTTCGGCTCCAGCGCGATTCACTTCGTCTACTGGACGGCGCTGCTGCGCGGCTACGCCGCCGGCGACATGAGCCACGTCTATACGATTGCGCGCGGTTCGGCGCCTGCGCTCGTCACCGTCGGCGCCTTCCTGGCGATCGGTGAAATTCCGAGCGCGCCGGTGGCGGCGGGCGTGCTTCTCGTCAGCATCGGCGTGTGCGCGGTGGGCGTAAGCCTGCATGCGCCGTGGCGCGCGACCGCGTGGGCTTTGCTGACGGGCGCAGCGATCGCATCGTACTCGCTCGTCGATGCGCTGGGCGCGCGCGTGGCGGGCGATGTGCTCGCCTACAAGAGTGGGGGCACCATCGCGACGTTCCTTCCGATCCTCGCGTTCATCGTGATGCGCCGCGGGCCGACGCAATTCGTCGAGGCCGGTCGCGGGCGCTGGATGCGCGGCGCGTTCGCGGGGGCGCTCTCAAGTGCGGGGTTCGCGCTCGTGCTCTGGGCGCAGATGCGCGCGCCGATCGGGCCGATCACGGCGCTGCGCGAGACGTCGGTCGTGTTCGGCGCGGCGATCGCGGCGGTAATGCTGAAGGAGGTGGTGACGACGCGGCGCTGGGCTGGGGCGGCGCTCGTCGCTGCGGGCGCGATGCTGATCGGTTTCTTCTAACGGACGCGCCGCCACGTCTCCGTGCGGCAGATCGGGCCGAGGCAGCCCTTCACCCGCAGCGCGCCGTTGTCCTGCGGCAGCAATTCGGAGCGATAGGTGTTGCCCGTCTTCGGATCATAGACGCGGCCGTTCACCCAGCCTGCGGGGCTGGATCGGTAACCTTCGAGGATGCGCATGCCGAGCAGGGGTCGTGAGCGCAGGTTGGTGTCGGGGTTCTTCACGTCCACGCGCGGGCCGCTGCCGCGGTCGCCCCAGATGATGGTCCCGCATGCGCTCGCGCCGCAGGGCGCTATCTCCACGTGGCCGTCCCCGTCCTGGGTGGCCCAGACGCCGAATGCGTCCGCGGGGGCGATGGCGCTGGCGGAAACCGGCGTCAAGGCGACGCAGAGGGTGAGAAGGGCGGCAATCTGGTTGTGCACGAACGGAACTCCCACAATCGCTGAACGTTTTCTCCAGTTCTCCAGAAAAAGGAAGCCCCCATGGAACCGGATATTGGTATCGCGAAGAAGAAGCGCGAAGCGGTGGCGGATGCGCTTGTCCAGACGCTGGCGGACACCTACGCGCTCTACCAGAAGACGCACCTCTATCACTGGAACGTGGAGGGCCCGCGCTTCGGCGCGCTGCACCTGCTGTTCGAGACGCAATACAACGAGCTCTGGACAGCCATCGACCTGATCGCGGAGCGCGTGCGGGCGCTCGGCGTCTATGCGCCGTCGCACGCCGACATGGCCAAGCGCTCCACGATCGCCGCCGACAACGATCCCGCGCCCGCCGCCGACGCCATGCTCAGGGCCATGCTGAGCGCCAACGAAGCGGTTGTGAAGTCGGCCAAGAGCGCGATCAAGGCCGCCGAGGTCGCCGACGATCCGGCCACCGCCGACCTGATGACCGAACGCTCCGCCATCAGCGAAAAGGCCGCATGGATGCTCCGCGCGCACCTCGCTGAGTAGCGCTTATGGCGCGTGCACGGGCTCCGGCGGTTCAGTGGCCGGTCGCGCGCTGGCGGCGACCTCTTCGTCGGTGAGCTTTGCCGAAGGCAGGTTTCGCGCGGCGATCCACATGAGGACGGTCGTGGCGATCATGCAGGCGATGCACAGGAGAGCGATCGGTGCGAACGATCCGGTCATGATCAGCGCGCCGCCGATCGCCGGCGCAAAGGCGTTGAAGAACGACGCCCATCCGTTGCCCGCTGCGTTGAGGCCCCCAGTGCGGTCGAGGCGCACGCCGATCGCGCCGGTAAACGACTGGATGTAGCTGAACGTCGCCGCCGTCACGAAAGCGCCAGCGGCGTAAAGCGCTACAGTTGGCGCCAAGGCCTGCGCAGCGTGGCCAATGCCGAACACGATGATGGCGATGACCGCCGCCACACGCACCTGCGCGTCACGTGCGAAGATGGCGAGCGTACCCAGAATGCCGCCGGCAATGGACGAGAGGCCGATGAGGTCGCCGATCTGCGACTGCGAGAGACCCAGCGAAACGCCCTTGCGCTCGAAGAAACTCCACACCGCCGTCGACCCGATGAAGCTGAGCGCCGATCCCAGAACGTATGGATTGCGCAGCAGGCCGACCATGTGGGTAAGCGGCGGAATATGTGCGGCTGGCGCGAAGGCCGTGCGGGGCGCGAGCAGCGACAGCGCAAGCCCGATGACGCACAGCACGCTGAGCACAAGGCCGACGCCGGTGAGCCCTTGCGCCTCCACAGCGCGGCCGCCGATCGTCACCGCAGCGACCGAGCAGATCGTGATCGGGATCGCGAGGCTGGCGGAAACGCGATGCGGGCTCGCCATGCGGGCAATCGTGGCGCCGGCGGCGGTGGCCATGAGGGCAGCGCCCGCGCCGGCGGCGAGACGTCCCGCGATCAGCGTGACCACGCTGTCGCCGAAACCGACCGCCATGTTGCCGACGAGCATGAGTACGCCGCCGATCAATCCAAGCTGCTGCGGTTTCATGCGGCCGAGACGCAGCGCCAGCCAGATCGTCAAGCCCGCATTGATCGCCACTTCGCAGGTGCGAATGAGGCCGATCTGGAATTCATTTATGTGCAGCGTGTCGATCGCCGCGCCGTTCATCAGTGGCGACAGGGTGATCGTTGCGTAAACCGGAATGGCGAGACCGAGTATCGAGAGCCAGAGCCGCCAGGCCGGCGGCTGCGCGGGCTGTTCCGCCATGTTCGCTCCCGTCTCTTTTCATCTCGTTGGCGGGAGCTTGGCACGTCATCGCCACGCTCGCCAAGCCCCGCGCCGGCAACGGGAATCGCGGGCGTCAGCGCGCCATGAACGCGCGCACCTCGTTCTCGAACGCGGCTTTCTGGTCAAACATGATGAAGTGGCGCGCGTTCGGTATGCGCTTCAGGACCACGCCGGGGATCGAGCCATAGGAGAGCTGGTAGTACGTATCGAGTTGGGCTTCCGTGATGGGCGCGCCCGTCGGCTGCACGTAGAGTACCGTCACCGGCCCTTTGATTTTCGAAAGCTCCGGGCGGAGATCAGTGACGATCAGCTCGTGGAAGGAGTTTCCGACGGTTTTCGGATCGCTCGTCATGCTGTCGTTCACAGCGGCGGGACGTTCGGACTCCGTGGCGATCATGCCGGCGATCGTCTGCTCCGCCATTGTGCGTCGTTGCGCTTCGGGCGTTTCGCGCTGCATGGCGGCGCGGATCTGGTCGGCGATGGGACGCACGGCGTCGGGCGTGGCGCCGGGCGGGCCGAACATGGCGCCCATGAACGGCATCATGTCGACGACCATGGTGCGGCCAACCGCGTCCGGGTGACGTGCGGCGACCATCATCGCGATCGAGCCGCCCATGGAATGGCCGATGATCGCCGGCTTCTGCAGATTCTGCGTGGCGATGTAGCGGGCGATTTCTTCCGCCACGGGCGCAGCGACGGGTCCTTCCGAATTCCCGCCCGCAGGCACGCCGGAGAAGCCATGCACTTGCACGAGGTGGAAGCGGTAGTTTGGGAACGCCGCGACCGTGCCCTGCCAGATGCGCGGGTTCGAGGTGAGCCCCGGCACGAGGATCACCTCGGGTCCCGATCCGGTCGCCGTGATCGTCACGCGGTCGGAGACGAACGGCGTCGCCGTTTCTTCGGGTGTCGAGGCGCAGGCGGCGAGACCCAGCGCTGCGGCGGCGGCCAGAACGATGCGACGGCTGATCATGACGTATCCCCTGAAAATGTGCGCGCGACGATAGCCGGGCTGTCGCCGCGATCAATCCGTCAGCGTGAGTTCGATCACAACGGGCGCGTGGTCGGACCCGGTGTTCCCGCGCACGTCGCGCGTGGCGGCGCTGACGCGTACACCGACCAGCGCGTTGTCGATCGGCAAGCGAAATATCGCCGGCAGGAAGGTCGGCCAGGTGCCGCCAGCGCCGACCACGGGACGCAAGCCCGTCTGTTCGGAAAGCGCCTGCAGCGGTGGTGAAAACGGCGCGCCGTTGAAGTCCCCAACCACCAGGTCCGGCTCCCCATTGGCGCGCCACGCGCGCCCGAAGCGCGTCAGCTGTTCGCGTTGCGCACCGGGGTCGTCCCACGGCCAGGGCCGGGTGAAGTGCGTCACAGCGAGGCGCAGGGCCGGCCCTGATGGGCGCTGGATGTCGGCGAACACGATGCTCGCGCCGGCGCCGGGCGCATCGAAGGGTTCGAGCGGTGTCTTCGAAAAGATCACCGTTTCGCCGTAGCGCGGCTCCATCACGCGGTAGGGGTAGAGATCGGCGAGTTCGTCGAGTGCGGGATGCCAGTCGCGGCGCACTTCGATCAGCGCAACGACGTCGGGCGAGGCGGCGCGGGCCAGCGCGATGACGCGTGACGGATCTTCGTTCCGCATCCAGGCATTGTGAAAAAGGACGCGCACCTTGGCGCCTTCAGCCGGCGAGGCTCGTCGCGGTGCGACGAAATCCCAGGCCGGCGCGACGGCGACCATCGCGGCGACGAGCGCGGCCGCAGCCCAGCGCAATCTCCGTGCCGGGAGGTGCAGCAGCGCGAACGCCGCCAGCAGCGCCGCGATCGGGACGCGCGCGTGCGAGACGATGTCGAACAGCGGGTGGAGGATCGAGAGCCACGCGGCTATGGCGCCGGCGGCGGCGAACACCGTCGCCACCTTCAGCCAGTCGCCGAACGCACCGATCCTCATGGCGCTGTTCATCGCCGTGTTCGGGTCAAGAAAAAAGGCCGCGCCATGAAGGCGCGGCCTGATCAAAGTTGGTGCCTCGGGGGGAGGAAACGCCGGGGAGCGAGGTTCATGCTCCAATCCGGGGTGCAGACGAGGCCCGTCTGCGCAGGGAGGAGATGAGGGTCGCAAGGGGCTGAATCAAGGCCGTGAGGGGGCCATCTCAGGCGCCGCAGCCATGCAATTTTGACGTATGGCGCGGTGGACGCCGTCACATGGGGTGCCGCCCGGGCGGCAGGCGGGAAGCGCCGCGCCCGCTCCCCCGCTCGTTCGGGTCTAGGCCTCCCCGCCAACTTCTTCGACGAAGTCGCCCGGGCCCAAGACGTAGATGCGGTCTCGTATGTCCGGACTGTGGCTCAGGACCTCCTTCGCGACGGCGCGCGCCTCGGCCAACGCCGCCTCGTAGGTTTCGAAGCCGTCGCCCACGCCGTACCACTCATTGGCGAAGACGTCCTTCCCCTCAACGCGCCAGCGCTTTGTCATCCGGCCCAGTCCGCCGCTTGTTGCAGCAGGAAATCGCGGAAGGCGATGATGCGCTTGGAGCGCCGCAGGTCGCCCGGATAGATGAAATAGACGTCGAAGTTCGGTCCGTCCGTTTCGGGCAGGACCTTCACGAGGTTCTTGTTGCCGCGCGCCATGTAGTCGGGGAGCGAGGCGATGCCGAGGCCGGATTCCACCGCACGCTGCATGCCATAGACATTGTTGATTTCGAGCAGCGGCGTGCGCGGCTTGTCGTCGTCGCGGCCCGCGCGGATCGCCCAGTCGAGTTCGTTCAGCGGCGTGTGCGCGCCCGAGGAGGCGAAGGCGACGACGCGGTGATTGTCGAGGTCCTCAAGCTTTTTCGGGCTGCCGTGGCGCTCGATATAGGCGGGCGCGGCGTAGAGGCTGACGTGCACGGAGAGGATTTTTCGCTGGATCAGGTCCTGATGCGTGGCGGCCCAGAGGCGCACGGCGCATTCGGCTTCGAGCTTGAGCAAATCGTATTCGCGGTCGTCGAGCAGGAGCTGGAGTTTCAGCTCCTGGTACTGATCCATGAAGTGCACGAGGCGCGGCGCGAGCCACACCGAACCGAAGGCGATCGGCGCAGTGACCGAGAGATCGCCCATCACCTTTTCGCGGGCGTCCTTGAGCGTGCGCTCGGCGCTGGCGGCGGTCTGCGCCATATCGCGGGTGAGATCCCAGAGCGCCTTGCCGGGACCGTTGAGGAGCAGACCGCGCGCGTGGCGCTGGAAGAGGGGAACGCCGATCTGCTCCTCGAGCGCGGCGATCTGGCGGCTCACGGCGGACTGGGAGATGCCGAGCTTGTCGGCGGCGGCCGTCAGGCTCCCGAGCTCGGCCGAGTAGTGGAAGGTCTTGAGTTTGTCCCAGTCCATCGGGGCGCTTCCTTGGCCCTCATGCACGCGCAGGGCTCTATCGAGCTCTGACTATGCACAAATGCATGGCTGAGGGAAGTCAGCCTGCGGTGAGGATGAGCCCTGGTCTCAGCCCTTCGGCGGCGCGCTCTCGGCGACGCTCGCGCGGCCCGCCATATCCGTGCGCCACGCCGTGAGTTTCGGCGCGTGGGCCGCCATGCCGAGATCGGCGAGACGAAACTCCACATAGTCCCCCGCGCAGAGTGCTGCGATCCAGCCGAGATCGAAGGGCGCCTCGCCGGCGACTTCAGCTTCGAGCGCTGCAAGTCCGGCGGCGATGGCGTTGGTCCAGCGGGTCGTCCACTCTTCGGAGCGCTGCGCTTCGGGTCGTCGGCGCTCCATCACCAGATTGAAAGCCGCGTCTTTCACGCCGTCCGCCAGCGCCTGGCGTTTCAGCGTCGCGAAGCGTGCGACGCCTTCGGGAATGACTTTCGGCGCCGGCGCGAGCGCGTCGAGATATTCGCAGATCACCGGGCTGTCGAACAGCGACGTGCCATCGTCGAGCACGAGCGTCGGAATCTTCGCGAGCGGATTGTCGCCGCGTACCATGTCCGGCTTGCCGAGTACATCGACGAGAACGATTTCGACACGATCGGCGAGACCCTTCTCGATGACCGCGATGCGCACTTTGCGCGCGTACGGCGAAGTGGGGGAGTAAAGCAGCTTCATGCGGCGGCGTAGCTCGCGTCTGCCGGCGCCGCGTGCTCGATCGCCGCGAGAAAGCGTTCCGCTTCAAGCGCCGCCATGCAACCCAGTCCTGCCGCCGTTACGGCCTGACGGAAGGTCTCGTCCGCCACGTCGCCCGCAGCGAAAACGCCGGGGATATTGGTCTTTGTCGTGCCCGGCTCGACGATGAGGTAGCCGTTGTCCTTCATCGCGACCTTGCCCTTGAAGAGGGTGGTGGCCGGTTCGTGACCAATGGCGATGAAGACGCCGTCGACACTGATATCTCTTTTCTGACCGGTTCTGGTATCGACGAGTCGCGCGCCGGTGACGCCGAGCGGCTCTTCCGTGCCGAGCACTTCGTCGAGCGCTGCGTTCCAGACTATTTCCACTTTCGGGTGATGCAGCAGGCGCTCCTGCAGCACGCGCTCGGCGCGCAGTTCGTCGCGGCGATGTACGAGCGTCACCTTCGACGCGAAGTTGGTGAGGTAGAGCGCTTCCTCGACGGCCGTGTTGCCGCCGCCGATCACCGCGACCGCCTTGTTGCGATAGAAGAAGCCGTCGCACGTAGCGCAGGCGGACACGCCGAAGCCCTGGAACTTCTTCTCGCTTGCAAGGCCGAGCCATTTCGCCGACGCGCCCGTCGCGATGATGACGGTGTCGGCCGTGTAGATCTCGCCGCCGTCGCCCGTGAGCGTGAACGGACGCTTGGAGAAATCCACATCCATGATGTGGTCCTCGACGATCTCCGTGCCGACGTGCAGCGCCTGCGCCTTCATCTGCTCCATGAGCCACGGGCCCTGGATGACGTCGGCGAAGCCCGGATAGTTTTCGACGTCGGTCGTGATCGTCAGCTGCCCGCCCGGCTGGATGCCGGCGATGAGCAACGGCTTGCGCATGGCGCGCGCGGCGTAGATCGCGGCGGTGTAGCCGGCAGGGCCGGACCCGATGATCACGACAGGGGCGTGCCGTGGGGTTTGGCGGGACATGCGTCGTTCTCCGGAGGAATCGGGCTTTAGATTAGCACATGGGCGCGCTTGACATTGGTTCAACATTTCGAGAATACTCGAAATATGGAATCAAATGAAGCCATCGAGGCCTTCAGCGCGCTCGCCCAGCCCACGCGGCTGGATGTCTATCGTCGCCTGATGCGGGCAGGGCCCGAGGGGCTGCCTGCGGGGGCGGTCGCGAAAGCGCTGGATGTGCCCGCCAACACCATGTCCACGCATCTGGCGATCCTGGAGCGTGCGGGGCTGGTCGCCTCGCGACGGGAGGGGCGGCTCATCTACTACGCAGCGGCGTTCGACCGCGTGCACGCGCTCATCTCCTTCATTCTCGAGGACTGCTGCGCCGGCAATCCACACGTCTGCACACCCGTCGCCGAGATGGCGCGGCGCGTGTGCTGCGAACCGGAGACCGTGTGATGAACATCGTCGCCGCCGAAAATGCCTGTCTGCACCTGCCGCCGGACGAGGTGGCGAAGTCCATGGCGGCGTATCTCAACGAGTCCTGTCACTGCGTGCGGCTGGATCGCGGCGCGCTGGACGCGGGCCTTGCCGCTGCGTCGGGCGATCCGGACTTTCACGCCGCACACATTGCGCCCCGCGCACATCTGTTCTCCGACACCGCCGTGTTCGTCGCGCGACGCGACATGGCGGCGATGATGGATGTGGTCGCGGCTGCGGAGGCTGTCGCTGCGCGGCGCGAATATCGCGATGTGGTGCTGGCGTGGGCGCCGGAAAGCGCGCGTGCGTTCTTCGGCCAGAGCGGCGCCTTCATGAGCTACGATTTCCACCTCGGCGACGGTCCGCCGAAGCTCATCGAAACCAATTCGAACGCGGGCGGCGCGTTTCTCGCCGCGCACGCGGCGCAGGCGCAGTCCGCCTGCTGCGACGTGCTGCACGCGCGGCTCATGGGCGCGGACGCGGATCAGTTTCGCGCAGCGGTCGTCGCGCAATTCGAGAGCGAATGGCGCGCACAGTTCGGCGCGAGGCCTCTGCGACGCATCGCCATCGTCGATGACGCGCCGGAGGCGCAGTACCTTCACCCCGAGTTTGTTCTCGCGCAGCGCATGCTGGCGACCGAGGAGCGCGAGGTCGTCATCGTCGATGCGCAGGCGCTTGCTTACCGCGACGGGCGCCTCGTTGCGGACGATCAGCCGATCGATCTCGTCTACAATCGCCTTGTCGATTTCGGGCTCGACGAGCCGCGCCATGCGGCCTTGCGCGCGGCCTATCTGGATGGCGCGGTGGCGGTGACGCCCAATCCGCGTGTGCATGCAATGCTTGCCGACAAGCGCAATCTCGCGGTGCTCGCCGATACGGCGTTGCTGGAAACGTGGGCCATCGATCCGCGCCACATCCAGAGCCTTGCCGGCGCGCTCCATGCGGAGCTGGTCACGCCGGAAAATGCCGCCAGATTCTGGGAGACGCGTCGCGACTATGTCTTCAAGCCGGCGTCAGGCCATGGCGGCAAGGCCGTCTATCGCGGCGACAAGATCACGCGCGGCGCATGGGACACGGTCTCGCAGCAGGCCTATGTGGCGCAGGCCTATGCGCCGCCGTCGCAGCGTCAGGTGCTCGTCGACGGCGCGGTGACGCCGCTCAAGCTGGATGTGCGCGTCTATGTCCATGCAGGCGAGGTGCTCATGGCGGCGGCGCGACTTTATCAGGGGCAGACCACGAATTTCCGCACGCCCGGCGGCGGTTTTGCGCCGATCATTCTCGTGTGAGGGCGTCGCCATGAGCGAACATTTCTCCGTGGTGATCCACCATAATCCAGAATGCGGCACGTCGCGAAATGTCGTGGCGTTCGTGGAAGCGTGCGGCTACGCACCGGTGATCGTGCCCTATCTGGAAACGGGATGGACGAGGCCGCAGCTGCGGGCGTTGTTCGCTGTCGCCGGAGCGCGTCCGCGCGACATGCTCCGCGAGAAACACGATCTGTACGAAATGCTGCACCTTCACGACGCGGATGACGCCGCGTTGATCGACGAGATGATCGCGCATCCCGTTCTGGTGAACCGACCCATCGTGGCGACGCCGAAAGGCGTGCGTCTGTGCCGTCCGAGTGAAGCGGTGTTCGCGCTGCTCGATCGTCGACCCGACGGCGCCATTTTCAAGGAAGACGGCGAGGCGGTGATCGTCCCTCCGCTTGAGGCTTAACGCGCGCGCATCGCCATGAGCTGCAGCGCCGCCGCGGCGACGCGATCGGTTTCGCGCAGGGGCTCGGGGCGCCAGTTTTCCAGACGCCCCTGGAAGGGCCGCGCGCAGCCGCGATCGTACAGCGCCTGATGCAGGCCAGCGAGCTTGCCGGCGTCGCCATCCACCGGAACGATGAGCAGCGGCTTGCCTGTGGCTGCCGCTTCCACGGCCATGTTTGCGCTGTCGGCCGTGACGAGGATGACGTCAGCCGTTCCCAGCATGGCGAAGTAGGGGTTGGGGCCTTCGCCGTCATACCATAGGCGCGTGAAGGGGCGCAGCTCGCGCGTGAACACGGCGCGCGCTTCCGCCGACGTACGCCGCGACAGCGTCACCATCAGGCTGCCTTCCAGCGCGGACAATTCGCGGCTGATGCGGCGCGCGGTTTCCGGCGTGATGTCCTGTCGCTTGCTCTTGCCGCCGATCAGCACCGCGATCGCTGGCGGCGGTACGGTGGAGATATCCTCGGTAAAGTCGCGCGCTTCCTTGGCGATGCGCTCGGGCGTCACACGGTGACAGGAGCCGACGATGCTCATCGCGTTGGGCGCTTCGACGTCGTCATGCGCCGGCGGGACCACGAGATCGAATTCGCGCGGATTGATGCGCGGGTCCTGGAGCTGCACCACCATGGTGCGCGCCTGCGACCACAAACGAACACCCATCGAGAAGGGCAGCGATGCGCGCCCGCACCCGATCCAGACGTCCGGCCACGGCGGATCGAGCAGGTCGGAGCCGGTGGTCAGCGCCTGCCGCGGCGCAGGGATAAATCCGGGCGGCAGCCATGACCATGGCGTGCGAAGCTGTACGCGCTTGGTGACGATGTCCGCAGGCGTGCGGCGCGCGATTGCTTCGGCGAGGCCCAGCGCCTGATTTTCGATGCCGGCGCGACCGTCCGTCACCGTCCAGATGCGGAGCGTCTTCGCAGGCTGGAATCCGACCGTCTGCATGCGCTCAGCCGCAGCCACGAGCGACAGGCGTAAAGGGGGAGGACAACGGGTCGGACATTGACGCAATGTGGTGCGCGAGCCCCCCGGCCCGCAAGGCGCCTCCCCGGATTTCCGGTCACGCCTGCGCCGTCACTTCCACTTGAGCTTCAGGATCTCGTAGGACTTCGCGCCGCCGGGGGCTGCGACCTCGACGACATCGCCGACTTCCTTGCCGATCATCGCGCGCGCGATCGGCGAGGAGATCGAAATCTTGCCGGCGCGCACGTCGGCCTCGTCCTCGCCGACGATCTTGTAGTTGGCCTTGTCACCGGAATCCTCGTCGAGCACGGTCACGGTGGCGCCGAACTTCACGGTGTCGCCGCTGAGGCGCGAGACGTCGATGACCTGCGCGCGCGCGAGCTTGTCCTCAAGCTCCGCCAGGCGGCCCTCGATGAAGCTCTGACGCTCCTTGGCGGCATGGTATTCAGCGTTTTCCGAAAGATCGCCGTGCTGGCGCGCTTCCGAAATCGCCTGGATCACGGAGGGCCGCTCAACGCTCTTCAGCCGCTTGAGTTCGGCGTCAATGGCGGCGTGGCCCTCGGCGGTCATTGGCACTTTGTCCATGTATCTGGAACTTCCGTTCTGCTGTGAACCTCGAAAATCGGGGCGAAAGTCAGCCACGCCGCCGGGCGGTCGTCAAGCGTAGCTCTGCAAGGAGCGGACTTCGAGGTCACCGTCCTTGAGCCGCTTGATGGCCTGGATGGTCGCCTTCGCGCCGGCGATGGTGGTGTAGTAGGGGATGTCCTGCTGGAGCGCGGTCCGGCGGATCGAAAAACTGTCCCGGTACGACTGCGCGCCCTCGGTGGTGTTGAAGACCAGCTGCACGGTGCTGTTTTTCATGGCGTCCACGACGTGCGGGCGGCCCTCGGCGACCTTGTTGATACGCTCCACGGCCACGCCGGCCTTGGCCAGGAATGTCGCCGTGCCGTCGCTGGCGAGGATCGAAAAACCGAGTGCGATCAGGTCGTTGGCGGCCTCCACCATCGCGGCCTTGTCGCTGTCCTTGACCGAGATGAACACCACGCCCGTGGTCGGCAGCGTATCGCCGGCGGCGATCTGCGCTTTCGCGAACGCCGACTGGAAATCGACATCGATGCCCATGACCTCGCCGGTGGAGCGCATTTCCGGTCCGAGAATCGGATCGACGCCGGGAAAGCGCGCGAACGGGAACACCGCTTCCTTCACCGCCACATGGTTGTTCTTGCGCTTCGGGCGCTTGATCGACGACAGCGCTTTGCCCGCCATCACCTGCGCGGCGATGCCCGCGACCGGCGCGCCGGTTGCCTTCGCGACGAACGGCACCGTGCGCGATGCACGCGGGTTGGCTTCGAGGACGTAGATGTCGCCGTCCTTGATCGCGAACTGGATGTTGATGAGGCCGCGCACTTCGAGCGCGCGCGCGAGCACTTCCGTCTGGCGCTCGATCTCGGCGATGATTTTCTTCGACAGCGTGTAGGGTGGCAGAGCGCACGCGCTGTCGCCGGAGTGGATGCCTGCTTCCTCGATATGCTCCATGACGCCCGCGACCCAGACGGTTTCCCCGTCGCACACGGCGTCGACGTCCACTTCGATCGCGTCGCGCAGGTAGCGGTCGACGAGCACGGGCGAATTCTGGCTCGCCTTCACCGCATGCGTCACGTACCGCATCAGGCCTTCGTCGTCGTAGACGATTTCCATTGCGCGTCCGCCAAGCACGAAAGAGGGGCGCAGCACCACCGGGTAGCCGACGGCGCGGGCGGCGGCGAGCGCCTCTTCCTCACTGCGTGCGGTGGCGTTGTCTGGCTGCTTCAGGCCGATCTTGTGCAGCAGTTTCTGGAAGCGTTCGCGATCCTCTGCGAGGTCGATGGCGTCGGGCGTGGTGCCGAGGATCGGTGCGCCCTCGGACTCCAGCGGCTGCGCGAGTTTCAGCGGCGTCTGCCCGCCGAACTGCACGATGACGCCCTTGAGCTTTCCGTTCTTCTTTTCCACGTCGAGAATTTCGATGACGTCTTCCGTCGTCAGAGGCTCGAAATAGAGGCGGTCGGAGGTGTCGTAGTCGGTGGAGACGGTCTCGGGGTTGCAGTTGACCATGATGGATTCAACGCCGAGGTCGCGACACGCGAACGCCGCGTGGCAGCAGCAATAATCGAACTCGATGCCCTGACCGATGCGGTTGGGGCCGCCGCCGAGGATGACGATCTTTTCGCGATCAGTTGGGTCGGACTCGCATTCCGGTTCGCCGCCGAACACGGCGGTTTCGTAGGTCGAGTACATGTACGGTGTTGAGGCCAGGAACTCCGCCGCGCAGGAGTCGATGCGCTTGAACTGCGGCCGCACGCCGAGCTTGTGGCGCGCCGCGCGCACCTCGGTTTCATTCTGTCCGACGAGTTTTGCGAGCCGCACGTCGGAAAAGCCCATCGCCTTCAGCGCCCGCATGCCGTCGGCGGTCTTCGGCAGGCCGGCTTCGCGCACGACCGCTTCCATCGACACGATCTCGGCGAGCTGGCGCACGAACCAGGGATCGTAGTGCGAGGCCGCGCAGATTTCCTGTTCGCTCAGGCCGCGTCGAAGCGCCTCCGCCGCCACCAGAAGCCGATCGGCGTGCGGCGTCACGAGACCTTCGCGCACCGCTGCGCGTCCGCCGTCCTCGTCAGTGGCGCCCTTGATCTCGATCTCATCGAGACCGGAAAGACCCGTGTCGAGCGAACGCAGCGCTTTCTGGAGCGACTCCTGGAACGTGCGTCCGATGGCCATCGCTTCGCCGACGCTTTTCATCGACGTCGTCAGCGTCGGGTCGGCGCCGGGATATTTTTCAAATGCAAAGCGCGGAATCTTGGTGACGATGTAGTCGATCGTCGGCTCGAAACTCGCCGGCATGGCGCCGCCGGTGATGTCGTTGGCGATTTCGTCGAGCGTATAGCCCACCGCCAGCTTCGCCGCGACCTTGGCGATCGGAAAGCCGGTGGCTTTCGAGGCCAGCGCTGAAGAACGCGACACGCGCGGGTTCATCTCGATGACGATGAGACGGCCCGTTTTCGGGTTCACGGCGAACTGCACGTTCGAGCCGCCCGTTTCCACGCCGATCTCGCGCAGCACCGCGATGCTCGCATTGCGCATGATCTGGTATTCGCGGTCCGTCAACGTCAGCGCCGGCGCCACAGTGATGGAATCGCCCGTGTGCACGCCCATCGGATCGATGTTCTCGATGGAGCAGATGATGATGCAGTTGTCCGCCTTGTCGCGGACGACCTCCATCTCGTATTCCTTCCAGCCGATCAGACTCTCGTCGATGAGAATTTGGCCGACAGGGGAGGCGTCGATGCCGCTGCGCGCGATCGTCTCGAACTCTTCGACATTGTAGGCGACGCCGCCGCCGAGCCCGCCGAGCGTGAATGACGGGCGCACGATCGCAGGTAAGCCCACTTTCTCCAGCGCCCGCATCGCTTCTGCAAAACCCGTGACGCGATCGTAGGTGGACGAGCCGCCCGCGTTCTTGATTTCCGGCGAGCTGGCGATGGCGGACCGCGGGCTCTCCAGTCCGATCGCGTCCATCGCCGCGCGGAATTTCTGGCGGTCTTCCGCTTTCTCGATGACATCAGCGCGCGCGCCGATCATCTCGACATTGTATTTCTCGAAGACGCCGCGATGGAACAGCGCGAGCGCCGTGTTGAGCGCCGTCTGTCCGCCCATCGTCGGAAGCACCGCGAAGCCGCCCTTCGTCAGCGGGCGTTCCTTCGCAATGATCTTTTCCACCATGTCGGGCGTGATCGGTTCGATGTAAGTCGCGTCGGCAAGATCGGGATCGGTCATGATCGTCGCCGGGTTCGAATTCACCAGCACGACGCGGTAGCCTTCGCTCTTCAGCGCCTTCACCGCCTGCACGCCGGAATAGTCGAACTCGCACGCCTGGCCGATGATGATGGGCCCGGCGCCGATGATCAGGATCGTTTCGAGGTCCGTACGTTTCGGCATGCGCGCGCACCCGCGTTCGGCGGGCCTCCGAGTCAGCTGCAAATGGCAAAATCGGGCGTGGATAGGCGATAGGGGCCGGGGGTGCAAGCATCGTCCTCGATGCGGCGCTGCAGGAACTTCCGGGCGATTCGATCCAGTCCGCGCAACGCCCCGTAAGACGGTCCGGGAACAGCGCAGGGATGGTCATCGCAATGTCACAAGGGAGCACGCTGTGCTTTTGAAATCGTCTGTATCCGCTCTCGCCGCGCTCGCATTTCTCGCGGCGTGCTCGTCGCCTGAAAAGGCCGCTGAAACCGAAGCCGCCGCGCCTGCCGCCGAAGCCATGACGACGGAAGCCTCGGTCACCGTGGGCGGCGCGCCGATGTATGCGTCGAAGAACATCATCGAGAACGCGGTCAACTCCGCTGATCACACCACGCTCGTTGCGGCGGTGACGGCTGCCGGTCTCGTCGAGACGCTCTCGGGTCCGGGACCGTTCACGGTGTTTGCGCCGACGAATGCGGCGTTCGGTAAGCTGCCGGCCGGCACGGTCGATACCCTTCTGCTGCCGGCCAACAAGGCCAAGCTGTCGGGCGTGCTGACTTATCACGTGGTGAGCGGCCGCACGACGGCGGCTGACCTCATCGCCGCCATCGACGCCGGCGGCGGTCAGGCGGAACTCACCACGGTGCAGGGCGGCAAGCTTGTCGCGCGCAAGACCGCGACGGGCGTGTCGATCACGGACGCCAATGGCGGCGTGTCGAACGTCACGATCGCGGACGTCTTCCAGTCGAACGGCGTGATCCACGTCGTCGACACGGTCGTGCTGCCGAAGGCCTGATCGAAACGGAGCGGGGTCGACCTAGATCGACCCCGTTTCACTTTCCGGCGTTCGTCGTTCCACCGGAACGCCCCGTGTTTTCAACGCTTCCCGCAACATGAACTCGATCTGCGCGTTGACGCTGCGCAGCTCCGCCGCCGCCAGCCGCTCGACCGCCGCGTGGAGCGCGGGATCGAGACGGAGCGGAAATGCCTTGCGAACGGCGGCGGTCATGAGCGTTGCGCCTACTGGTAGAGCGTGCCGGTGTTGAGCACCGGTTGCGCATCACGATCGCCGCAGAGCACGACCAGCAGGTTTGATACCATGGTCGCGCGGCGATCGTCGTCCAGCGTGACGATGGAGCGTTCCGAGAGCTGGTTCAGCGCGCTTTCCACCATCGACACGGCGCCCGCGACGATCGTCTTGCGCGCGGCGAGCACGGCTTCTGCCTGCTGACGCCGCAGCATCGCGCCGGCGATTTCGGGTGCGTAGGCGAGGTGCGAGAGCTTGGCCTCGTCGATCTCGACGCCCGACACGACGATGCGCTCCTGCAATTTGTCGCGCAGCAGTTCGGAGACTTTTTCGCCGTCGGCGCGCAGCGTGGGCTCTTCGTGCTCGGCGTGATCGTAGGCGAAGTGCGACGCAATCTCGCGCAGCGCGGTTTCCACCTGGATGTTCACGAACGTCTCGTACGCGTCGACGTCGAACAGCGCCTGCGCGGTGTCGGCCACGCGCCACACGACAACCGCGCCGATCTCGATCGGGTTGCCGCGCTTGTCGTTCACCTTGAGCGTCTGCGAGGTGAGGTTGCGCACGCGCAGCGAGATCTTCTTGCGCCCGTACCAGAACCAGACCCAGCGCAGGCCGGGCTTCTTGTCGGTGCCCTTGTAGTTGCCGAACAGGGTGACGGCGGCGCCCTCGTTGGGCTGGAGGCTGTAGAAGCCGCAGGCGATCAGGATAATGCCGAAGACCGCCGCGATCAGTGTCAGGATGGCCAGGCCGTCCTCCTCAACCAACGCCGGCATGGCGCTTGTCGCCCACCAGATCACGAATGCGATCAGCCCAAGAAGGGCGAGCAGCATCAGCCCGCCGTCCATGGTGTTCGCCCGCCGCTCTTGCGTTCGTCCCAGACTTGCCCGTTGTACAGCCACATCATCCTCCAACATCAATATGATATCATTGTGATGTTGAACGCACTGACGGTCAACCGAAATACGTGGGGGACGATCCGTTAAGGCTGGGCCGGTAGAAGCATGGGCAGTTCCTATTGGGTCCAGCGATGCCGCGACTGCCTGCCTTCGGGTTTCCCCCTTTGCGCCTCCGGCTCGACCGGCAGGGCGGGGCGCTGATCGGCTGGGCGTTCGCTGGCGCCCTCGTGGCGGGACTCGTGGTCTGGTCCGTAGCCTTGGCGGAGCGTGAGAGCCGCGCGCACACGATCGTACAGGCCGCCTGGTAAGTGTTTGAAAGATAACGCCTGTTAACGATTTGTTGCGGACGGAACTTTAACCGCGAAGTGGCACGGTGGGGGTTGAAACTGCCCAGACTGGATCACGCACAATGACTGCGAAGCGCTCCCATTTCCGCCTCTCGCTCGCGAAGTTCGCGGCGGACACACGCGGCAACGTGGCCATGATCTGGGCGCTGACGGCGCTCGGAGTTCTCTCGTTCGTCGGCATTGCGATGGACTTCTCCAACGCGAACGCCGCCAAGCAGGTGTTGCAGAACGCCGCCGACAGCGCATCGCTGGTCGCCGAACGCATGGCGGACAAGCCACTTGCGGAGCGGCAGGCCGCAGCGGAGCAGTACTTCCGCGCCAGTCTCGCCGACTACCCCTATGGCGCCAGCGCGACGGTCCAGGTCGAGCCGATGAGCGGCGGCGGTCACAAGGTCACGGCGTCGATGCCTGCGGCGACGAACCTGTCGCGCCTGATTTCCAATCAGGGGCTTGTCGTTGAGGCGTCGTCCGAGGCCAAGCAGGAGGGTTCGGATCTCGAGGTTTCGGTCGTTCTCGACGTCACCGGCTCCATGGGCGGCCAGCGGATCACCGATCTCAAGGCTGCGGCCGTCGATCTCGTGGACATCGTGGTCCGCGATCAGCAAGAGCCCTACTATTCGAAGGTCGGGCTTGTGCCTTACTCCATCGGCGTGAACCTCGGCGCGGACGCCGCCGCTGCGCGCGGACCGATCACGGGGCCGTCAGACATCACGAACGCGACCTGGCGCGATGGTCCCACCAAGGCGATCACTGTCGCGGCGCGCACCAATCCCGTCATGATATCCTCGCCCGGCCACGGCTTTGCGAACGGCGACTACCTTCGCATCACCGGCGTCGTCGGCATGACGCAACTCAACAACCGGATATTCCAGGTCGCCAACGCGACCCCCGGCAACTTCCAGCTCGCGGGCGTCAACGGCACCGGCTTCTCGAACTATACGTCCGGCGGAACCATGCAGAAGTGCTACTCGTCAACCTGCGGCGTGCAGGTGACGGCCAACAACCACGGCCTCGCCGACAACGGCTATGTTTTCATCTCCGGCGTCGCCGGCATGACACAGCTCAACAACGTTCGCGCAAACAGCGCCACCGCCACGCCGCCGAACGCCTGGTTGGTCACGAACGTCACCACGAACACCTTCGTGCTCCCTGCGACGACCGGCCCGAGCTACGGGACGTACACATCTGGCGGTCAGGCATTCTGCACTGTCGCTGGCTGCGAGTATCTGCGCTTCACCAACGCCAGCAACGCGGTGCGCGTCCACCGCATCAGCACCTGCGTGAGCGAGCGTGTAGGCGCGCAGGCTTATACTGGCGTGAGTCCGGCCACCGCGTGGGTCGGGCGCAACTATGCGTCGACGGCCAACCCGTGTCCGGCTGCCGTCGTTACGCCGATGACTGACGACAAGGCCGCGCTGAGGTCGCAGATCAATGCCTACACCGTCACCGGTTCGACTTCCGGCCAGATCGGCATCGCGTGGGGCTGGTACATGCTCTCACCGAGCTTTGGGAACCTCTGGCCGGCCGACAGCCGACCGAAGCCCTACGGCAGCGCTAACCTGAAGAAGATCGCGGTTCTGATGACGGATGGCGAGTTCAACACGCCCTACTGTAACGGCGTCATCGCGGCGAACGCGGGCTCCGGCAGCGGGTCGGCGGCCGACCACATCAACTGCAACGCCACCAACGGCAATCCCTTCGACCAGGCGCGTTCGCTCTGCACTGCGATGAAGAACGCCGGCGTCACGGTTTACACCGTTGGCTTCGGACTCTCGAACGGAAGCCAGGCAAGTGACGTCATGGAAGAATGCGCCTCGGGTTCCGAAAACGCCTTCAACGCTCAGAACGGCACGGAGCTGCGCGCAGCGTTCCGCAGTATCGCCACGGCGATCTCGCTGCTCAGGCTGTCGAAATAGTCGTTCGGCCGGGCTTCAGGCGGCTTGGCGGACGACGTCGTTGGCTTCGTCGAGCAGGACGACGGTGGGGCTGTAGTTGCGCGCCTCTTCGGCGGGCAGCTGGCCGTAGGTCACAACGATGATCCGGTCGCCCTTCTGGACCAGACGGGCCGCCGCGCCGTTCACGCCGAACACCCGCGAGCCGCGCGGCGCTTCGATCGCATAGGTCGTGAAGCGGGCGCCGGTGGTGATGTTCAGCACATCGACCTGCTCGTGGGGATAGATCTCGGCTGCGTCGAGGAGATCGCGGTCGATGGCGATGGAGCCCTCATAGTGGAGGTCCGCCTGGGTGACCGTGGCGCGGTGAAGCTTCGACTTCATCATCGTCAGGAGCATATGGGCCTCCAGCCAGTCGCACGCCTCAAGTGTGCAGTCGCGAAGGCGCGCGTCAGATAGGGCGTCCGTGACCCGATTGCAACTAATCTCGCCGGTGCGAAGAAGCAGCCTCAGCCCGGCTTGAAGCTGATCGCGATCGTCGCGCGCTCGCCGGCGGCCGGGCGGCCATCCTCCATTGTGGGCTGCGCGCGGTACTTCTGCGCGACGCGAAGCGCCGCCGCGGCAAAGCCATAGCCGCCAGGGGTTTCGGAGGTCGCGCGGCAGCGGATCGCGAGGTCGGCCCCGATCAGGCAATCGAGCACCACACGGCCTTCCACGGCCCGGCGTGCAGCTGCGTCCGGGTACGCGGCGGTGAGATCGCGCTCGCTCGCGCGCTGCGCCCATCGCGGGCGCGAAGGCGCACGCACGGCGGGCGCTGCGATGGCAGGCGAGATCGCCGGCGAAGTCGTGGCGACCGGCGGCGGGGCGACGTCGCGCAGGAAGGCCGAAGCGGCTTCCGGGTCGCCCACGATGGCGGGCGCGCGTTGCGGCGGCACGGCCGGCGCGGCGACGGGAATGGTGCGCAACGTGGGTTGCGGCGTCGGGCCGTCTTCCACAGGCGGGGGCGTCGAGGCGGTCTGTTGCTGGCGTGGCGGCGGTTCGCGGCGTGATGCAGACGTGGCGGGTTCGCCGGCGACCTGGTTGGCGTCGCCGACCAGGCCGGCGGGCTGGCCGTCATCGGCGGGATTGCTGGACGGCGTTGGCGGCGCCCAGTCCTCGGTGGAGGCGGTGGTCTCGCCGGCCGGTGCCGGGCCGCGGAACTGCTGGTAGACGTAGAAGCCGCCGCCCCCGACCACCGCGAGGAAGATCAGCAAGGCGATGGCGCGCATGCCGCCGCCGCCGGTGTCGCGGGGTGCGGCCGAGGGTGGCGCTTCCACCCGCGCGCGGGCGGGATGGGGATCGAGGCGTGGCGGTTGTGGTGCGGGACGCGGCGCGGGACGGGCCTGCGGCGGCGGCTGCATGTTGAACCCGCCGCGTGCGACAGGGCCGGGCCCCGGGCCGGGCTGTTGGTACTGGGGCTGGT